>Ga0256837_1000063_pt1 | contig 96098 bp, 94 predicted proteins | sample 4562384metaG_FD_185976 | JGI IMG/M metagenome (GOLD analysis project Ga0256837, IMG submission 185976) | Hydrothermal vent microbial communities from Guaymas Basin, Mexico - 4561-384 | ecosystem: Environmental > Aquatic > Marine > Hydrothermal vents | place: Mexico: Guaymas Basin | collected...
TTCAGGAAATTTAGTAGATTTAGTGTAAAATACACGATAAATGAATTTAAGCCATTTTTTTAAATTTTAAAATGGCTATGAAGAAAATTTAGCTATTTTAGATTTTTGAATCTGCAAGTGGCTCTATTAAAAAAAGTAAAGTTTAAAACTTATGGTGGTAATTTAGTCTCTGTTTTATGAAATAATTTTAAATAAAAACAAGTATAATTTTGCTATAATAATTCCTTCTATGAGACAGATACCTTATCTTTTAGTTATAGCTGATTACTGTAACACTAGATATAATGATAAAAAGGGTAGTTAGATTTTTTCTAGCTACCCTTTTTTTTTGACTTTTTATTAAGTTGGGTGTGTGGGTGGGATTTTATCTTCAAAGGATAAGGTAGATGTCTCATTTCTTAATACTAATGCTTTTAATTTTGATGTTCTGGTTTCCAGTTCCTCTTTATTAATTAAATAAGTGAGGACTTAATCACTCCTCACTGCATTAGTATTATAAGTTAAAAATTTCTCTTGTAAAAAGCCATCAAAATATTATTTGCTCTTTTTTCTTTGTATTAAAAACATCTATTGCGATACTTAACATATTTGAAATTATTGTTTCATTGTTGTATTGAATAGTCATTTTTTATTCTCCTTTTTTTTTACGATTAAATAAGTTCTAACTCTTCACTAATATCTTTTACCAATTTACTTAATGGTCTTTTATCTAAATCTTTATCTTCTACATATCCACAAGTTATAAGACGAAGTAAATCTTCACGGTTTTTAAAAATTCCACTATAATTATATGCTAATTCATCTATGTAACTATCAGAATAAATTTCTCGTTTTTGAATAAGTTCAAAGACTATATCTTTATGATTCTGATATAAATCATTTAATCTAAAAGTTTTGATTGTATTTTTTGTGGCTTCATCATTTTCATCATTTTCTTTTAATTCTATTTTAAAATTATTTTTATCGTATATAAAACTTTGATTATCTATTTGCAGATGAAATTTTGCTTTTTTATTCAAATCATCTTCATATGGGTTTAAATGTTTATTATCAAAAAAATCTATTTGATGTTTAAATTTACTATTACAAATATGACATGATGGTATCAAATTATAAAAAGATATTGCTAAAAATGGATATTTACTTTTTGAATAAAGGGATAATATCTTCAATCGTAATATCCAATGATTTTAAAATAGTACGGACAATTACTTTATCGCCATTTTCTGTGGTTGTTTTGAGTTTCATTTTTTATCCTATTAAAAAATTATTATATGGATAGTGTGAAGAGAGGAGTGAACAAAGTTATTTAGTTATGGAGGAAAAGCATAAAAAACTATGCTTAGAAAAGAGAGGAGTTCTACTCCTCCTCTTTACTCATATGCTCTTTAGCTTCGATACCCATCAAAGAAAGACCAGTTTTTATACTAAGCGCTACAACTATATAAAGTTTTAATAGTTTAGCTTCATCTTCACTACCAATAACTCTCACATCATAATAGTATCTATGTAAAGATGCAGCAAGTGCTTTTAGATAATCTGGTAACTTCTGAACTTGACGAGAGCTAAACGCATCTTCAACAATCTCTGGAAGTAATAGCGCATCAAAAAGAAGTGCATCTGCACCCTCATCAAGACCTTTAAGAGATGATGCCATAATATCTTCACGATTTATCTCACTTTTACCTAAAATAGTATGAATACGAGCGTGTGCATATTGAATATAAAAAATAGGGTTTGAGCTATCTTGCTTTTTAAATTCAGCTAAATCAAACTCTAATGCAGTATCAGACTTTTTACTTGCAAAAATAAAACGTAAAGCATCAGAACCAATCTCTTCAACAATATCACTCATTAAAATAACATTACCAGCACGTTTACTCATCTTGTATGGTTCGCCATCTTTAAGAAGAGAAACCATTTGAGCAAGTAGTGTTTCAAGTTTATTAGAGTCATATCCTAAAAATTCAATAGCTGCATTTACACGAGGGATATAACCGTGATGGTCAGCTCCCCAAATGTTAATGTAGTGGTCATAACCACGCTCAAACTTTTGGTTATGGTAAACGATATCTCCAGCTAGATATGTAGGGCGTTTATCTTCACGAACGACAACTCTATCTTTTTCATCGCCTTTAGCTTCTGAATTAATCCAAATTTTTCCATCTTTTTCATAAACACCATCGCCCATTTTAGCCATAACTCTGTCCCACTCACTATAAAGTGAAGACTCATTTACGAAAGTATCAAAATGGATATTTGTATTAGCAAGAGTATCAACTACTATCTCCATAACACCATCTTTAGCCCACATAGCAAGTTCTTTTTGGCGAGATTCATCAGTTAAAATCTCTTTACCAAATTTTTCAATAGCGCCTAATGCTAGTGTTTCTAAGTAATCTCCACGATAATAAGACTCTGGAAATTCAATGTTTTCTTCTTTAAGAATATTTTCACGAGCATAAAGTTGAATAGAAAGACCAAGAAGGTCTATTTGGTTACCAGCATCATTTACATAATACTCAGCAGTGATGTCATAACCCAAATGTTTTGCAAGTCTATAAAGAGTATCTCCATAAACAGCACCACGAGCATGACCTATGTGAAGAGGACCAGTCGGATTTGCAGATACAAACTCTAAAAGGATTTTTTCGCCCTTCTCTTGTGTTGCAAATTTTTGGGGATTATCTAAAGCCCAAGTAGCATATTCACTTAAAAAATCTTCACTTAAACGAAAGTTCAAATAACCCTTTACAGATTCTACACTTGAAAAAACATCACTCTCACCAAAAGATGTAGCAAGTTCTTCAGCAATAATCATAGGAGATTTTCTTAACTCTTTAGCAAGTGAAAAAGCAATAGGAGTGGCAAAATGACCAAAAGAGCGGTCACGGGGTTTCTCTAGGACGACTTCACGCCCTAGTTTTTCGCGAAGTATCGCGGATACACGTTGCTTCAAGATTAAGCTTGTGTAGTTGTAGTAGTTTTTGGAGCTTCTGTTGTAGCTGTGGCTACTGGAGCTTCTGTTTCTACTTTTTTAGTTGGTTCAGTTGATGATGCAACAACAGGATTTTCATCACCATCTTTCATCTCTGCTTTAAAGTTTTTGATACCTTTACCAATTCCTTTTGCTAAATCAGGTATTTTTTTCGCACCAAAAAGTAGTACGATAATTCCGAAGATTATTAATAGTTCTGTTCCACTAGGCATTCCCATAGTATATGTCCTTTTATTTTAAATAAATTATTGAGAGTATAGCTATAATTTGCTGTAACTACTCTAAATATCTTCCCACTTTTGTACAAAACTATTTATCTCATTTTTTGAAACTTTTAGCTTTGCAATATCTACAATGGTTTTTAATTTTTCAGCAGCTTCATCTAAAACATCATTTACAATGAGATAGTCATATTCAGAGATTCTTTGTATCTCTTTTTTTGCCATCTTAATACGATTATCTATAATCTCTTGAGAGTCAGTAGCACGTGATTCTAATCTATTTTTTAAAATAGAGAGTGTTGGTGTACTTATAAAAACAGATGTAATTAAATCACCCATTCTATTTTGAACAATATCATTTCCTTGAACATCAATATCAAATAGTACAAGTTGTCCTTTGTTTAAAGCTTCTCTTACAGGTTTAAGAGATGTTCCATAATAGTTTCCATGAACAGTAGCATATTCTAAGAAGTTATCCGCTTCAATATCTTTTTCAAACTCCTCTTTAGAAACAAAGAAATAATCTACACCGTCCACTTCACCCTCTCTAATAGGACGAGTAGTTGTAGATATAGAGAAATAATAATCTCCAATATCATCAGAAATTTTTTTAATTAAAGAGCTTTTTCCTGCACCACTTGGTCCTGATAAAACTAATATTACACCACTTAATTTACTCATTAGTCTCCACCTATTGTAATGTTTACACTAATTTTCATACCTTTTAAAGATGCTGCTACATTTTTATCAGAAAGTGCTGTTAAAAGATTTTTTAAATCTTGAACATTTTTATCTATCTCTTCAACTTCTTCAAGCATTTCAACTTCTGGAGTATTTTGAACCTCTTTTACTTCTGAGAGTTCTTCTACCTCTTCACCAACAGCCATTTTAATATCTCTACTATTTAAGCTATCAAGTACATCTATTGGCAATTCTTCAAGAGTTTCCTCTTCAATCTCTAGCTCTTCTTCAACTTCTTCTTCAGGAGTTTCCTCTTCAATTTCTAACTCTTCTTCAACTTCTTCTTCAGGAGTTTCCTCTTCAATTTCTAACTCTTCTTCAACTTCTTCTTCAGGAGTTTCCTCTTCAATTTCTAACTCTTCTTCAACTTCTTCTTCAGGAGTTTCCTCTTCTAAGTCTGGTAAAACCTCTTCTGTTTCTTCTAGTAAATCTTTTACCTCTTGAAGTTCCTCTTCATCTAAAACCATATCATTTGAATTACTGCTCTCTAAATCATCTAAGGATTCATCTTCTACTATATCAGAAAGTTCCTCTTCTAAATCTAATGACTCTAGTTTATCATCTTCTTCAAGTGCTGGTAAAGTTTCTTCTGTATCTTCTAAAAGGTCTTTTACCTCTTGTAAATCATCTTCATCTAATACAGTTGGTGTTTCTTCTTCAATCTCTTCGTCTAAAATATCATCTAAAGAGGAGTCTAATATTGTTGTATCTATATCTTCTAAATCCAAATCATCATCTAACGCTAATTCATCTAAAGAAAGATCACTGTCTATATCGTCTCCCTCCAAATTATCATCTAAAGAGAGTTCATCCAAATCAATATCTTCAAGAGTATCTAACTCCTCTTCTACTAACTCTGGTTCTGATTGATTTATCTCTTTAGCCATAATAGAAAATCGTTCAACTAAATCTGTAGGTAAGAAAGGTTTTTTAAGTGTAGATGTAAACCCTGCTACCTCTTTTGAAGTTTTTGAATATATAAATAATGATTTACTATAAGTGATTTTATTTGCTATTTCATCTAATAATTCTTGATTGTAAACTGTATCATCCAGAACTAACAGATCATAATGATTATGTTTAGCCTCATCAAGAGAACTGACAGCATCTAACTCATCTGAAGTTTTTTGCGCACTGAGTGTTACTAATTTATTAACTACGGGATTATCATTTAAAAGTAAGATTTTCACTTATATTCCTTATGAGAGCTTCTATTTATTGTCATTGTATCGAAAAAAACATCTCTAAAGCATTAAATGCGTCTTGCATTTGAGCTTTTAATATAAGCATTGTAGAGGTAAATGTAGCGATTAATACCGCAAATGCAACCATAATTTTAATTGGAAAACCTATTACAAGAAGATTAAATTGAGGCATTGTTTTCATCAACATACCAAATATAACATCTGCTAACCAAGATAAAGCAGTAATAGGAAAAGCTATCATAAAGCCTACCACAAACATATTTGAAGCAGCATGAATAATATATTTAAACAGGTTTTCCTGCATTAAAAAACCACCTAGTGGAATGGAACTCAAAGAGTGGTCTATAAATATCAGTAACCAATGATGTAAGTCTATTTCAAGTAAAACCATTAAACCCATTAAAGATAAAAACTGAGAGATAATAGGCATAGTAACACCAGATTGAGGGTCTATGGCACTTGCCATCGAGAAACCCATCATAAAAGATATTTGTCCACCTGCAAAGGTTATAACATGATATGCCAAAAGTAAAACTACTCCTATCGCTAAACCAAAAAACAGCTCACTTAAAATTGCTAATCCAATAGTTAAAACATTTATTTCAATAGTAAGAGGAGGCATAGATGAGTAAAACACTATTGTAAAAAAAAATGCCATAGCTGTTTTTATAGTCATAGGAATATTATTATGTGAAAATATAGGAGTAGCTAAAAATAGAGCTCCAAATCGAAAAAAAAGTAAAAGAAATCCTACAACATAAGTTTCAGTAAATATCGTTGCTAATTCCATCTATTTAGTTTGAATAAGTTCTTTATTTTCAAGTTTATAAACTTTTTTACACATATATGCAAGTTCTTCATCATGTGTTACCAAAATCATTCCAGCATTTTTTTCTTCTATATATTCAAAAAGTAAATTCATAACATTATGAGCTGTTTTTTTATCTAAATTTCCTGTTGGTTCATCTGCAAAAATAATTTTAGGTTGTTTCGTCAAAACTCTAGCGATAGAGATACGTTGCTGTTGTCCACCTGAGAGTTCTGTAACTTTTTGCTGTATAAGTTCTAAGACACCAAGCTTATCTAAAAGTACCTCATCTATATTTTGTTGAGATAAAATAGATGCTACTTCCAAATTTTCATAAGCAGTAAAACCTTTAAAAAGATAGTGAGATTGAAAAATAAGACCTAAAGAATCTCTTTTAACTTGAGTTAATCTTTTTTTTCTCATCTTTGAAATATCTTCATTAAAAAGAGTGATTGTTCCATTATCTGCTTGTAATAAGCTTGAAAAGATATGTAAAAGAGTAGATTTACCACTACCACTTGCACCGATAATAGCTATTGACTCTTTTTGCTTGAGGTCTAATGATACATTATTAAAAAGTTCATATTCAAAAGTGTGGGATATATTTTTTGCTGTTAATAGATTCATAGGGAGGATTATATCTAATAAATTGGTCTTTAGACTAAGAGAAAACTCTTAGTCTACATAACACCTGATTCAAACTGGTCACGCATTCTCTGCTTTTCAGCTTCTCTTTTAGATTTTACTGCTAGTTTTTCGTGATATTTTTTCACATCAAAACCAAACCATATTAAAATAGGAGAAGCTACAAAGATAGATGAGTATGTTCCTACAATAACACCTACTAAAAGTGTAAATGCAAAAGAATGAATAATTTCACCACCAAACATAAAAAGTGTAAATACAACAAAGAAAGTTGTTAAAGATGTCAACGTTGTTCTTGCTAATGTTCTTGTTACAGACTCATTTACAATATCTATTAAATCTGTTGATTTAGATTTTGCAACACCCTCTCTAATACGGTCAAAAACGATAATTGTATCATTTAAGGAATACCCTAAAATGGTAAGAAGTGCAGCTAGAACATCAAGATTTACATCAAGTCCAACAAGTGTGATAGCTCCAAGTGCGATAGAAACATCATGAACAAGAGCAAAGATTGAAGCGACAGCAAAACGCCACTCAAATCTAAATGCTATATATATTAATATCCCGATAACAGCTAAAAGTAAAGACATCATCCCTTTCTCTTTTAACTCTGCACCTACTGTTGGACCAACTATATCAACACGTCGAACTTCAAAATTACCTGTGCCTTTAAGTGCTTCACGAGTTAAATCACCAATATCTGTGCTGACATTTCCACTTGTACTTTTCATACGGATAACCACTTCATCTGGAGAACCAAATTCAGTAATAGAAGCACCTGCAAAAATCTCATTTGTTTTTAACTTATCTCGCATTGCATCTATTGGTGCATCTTTATCATATTTTACTTGAACAATAGTTCCACCTGCAAAGTCTACACCGTAGTTAAGACCTTTTGTTGCAAGAAGAGCATAAGAGAGAATAAGTAAAACAAGAGACGCTATCATCGCATTTTTTGATTGACCCATAAGATTAAAGGTTCTTGTATATTTAAAAAATTCCATAATTACCCTTTAATCCCAAACCATAGACGGTTATTTTTAGTTTTAGAAATTCTATTTTCTAACATTGTATAGATACCATGTGTACCAATAATTGCCGTTAGCATAGAAGCTAAAATACCTATACTCATAGTGATAGCAAAACCTTTAATAGCACCTGTTCCATACGCATATAAAACAGTTGTAGCGATTAACGTAGTGATGTTAGCATCTAAAATAGCACGCATAGCATTTGCATATCCATCATTGATAGCTTTATGCATAGATTTACCTTCATAAATCAACTCACGAATTCTCTCAGATATAATAACATTTGCATCAACTGCCATACCAACGGTAAGAACAATACCTGCCATACCTGGAAGTGTTAATGTAGCACCAAAAAGACTCATAATAGCTAGAATAATCAATAGATTAGCAATCAATGCAATATTTGCAATAATTCCAGCTAATCCATAATATACAATCATAAATAGAATAACTAAAACAAATCCACCAATAAGAGCTATTAAACTCGCTTGAATACTATCAGCACCTAAACTTGGTCCAACTGAACGTTTTTCCATTAAGTATATAGGAGCAAGAAGTGAACCTGAACGTAAAGCAATAGCTAAATCTTTTGCTTCCATAACAGTATAGCTTCCAGAGATTTGACCACTTCCTCCACCGATACGTTCATTGATATTTGGAGCAGAATAAACCTGACCATCAAGAACTACGGCTAAACGTTTCCCTACATTATTTCCAGTAAACTCAGCAAATATTTCAGCACCCTCTGCATTTAACTTAAAGTTAATAAGAGGTCTATTATTTTGGTCAAAGCCCATAGAAGCATCTACAAGCATTCCACCATCTAAAATAGGAATCTCACGAACTAAATATTTCATAGCTGGATTTTTAGCATCTGGTAAAATAATATCACCATACTCAGCAGCATCTGAATTACTCATATTTTGAACACGAGCATTTCTATCTTCATCAATAGCCATCAACTCAAGTTTTGCAGAACGAGAGATAAGTTCACGGGCTCTTTGTTCCTCCTCCTGAGTTTTAATACCTGCTAGTTGAACAAGAATTTTTTCAGCACCTTGACGAGCAACAACTGGTTCAGCTAAACCAAACTGATTTAGTCTATTTCTAATAGTTTCAATCGCTTGAGATATAGCTTCTTTTTCAGTTCGAGCTATCTCCTCTTGAGTTAAAACTAAAGATACTTGTTCTCCGTTTATAGTTACAATTGAACCTTCAATCTCTTTAAGATATTTTTGTACTTTAGGAATTTCGTCTGTATCTAAAACATTAAATACTACACCATTGTCATCAAACGAAAAATTATCAACTAGAATATCATTTCTATCTGTAAAACGTTTAATACTTGATGCTATAGATTTTATATGTGATTTAGTTGCTTCTTCTGTTTTGACACCTAGAAGCATATGCAGACCGCCTTGTAAATCAAGACCTAAAGTAATTTTCTTACCATCTTCTGTTTGAAGCAGAGATGGTAAAGAAAAATAAACACCAAAAATTATTGCAAGTCCAAAAATAACTATGCGATAATTAAGCTTCATCCTCGTACTTTCTTGCGATAGAATCTTTTGTAATTTTTGTAACTACATCATCATTCATTTTAACACTCAAAAAGTTCTCTTCAACCTTATGAACAGTAACTATAAAACCACCATTAGTAACGATTTTATCACCTTTTTTAAGAGATTTAATCATCTCTTCTCTACTCTTAGCCTCTTTTTGCTGAGGGCGAATAATTACAAAATACATAATTGCAATTAAAAATACGAATGGTAATAACTGAGATACAATTTCCATTATTTAAGTTCCTTTTATTTTTAGAATTGTTTCGATTATACACGATTTATGCTAATAGATGGATAAGTTAAGTATAATTTTGTTATGAATAATTTAACAAAAAATATCTTACTTGGCATAATAACTGCCATTCTTTTCAGTGCCTTTATCTATTTCGAACACTACTCACTCACAAATAAACTTATAAACACTCTCTTTGGATTAAGTGCTTTAGCTCTTTTACTCTATATCCCTAAACGCTCTATTTTGATAGCTGGATTTTTGATAGGGCTTCTTTGGTTTTATTGGATAGGGTATAGTTTTAAATATCAAGGTGTTGGTTATATGACACCTATTATTACAGTAGGTTTTGGATTTATATATATGCTTTTCTTTGGTGTTTTAGCACTTACAGATAAAATATATATTCGAGCTTTTTTACTTCTTGGACTTAGTTTTTTTGAGCCTTTCGATTTTAATTGGTTGCAGATTGAGCTTATTTTTGTAGATAGCTATATCGGTATTTTCAAATATCAATTAGCTATCATTTTACTAGCTCTAACTCTTCCCTCATTTATTCAAAATAGATTTCGATTTACTCCTCTACTTTTAATTTTATTAGCTATAAACTTTACAACACCACAACAAAAAATAGCACCACTTACAATAAAACTTGTAGCAACAGATATAAAACAAGAGGAGAAATGGACAAGAAAAGCTTTACAACCAACTATAAATTTAGTTTTTAAAGAGATAAAGAGTGCTATTAAAAATAACTATGATGTAGTAGTTTTACCAGAATCAGTTTTTCCTCTCTATATGAATAAAAATTTATACCTCAAAACAGAACTCTTAAAATTATCAAAAAAAATAACTATTATTGCAGGTTCTCTTTATCGTGAAAATAATCTAAAATATAATGTTGCCTATATGTTTCAAGATGGAAAGTATGAGATAGCTAAAAAAGTTATATTAGTCCCTTTTGGAGAGTATATTCCCCTTCCCTCTTTTGCTAGAGATTTTATAAACAAAACTTTTTTTGCGGGGTCTTCCGATTTTATTGGGGCTAAAGAGCCTACTGATTTTATTATTAAAGGTGTTAAATTTCGAAATGCTATATGCTATGAAGTGACTTGTCAAGAGATTTATGAGGGGGATGTAGATTTTGTGATAGCTATGAGTAATAATGCTTGGTTTGCACCATCAATAGAGCCAACTCTTCAAAAGCTACTTATGAAATATTATGCTCGAAAAAATGGTAGTACGATTTATCATAGTGCAAACTCTGTTGGAACTGGAATTATTCAGTAATCCCTATCTTCCGATATAAGGATTTAATCTCATTAAAATTAAGTCTGCTACCATATTTCCAAGAAGTGTTAAAAAAGAGGTAATCATTAAAGTACCCATAATAATTGGATAATCACGACTTAAAGCACTCATAAAAAATAGCTGACCCATCCCCTCTATACCAAATATAGATTCTAAAATAACACTTCCACCGATAAGTCCAGGAAGTGAAAGACCTAGTAGTGTTATTATGGGAGGTAATAGATTTGGTAAGATATAAAATCTTAAAAGCTGTTTTTGAGATAATCCACGAGAAAGTGCAAAATAGTAATAATCACTTTTTAAAATCTCTAAAGTAAGAGAACGTATATAGATTATCATACTCCCTAAACCTACAAAAATCATCACACTTATAGGTAAAAATAGATGCCAAGCCATATCTAAATACTCTGCAAAACCAGTTTTTTCTTCAACGGAATGTAATCCTGCAATAGGAAAAATATCAAAATTTACACTAAAAATAATAATAAGAATAAGTGCTAAATAAAATGATGGCATAGAAAAAGAGATTAAAGAGATTTGACGGATAATATAATCTATCCTCTCTTCAAAATGCAGTGCTGATTTTATTCCAAGATAAAGTGATAATCCAAATACAGTTATCAAGGCTATAAAGTTCATAAAAAGAGTAACAGGAACTCTCTTTAATATCTCATCCGAAACATCTTGACCACTTACAAAGGAGATACCAAAGTTTAAAGTTACTATATTTATTATCCAATCCATATACTGTTGAGATAAAGATTTATCAAGTCCATATACTGCTTTTAAAGCTTCAATAGCTTTAGGTGTCATATTTGGATTTAACTCCCCTGCTCCAAAAAAACTATTGGGTGCTGAGTGAATAGCTAAAAATGAGATTAGTGAGATTAAAATTAACATAAAAGTTAAGTAAAAAAGTTTTTTAATTAGTTGTAACATAAGAGGATTATATCAAAAAAGAGTATATTTACCCTCCTATAAAATAGGAAAAGGAGAGTAAATAGTTTAAAAAGAAGTTGATACTTAAATAATAAGTTACCTTTTTAAGCATCTTCTATATTTTGAGCGAAACTCATCATAGAACAGAAATGTTCAGTATATAAAGCAGCACTTCCAACTAAAACACCATCTACATTATCAATAGCTAATACATCTTGTGCATTTGTAACTTTAACACTCCCACCATATAAAAGTGGTGCTGTTGATTTCTCTTTTAAATCTTTATGGATAGTTGTAATATCTTCAAGTGTAGGAGTAAGACCCGTACCGATAGCCCAAACTGGTTCATAAGCGATAATAAGATTTTCATATTCTGTATCTATACCCTCATATTGAGAAGATATATATGCCATCATCTCTTCGTTCCCAGCTTCACGTTTTTCTAAAGGCTCTCCAACACAATACACTATTTTATAACCTAACTCTTTATAAAAATTAAATTTTTTCACTAGCTCCTCTTGTGTTTCACCTAAAATATGACGACGTTCACTATGACCAATAAGAATAGTTTTAATAGAAAATTCATCAAGTTGCTCAGTTCCTATTTCACCAGTAAATGCACCATTAATAGTTGCATAAGCATTTTGAGCGCCGATAAGAACTTTTCCATTATGCTCATTTAAACTTGATGTTGCAGGAAAAACTAAAACATCTTGAGAGATGCTATTTTCACCAATATAAGTTTCAAGTTCATTAATATATTCACTCGTTTGTGTACGTGTAAAATTTGTTTTTAGATTTGCTGCAATTATCATTTTCTAGTCCTCTTTGATTATTAAAGATTCAACACCTGGAAGAATTTTACCCTCAAGAAGTTCAAGAGAAGCTCCACCACCTGTTGATATAAAAGTCATCTCTTCATCAACATTAATACGTTGTACAAGGTCAGCAGTATCTCCACCACCTACAACAGTAGTTGCATAGCTATCAGCAACGAAGTGAGCTATTTTTGAACTACCACGTGCAAATTTTTCCATCTCATAAACACCCATTGGACCATTCCAAAGAACAGTTTGAACATCAGCTAAACCCTCACGATAAAGTCTAACAGTTGCAGGACCAATATCTAATCCCATCCAACCCTCAGGTATCTCTTGTGCCGTAACAATTTTACTCACAGAATCTTCAGCAAATCTATCAGCAGCTATAACATCAACAGGAAGATAAAATTTAACACCTAATCTTTTTGCTTCATCCATAACTTTTTGAGCATCTTCGAGTAAATCATCTTCAACTAAAGAGTTTCCAACTTCATAACCCATCTGCTTTAAGAAAGTAAACGCCATTCCTCCACCGATAAAGATTTTATCAACTTTAGGTAAAAGATTTGTAAGTGCTTCAAGTTTACCAGAAACCTTACTACCACCAACAATAGCTGCAAAAGGACGTATAGGATTGCTCATAAGTTTACCAAAAAACTTAATCTCTTTTTCAAGTAAAAATCCAGCTGATTTATGTGCATCATCAAAAAACTTAGTGATACCGTGAACAGAAGCATGTGCGCGATGAGAAACACCAAAGGCATCATTTATATAAAAATCAGCCATATCGGCTAGTTTTTTAGACAACTCTGCACTATCTTCTGTTTCTCCAGCTTCAAAACGTAAATTTTCCAAAAGTAAAACTTCTGAAGTACCTAGATTTTTAGCTTTTGAAACAGCATCTTCTCCAACTACATCATTAGCTAAAAGAACATCTTTTTTGAGTAGTTGATGAATACGTCTTGCAACTGGTTTAAGTGAGTATTTTTCAACTACCTCACCCTTTGGACGACCTAAGTGTGAAGCTAAAATAACAGCACAATCTTGGTCTAAACAGTAGTTTATTGTAGCCACTGCTGAACGAATACGTCTATCATCAGAGATATTTCCAAATTCGTCCATCGGTACATTAAAATCACATCTGATAAAAACTTTTTTGTTAACTAAGTCTAGTTTTTTAATATTTAATAGTTCCAAAACAGTTCCTATTTACTAATATGGATAGCCATATCAATTAAACGCATTGAATAACCCCACTCATTGTCATACCAAGCCATAATCTTAACCATATCTCCACCGATAACTTGTGTTAAGTCTTCAGCAACGATTGAGCTATATTCACTTCCTACGAAATCTTGAGAAACTCTCATCTCTTTATCCATAAGTAAAAGACCTTTTAAAGATGTGTTAGCAGCTTCATTAAATACAGCAGTCACTTCCTCTTTAGTAGTTCCACGCTTAACAACAACATTCAAATCTACCATAGAAACATCTGGTGTAGGAACACGTACAGATTGACCGTGAAGACGACCTTTTAGTTGTGGCATAACTAAACTGATAGCTTTTGCAGCACCCGTAGTTGTAGGAATCATATTGATAGCCCCTGCTCTTGCACGGCGTTTATCTTTGGAATGTTTTACATCTAAAATATTTTGGTCATTTGTATAGGAATGAATAGTTGTCATAAGACCTTTTTCAATTCCAAAAGCATCATCTAAAACTTTTGCAACAGGACCTAAACAGTTTGTAGTACAAGATGCGTTTGAAACTATTTTTTGACCATCATATAACTCGTGATTTACACCCATAACAAATGTATCTGTTTCACTGTCTTTTGATGGAGCAGAAAACAATACTTTTTCAACACCATTGTCAATATGAACTTGTGCTGATTCTTGCGTTAAAAATACACCTGTACACTCTAAAACCATATCAGCACCACAATCAGCAAATTTTAGGTTTTTAGGGTCACGGTCTGAGAATACTCTTACATTTTTCCCTGCAATAGAAATATTTTCATCATCCACTTGAACAACATCACTCCCAAAAGTACCATGAACAGAGTCATTTTGTAAAAGATAAAGCATCATATCCATACTTGCCATATCGTTAATCGCTACTATCTCTACATCATCTCTCGTAGCTGCTATACGAGCTACACAACGACCTATTCTACCAAATCCGTTAATTGCTATTTTGAGTGCCATTATATATCCTAAATTATAAAATTAAATTCGGTTATTTTAACCAAACTTAGTTATAATTCGCTTTAAATATGGAAACTATCGCACTTTTTGGTGGCTCATTTGACCCTCCTCATATCGGACATAAGGCTATTGTCGAAGCTTTGAATAAGCTTGATTATATAGATAAAGTTATTGTTATGCCAACTTTTTTAAACCCCTTTAAATCTTCATCTTATGCACCTAGTAAACTTAGGTTGCAATGGTTACAAGAGATATTTAAAGGTTTAGATAAAGTTAAAATTGATAACTATGAGGTTAATCAAAATAGAGCTGTTCCTAGTTTAGAGAGTGTTCAGTATCTTTTAAAGAAGTATGCTAAAGTGTATCTTGTTATCGGTGCTGATAATCTAAATTCACTTGAAAAATGGAACAATTTTAAAGAATTAAACTCCTTAGTTACTTTTATTGTTGCCTCACGTGATGATATAAATATTGATACAAAGTTTATAAAACTCAATATTAATAAAAAAATATCTTCATCAGAACTACGAGATAATATTAAACTGTCTAAACTACCAAAAGAGTGTGCGAGAGAAATAGAAATATATTACAAGGAAAAAAATGAACACTAGAATAGAAAAAATAGTATCAGTTCTTGATACAAATAAAGCAGAATCGATAGAGGTTTTTGACCTAACTGAAAAAAACTACTTTGTTGATTATGCGATTATCGCTTCATCACTTGGTGTAAAACATACACTTGCACTTTTGAATTATCTAAAAGATGATCTTAAACCAGCAGAACAATTTAACCATGTTGAAGAGAGTGGTGACTGGGTTGTTATCGATTTAGGAGATGTTCTTATTCATATAATGACTGCTGAATATAGAGTTAAATATGATATGGAAAAATTCTTAGGCGATTTAGCTGAAGGTCAAGATGGAGATGAAGTGCTTTAAGCACTTCATTTTATTCTAAAAAAAGTAATTTAACTCAAATCTATATTCATTATAAGAAACATCAGATTTTTCTGCACTATCTTCATCACTTACAAATCCAAGTCTTAATTTAGCCTCTAAATTTTTACCAATATTTTGACGAGCATCTATATGTAAAATATTTGTATCTGCTTGAACACCTGATTTTTTATCATCAAAATCTTGTATCGCATATCTAGCCATAATACTAAAACCATCTAGCATTTTTGCTTTGCCAAAATCATATCCAGCTCTTGCCATATATGTTGTTGTATTTGCATACCAATTATACTGACCCATTGCACGAGTAAACCCACCTGTTGGAAACCCTCTCCATGGAGCAACTATATCTGCTTCATCTGCAATTTTTGAATATCCTAAACGACCTAAAAAAGCACTATTTTTTATATCTAATCGAAGTGCTAAAAGTGAAGAGTCTAAGCTTTTAGGGTCTTTATATCCTGTATGCTCTTTCTTTAAATTAGCTACATCATAATCAGCATCTAAATTATCCATCTGTTGCATATAACGAATACCTGGTGCTACTTTCCAACCACCACCAACTGGTAATGTATAATGCGCTTCAAGTGTTAAGTTACTTACAACATCAGGAACACTCATAAAGCTTATATTTGCTTTTAAATTTTTAATAGACCTGTTTGTAGCAGAAAGAATTAGTAAAGTATTATCTGTTCCTATTCTCTCTACTGTAAGATTTTTATTTACTGCCGAATCATCATTTTGAGTCCAGCCATTAACAGCCAAAACATCATGACTTGTTGTATGGTCACGTAGTTTTTGGTTATATAGATATGCTAACATAATAGTAGTATCTGAAATATCTTTTATCTTCGCTGTTAAACCATCAAAAGCATTAGGTATCATTTTTGTATCGTTTGATTTCGTAAAAACACTCTCCACTAACTGACGTCCAAAAATAAGTGATGTTTTATTTACTTTATACTCTAAATAAGCTTGACCTAAAACAGTCATACCAAAATCACCTGTCAAACTTGTATTTGAACGGCTTAATGTATCTTTTCCAGCTTTTAAATTTCCAACATCTTCAGCATCTTCACGAAAAAAAGATGGATTTTGAGAGCTATATAATCCAGCAGTAGCACTTAATCCTGCAAATGGTGCTGTTTTATATATAAAACTTCCACCTATTCCCATAGCTTTATTATCAGTATCTTTTTCATTCCAATCCCACATAAAACTATTGGCTCTTAGACGTCCGTAAAAGATACCCTCTGAAAAAGTCTTTGTTATACTCTCTACTGAAGATGGAAGTTTATTATATTGTAGACTCATATTTCCTTTTAAAGTAACTTTATCTGATACTAATGTTGCATTTGCTGTTGATGCTAAAAGTAGTGTACTGATAGCTACTAGACTTAATTTACAATGTTTCATTATTTTCCTTTTTTATAATCTTTTCTTGATTTAAATTTTCTAAAATATTTTTGTAATTATAGATAGATTCTACATATTTTACTGGTTCAGAACCTCTTGCATAACCATATTTTAAAGTTTTATAGTATTGCTTATCAGCTAAAAGAGGAAGTGTCTTCTTCAAGTCACTCCAACTATTTGCATCTAAATTTAATTTTCTAGCTAATGTTTGAGCATCGTGAATATGTCCCAATCCAATATTATAAGCAGCGAGTGCAAATTTAAGACGATTTTCACCCTCTAAATTTTTTGGTACATTTTTAAGCATCTGTTTGATATGACGTGTACCACCGATAATACTCTGTTTAGGGTCTAATCTATTTTTAACTTTGAGTAATTTAGCTGTTTTTTTTGTAAGCATCATCAGTCCACGAACACCTGTAAAACTTTTTGCTTTTGGATTCCAATGAGATTCTTGATAAGAGATAGAGGCTAATAACTGCCAAGGTATCCCATAATATTTTCCAGCATCTTCAAAAAATTTCTGATATTTTGGAAGTCTGCTCTTTACTCTTTTATAAAATACTTTAGTATTATAATAATCAAAAAATAAAACATTACTATAATAGTGGTCTTTAAGTTCTGACATAGCACCAGATTGATGAAAGTTATTTAACCATGTGTACATATCTGCTTTTAATTCATCTGCATTATCTGCAAGTAACCAAGCGAGTTGTTCACGTTCACTAATAGTAAAAGCTAAAGATATTTCAGGAAAATATTTAAGATTAATTGCATAGATATTTGAATCTACAATAGTACAATCTATCTCATGAGAGGCTACTTTTGCTAAGAGTTCTTCTGAAGAATATTTTGAAGTCAAAGAAACATTTACATCAAAACTATCATCTCTTAAATTTTGAACCGTTTCACTATAGCTTGTTCCCTCTCCTATCATAACACTAAGACCTGTTAAATCTTCAATATCTCTAGGAAATTTTTTACTTTTTTCCATTCCTCTATAACAGATAACTTGCTCTTGCACCTCAGCATAAGATGGACCAAAATTAAATATTTTTTCTCTCTGTTCTGTTTTAGCCAAACTAGCTGATGTTATATGAGGTTGTAGTTTATGTGATAATTCTATCGCTTCTTTTGTTGTTTGTGCTGTTGTGATATTTAATTCAACACCAAGGCTATCAGCATAAGATTTAAGCAGATCATACTCAAATCCTTGCGCCCCATCCGTACCTATATAATAGGTTGATAATGTATTTAAAAACACAATATTTAAAGTTTTAGTTTTTTTGATTTCATCCAACAAAGAGGGAGGTTTAACCATAGGTGTTTCAATAACACGTACTATCTCAATAGACATATCTTCTCGTGGAGTATATGCAGTATGACTTAACCATCCAAAGACAAAAGATGATAAAGTCAATAAGACCATTAATAGGGGTTTTATATATATCTTCATAACTTATAGTTTACATTGATAAACTTATGCAAATATAAATCTATTAACCCCATTATCATATTCATGAGCCAAAACTTTATCATGAGCTTTTAAAATAGAATCAACTAAATATAAACCTAAACCAAAACTATTTTTAGATGGATTATCTTTTGTAAAAGGTTCTATATAGTATTGAATAGGATTTGCTATACACTTTCCATTACTCTCAAAAGCAAGTTCATCATTTAATATCAATATCTTTACATGAGCATCTGGAGAATATTTAATAGCATTATCAATCATATTTTTTACAGCCGTAGTGTAGAGTCTATAATTTACAACTAGTTTTACATTAGCATGAACAAAAACACTGACACTCTCTCTATCTACCATCGCCATATCTATTGCACCATCTATAATATCAACTAAACGATACTCTTTAAATTCACTTCTATCATTAATATTTGTAACCTCTTCTATTAAAGCAAACTCAGTAACAAGGGATTCTAATCTTCCAAAGATAGATACAAATCTATCTTTCTGTTTTTGAGAGTCCAACATTTGAGTAACAATAGTTCCTTTAGCGATAGGTGTTTTAAGTTCGTGCATAAGGTTTCTTAAAAAAAGAGTTCGTGATTCTAAAAGTGTATTTATTTTTACTCTTGCTGATTCTAGCTCATTAGCGATAGAGCCTATCTCATCTTCAGAGGATGTTTTAAAAGATATATTCATATCCCCGTTTCCAAACATCACAATTTTCCGACGTAAACGGATAAGTGGTCTTAGTTTTTGTAAAATAACAATAAATGATAAAAGAATAATAGATATAGTAGTTATATATGTATATAGAACACTTCCATATTTATAGGGTTTTAACTCTTCATCTTGTATTAAAATTGATTTAATAGGAGTTTTTATAAAAAAGTAAATAGTCCCTTTCATCTCTAACATAGTTATATAAAGGTCACTGATAATACTTTGAGTGTGAATGCCTTTTTCATTTAAAAACATAGAGGAGTTTATATTTTTAAAACCTTCTCGTTTTAATATTTTTCCAGAGTTTAAAATATTTTCTTGTAAAGATTTGTCTTTAATTTTGAGTAATTTATAAACTGCTAAATTAGCTTCTAACATAATATCGGAACTATTACTTAGATAATGCGCTCTATATATCTGTGTAATTACAGAGTATTTTGTAAAAATCTGGTCAATATATTGCTGTTTATTTAACTTATAAAACTCAAAAAAAACGGCACTTACACTTATAAGAGTAACACTCAATGCAAAAAGTATGGTAATTAAAACAGCATGTTTTTTCATAAAAATAGAGATACAGCTACTATTTTAGTAGCTTATATCCTACCCCTCTTACAGACTCTATAAGAGTTTTATCTCCTAGTTTATTACGAATACGACCTACCATAACATCTATACTTTTATTTGAAGAATCTTCATTTATAGCATTTACATTATGGATTAAATCTTCACGTGAAACAACTAATCCCTGTTTTAAAATCATATAAGATAAAATTCCAAATTCTGCATTAGTTAAATCAATATTTCGACCTTTATAAGAGATAATCATAGTATCTTTATCACATTTAAAATCACTTTTAGACTCCTCTTTTGCTTCACTTTTTGCTTCATAACGACGTAAAACAGAGTGAATTCTAGCTTCAAGTTCTCGTGGGTCATAAGGTTTAGGAAGATAATCATCTGCACCTAACTCAAAAGCTTTAACCTTATCATTTACATCACTTCTAGCTGACGAGATTATGATAGGAATATCTTGACGTTCACGAATAGCCTCACAAACCTCAAGACCATCCATACCTGGTAGTGTTAAATCTAAAATAACCAAATCAAATGGCTTTAATTTTAATATACTTACTGCTTTAAAAGGGTCATCTTCGGTAACAACCTCAAACTCAAACTGCTCTAAATATTCAGTAAGTATCTCCGCTAATTCTAAGTCATCTTCAATCATTAATATTTTTTTCATAATTTTAATCATTTAACCTCAACAACAGCATCAGCAACATTAATAATATCACCAGAAACTATCTTCGCACGTTTACGCAACTCTACTTCACCATTTCTCTTAACATAACCATCAGCTATAATTAACTTCGCTTGCGCACCACTATCTACTAAATCTAATACTTTTATAAGCTTAAAAAGCTCTATGTAATCATCTTTTAATTCAAATATCATTTTTTTCCTTTAATTTTAATCTATCACAAGTTTTTTTATAATCCCGGTGCTTTCCACATACTATCAGTAACACCATCATCAACCAACTTTAACTGAGCATCATAAGCTTTTTGCCACTTGATTTTTATCGTATCGTAAAGTTTCTTATTTTCCATATTTGGCTCATAAACTTTATCCCAAACTACTAACTCTTTAGATGCTTCTTTAAGATTTTTATAAACTCCACATCCAACACCAACTGCCATAGCTGTTCCTAATGCAGTTGCTTCTGTTACTTTTGGTATCTTTACTATGCACCCTGTAACATCTGCTAATATTTGTGACCATAAAGCCCCTTTCGACGCTCCACCTGCAAATACTATCTCTTCAATTTTTACACCTGTAAACTCTGAAATTTTATCAAGGTTTATACTTGAAACTATACACGCATTTTCTTGTAAACTTCTAAACATTGAGGCTTTATTTGCTATCTCTGTATCTATTGAAAGATTTAAAAAACTTGGTGCTGAATGATACCATTTTCCATATTTCATACTATCTGAAAATATCGGCATAATACCATTTGAACCTACGGGAACTTTTGAAGCTTTCTCCTCTAGCACTTGATAAACATCTATACCTCTCTCTTTAGCTTCTCTTTTTTCATCATCACAAAAAGCATCTCGAAACCAACGCATCACTAGACCACTAAAAAAAGTGATTCCCTCTGCTTGTGACATTCTATTTATAACGTGAGGATTTATACGAATAGCCATACTCTCAGGTGGTTCTATCATACTAGGAATATTAACCACTTGTTGCCAAAATGAACCTCCTAAAATGGCACACTGTTCATCTTCAACAACCCCTAAACCTAAAGAACCAAGACCAACATCTCCCCCACCCATAACGACTTGAGTATCTTGTGTTAATCCTGTTTCATTTGATGTGTTTAAAGTAACATTACCAATAACAGTGCCAACTTCTAAACAAGGAGGAAAAATATTATCTTTTAATCCAACTCTAGTAGCCATCTCAGTAGCCCAATTTCGTTTTGCTAAAGAAAATATACCTGTTGTTCCAGCATTACTAGGGTCAGTTGCAATAATACCACTTAAACGTGCTAATATCCAATCCCCTATCATAGAAATTTTAGCTACTTTCTCATAAATATTTGGACGATTATTTTTAACCCAAAGTAAACGCGGTAATGCACCAAGAGCAAAAGTTTGTCCAGATTCCATATAAAGTTCTTCCTCTATACCTTCAAAATTTTCTTTAAGAAAACGAACCTCTTTATCTGCTCTAGCATCTACATTAGCAACAGCCCAAAGCTCTTTTCCATATTTATCATACAGAACTATCCCCTCACGCATACTTGTTGCACTCACACCAAGAATATCTTTTACATCTATTTTTGCATCTTTTATTACATTTTGAATACAATCAACAACTAAACCCCAATTCTTTTCAAAATCAAAGCTCATAGAGTTAGGAACACCCTCCTCTTCTAAATGTGACCACTCCGTTTGTGATACTGAGATTTGATTTCCCTTTGTATCAAAAATCACTGCTCGTATGCTTCCTGTTCCTGCGTCTATTGCTATTAGGTGTTTCATCTTTTTACCTTTTTTTAATCTATTTTTTAACCTGAATTTTCAAATACAAGTGCATACTTCCTATAACTTTTCTATCTCTTCTTTTGTCAAGCCTGTTGCAATAATAATATTTTCAATATCTACACCAACTTTTAAAAGATTTTTTGCTATCTCTAATTTTTCCTCTAGTTTACCCTCTTCACGACCTTGTTCTAAACCTTGTTTCAAGCCTTTTCCCTCAGCCGTCCTCAAAGCACTTTCATCATCCATCTCTTTCTTTTTTATATAATCATAAACTTCTAGTTCTTTCTTACTCCATTTATGTTGTGTTATTATCTCATAAGCATTATTTATCTCTTTTACTTTTTCTAACTCTTGAGGAATATAATCCTCTTTTTCAGCTCTTTTGATAAAATATGTCCACTTATCTATAATCGAATCTAATTCTGATAACTTCTTCTTAAATTTTGGTAATTCAATAAATGTAAACTCAAAGTCCTCTAAATCATTTTTCATCGTCTCTTTATTTAAAATCAGATGACGAGATATATAATATTTACTATCAAAAATTTTAAAATTACAGATACCTATAAAATAAACCTTTTGAAGAGTCTCATATTTCTCTCCTTTATCTACTTGTTCAACATAAGCCTTAGATGTATAATACAAACTTCTTTTTGCAAAATCATACAAATCTTTTCTCTGCATCTCAACTATAAAATGTTTATCTTCTCTATTTGTAGCTTTTATATCTAAAATAGTCTCTTTTAAATCCTCTATCTTGGGTACTTGATAGGGATTTACTATTTTTATATCTACTATCATTTTCTCATCTTTAAAATCTAATACTGCATTTAAAAATGAGATTAATATCTCTTTATGGTTTTCATCTCCAAATATCTTTTTAAAGGCTATATCATTTCTTGGGTTTGCAAATTTCATCTTTTTTCCTTTATCTTTAAGATTTAATAGTTATACTTTCATTCACGATAAAAATTATTGAAATTTATGGAGCGGTAAAAAGCTTTTAAGGGTAGAGGAAGTCATGAGCCTCTACCCTTTTTTTTTACCCTCCTAAATTTCAATAAGGGAGATTTTATGAATAGAATTTTTATCGTGATTATTCTTATGTGCATCTTTGCACCTGTACTTTATTAAGTACAGTCAAGGGGATTTTTTCCCTTGTCTCCCTCATTTTTTAAATTATTTCTAACTTCTTCTTGTGTTTTGTCTTATTGAAACTACAAACTGATATATTAGGTAAGTAATAATTACTTTAGCAATAAAATCAATCGCTGTCATATCTTTTCCAAGTTTTGAGAAAGGGCTTATTTGTTGGAATAAAGAATCAAAAGAAGTATTATCTGTTGTAATAAAGAGATAAAAGAGAAAAAGAAATAAAAGAGAAACTATCCATCTTACTTTTTCTTTAAAATAACTAGCTATTACCGTAAATATAGAGAAACTAAAAAATATTCCTGATGCAACAAAAACATCTATATCTGAATTTAGAAAAATAGTAATAAAGTCCTTACAATCATAATCTTTACATTTAAGGTACTCTCCTTCCATTAAATAGGCACTTATTCCAATAATAAAAATCCACAATAAAGGTAACACCCAATTTTGGGAATGTTCAGAAGAGAAACTATGAAATTTAAATGTAAAAAACTCAAAAGAAGGTTTATCCCAAAAAGATTTAGTTAAGTCCTTATCCATCTCTTTCATCTCCAAAGCATAAAAACGATTAGATTCTATAATATTGCCTTGTTTTTCAAAAGAGTGCTTTATTATTCTTGCTGTTTCTCGGTTTTTTACTTCTATTGTAGCACCTAAAAAATTTGCCTCTTTTTTAAAAAATGTATTTTCAAGATTTAATAAATTCATTTTACTATCACTAAACAAAGCTAAACTTTCAAATTTAGTATGAATAAAATTAATTTCATTATAAAATTTTGTTCGTATAAAAGAAGTAGTACCCTCAAAAATGATATTTTGAAAAGTAATCTCTTTATGAACACTACAATTTTCAAATAAAAACAAATTATTAAATTGATTTTTTTCAAACTTTACTTCATCAAAAAATGAACAATCAGAAAAAGATATATTTTTAGCATTCCTAATTAACTTAAAATCAGTTTTCCCTAAAAATCTACAGTTATTAAAATAAAGATTGAACTCTTTATTTAATCCATAAAAAGGTTCATAGTGTAATTCTTTTGATGAAGCTGGAAATATAATTTGATTAAATTCATATTTAAAAAGTTCTGTATTATATTCATCTTCAGTATCATTTATATCTTTTTTTGCATCTTTATTATCTAATATATTATTGACATTAGAAATTTCTAATAGGATTTTTTTCCAGAATTTTTTAATATTTTCATTAGACTTCTTGCAAAATTTAATCCACTGATACTGAAAGTCTCTTATTGTTAATACTTTTGAGACACTTTTAAACTTCATTTTCGTTAGTTTTGTAAGAGATTTATCCCAATTTAAAGAACCATCTTGATTTGTATCATACCAATCATCTTTCTTACAATGTAAAATACACTCTTGACTCTCCTCAAAACATTTTTCATCACAATTATATATACTACATTTATCCATAAAAATTACTGTCCATCTCTAACACACCTAACTAAACAGCTAGTCGACTTGAAATTGAAGCCAACCCTTGTTGATGACCTTGTAGTAATAAAGTCCACACCGAAAGCAGCTGGATTAATACTATTAGCGCGTATAGTAGAAGACCAATAAAATCCACTCAAAACATTTTTTAATTTAGTTTTATTTAATTTTATAAGTGTTTCTTTTTTTGGTAACTTCCAATCATTATATCCAGCTAAAGTTAGCTTTTTACAGTAGTTTATAGCACTCTTCCAATCCAATACTTTTTCATAGTTTTTATAATCAGCATAATCATAAGCTTTTTCCTCTGCCTTAGTATATATCTCATCTTGCCACATCAAATCATCTATAACGGTTACATCTTTTAAATTTCTTAAATATTGTTTTTTAGCTTTATAAATTACTTTATCTTTTTCAAGAACAATATCAATACTCTCACTTCGAGTTAGCTCTATACTTCCCTCTTTTGTTAAATACCCAGCCCTTTTTACTTTGATGTTATACGTTCCCTTTTTGAGTTTTATCCCATCATAATATCTAGGTTTTATGTTTGTGATATAAACTCTTGCATCTTTAGGGTTTGTGTTTATTGTTAAACTGAAATGTGTTGGAGCTTTTGATTTAAAACTATATTTTGATTCTTTTGCCACGGATAAATCCGCGGTTCCAGTTGGGAGTTTGAAGAAAAACTCTCCGATTATATCATCGTGTGTCCACGGTCTCTGTCTTTGATTTGTTTTTTTATAAACATCTCTTTTTATATTTTTAAAAAGTGTATGGAGTGAAAGACCTTTTTTGTCTATGTTGTTAAGTATCTGCTGAGTAAAAACTCCGTGCTTTCCACTTCCATCATCTGCAACATCTCCAGGACTTGTTGCATAGGCTATGAACATACCTTTGGCATTATCAACTTTTGCAAGTCCACCACCACCCGAACGAGAAAAAGGGTCATTTCTACACGCATCTAATAAAACTATATTTAAACGATTTCCTGAATTTTTCATATAAGATAACACTTTATCTAACTCTAAAGACTCATAGGCAACATCTATCTTGTTTATGAGATTTGAATCTTTTCCCATTAAAAAGTTTTTCCCATCAGACTCAACACCATGACCTGCGAAAAAGAAAAGTCCTACTCCACCTTTAGAGAGTTTCTGACTAAAACTACGAACTTTTTTATCCATATCTCGTACAGTTAAATTTTCGCCATAATAGACTGTAAAACCTAAATTTCTAAGCTTGTTTTTCATAGCTCTTGCGTCATTTATAGGATTTCTTAAATCTGATAGTTTTGAATTTTCATATTTGTTGTTTCCTATTACTAAGGCTACTCTTTGCTCTGTTTTCATTAACTTTAATGCTCGTGAATTGTTTGCATTTACAAGAGTTGTAAAGAGAATGAATCCTATTAACATTATCGCTTTTATTTTAATCATCTTATTTCCTTTTCTATCTCTTCTTTTGTCAAGCCTGTTGCAATAATAATATTTTCAATATCTATACCAACTTTTAAAAGATTTCTTGCTATCTCTAATTTTTCCTCTAGTTTACCCTCTTCACGACCTTGTTCTAAACCTTTTTCTAAGCCTTTCTTCAAGCCTTTTCCCTCAGCAGTTCTCAAAGCACTTTCATCTCCAAATATCTTTTTAAAGGCTATATCGTTTCTTGGGTTTGCAAATTTCATTTTTTTCCTTGTCTCCCTAATTTTTAAATATTATTCCAAATCAATTATTTCTTCAACTTCATCTGTTCCAATTCCCAATACTCCATCGCAAAACTATCTTCTAAACTAATACTTTTATATCCACCAAGCTTATCAGCTCTTAAAACTGCCATCATCGTATGCTCAACTATATCATTTATAATATCTGCCTCTTTTTGAGTTTTTCCTAAGGAGATAATGCCTATATCTTTGAGAACTATATAATTAGGAGATGGATTTAAACAGATTTCATCATTACTAAACTCTTCAAAATATGCTATATAATTTGTTTTATACTCTTCTAATCCTTTTTTAATATTCTCATCTTCAAGAACTAACGGAACTCTTTTTGTACGGATAATATGTTCAGGTGTTAAAACACCACGAGTTGCACTTTTAGAAAGGTTTTTTTGTGAAGCGTATAAAACTGCTAAAGGGTTTTGGTTAATATTTGTAAAAACTTGATAACCTTTCTCAGTTGAAAGTAGCTCTTTAATCTCTCTATCATCAAATAGTTTTTTATTTGGAGTGTTATCTATTTTAAGAGATGCCTCTTTGTTTAAAAACTCTTCAGCTAAATTTACAGCATCTATCATCTTATCATAAGAGATTTTTGCATCATTATCAAAAGTGAAAATACCGTGATTATATAAAATAATTCCATCAATAGTTTTAAAATCTAAGTTTTCAATCATCTTGTATATTGTCTGTGCAAGAATAAATCCAGGCATAACATAGGGAACTATTAAAAAATTAGGAAAAACTTTTTTTATGTTTTCTTCTCCATTTATACAGTTTGAAAGAGTTACAACAGCATCAGAATGTGTATGATCTACAAATTTATAGGGGATAATAGCGTGTAGTATCGCTTCAACAGATGGGTTCGGAGCTAATTTGTCTATCATCGCTTTTTTTTGTCCACTTACCATATCACTATCACTTAACTCTTCTAACTGAGCCATCTCTAAAAGAGTAGAGAGTTTAACAGGAGCAAACCCCTCCTCTTTGATAGAAACTAAATCCCAACCACTTCCTTTTACTAAAAGAATATCCTCTCCATCAACAACTGTTTTAACAGAAGTATTCCCTCCACCGTGTAAAACAAGTTCATCACTTTGACCTAGTAAATTTGATGTATATACTCTTAACTGTAAATCTGTTTTGAAATTTTTTGCTGTTTCTTTATTGTATAAATTTTTCATCTTTGTCCTTAATAATATCTATTTTTATTCGTAATTATATCAAAATATTAAGTATCAAAAAACAGCAAATTTAGTTTATATCAAACTTTATATTAATAACTTTAAAATTTATATATTAAATCAACAAGTATTTATATAATTACATTAGAGTTCGATACAAATTAATTTTATACTCTTTTTATACGTATCATATATCTAATTTGATACAATTCACTAAATTTTTAAGATGAAGGATATAAGCTTGAATGGAGTCTCTTTATTTGCAAATGTAGGCATTGCTGAAACATATATACATAAGCATAATATAAATATTGTTGTAGCAAATGAACTACTAGAAAACCGTGCTAAATTTCATAAAGAAAACCATCCAAACTGTACTCCTATTGTTGGAGATATTACAAATAAAGAGATATATGATAAAGTTCTTCAATCATCAAAAGAGAATAACTGTGAATTTTTAATAGCTACACCACCTTGTCAAGGAATGAGTGTCGCTGGAAAAATGCAAGAAGATGACCCTCGAAACTCTCTTATCAAACACGTAATAGAGTTAGCATTAGATTTAAAACCAAAACATATCTTAATAGAAAATGTACCTGGTATTTTAAAAACTTATCTTGTTGTTAATGGTGTTAAAACTAAAGTTATTAATTATATTGAAGAGGCTTTAGAGGATTATTATGTTAATTATCAAGTTGTGGATAGTGCAGATTATGGAACAGCTCAAAGTCGTAAACGTGCTATATTTTTAATCTCAAATATAGCTAAATGGGAGTTTCCAAAAACTCAAAAACGTATAACAGTAAAAGATGCTATTGCCCATCTTCCAAGTTTAGAGAGTTCTCAAAATTCAAATATAAAGTATCATAATGCAAAAGAGCATAATGAACGTCATATATTTAGCCTTAAACATACTCCAAGTGGAAAAACAGCACTTCACAATAAAATACACTATCCAAAAAAAGAGGATGGGACACGTATCAAAGGGTATGCAACAACTTATAAACGAATGGAATGGAACAAACCTGCTCCAACTATCACTATGGCAAATGGTTCTATCTCTTCTCAAAATAATGTTCACCCTGGTATACTAAAAAAAGATGGAACATACTCTGATGCTCGTGTTTTAACACTTAAAGAGATTTTTATCTTAACAGGTTTACCAGAAGATTGGCATCCTCCAAAATGGGCAACAGAAAACCTTATACGTCAAGTTATAGGAGAGGGTGTACCACCTCTACTTATAGATGCTCTTTTGACAACTATTCCCAAATAAAATATGTCATCAAATCCAAATAGATGGCAAGCCCCGGGTAATGCAAAAGGATTTAATACTCAAATCGGAGATATAAATCCGAAAATAAAAAATAGAATTAATCTCAATAATAGAACTATTGGAACACTGAAATATATAAAAGAAAAATCAAATAAAAATGGTTTTATAAGTGAAGAGAAACTCAAACTTGAACTTAAACAATATCTTTTTGATAACTTCAATGAAGAAAAAACAGATAGCTTAGTCACGCATTTTTATAAACCTGCCCTCTTCTATGGTTTTATAATTCGTGATAAAAATTATAATCTTTCACTCAGTATAGAAGGAAATCTTTTTGTAAATAGTTATGAAAAAGAAGATTTTTATAACTGTAAACGTATTTTAATTAATCAACTTGATAATACCATCTATCCAAATAGTGCAACACCTGATGTTAAATACCTCAAACTCTTTCCTTTTCGAATTTTTTTTAAACTACTCCTAGAAAATGAAAGATTATCCTCTAGTTTTATCAAAGAAAAGCTGATTTATATAACAACATATAGTAATTTAGCAAGTTATAAAAAAAGTAAAGATTTACTAGATATTAAAGAGAAAGAGTATTATGAAAAATTTAATAGTTGGATTATAAACTCTCTTGTTGATATGAAAATATTAGATTTAAAACATAAATATATCTCTATTAATCAACAGATATTAACCCATATTCAATCACTTTATAACAACTTAGAATATAGTGATATGTTCTTTGAAAATATAGTATGTGAACTTAATAGAGATGTAGCAAATAAACGTGTCAAAAGAGATTTTTCACTTATTTTAAAAGCTAAAGAGAGAGATAATTTTCAATGTATGATAGATAATACTCATTTAACATTTTATTCTAAAGATAAACCATATATAGAGGGACATCATATTATCCCTATGTTTCAACAAAAAAATTACGATTTTAAACTTGATGATATGGATAATATTATCTCCCTCTGTCCAAACTGTCATAGAGAGATACATTTTAGCGATAACAAGCAAGATATTTTAAATAAAGTGTTTTATCTTCATAAAAAATATATGGATAAAAATAAGATTGAGTTAAACGATTTTTATAAAATGTACTCCTGTTTCTAAATTTGGCTAAAATGCCATTTTAAAATAATAAATAGTATGGAGATTTTATGGAAGATACATTTGGTAATTTAGAAACTTATGGATATATAGGACTTTTTTTATACTCTTTAGGTGGTGGTTTTGTGGCACTTATCGGTGCAGGTGTTTTATCATTTATGGGTAAAATGGATTTAACATTAGTAATATTTATAGCATTTATAGCAAATGCTATTGGTGATGTTCTTCTTTTTTATATGGCACGTTATCAAAAAAGTATGATGATGGATGGGTTACGACAGCATAGACGTAAACTTGCACTCTCTCATGTTATGATGAAAAAATATGGTTCGTGGATAATTTTATTTCAAAAGTTTGTATATGGTATAAAAACTCTTATCCCTATCGCTATCGGTTTAACAAAATATGATTTTAGAAAATTTGTTATTTTAAATATTTTAAGTGCTGGAGTATGGGCAGTATCTTTTGGTTTGGGTAGTTATTATTCAGGTGAAGTATTGGTAAATTTTGCTGAACTTATAGGAGATAAACCTTGGATAGCACCTATAATACTTGTAGTATTTGGTGGTAGTTTATGGTTGTATTTGGAAAAGGCTACGAAAAAAAAAGTTAAGAAGTAAGATTGGAACCCCGAATTTATTCGGGGCTAAATAAGTTAATTAATTAATTAATTAATTAATTAACTTCCAACAATAGGACCAAATGGAGCATAATCTGTATGTTCCCCATCTTGATATTTTTTATAATTAGCAACAAACATCTCTGCAAGTTCATCTCTAGTTTTATCAAACAGTTCTTTATCTTCCCAAGCATTACGAGGATTTAAAATCTCTGGCTTCAAATTACCTAAAGTTTTTGGAACATGTAATCTAAATGTTTTAGTAACATCAAATTCACTCTCTTGAATACTACCATCTAAAATAGCATTAATACAAGAACGTGTATTTTTAATACTCATACGTTTACCAACACCATAAGCACCACCAGTCCAACCAGTGTTTACAAGATAAACATTAACATTATGTTTATCTATTTTTTCGCCAAGTAGTTTTGCATAAACTGTTGGGTGTAATGGTAAAAAAGCCTCTCCAAAACAAGCACTAAATGTTGCAACTGGTTCAGTGATACCACGCTCAGTTCCAGCAACTTTAGCAGTATAACCACTTAAAAAATAGTACATAGCTTGTTCACGAGTTAGTTTGGAAACTGGAGGTAATACACCAAACGCATCAGCAGTTAAGAAAATAATATTTTCAGGATGACCAGCCATTAAATCATGTTTATGATTTTTAATATGCTCTATTGGATAAGAAACACGAGTATTTTCAGTTTTTGAACCATCTTCGTAATCTACTTCACCTTCACCATACATAACGACATTTTCAAGAAGAGCATTAGTTTTAATAGCACCATAAATTTCTGGTTCACTTTTACCATCAAGGTTGATAACTTTTGCATAACATCCACCCTCAAAGTTAAATACACCATAATTATCCCAACCATGCTCATCATCACCGATTAAAGCACGATGTGGATCAGTTGAAAGAGTTGTTTTACCAGTTCCACTTAGTCCAAAGAAAAGTGCAGTATCGCCTTTTTCTCCAACATTAGCAGAACAGTGCATAGAGAGTTTCCCCTCTAATGGTAACCAGTAGTTCATCATTGAAAAAATTCCTTTTTTCATCTCACCACCGTACCAAGTACCACCGATAATAGCTATGTTGTTTTCAACATCAAAAAGAACAAATACTTCAGAGTTTAATCCGTGTTCTTTCCATTTATCATTTACCGCTTTACAAGCATTTAAAACAACAAAATCAGATTTGAATACTTCAAGTTCTGGTTCAGTTGGACGAATAAACATATTTTTTACAAAATGTGATTGCCAAGCTATCTCAGATACAAAACGAATTGAACGTTTTGAAGCTATCGAAGAACCACAAAATACATCTGTTACATAAAGGTCTGCATCTGATAATTGCTCTTGTGCTACAACTAAAAGTTCATCAAATATTTCAGACGAAACTTTTTTATTCACATCACCCCAAGCGATATACTTATTAGAAGGGTCACGATCTACAAAATATTTATCTTTAGGTGAACGACCTGTGAAGATACCAGTATCTACCGCGGTAGCACCTTTATTAGTTTGTTGAACTTCACCATTGTCAAGTTCATGTTTTATTAGTTCATCATAACTTAAATTGTGATAAACATTACCAATATTCTTTAATCCTAACTCTTCTAACTCAGTTAATTTCATAACTTACCTTATAATACTATATTTAGTATCAATATTATACACTTACTACACCTTAATTTGCTATAAAATTTTAATAAATTTAGTTGATAAAATAAAAGTATTTTTATAAAATTTATTTTAAGTATTTTCTGTTAAAATTTCAACTCATTTAATGACCGCGTAACTCAGTGGTAGAGTGTTACCTTGACATGGTAGAAGTCAGCAGTTCAAGTCTGCTCGTGGTCACCATCTATTTTTCCCATTTATTAAGAAAATAAGTTACAAAACTTAAATATTCATTAAAATTATTCCTCTCTTTTACCTAAACCTTATAATCATTTAGCTATAATTCGCGAAATATTTTGAGGGGAAGATACTTTGCTTTTGGCAAACTTGTGTCATCTCCTTTGATATTATAAAGGATTATGATGCAAGAAAATGCACAAAACAAAGTAGAAACAAAAGAAGAACCATCAATAACTTTTGATGATTTAAACCTAAAAAGAGAAGTATTACAAGCTGTTAAATATGCTGGTTTCACAACTCCAAGCCCTATTCAAGCAGATGCTATTCCATTTGTACTAGCTGGTCGTGATATGGTTGCACAAGCTCATACAGGTACTGGTAAAACAGCTGCTTTTGGTCTTCCTGCTATATCAATGATGAAACTTGATGCTGGTGTTCAGATGTTAGTTATTACACCAACACGTGAACTTGCAACTCAAGTTTCTGATGAGCTTTTCAAATATGGTAGAAACTTAGGTGTAAGAACAGTTACTGTTTATGGTGGTAGCTCATACAAACGTCAATTAGATTTAATTGAACGTGGTGCTAATATCGTTGTTGCTACACCAGGACGTTTATTAGATATTCTTAAAAGAGATATGTTAAGTAATTTTTCTCCAGCTATGGTTGTTTTAGATGAAGCTGATGAGATGCTTGATATGGGATTTTTAGATGATATTAATGAAATATTTTCTTACCTTCCAACTAATCGTCAAACATTACTTTTCTCAGCAACTATGCCTCAACCAATAAAAACTCTTGCTTCAAGAATTTTAGATAACCCAGAGTTTATCTCTATTACTAAGGGTGAGACTACAAACTCTGATATTGAGCAACTTTACTATGTAATTGAAGAATCGGAAAGAGATGATGCAATTATTCGTCTTATGGATTCTGAAGATACAAACAAATGTGTTGTTTTTTGTAGAACAAAATCGGAAGTAGATAGACTTTCAAATGTTCTTTCAAATGCTGGTTATTTAGCAAATGGTCTTCATGGAGATATGGAGCAAAGACAACGTGAAACAGTTATTAAAGGTTTTAAACAAAACTCAGTAAAAGTTCTTGTGGCTACTGATGTTGCTGCACGTGGTATTCATGTAAACAATATCTCTCACGTATTTAACTACCATATTCCATTTGACCCAGAGTCTTATGTTCATCGTATTGGTAGAACTGGTCGTGCTGGAACTAAAGGTAAAGCGATTACTTTACTGACTCCTTTAGAGTTCAAAGAGTTACAACGTATCAAACAAAAAGTTGGAACTTCAATGAGCCACGCTTTTGTTCCAAGTAAAAATGACCTAAGAGAATCAGTAGTAGATGCTCTTGTTAAAAAAGTTGAAACACATAAAATTTATGATGAAGCGCATAGAGTTCTTGACCAATTAAAACAAGATATTGACGAAGAGCAAATTATGTATAAACTTGTTTCTATGTTACTAGACCAACAAGAGATCAAAGGACCATCTAATATTGGTATTCCTGCTGATAAACTAGATGCTATTCTTGCTCGTGCTGCACAACGTGGTGGCGGTGGTGGCCGTGGTCGTGGTCGTGGAAACTACCGTGGTGGAAACAGAAACCGTTCAGGTGGTGGTGGTGATAGAAATCGTTCTGGCGGAGGCGGTGGTTACCGTGGCAACCGTGAAGGCGGTGGTAGTGGAGATAGAAACCGTAGCAGTAATGGTGGTGGTTCAAGAGGTGGATATAGAGGAAATAGAGACTAAGTCTCTCCTCTTTATCCCTTCTCTCCAACAAGAGAACTACAAATTTATTTATAGTTCTCTATCTTCTAAAACTCTAAATCTTAGACTGAACAGTCACTTTTTTCGCTTCAAACAACTCTATCGCTTTTATAACCATAGGTTCTTTTGTAATATCATTCGTTTCTTTTACTATTTCACTATTTACACTATTCTGTGAACAGTTAGTCACACAACTTTCACTTCCCCCAACTTCAATATCTTCTATCATAGATGGAGCTTGAAAATCCTCTTGTATAGGCTGTACTAATTTTTTATCTTGTTTTGGTTCTTGAATAACCTTACTACAAGCAACACCTTTTATCTGTGTTGTAAAATCAAAAAGTTCACGAACAAGTTGTTTAATAACTGAATACCCATGGCGAAGAATTTTCTTACTCTCCTCATCTGCACAACTCTCCCATGTTAAGATATTATTTTCAAAAGATACAAAACTAATACTTTTAATAAAACAATCTCCTAGCTGATGATTTCTATCTTTTATTTTCACTATTAGTTTTTCAAACATAGTGTTATTAATATTTTGAGTTTTAACTTGCATTGGAGGAGGAATAATAGGAATTGCTTTATTTAATATTGGTTCTGTCTGTGTTGAAACTGGAGCAGGAGTTGCTATATCTTTTTGCATAGACTCTATCATTTGATCTATCTCTTTTATTTTAAGAGCCTCTATCATCTTGAAAAATATTAAAGAGAGTACAAAAGAGCCATCAGCATTAATAGCAAACATACTTTTTGAGTCACTTAAAATTCTAAAAAATCTATCTAAAACTAAAGTAGAAAACATAGCATCTTGTGTATACATTTTTTCTTTTAAATATGCTATTAACTCATCGACAACCATCTCTGGTTCATAATCTTCAAGAATTTGAGTGTACTCAATAAGTTTTGGATAATCTTTTAAAAAGACTGCACTAAAAAGGTCAGCTATAAATTTAGGGTCAACTAAACCTAACATATCTGTTACAGTTTGAACATCTACATAATTTTTAGAGTAAATAATAGCTTGATCAAGAAGAGTAAGAGTATCACGTAAACTTCCACTTCCACTTCTTGCTAAAATTTCTAAAGCTTCATTTTCATATTTTATATCTTCTAAATGTAAAATATGTGCTAGATGGTCAATTATTTTTTTTGTAGCAATTCTTTTAAATCTAAAATGCTGTGTACGACTTAAAATAGTAGCAGGAAGTTTTAATGGGTCAGTTGTTGCTAAGATAAATTTTACATAAGATGGTGGTTCTTCTAAAGTCTTTAAAAGAGCATTAAATGCCTCTTTAGTCAGCATATGAACTTCATCTATAATAAAAATTTTATATCTTGCTAAAACTGGTTTATATTTTGTTTGTTCTATTAAATCACGAATATCATCTATCTTACGAGAAGATGCACCATCCATCTCTATAATATCTATATGACGATTTTCTAATGCCATAATACAGTTTTCACAAACTCCACAAGGCTGATGACTCAAACCCTCTTCACATATCAATGCTTTAGAAAATATACGTGCCATAGAAGTTTTACCACTTCCACGTAATCCTGAAAAAAGATATGCATGAGAGAGTCTATTTGAATCTAATGCAAGTGAAAGTGTTTGAGTTATAGTCTCTTGACCTATAAGCTCATCAAAGTTTGAGGGACGGTATTTTCTAGCTAATACTTCGGATGATGCTTTCACGTAGTAACTCCATTTTTTATTGTAGAAATTTTAGCATTTATAGTCATAAAAAGCTAGTCTAATTCAAGCCATTTTGAAGCGATAGTTCTTAATGCTTCTGGGTTTTCCGAAGCAAAAAATTTAAGTTCACTCTTTTCATAAAGTTTTTCAAAAATAAAATTTTGTTCTAAATACTCAACTATTGCATCACCAGAGTGAATAAGTAAAGTTTCTTTACCAAAATAGTTTTGAATTTTATCTGCAATAAGAGGAAAATGAGTACAGCCTAAAATAACTGCATTTGGTGTTTGTAGTGTTGAAAAATAATGTTTAAAAGTAGCATCTAAAATCTCACCACTATATATCTCCTCTTCAACTAAAGGAACAAACAGACCTGTTGCTTTGAGTTGTAGATTATTCAAAGAGAGAGCATTTAAACCTATCTCATAAGCTTTAGAGTTTATAGTAGCTTTTGTACCTAATATAAGTATATTTGATGTTTTATCTTTAATAGCATTAGATGTAGCTAAAACTCCAGCTTCAACAACACCAATTACAGGAGAGTTAGAATTTTCTCTCATCTCATCAAGAGCATAAGCACTCACAGTATTACAAGCAACTATGATAAGGTCAAGTTCAAAGTTTTTAAAAAACTCTACCGCTTCTAAACCGTAGCGAATAATAGTATTTTTATCTTTTATCCCATAGGGAACACGAGCTGTGTCTCCATAGTAGATAATCTCTTCAAAAAGTTGGTGTTCTAAAAGTGATTTAACTACTGTTAAACCACCTATTCCGCTATCAAAAACTCCAACTTTCATATAAATTTACTTCGTATTCATACTCTCAAGAAACTCAGCATTTGTCTCTTTTTTACCCATAGTACTGTAAATAAATTTAAGAGCTTCAACTTCATTATCTTGTTTATGTAACATTTGACGTAAAATAAATACTTTTTGTAAAGTCTCTTTACCTATAAGTAGCTCATCTTTACGAGTTCCAGATTTAAGAATGTCGATAGCTGGGAATATACGGCGTTCTGCAATTTTTCTATCAAGAACAACTTCCATATTACCCGTACCCTTGAACTCTTCAAAAATAACTTCATCCATACGACTACCAGTATCTACAAGAGCAGTAGCGATAATAGTTAAACTTCCACCATTTTCAATATTTCTTGCAGCACCAAAGAAACGTTTAGGTTTATGAAGAGCATTTGCGTCTACACCACCTGAAAGAACCTTACCACTTGATGGTGTTACTGTATTGTAAGCACGAGCAAGACGAGTGATAGAATCTAAAAGAATTACAACATCTTTTCCAAGCTCAACACGACGCTTAGCTTTTTCTATAACCATTTCAGCTACTTTAACATGATTTTTTGCAGGCATATCAAAAGTAGAGCTATAAACTTCACCCTTAACACTTCTTTCCATATCTGTAACTTCCTCTGGACGCTCATCAACAAGAAGAACCATCAAATCTACTTCTGGATGATTAGCTGAAAGACCGTGAGCAATCTCTTTTAAAAGTTCCGTTTTACCACTTCTTGGAGGTGCAACAATAAGACCACGTTGTCCTTTACCGATAGGAGAGAAAAAGTCAATCATACGTCCAGTTAAACCCTTTTCTCTATACTCTAGTTTAAATTGGTCTAGTGGATAAAGAGGTGTAAGATTTTCAAACAGTGGACGCTTTTTACTCTCTTCAGGAGGAAGACTATTAACAGCTTCTATCTTGATAAGTGCATAGTAACGCTCTTGATCTTTTGGAGGGCGAACTTGACCTGTTACAACATCTCCATTTCTAAGTGCAAATCTTCTTATTTGAGTGTTTGAAACATACGCATCATTGATAGATTCATTGAAACTTTTATCGATAGAACGGATAAAACCATAGCCATCTTGCATAATCTCTAAGATACCACTAAACAAAATAAATCCACCTTGCGCAGTTTGAGCCTTTAAAATTTCAAAAATAATATCTTGGCGTTTCATCTCATTTGGGTGTTCAATTTTTAGCTCTGTTGCCATAGCAACTAAAACTTCTATATTTTGAGTACGAAGTTCATCTATTGTAGCACCCTTTACAGGTGTATGTGAACGAGTTTTATTATTATTGTTTTTTGGTTTTGTGTTCTTGCGAGGTTGTGCTGGAGTAGTTTCACTCATATATTGACTGCCTTAGTTTTTTAGGATTATTTTAAAAGGAGGAGAGATTGAAGATACCTTGTATATCTTTTGTTGGTAGAATTTTACAATATATTGTTATACAATGTCAAGTTTTAACGTTCTATATACAAAAGAAAAAAAGAGTAAAGCCCCTACTCCAAGAAGAATAACTCCTCCATAAAAAAGTTTTTCAAACTCTAAAAATATCCCTAATGATGTTACTATCAAACCTAAACTAGAGTAAATCCATTGTAAGTTTGCTACTTTTTGATCTACTAATTCATGTAACATAGGTACAACTTGTTCCTCTATTAAAGGAGCATATATCTGAAACCATACTAAAAATGGGATAATTTTATAAAAATTTCCTATAATTAAAAACCCAAAAAAACCGACTAATAAAATCCACATACTTAATTTTAAAATAAGTTCATCGCCATTTATAAAGTATATGACAAATAATACAAATGAAAATATAAAAGATGAAAACCCAATATACATAGATTTTGCCCAAATATCGTGAACAACTTTTTTGCGTGAAATAAACATATTTTTAAGTTGATAAAAATATAACAATATCGCTATCATACTCAAACTATAAGCGATATTTTCTAATACATCCTTAAATATAAATCCTGAAAGAATCATAATAATAACAGCACTACTCAATGTCATAAAGCTATGAGAAAATTTATTATCACTAATACGTTTTGAGAAACCAAACATAGGAATTAAAATAATAGAGATTCCCATAATAAGTAACACTACAAAACCAACAACAAGACTATATGTGTGAATATTTAAGTAGTCATGAGGATTAATATTTACAAGACCATCAAATCCCATTGCCATAAAAATTCCAGTTAAAATTCCTACAAGTAAAAAGAGATTACTCATCTTCATCGCTTTAGTAATACTTGTTTTTCTTTTCATATTTTTAAGAGTCAGTAAAAATTCAAAAGCGTAGATACTCATAGCGATTAAAACTAATATACCACCATAAAATAAAAACTCAATATTTTGATAAAAACCATAAAGCATAACTAGTAGACCTAATGTTAAAAATATCCAAATATACTTAAATATATTTTCATTATGATGTTTCGTTTCAACTACAATAGGACCAAGTTGTGCCATAGCAGAAAATATTGACATCATTACAAATCCAAGCATATAGAGATGTACCCAACCTATAATATTAAAATCTTTTAAACTATTATTTGGCTCTATGAGAAGAAGGGAAAACATACTGAGTATATAAAAAAAACCACTTAATAAAAAATAGGGTTTCATTAGTTTTATAGAGGGAGAAAAATCTGGAGATATATTCATAAGATACTACTTTTATTTTTTAATTACTCAAATAGTAGCATAAAAAATGCGTAACTAATCACCCTTTTAGCTAGGCTGATTAATTAATTATACTAATCTCATCCATAAAATTCATAGTAACACAATGCAAAGACCCATGCTGTTTTATCAACGTTTGACAATCAATAGCAATAATATCTCTATTTTTAAATACTTCTCTAAAAATAGAAAGAGCTTTTTCATCCTCTTTCACTCCATAAACAGGAACTAAAATAGCACCATTTATAAAAAGAAAATTTGCATAAGTTGCGGGTAATCTTTCCTCTTCAAAATATATAGCTTGAGTCATAGGCAGTGCTATAAGCTCTAAATCATACTCTTTCGTAAATACTTTAAGTTCATTTTCCATCAGTTTTAACTCTTGATAATGTTCATCATTTCTATCATCACAAACTACATACATAATAGTTCTTTCATCTATAAATCTAGCTAAAGTATCTATATGAGAGTCTGTATCATCACCAGCTAAATAGCCGTGATTTAGGTACAAAATACTACTTATTCCAAACTCATCTTTTAATTTTTGAGTTATCTCATCTTTAGTTAAAGTTTTATTTCTATTTTTATTTAAAACACATTGAGAAGTTGTTAAAAGTAATCCATTCCCATTACTCTCAACAGCACCACCCTCTAAGATAAAATCTATCTGTTTCATATCACAAGAGTAATGTTTTTTTATAGATTGACTCATAGCATTATCTTTTTGAGCTTCAAATTTATCGCCCCAGCCAGTAAAAGTAAAATCTAAAAGCTCTATTGTAGAATTATTTTCGATACAAAGAGCAGAACAATCTCTTGCCCAAGTATCATCTGTTTGATACTCGACAAAAAACAGATTTTTATTATCTCTAAAATTAGCTTTTACACTTTGTATATCATCACATATTACTAAACATTTTTGATATTTAATAATGGCATTTATAATGGCTATAAAGTTGTTTTGAGCCTCCTCTAAATACTCTATCCAATCACTATTTTTATGAGGAAAGATTATCTGAGTAAAACTTTGCTTTTCAAACTCTGCTATAAATCTTTTCATATTTTTTCCATTTTTTATTCTTCATATTATGTTTATCATAGAGCCACTTGCAGATTCAAAAATCTAAAATAGCTAAATTTTCTTCATAGCCATTTTAAAATTTAAAAAAATGGCTTGAATTTATTTATCGTGTATTTTACACTAAATCTACTAAATTTCCTGAAATATCATTTTTTCACTCTGTGCTTTATATTTTTCGCTCTAAATTCTACAAATACTTATCACTCTTCTTCTGTTCTAGGTCAAAAGTTTTAAACATGGGTATAATTTTAGTAAGAAAAATAGAGGAGTAAAAAATGGATGAAAATGAGGAACAACCACAAGAGTCTCGCTTTGAGAAAAATGAAAAATCATCAAATAGTTTATTTGGAAGTTTCATTTTAATAGTGATGGCTATCGCTAGTCTATATTTTAATGAAAAAACAGCAATCAATCTCAATAAAGATATAGAAGAGCTACGTATAAATGCAACACTTATTCAAGGAGAGATAAAACCTCTTCATCCTATTTTTGACCCTATTTTTAATATAAAATCAGATGACTTGATTTTAAAAAGAACTGTTATGGTTTATCAATGGAAAGAGTATAAATATAATTCTAATAGTCCACATCCTACTGTTTTATATGATTATAAAAAAGGATGGTCTCAATTTTTTAACAGCTCTTCCTCTTTTAATGAACCTCAAGGTCATTATAATCCTCCTCCAAAGTATGAAACAGAGATTTTTGTAACAGATGCGACTATAAATAAATATTATCTTAATACAATGATTATTAATCAAATAGATAATTTTAAAAATTCTACTTCAATAACTAAATTATATATTGGAAAAGATTCTAATAATCCATCTATTGGAGACTTGAAAATTATTTATAGTTCTGTACCAGCTACAACTTATACTATTTTAGGAAAGTTACAAGATAAAAATATAGTCCCTTTTCAAACAACAGATGGAAACAGTTTTATATTTTTACAAGAGGGAAAGATAGATAAAAAAACTATCCTACAAGAAAAAATCGATACAGACAACTCTTTCATTTGGATATTTCGGGCTATTGGATTGTTACTATTTATCTCGGGTATTACAGGATTAATAACTAGATTACAAAAGGGAAAAAATGATACATAAATTAAAAGATGAGCTTATTATATATTACTCATATTTTTGACCATTATATTCCAGCCAACCACTAGTATGGCGATTTTGTGGGTCGTGATGTGTCCAGTGTATAATACCACCTTTAGCATTGCTTTCATATTCACCACAAAATTTTATAAAACCACCTTTTTTAATTGAATATATTTTGGGTGCTAAGTCAATGTTATGAGCCACTAATAATGTTCTTCCAGATGACTGTTTTATGATAAATCTTTGATGACGACTACCTTTATTATCGTCACTAAGCACTCTAGTTACAGTACCAGAACCACACATTTTTGTACCAGCAAATATTTCAATACTAATAAGTAGTATTAACAGTATTTTTTTCATTTAAACTCCAATTTTATTTTTATATAACAACTGAGTATAGCGAATAAGTCGCTACTATAATTTGTTATCACTTCTTATCAATCTCTGAAATAGAATATCTTCTAAATTTCTACTTGAATCTACTACAATTAAAATATAAACTTTTTCGTCATCAATCTTATAAATTATTCTCCATCTTTTATAAATCATTTCTCTATATTTTACAATACCAATTTTCTGAAATTCTGGTATTACTTTTTTTCTTTGTGGTAAAGTATGTAATTTATTAGACTCTTGTTTTATCTCAAAAAATATTTTTTTTGCTGTGTTTATACTGTTAATTTTAATATATTCAATAATTAATTCTAAATCAAATTCAGCATTTTTAGTCCAAATAACTTTAAACTTTTTATATCTTGCACAACAGCTTTTGCTTCACCATTTTGTGTAATTATAATAGTTCTTTGATTCTCATTTAAATCATTATAAGTTATCTACTCTTAGACTTTTAAAATAGACTTAAATATTAAAACAATATAATAGATAACAATACTAAGATATTAGGAAAAATTATGAAGATAGCAAAAAATATAACAGAACTTGTAGGAAATACTCCTTTAGTTATTTTAAATACTCCATCAAAATTAACAGGTGCTACCATTTTAGGTAAATGTGAATTTATGAATCCAACTTCATCTGTAAAAGATAGAATAGGAGTTAATATGATTAGACAAGCAAAAAAAGCGGGAAAAATAGTGGGTGGAACAACTATTATAGAACCAACAAGTGGCAATACAGGAATAGCACTTGCAGCAAACTGTGCATCTCAAAATATTCGTTTGATTTTAACGATGCCTGAATCTATGAGTATAGAAAGACGTAATCTTTTAAAAGCTTTGGGAGCAGAACTTGTTTTAACTCCAGCATCCAAAGGGATGAATGGGGCAATAGCAAAAGCAAATGAGTTACAGAGTGAGATAGAAAATTCTATCGTTCTTCAACAGTTTGAAAATCCTGCAAATCCCGAGATACATGAACTTACAACAGCAAAAGAGATATTAAGAGATACTGAAAATAATATAGATGCCTTTGTATCAGCAGTTGGAACAGGTGGGACTTTAACAGGTACATCAAGAGGATTAAAACAAGAGGTAACCGATATAGCTATCTTTGCAGTTGAACCAGAAAATTCTGCAGTTTTATCTGGAGAGAGTGGTGGTCCTCATAAAATTCAGGGTATAGGTGCTGGATTTATTCCTAAAATAGTGGATACAACTATCTATGGAGAAGTTATAAAAGTAAGTAATGAAGATGCGATTAAAACAGCCAAAATGTTAGCAAAAGAGGAGGGGCTTTTAGTAGGTATCTCCGCTGGAGCAAATGTTTGGGCAACTATGCAAGTTGCGTCACGAAAAGAGTTTCAAAATAAAATGTTAGTTACTATACTTTGCGATACTGGAGAGCGTTATTTAAGTACAGAACTTTTTAGTGAGTAGTTATTTAGAGACTATAAAAGCGGTTGATGGTAAAATTTTTAATATTTTTTATCATCAAAAACGTTATGAGAGTGTTTTAAACTCTTTTGGTATACAAAAATATGAAAATCTACTTGAGTATCTTAATCCTCCTCAAAAAGGTTTGTATAGATGTCGAGTAGTTTATTCTTTTGATACTATTTCGGTAACTTATCATTTATATAAAAAAAGAGATATTCAAACTCTAAAACTTGTGTATGATGATAATATAAAATATGATTTAAAATCAGAAAATAGAGAAAGATTAAATGACCTTTTTCAACAAAAAAACAACTGTAATGATATTTTAATAGTGAAAAATAGGTTGATTACCGATACAACTATCGCAAACATAGCTTTTTTTAAAGATGGAATATGGTTTACTCCAAAAGAGCCACTTTTAAAAGGAACTACAAGAGCAAGGCTTTTAGATGAGGGGAAAATAGTAGAGAAAAGTATAAGAGTTACTGATATATTTAATTATACTCAAGTAGCACTTTTAAATGCGATGATAGATTTTGATATAATGGCACAAAAATATATAAGGAAAATCATTTGTTAAAGAATATAATAGAAGATAAACAGTTTGGTTCAATTATGCAAAACAGTATGCAAGAGCTAATGGTTCATTTTTTCAATAAAGAGCAAAATTTTGGTGTTTTATGTTCCATTGAACATGTATCTTTTGACCCAGTTTTACCAGAAAATATAAATTCAGAGTTTCGTGATTTAACACTCTTTTTTCTTGGTGGTTATACATTTGAAACAGCACATATTGAAGATGGATATTTACGTTTTGAAGCTGGTTTTGGGAGTGATAATTTTGGAAGTGTTGTGAGTATTCCACTTTTAGCTATCTTACAGATAATAGTAGACGATACACCTGTAATGATAAACTTAGCTAAGTATCAAGAGCAAGAAGATGAAGAGCTAACTCTTGAAGATAAAAAGATAGACAGTTCAGGTGTAAAAAACTCAATGGCATCTTTTTTATCAAATCCAGAGAATTCAAAATTTATTAAATAGATACTCTTGAAAAAGAGTTATTTATTTTTATAAGATTTAAACTTTATTAAGAGAAAGTAAAAAGTTTACTACATTTTCTACAAAAGCATCATGCTTTTTATCTTTTGAATATGCTATATAAAACTTTCTTTCGATTTTATAATTTTTAAGACGAGCTTCAAAAAGTCTTCCTTTTTCTATATCTTTTGCTATAACATGACGAGATGTAATCGATACCAAAGGTGCTTTAGCATTTTCATCAGAGTTTAAAATAGTTTCTTTAATTGCAGTAGGATTACTTAAAACACCTAAAACATTAAAATTTGTACATTGAACACCAATCTCTTCAAAAACTTCAGCTGTAATTTTTCTTGTATGAGAATTTTCATCTCTACATATCCAGTCAAAAGAGTTTAAATCATCTGCTTTTAAAAATTTTGGAAGAGGTTGATTTGAAAATACAACAAGTTCATCTTCTACCCATTCTCTATAAATAATATTATCTTTAAAAATTGGAGACTCTATAAGTGCAATATCTATCTTTTTATCTTCAAGCTGTTCTATAATCTCTGAAGAGAGAGCAACATTTAAAAATACTTCATTATTTAATCTTTCTTTTATTTGGGAAAGATAGTTTGGAAGAATATAGTTTCCAATGGCAAAAGATGCACCGATTACAAAGGTAAACTCTTTATTCATAATTTTTAAAAGCTCTTTTTCACTGTTTGCAATAGATTTTTCAAGTCTTTGAGCAATTTTATAAAGGTCTTCACCCTCTTTAGTAAGTAAAATACCGTTCTTTTTTCTTTCAACTATTCTAGTATCTAAATACTCTTCGATAAATTTAATCTGCTGTGTAACTGCTGGTTGTGAAATTCCAAGTTTAGCTGATGCTTTAGAAAAGCTTCTCTCTTTAATAACCATTAAAAATGTTTGTAATTTGGCAAAATCTCTTAACATAATAATTCCTATAAGTAATCTTAATAATAAAATTATAACTCATAATTATAATTAAAGCAATAGTTCCATAATAATTTACATCTTTTTTGTTATAATAAAGATATATGATAAATATCTTTAAATAAGTAGTAGTAAATATGGAAAATTTTTTCGACAGACTAAATAGCTCTCAATCAGATGCAGTAAAACAAACCGAAGGACCAGTTTTAATTTTAGCTGGAGCTGGAAGTGGTAAAACAACAACAATAGTATCTCGTTTAGCTTACTTGATTGAAACAGTTGGTATCCCTGCCTCAAATACTTTAACTTTAACTTTTACAAATAAAGCTGCCAAAGAGATGAAAGAGCGTTATCTAAATATGACAAGCTCTAGTGCCTATCCTCCTCTTTTATGTACCTTTCATAAGTTTGGCTTACTCTTTTTAAAATTTAATATACATCTTTTAAAACGAGCCAATAACTTTGTAGTAATAGATAATGATGATAAGAAAAAAATTATAAAAAAAATTAATTCAGAAATTACAACAGCTCTTATAGGAAGTGAAATATCAAGATATAAAAACTCTCTTTTAACTCCAGATGATGCCTATAAACAAACAGAACTATTTCAATACCAAGAGATAGCTAATATTTATGAAGAGTATGAAAAATATCTTCATGAAAATAATTTAGTAGATTTTGATGATTTAATAGCACTAACATATAAGCTTTTAGACAACTATCCAGAGTTAGCTGAGCAGACATCATTAAAGTATCAATATATTATGGTGGATGAGTATCAAGATACAAATGAACTGCAACTTAAACTTATTCAAAAACTGTGTAGTTCTCATAATAATATTTGTGTAGTTGGAGATGATGACCAAAGTATTTATGGTTGGCGTGGGGCTCATGTAAGAAATATTATAGAGTTTCATCAAGATTTTATTGGAACAACTGTTTTTAAACTTGAAGAAAATTACCGTTCTCGTGAGCCTATTTTAAAAGTAGCGAACTCTCTTATAGAACATAACCGTTCACGTTTGGGTAAAAAGCTTCTATCTACTCGTGGAGATGGAGAACCAGTTCTTACTTTAAACTCTTTCAATGAAAATGAGGAAGCTCGTAAAATAGCAACTAATATTCATAAGCTTTTAAGTGCAGGTGTTAGAGCAAAAGATATAGCTATCTTATACCGTGTAAATGTATTAAGTCGTTCAGTAGAAGAGGGTTTAAATCGTGCAGGTATAAATTATAAACTTGTTGGTGGATTACGCTTTTATGATAGAGCAGAGATAAAAGATTTAATCTCCTATATCCGAGTTATTACAAATCATCATGATGACTTTTCATTTAAACGTATTGTAAATAAACCAAAAAGAGGTTTAGGAAAAGCAAGTATTGAAAAAATAGAGTTAGCAGCTCTATCAAAAGCTTTATCAATTTTTGAATATATTAAAACTGCTTCATTAGAAGAGTTAGTAGCACTTGTAAAAAAGAAAAATACAGGAACACTTAAATTATTTATAGAAAACATAGAAAAAGTAACCGAGTCACTTCAAAATTCAACATATAATTTTATAGAAACGCTAGAAGATACATTTCATCTTAAAACGATTTATAAAGGAACAGCTGAAGAGGAGGATAGAACTCTTAATATAGACGAATTTTATGGTCTTTTTAGAGATTTCATAAAAAATAATCCAACAGCTTCTTTAGATGAATTTTTAAATGAACTTACACTACAAAGTGAACAAGACCAAGTTGAAGGCGATAGTATCTATATGATGAGTATTCATGCCTCAAAAGGTTTAGAGTTTGACCATGTATTTATTGTAGGATTAGAAGAGGGATTTTTACCTCTTATTGGAGATGGAACAGACTTAGAAGAGGAGAGACGTTTAGGATATGTATCTTTTACAAGAGCAAAAGATACCCTGATACTTTCTCATGTTGGAAGTCGTTTTTATAAGGGTCGTAGAAGTGATTTAGTAAAAAGTAGATTTTTCAATGAAGCAGGTTTATGTTCTGGTTCTTTAATCGTAGAAAAAAATATAGCATTCAAAAAAGGCGATTTAGTACGTCATAAAATTTTTGGAACGGGAAGAGTAAATGCTATCGGTAGGTCTGGAAAAGATTTTAAACTAACTATAAATTTTGCAGGTATTACAAAAGAGATATTGGCATCGTTTGTGGAGAGACTTTAAAAAATGTATATTAAAACTTTAAAAATTGATAACTATAATATTTTAAATAATATAAAGATGAATTTTGTTGCTCCTCAAGATAATAAAAATAGTGTTAATGTTATAGCAGGTGTCAACGGTAGTGGAAAAACTACTCTTTTAAATTGGATATTGAAAAAATTCCAAGATACGATTAGTTCAAATGATAATGATGATTTAATTATATATGATAAAGAAGAGATAAGTTCAAGAGTTATTTATATCCCATCAAATATGACATTTAATTATCAATCTCAAAGTGCTATAAATACGAGCTATAAATTTATCAACAGAATAGACAGTGATAATCTATTAGGGAATGCAGAATTTTTTATCAAAGAGTATATTTTAACTCAAGAAAGATTAAGTAGTACAAGTAATCCAAAACAAAGAACAATAGACGCAGTAAATAAATTTAATACTATTTTTAAAGAGAGTCAATTTATTACAAGGTTAGTAGATTTAGATATAGATAATCAAAATAGACCTATTTTTGAAACAATAAGTGGAGATAAAATAACTATTGATAAACTGAGTAGTGGAGAACAACAGCTTTATGCCAGAGTGGTTTCATTGATGATTTTAAATCCTCAAAATTCAGTCATACTCATAGATGAACCAGAGTTAGCACTTCATCCTAAGTGGCAGATAGAGATAATGAAAATTTATTCAAATATAGGAATAAACAATCAATTTATTGTAACAACTCACTCTCCCTTTATAATATCTCAAACACCTCATAAAAGTTTAATATTTTTACTAAATGAGGGTAATAAAATAGTGGTAAAACAATTTAGTGAAGCACCTTTAGATAGAGATATAAATACTATTGTAAAAACTATTATGGGAACAGACTATTTACCAAAAGAGTTAGCTCAATTACATAATAGATATAGAAAACTTTTTGAGGAACATCAGCTAGATAGTGATGAAGCTAAAATATTAAAAAAACAGATATTAGAATATGAAAGCTTAAATAGCTCATTTTTTCAACAGATAGAATTTGATAAGGTATTTATGGAATGAGATATATACAAAAATCAGATACTCCACAATTTTTTAAAGATGATACAAAAAACTTACAAAATTGGAAAGAATACAAAGAAAAAAGAAAATTAAAGAAGTTTCTTTTAGAGAATGAACAAGATTTTTTATGTTGTTATTGTGAAGGTAAAGTAGATCTTGATAGTTCCCATATAGAACATATTAAACCTAAATCTTTAGATATTGAAAAATTAACATTTGATTATAAGAATTTAGTAGCTTCTTGTAATGGTATATGTAACAATAATGAAGATAGAGAGTATTGTGGTCATAAAAAAGAGAATAATTTTGATGAAGATAGTTTTTTAAATCCTACGAAAGTTGAAAATATAAGAGAGTATTTTATTTACAATATTGAGGGGGAGATACTTCCTAGTAAAATGGATAAAACCAAGTCTAAATATACTATTGATTTATTACAGTTAAATACTTCAAACTCCTATTTACAAGAAGCAAGAAAAAAATCATTAGAGCAGTTTAGACTTTCTGCTAGAAAAAAAGCACAAAATAAAAAAGAAAATATAAAAGGTATTGTAAAAAATATTTTAGATAAAGAAAATTTACCTTTTATATCATTTTTAAGGTTTCATTATGAATAAACTCTTCGTAGCATACAAACCATCGTGGATTAGCTCAAATCAATTTTTAAGTAAGTTAAAAAGAAAATATAACAATAAAAAAGCTGGTTTTTCAGGAACACTAGACCCTTTTGCTAAAGGTGTTCTTCTTATAGGTTTTGGTTCTCATACAAAATTGTTTCGTTTTTTAAATAAAACACCTAAAAAATATAGAGCTACTTTATGGTTAGGAGCAAATAGTGATTCTTTAGATACTGAGATGATTACAGATGTTGAAATTTTAAAAGAGTTTTCAATAGATGAGGTTTCACAAGTTATATATTCCTTAGAGGGAGAATTAGAGTATGAACCACCTATTTTTAGTGCAAAGCGAATAGATGGAAAACGTGCTTATGATTTGGCTCGTGCAGGTAAAAAAGTAGTTTTAAACAGGATAAACTCTACGATATATGATATAAAACTTATAAACTATTCTCACCCTTTTGTAACATTTGAAGCGACTGTATCTGAGGGAACATATATACGTTCATTAGGTCGTATAATCGCTAATAATCTTGGTGTAAAGTTTGGAAGTTTAAGTGCCTTAGAGCGTTTAAATGAGGGGCAGTTTATCTATGAAAATGAAAAAGAATTAGATATTAAAAAATCATTAAATATCCCACTCAACCGATATTTAGGTGATTATGAAAATATAACGTTTGGACGACCTTTAGATATAGAAGATTTAGAGATACAAACTGATGGATATTATTGGCTTGATAATGGAGACAATATATCTATATTAAAATTAGAAGATAGAAAAGTAAAATATGAATTAGGGAGAATTTATACATGTTAGTTTTATCAAGAAAAGCAGACCAGTCCATAGTTATAAATGAAGATATAGTTGTAAAAGTGATAGCTATTGACAATGGTGTAGTAAAGTTAGGAATAGATGCACCATCAAATATCTCTATCGTTAGAAATGAACTTCTTGAAAACCTTAAAGATTCAAATATAGCAGCTTCAAAAGAGATTGAGATAAAGAAGATAAATATGTTAAGTCAAATACTTAAAAAATGAAAATTTATAAAGCCTATGCAAAAGTAAATATCTTTTTAAAGATAACAGGAATAAGAGGAAATTATCACGAAATCATCTCAAGGTTTATGTGTTTAAATAATTTATATGATGAACTTTTTTTTACTTCAAAAAAGAGTAAAGAGTTTCAGATTATTGGAGAATTTTCTTGTTCAACATCTCAAAATACAATTTATAAAGCATACACAGCATTATTAGATGCAACTCATTCTAAAGAGTTAGAACTATTTATGCAAAATAATGCAATAAATGTTAAAAAAAATATCCCAGCTTTTGCAGGGCTAGGTGGTGGTAGTAGTGATGCAGCTACTTATCTTAAAATGTGTAATGAAAAGTTAGAGTTAAATCTAAGTGTAGAAGAGTTAGCTACGATAGGTTTAAAAGTAGGAGCAGATGTTCCATTTTTCATTTATGGTTATGACAGTGCAAATGTAAGTGGAATAGGAGAAATAGTAGAAAAATTTGATGAAGAACTTTTAAATATTGAAACTTATACTCCAAAGATAGAGATAAGTACACCAAATGTTTATAAGATTTATAGAGAAAAGTTTTTTGCACCTATTAATAGTGAAGAGGTAGAGATGTTAAAATCTACTTTATCAAAAGATATATTAAAACTTATGAGACCAAAAGAGTTAAATGACCTTTTTGCTCCTGCTTTGGATGGGTATGAAGAGTTGGAACAGTATTATAAAGATGGGTTTTGTTTTAGTGGTAGTGGGAGTAGTTTTTTTAGGGTAAAAAGGGATTAAATGATAACAAAAGAGAATTTCAAACAAGTTTTAGAAATATTAGGTTTTAAACAATCAGATAATATTTATATCAAAAAATATTCAGAATTTTATACAGAATTAAGAGTTGATTTAAAAAAAGAAGAGTTGATTTATCCTGAAAAAGATGGATTAATAGTCAATGATAAAACAACATCTAATTTTTCAAGTGCAGAAAATTTTGTAGTTTTTGAGTGTGTAGATAGATTATTATCTCAAGGATATAACCCAAAACATATAGAACTAGAACCAAAATGGCAAGTTGGTCACGGTGCAAGTGGTGGGAAAGCTGATATACTCATTAAAGATAATAATGAAAAAACTTTACTTATTATAGAGTGTAAAACAGCAGGAAAAGAGTTTAAAAATGCTTGGGACAGTACACAATCAAAACCTACACAACTTTTTTCCTATGCACAGCAAGATAAAGATTGTAAGTTTATAGCACTCTATGCAACTGATTTTATTGATAATAAGCTAGAATCAGACTATTATCTTATAAAGCTTAGTGATGATAAAAAATTACTCTATGAAAATCCCTCTTTTAAATCTTACGAAAGTTCAAATAAAGTAGAAGATATTTATGAAGTTTGGACAGATAGTTATAAAAAAGAGTTTAAGACAAATGGTATATTTGAAAATAATAAAGCTTATTTTATAGGTGTTGAGAAAACTACCCTCAACGATTTGGATATAGTCTCTTCTAGTGATATTCAAGGAAAATATAACGAGTTTGCAACGATTATGAGACAGCACAATATTGGTGGTGCAGAGAGAGCTTTTAATATACTTGTTAATCTTTTTCTATGTAAAATTATTGATGAAAAACAGAGCGAAGATAACAATAGTGAACTAAAATTTTATTGGAAAGGTATCTCTTATGATAATGCTTTTGCTTTACAAGATAGACTGCAAGAGCTTTATAAAATTGGTATGGATAAATTTTTAAAAGAGGAGATTATCTATATTTCTGATACGACTATTGATGATATGTTTAGGGCGTTAGATATTCCTAGTATAAAAAGAGATGTGAAAAAAAGATTTAGAGAACAGAAATTTTTTACAAATAACGATTTTACTTTTTTAGATGTTCATAGTGAGATGCTTTTTTATAAAAATTTTGAAGTGCTTTTAAAAGTTGTTAAGATGTTTCAAGATATAAAAATTACTGGATTTGAAGATAATCAGTTTTTAGGAGATATGTTTGAGGGCTTTTTAGATAATGGTGTCAAACAGAGTGAAGGACAGTTTTTTACTCCGATGCCAATAGTTAAATTTATCACAAATTCTTTACCCCTAGATAGAATTAAAAAAGAGGAAGAGGATATAAAAGTTATAGATTATGCTTGTGGTTCAGGACACTTTTTAAATGAAGTAGCAAAAACTTTCAAAGATGATGAGGTAATAGGAATAGAGAAAGAGTACAGACTTTCAAAAGTAGCAAAAGTAAGTGCTTTGATGTATGGACAAGAGAATATAAATATTGTTTATGGTGATGCACTTAAAAAAAATGAGCAGATTGAGGAAAATAGCTTTTCTGTTCTTGTTGCCAATCCTCCATATAGTGTAAAAGGTTTTTTAGAGACTTTAAATAAAGAGGATAGAGAGAGATTTGAATTAATAAAAAATGTTAGTTCAAAAAGTTATTCAACAAATGATGGAATTGAATGTTTTTTCTTAGAAAGAACTAAACAGTTAATGAAACAGAATGCTGTTGCGAGTATTATTATTAAGGATAGTATTTTAACTGATTCATCAAAACTTTATATTTCAGCTAGAGAAATTTTATTAAAAAACTTTGTAATTATAGCAATAGCAAAGTTTGGAAGTGGTACATTTGGAAAAACAGGAATAGGGACAGTTAGTTTTTTTCTAAAAAGAAAGAATGATGTTATAAATATTGAAGAGAGATATGAAGATTTAACAGAGAGTATTTTTAATGGAGATATTGAGGCACAATCTAAATATAAAGATAAGAAACTGTTAGAGAAGTATTGTTTATATATAGGTATAGATATGAGTATTTATATAATGCTTTTGAAAGATAAAATAGATGAAAAGCTGTTTAAAAATGAGACTTTTGCAGAGTATCAAAGTAACTATTCAAAAATTAAAAGCACAAGACAGAGTTTAATTGCATATATTAAAACAATAGAGAAAGATAAATTTTACTATTTCACTCTTGCATATAGTAATAAAAAAGATGTTATTATCGTAAAATCTCCATCAGATAATAAAGAAAACAAAAAGTTCTTAGGATATGAATGGAGTGGAAGAAAAGGAAATGAAGGGATTCAATATAAAGGGGGAACATTAGGACAGATAGATACACCTCTTTATAATCCATCAGATATATATGATGGAACTAAAATAAACACTCTTATCTCTCAAAATTTTTCAGATGAAGAGGTTGTTATACCACAAGAGTTGGAAAAATTTGTTTCTAAGAGTCGATTGCTTGATATGTTGGATTTTTCTCGGAGGGATTTTAATAAGGCTGTTAGTTTAAACCCTAAAAGAATAGTTGAAATAATAGGAAAAAAAGAGTGGCAAGTTAAACTTGGTGATGTAACAGACATTCAAAAAGGTAAAGTAATTACTTTAGAGGATACAATCAAAGGAACTATTAAAGTTGTAGCAGGTGGTTTAGATTTTGCTTATTATCATAATCAATCAAATCGACCTAAGAATACAATAACGGTAAGTGCATCTGGTGCTAATGCAGGTTTTGTAAATATATGGAAAGATGAAATTTATGCTTCTGATTGCACAACAATAATAAGTAACAATAAAACTACTCAATTATATTTATTCAATTTTTTAAAAATGATACAGCAAGATATTTTTAACCTTGCACGAGGTTCAGCACAACCACATGTATATCCTAGTGATATAAAAAATATAAAAATCCCTCTTCCTCCACTAAATATTCAAAAAGAGATAGTAAAGGAATGTCAAATTATAGATGATGAAGTGGAGAGAGAAAATTTAAATATTAATAGGTTTCAAGTTGAGATAGAAAACTATTTTAATGATATATCTTCAAAAGCAGATACTAAATATAGATTAAGTAATAGTGAAAATTTTGATATATTTATAGGGAGAAGAATTGTTCAAAAAGATATAGAATTTCAAAATAGTGGAGTTCCTATATATAGTGCAAATGTATTTAATATTTTTGGATATACAAAAAAAGAGTTTATTAAAGATTTTGAGATAGCATCTGTTTTATGGGGTATAGATGGAGATTGGCTAGTAAATTATATGCCAGAAAATAGACCTTTCCACCCTACTGACCATTGTGGAGTGATAAGAGTTATGACGGATAAGATAAATCCTCATTACCTCACTTGGGCATTAAGAGAAGAGGGTAAAAGAGTAGGGTTTACTAGAACACATCGTGCATCAACTCAAAGAATAAAAGCATTAACGATTGAATCACCTTCCATAGAGATACAAAATGAAATAATTTTAAAAATCCAAATCCTAGAAGCTAAAATCACACAATCAAAACTTATAGTCGAGAGTGCTAGTGATAGAAAGCAGGAAGTTTTGAGGAGGTATTTATAAAGGTGGAAATTTTATGAGACCACTCTTAGTTTTTAGAAAATATTCTAATAAATTATTTTGTGGAATTCCATTATCAACGACATTAAGAGAGGGTAGTTTTTTTTTCAATTTTAGTTTTTTAGAGAATAAAAAAAGTAATGCTCTTCTTGTTCAATCAAAAACATTTGATGTTAAAAGACTGGATAGAAAAATTGGAACAATGAATAAGAATGATTTTTGTGAATTGGAGAGTAAAATGAAAAGTTTATTAAAGTTATGATTTTCCTCTCCTACAAAAATAAGAGAGTAGTCCCGAAGGAAAATTGTAAGAAGAGTTTAACACTATTTAAGTTTAAAGTCAAGAAATTTTAGATTATAAAGGAAAATAACAGATGGGTGAAACAATAGCAAAAAACAAAAAAGCATATTTTGACTTCTTTCTAGAAGAGAAGTTTGAAGCTGGTTTGGTGTTAAAAGGTAGTGAAGTAAAAGGTATTCGTGCAAATCGTGTGAACTTGAAAGATAGTTTTATTCGTTTTGTGGGAGAGGAAGCATTTTTGTTTAATGCTCATATTGGAGTATTATCAACAACACATCGTTTTTATGGTCATGAAGAGAGAGGAAGTCGTAAACTTCTTTTGCATAAAAAACAGATTCAAAAGATGTTAAAAGCAGTGAATAGAGATGGATATACAGTTGTGCCTTTGCAACTCTATTTTAATGCTAGAAATATAGCAAAAATTCAGATAGCGATAGGAAAAGGAAAACAGTTACATGATAAACGGAATGACCTTAAAGCTAAAGATATGAAGCGTGATGTTCAGCGTGCAATGAAAGAGTTTTAATGAAGTTTTTAGCTCTTTTATCTTTTTTTATCTCCTCTCTTTTTGGAGTTGAATTTTCTATATCAACTGTTATAACCTCTAATGCTAAAACAGTTTATGTAGAGTTTGATAAAGAGAAAAATGTAAAATATAAAAAGATTGTTGCAGGTAAAAGAGCTTATAGTATTTTTACTCATCCAAAAGATAGAAAAAAAATGTATGCACTTTTACCTATTAGTTATTATGAAAAACCTAAAGAGAAAGATTTTCAGATAGTGTATTCTCAAGACTCTCATACAAAAAGTCAAAATTTCTCTGTAAGAATAGAGGAAGCTACATATCTTAAAGAGAGTATCACTGTTCAAAAATCAAAAGTAAATCCTAAAAGTAAAGCAGTTAAAACTAGAACAGCAAAAGAGTATAAAGAAGCGATGGATATTTATGGCAAGGCTACTCGTAAAAGCTATATAGATTCAAAATTTATTATGCCTATGAACTCTAAAATTACAAGTAATTTTGGTAAGGCTAGAGTTTATAATGGTAGTTTAAAGGGTTATCATAGTGGAACAGATTTTAGAGCTAAAGTAGGAACGCCTGTTATTTCAACAAATGATGGTGTTGTAGTTTTAGCAAAAGATAGATTTTACGCAGGTGGTACAGTTATTATAAACCATGGACATGGGATTTATAGCTGTTACTATCATCTGAGTAAATTTAAAGTGAAAAAGGGAGATGTAGTACACAAAAGTCAGATAATAGCTTTGTCTGGTGATACAGGACGTGTAACTGGTCCTCATCTTCATTTTAGTATCAGAGTTGGTGGATTACAAGTTGATCCACTTCAGTTTATAGAACTTATAAATACATATATATTTAAGGAAAATTAAAAAATGACAACATTTCAACTATTGATGCTTGGTGCATCGGCTTATTTCGCTTTTGAGATTTACAAACATATTGAAACACTTAAAGACCCACAAAAAGAGAAACCAAAATTTGGCACAGATAACACAGAAAATGAAGAGAGAACAGCAGAAGCATTTTCTACATTTTCCCCTGAAGCACTTGTAATCAAAGCAGATAAAGCTTTCGAAGAAGATGAATATGAAAAAGCACTAGCTCTTTTAATAGAAGCAAACGCTAAAGATAATAACAACCCAGAAATCTTATTTAAACTTGGATATATTTCACAAAAAATGAAAGAGAATATGACTGCGATTGGGTATTATAAAGAGGCATTAGAGATAGATACAAATAATGAATATATTCATAACTCTATGGCATCTATTTATAGAGAAAACAAAGAGTTTACTTCAGCAAAAATCCATCTTAAAAAATCATTAGATATAGATAATGAAAATCCTATTACATACTATAATTATGGAAATCTTTTAGTAGATACAGAGAGTTTTGAAGAGGCTAGAGAGATGTATGAAAAAGCTATTGAACTCAATCCAGATTTTGAAGAAGCTAAAGAAGAGTTAGAAAATTTAAAGAAAAAATTTTAGATGATAAAGCAAAATAGATTAGCGATACTTATAGATGCTGACAACTCCCAACCTCGTATTATAGAGGGTCTTTTAGGAGAGATAGCATCTCACGGTGTGGCAAGTGTAAAACGTATATATGGAGATTGGACAACTTCACAGCTTGGTGGTTGGAAAAAGGTGCTTTTGGAGCATGGGATTCAGCCTATTCAGCAGTTTGCTTATACTCAAGGGAAAAATTCTACTGATAGTGCTATGATTATTGATGCTATGGACTTACTTTATACTAAAAATTTTGATGGTTTTTGTATTGTGACAAGTGATAGTGATTTTACAAGGTTAGCTTCACGTATTCGTGAAAATGGTCTTTTTGTGTATGGTTTTGGAGAGAAGAAAACACCCAAAGCTTTTATGGGTGCTTGTGATAAATTTATCTATACTGAAAACCTTAGAGGGGATTATGTAGATGCAAAAGAGATTAAAAAAACAAGATATAAAGATATAAAAAAAGATATAAAAACATTAGCATTGATAAAAGAGGTTGTTGAAGATATGGCAGATGAATCTGGCTGGTCATATTTGGCAACAGTTGGAAATGTATTGGTAAAAAGGTCTCCAGAGTTTGACCCTAGAAGTTATGGTTTTTATAAACTTGGAGAACTTATGAAAAATAGTAATGAGTTTGAGTTTAAAGAGGATAAATTTTCTCGTACAAAGGCTATGTATGTTCGAGCTAAGAGAGATAGACGGGGTTATTAAGAAAATCTCCCTTGATGTAGTTTTGGAGGAAAAAAAATAGTAATAAAAGGAAAAAAATGAAATTTGCAAACACAAGAAACGATATAGCTCTTAAAAAGATATTAATCTCATTTTTATTGAAATTAGTTTTTTTTCTTAATAAACAAACAACAAAAAATAAACCCAAATCCCACTAAGAGAAGTAAAAACTATCCCTATAAAAGTAATCCTACCAAGGAGTTTATGCCCACCATTTGGTAATAATTTTTTGACTCTAAAAAGTGTTATCGCCCATAATATCAGTGTTATACTTGCTATAATTATATGTAAAATTAAAACAAAAAAAGCATAATCATCTGATACTGAACTTCCATCCATAAAGGCATTAAATCCTCCACCAACTCTTACTCCTGTTTCAAAGTAAACCAAGATGATAACTGAGATAGAAAATATAATGATTTGTGAAAGAGAGTGGAGTTTATATTTTTTTAAAGTCGCTAAATAGATAGACCCTGCAACCAAAAAAGGGAGTAAAGCTACTATTAAAGTCACAAAATCCATAAAAAATGGAGAGCGTGTTCCTAAAAATCCTTGTTCAAACATATAGTGCATTTTATCCATAATCTAAACCTTTTTTATACTTTTTTTCTTTGTAAAATAGATATATCCTGATGCCAATAAAACTAAGATAAACAGTATTAAAACCGTTATCTGTTTCAAATAAATATCTATTAACTCTTGATTTTCACCGATAAAATAACCTAAAAGTGTTAATATTAAAGCCCAAATACCAGCACCTAATGCGGTATAACTTGAAAAAAGAACTAAATTCATACGAGATAAACCAGCAGGGATAGAGATTAACTGACGAATACCAGGGATAAGTCTTCCTATAAATATTGAGATAGCTCCATGTTTAGCGAAATAGTTATCCATTTTTGTTAAAGCACTCTCTTTTATGAAAAAATATTTTCCATACTTTTGAAGAATCCTACGACCAAGGAAAAAAGCAAGAAAATAGTTTACAAATGCTCCAACCATTGAACCACCTAAAGCTGATGTCATAATCATACCAAGAGACATATCTCCTTGTGAAGCTAAATATCCAGCAGGAATTAAAACTATCTCACTAGGAAAAGGGATAAAAGAGCTTTCTATCGCCATCATTATAAATATCCCTACATATCCCCAATCAAAAATTAGGTCTACTAACTCTTGTGCTAATTCTCTTATCATTCATAATCTTCTTTAAATTTTACATAGCGACTAGCAGAAGCATATAGCTCTTTTACATCTTCATCTGTCAATGTTTTTACAACTTTAGCGGGACTACCGATAATAAGTGAACGAGGTGGAAAAACTTTATTTTTAGTTACCAAAGCACCTGCACCAACGATACTCTCTTTACCGATAACAGCACCATCTAAAATAGTAGCACTCATACCGATAAGACAAGCATTTTCAATAGTACAACCATGAAGCATAACACGATGACCAATAGTTACATCATCACCTATAATAGTAGGATTACCATCACTTTTATCTGCTTTTTTATAGTGAGTAACATGAATCATACTTAAATCTTGTATATTTACACGGTCGCCTATTTTGATATAATGAACATCTCCACGAACAACGCATCCAAACCAGATAGAGCAATCCTCTCCACATGTAACATCTCCAACTATATCAGCGGATGGAGCTACCCATGTATTTTTTCCTAATATTGGTAACGTACCTTTAAATTTATGTATCATATTAACTCTCTATATATAATCTTGAAGCAAGTTTTGAAATGGTACTTGCTGTCTCTTTTTTAGTTGCTTTTGCAACACGATTTACATAATCTTCTATCAGTTTATGATTATTAATAGATTTATTTGATTCACGTTCAATCTTAATATAAGAACCATCACTTTGAAGCTCATGTGCTAGTGTATTATCGGAACATTGAAGTTTTAATATTTGAATAATTTTATCTTTAGAAGCCTCATCTTTAATCGCAGTCAATAACTCTATACGTCTTACAAGATTTCTCGGCATCCAATCTGCACTTGATATATAAACTTGTGTTTCATCATTTTTAAAATAAAAACTTCGAGGATGTTCTAAATATTTTCCTAGAATAGAGATAACTCTAATATTTTCACTTACACCTTTAAGAGCTGGTTTTAAAGCACAAATACCACGTACGATAAGTTCTATCTTTGTACCTGCTTGACTTGCTTTATATAAAGCTCTAATAACATCTTCATCCACTAAAGAGTTTATTTTAGCGATAATATGACCATCACTCCCCTGCTTCATCTCATATTGAATAAGCGATAAAAGTTTAGGCTTTATCTGAGCAGGAGCCATATAAAGTTCATTTAAACTTCCCTTTTTACTAAAACCCGTTAAGAAGTGAAAAAATCTTGTTAAGTCATTTGTAACAACATCTTTACTTGTCATATAACTCATATCTGTATAGATTTTTGCAGTTCCAGGATTATAGTTACCAGTTCCTACATGAGCATATTGTTTAAGTTTTCCATTTTTTCGTCTTGTTACAAGTGTTGCTTTTGCATGAACTTTAAAACCTTTGATACCATAGATAACATGCGCTCCAGCCTTTTCAAGTGCTTTTGCCCAAATAAGATTATTTTCTTCATCAAACCTAGCTTTAAGTTCTACCATTACTGTTACTTGTTTCCCACTCTCTGCTGCATACATAAGAGCATGAACGATAGGAGAGTTTGTTCCTGAACGATAGAGTGTCATTTTTATAGAAACAACATCACTATCTTTAGAGGCTGTTTGAATAAATTTTACAACAGGTTCAAAACTTTCATAAGGGTGGTACATTAAAATATCTTGTTTTTCCAATGTAGTAAATATACTTTCATTAGAATCAAGTGGTGGTAAAATTTTTGGTTTAAATGGAGGAAGAAGAAGGTGCGCAAAATCTTTATTTCCAACTATCTGCCAAAGACTTGAAAGATTTAGAAATGTATGAAATTTATAAATATCATCTTTGTAAACATTTGTATGACTATTAAAAAAGTTAATAATCTCTTCATCTGAGTTTTTTCCAACCTCTAAACGAACCATTTCACCTTTACGACGAAGCTTTAAACCCTCCTCCATAATCTCCATAAAATCATCAGCTTCTTCCTCTTCAATGGTAATATCTGCATTACGAGTAACTCTAAAAGCTGAGTATTTATTTAAAATATATCCAGGGAAAAGGTCTTCAACGTGTTTAGCAACAACACTCTCAATAGGAACATACATCCCATCTCCAAGTTCAATAAATCTACTTAAAACACGTGGAACACGAATAAGCCCAAAACGTTCAATAGTTGTATCATCTACATCATTAAGTTTAACAATAAGACCAAAACTAAGATTATTTAGATGTGGAAAAGGATGGGTAGCATCAATAGCGATAGGGATAATTACAGGATAGATATTGTCATAAAAGAACTTATTTAGCTCCTCTTTTTCATCAGAGGAAGCTTGGTCATAAGATTTTATAGTTAAACCCTCTTTTTCAAGATTTTTTAAAATACTTGTCATACAAATTTCAAGTTCATCTTGTTCACTGTGCAGATATTTTCTAATCTCTCTAAGCTGTTGCATAGGAGTAAGCTTATCAGCACCAGAAACAATAACTCCACCTGCAAAGAGCTTTTTAAGACCTGCAACACGAATCATATAAAATTCATCTAAGTTTGTACCATAGATAGCAAGAAATTTAAGACGTTCTAAAAGAGGTAAAGACTCATCTTGTGCCTGTTTAAGTACACGAGTATTAAATTGAAGCCAAGAGAGTTCACGGTTGTTATAAAGATTTGGATTTTTAAGGTTTAACATTTGATAGCCTATAATGTAATAAATATTTGTGTATATTATAACTAAAAGCTGGTTTTTATTTTTGCTCTCTTCGTTGTTTCTGTCTTTTTTTCAAAAGTTCATATAACTGAGTCTCATCAATCTTATTTACTCGCCCTAAAGAACGAGCTCTTCGTGAGTTGTTTTTTTCATATCTTGTTCCAGATGCTTTAAGAGTATCTGTATCAATTTCAGCATATTCAAAATCTTTACTCTCTTTATTATATTTTAAAATTTCTCCATCTTCTGTTTTTATCCAGTTCAGATGATGGTTACCTTGTCCTTGTGCCATAAAAACTGTTCCATCGCTATTTTTAAACTCTCTCATCTTTTTAAATGCTGGTGCAGATATAAGATATGAGATAGTTAATAAGATAATAAATAAAATTTTCATAAAGATCCTTATTTTATATTTAGAGTCATACTAGACCCTCTTTGTGAAATATTTGTGATAAAAGTAGAAAAGGAATTTACATTACCCTCATAATATAAAGCATCTTCATCTCCACCCTCCCCTCTTGAATCTATATAACCATTTTTAGCTTCTACTAAATCTACACCCTTATTTCTAGTGTCTGTATTAACAGTATTATCATTAATATGCAATTGAGTTAATTTCGTTTCATCTATTTTCCATATCGCTATCCCACCATTAAAAATACCATCTAAAGAGGCTAATGACCTATCGTAACCACTATTATTTCTGTTTTCTAAAAGATAATAGCTTGTTGAAGTAATAGGAATTTTAAGAATATTATAATCAAGTGATGCACTCTCTTTTAAAGAAAAAGAACTATCTCTTATCTCTATAGGTTCTATCCAGTTATTATAAATTTTACTCCAAGCACTAAAATGAGTAGGAGTATCTCCAGCATATTCATCATCATCTTTTGTAGCCCAAGTACCAGACCCCATAATCCCAAAATAGCCTATACCACCCTTATTTGGATTATAAGTATTGTATAAATCTGGTAGATTAAATGTCGAGTGTCCTAGTTCATGAGCGATAATCCCTATCGTTGCATCATGTGGATTTTCTACATCATGTTGCTCTCCAAAAATTGCGAAGTTACCTTTGTTATCACAAGATAAAAGAGTAACTCCATCTAACGTTGGAACTCCTGTTGTAGTTTGTAAACAGCTTTGATGTCCCCACATTCCATTTGTAACATGACGTCCCTCATAAGCATCTTCATATCCAGCCATAATAAATGTAATAATCAACTCATTAGGTGTAATATGTCCATTTGCATCATTATCATAGTTGGAAAAATCTACAAAATTATCAAGAAGTTCTAAAGCTATCTTAAAATCTCCATAAGTTTTTAACTCAAAGTTATAAGAATCAACATCTATATCTGGATGATTTTTATCTAAATGAACAGAGACAATCCCATCATTTTCAACATTACTATTTTCAACTACTTCTATATACTGAAAATTATTATTACTTGTTTGTCCATAGTAGTGATTTAACTGATGTTCATTTTTACCAAAGAGTTTATTGTGCCATACTGTATCACTAGAACTTATCTGAATATTATTATAGTTTATTAAAATAGCTAACATAGGAACAGTTGATTTTACAGCTGAGGATTTAGCTGTCACTCCACTCTCTATATTTTTGGAAGTATCTGTTTGTATCTCTGTAAAGTCTGTATACTCACACCCTATAAAAAGAAAGAAAGAAAGAAAAAATATACTATTTTTTATCATTTATAAGCCTTTATTGCATATACTTTATTATACATTGGGATTTATTAATAAACAAGCCTATGCTAGTTATAATTTTGCAATTTTTTACAAGAGAGCAGATATGATTACTTTTAGCGAAATGCTACTAAAACTACAAGAATTTTGGATGAAAGAGGGCTGTAATATTGTTCAGCCTTACGATATTCCAGCAGGTGCTGGTACATTTCATCCAGCTACATTTCTGCGTTCATTAGATTCAACTCCTTGGGCTACTGCCTATGTGGCTCCCTCACGTCGTCCAACTGATGGACGTTACGGAGAAAATCCAAATAGACTTGGTTCTTATTATCAGTTTCAAGCACTTATAAAACCATCTCCAGATAATATTCAAGAGTTATATCTTAAATCTTTAGAGTATTTAGGTCTTGATGTTTCTCAGCACGATATACGCTTCATAGAAGATAACTGGGAATCTCCAACTCTTGGTGCATGGGGTCTTGGTTGGGAAGTTTGGTTAAACGGTATGGAAGTAACACAATTTACATATTTTCAACAAGTAGGTGGTATCGAATGTAACCCTGTTGCAGTTGAGATAACTTATGGAACAGAACGTTTAGCGATGTATCTTCAAGGTGTAGATAATATCTTTGATATAGTTTGGAATGAAAATAAATATGGAAAAACATATTATAGAGATATTCACAAAGAGAGTGAGATACAATTTTCTAAATATAACTTTGAAGTAGCAGATGTAGAGATGCTATTTGCAGATTTTAATGCTAAATGTGATGAGTGTTTAAAAACATTAGAAGCGGGGCTTCCTCTTCCAGCCTATGACCTTTGTATGATGGCATCAAATACATTTAATATTCTTGATGCAAGAAAAGCTATTAGTCAGACTGAACGTCAGAACTATATGTTGAAAATTCGTGAGCTTTCTAAGGGGTGTGCTGAACTTTATAAAGAGCAAGAGCCTGAGAGATTGGCTAGGGTTAAAGATTAATCTTATTAAAGAATTCTAGCTAAATCCCTTGAGCGGATTTAGCCAATCTCCCCCAAGCAGAAGAGGCATCAGTATCTACAGCCTCTTGATAAGCAACTCTAGCTTCATCATCTCTCCATAATTTACTATACACACTTCCAAGAAGGTATTTCTGACGGGCCCGTTTATTTTTAGATAGTTCTATCGTATCTAAAGATTTTATAATCTCTAATGCTTTTTCCAAATCTTCATTTGCTATATATGCTTGATAAAGTGTAAATTCTACATAAGGGGATTGTGTATATGCTGATGTTTTATTTTGTAATTTTACAATATATTCTGCATATTTAATAATAATATTATCATCTCTTAAACTTTGTCCTATAGAAAGAATAGAAACATAACGTTCAATATCTTTATACACTAATCCAAAAGTATCTTGAATATTATTTATAGTGCTTAACATCTTTTGAGAATCTGAAACTCTTTGGTATGTATCAAAAAGATATCTATATATCTCTAAATACTCTCTGTTTTTTTCATCTTCAATATCGTCCTCTATAAAAGATATTAAATCCCCTGAAGCACCTATAACATCTTGATATTTACTCATCATAAAATCAATTTTTATATTTCTATACAGCCATTTTTTTCTTTCATCAACATCTTTTATATTGATATTTTTATTTATCATACTTTTAGCAAGAGTTACATTTGCACCCTTCTCTGCACATACATATATCTTTTCATCCCACTCATCTGAAAGTGTAACATTGTATTCATTGAATATACTTAGCACTTCTGGACAAGCATCTTGTTTAAGGTACTCAGTCATAGAACCTTTTGCTGCATCTTTTATTATCTCTTTCGTATCACTATATTTTTCACTATCTAACTCTAAAACTGATTCTTCAAATCCTAAAACATCAGCATACATACCATTTTTTAGAAGAAGTTTTGATTTTTCATAAATAGCTCTATCTCCTATCGCATCATCTCTATAATTTACTATTAAACTATTATATTCATCTAATTTAGCTGTTAAATTATCTTCTGACGTTGCAAAAAACAGAGAATCTTTTGCTACTCTAACCTCTGCTTCAAAATCTCCATCTGGATACTCTTTAAGGTATCTATTTAAAGCAGATAATGCTTTATCTGTATCTTCTGTTTTACTTAACCATAACGCTCTATCTTTTAATAAACGTTCATATTCATCGTGACGTTTATTTATCTCATCTATTAAAGATTTCGCTATTGCACTTGCTGTTTTATAATCACTATTTTCAGCAAAAATGTACATCATATCTAGTGAATTTTTAAACTCTCTTTTAAAAAAATCTGGTTTAGCTTTAACTATTTTCATACTATATTTAGAAGCTTCTTTTAATTTTGTACTCCCTGAGTAATAAAGTGCTAATTTATAAGCAGCAGTAGTAGCTATCTCAATATCTTCTGTTTCTTTTAAAGCTTTTTTATAAAAAGAGATAGCCTTCGTAGCACCACCTGACATCTCTAGCATATCACCCTTATAAATATAACCCCATTTACTATATTCACTCTCTAAATGCTCATCAAACAGTCTGTCAAAGAAATAATCAGCATCTATATTTAAACCTATTTTAGAATAAGCATTTGCAGTATAAGCAAGTACCTCAGGTACATTCTTATCGGCAGAATATTCTCGTAAATAAACTTTTGAAAGCTCAACTACATTATCAAAATCATTTACTCTTGCATAAACTCTAATCTGATAAAAAAGTAACTCAGCTTTGAAAAGTGAGTTTGGATAATAATAGAGTACATCATTGATTAACTCTAAACACTTTGTATATTTTTTTTCTTTATAATATTTTTTAATTTTAAGATAATCAGTTACATCTTGAACTTTTTTCAGATGAACAGGATTTCCTTTAATATCTAAACCACCAACATAAGGTAGTATATCTTTCTTCATAACAAATGGTAAATTTAAACCTTTTTCACTTTTTTTTCTATTATTGATATATGGTAACTTATCTTTATAACCGATAAGCATCCAATGTTTAGAAATTTTTACATCTGCTTGATAGACAGAACTATCTTTAATTAGGTTAAAAGCCATTGGAAATAGTTTTATTTTATAATTTGGTTTAATCATTAAAAAGAATGTACCATTTTTAACTGTACTATCTATCTGAAAAAAACTATTTTGAATTTTTTGAATTTTTTGAGAGGGTTTTTTTGAAAAAGCACATATAATTTTTGTAACAACTTCAAAATCATTTCGTTTTTCTTGACATAAAAATTTTGATGAATCTTTGAAATGTAAAATAGAATATGTTTGATGATTCTCTTTTGCACTTTCCATCGAAATTTCAAGTGCATAGAGATTGAAGGAGAGAATAAGTACCAATATATATTTTAACAAATTCTCTTCTCCAATTTTAATTTTTGTATATCTTAATAACCACTATTATAAACAAATGATGTAATAAATTCAAGTAATGGATTTAAAGCAACAAATGCAAAAATAGTACCAATAGCAGCAAAACCGATAATTGATTTAAGTGCTAATGTAGCATTATTTACATAAACCTGTCCATCATTAGCAACTACTGGTTCTTTCATAAACATATAAACGATAAGTTTTAAGTAATAATAACCAGCGATAGCTGAGTTAAGTGCCATAATTAGTGCAAGAACTGTATAACCACCAGTTACTGCAGAACTAATCATATATAATTTACCCCAAAATAGAGCAAATGGAGGAAGACCAGCTAAACTTAACATAAACAGAGCCATAATAGATGCAGCTACTGGAGCTGTTTTAATCATACCTGCAAATTTATCATAACTATGGTCTGAACCTTGATGGTCTGGAAGATGTTTCTGACGAGACATCCATAGCATTGAGAATGAACCTAAGTTAGTGAAACTAAATAAAATCCAATATAAGAATAATGCACTGTTTGATTGAGTTGTACCGATTAAGATAGCAGCCATCACAAAACCAGCATGAGAAACAGAAGAGTATGCAAGCATACGTTTAACATCTGTTTGCACTAATGCCCAGATATTTGCCATAGTCATAGTTAATACAACAAAAACATATAATACAACTTCTAACCAGATAACACCACTATGAATTAAGAACTCAAACAGTCTCATAGCAACAACAAATGCAGCTATTTTAGGAACGATTGACATATAACCTGCCATCGCTGCTGAAGAACCTTCATAAACATCTGGAGCCCAAGTATGGAATGGAACTAATGAAAGTTTAAATCCAAATGATGCAAGTAAGAAAGTAACACCAACAAGAACAAAACCTATATCAACATATTTATTTGCAGCTAAAACAGTTGCAATTTGATTAATTTCGATTGAACCTGTAAGTGCATATAATACCATTGAACCAAAACTAAAGAAACCTGCTGCTAAAGCACCCATTGTAAAATACTTAACTGCTGCTTCAAAAGATTTATCACGATTGTGCATAGCTATTAAAGTATATAAAGCTAAAGATGAAGTTTCAAGTCCAACGAAGATAAGAATTAAGTTATCAGTTGAAACCATAAACTGGAATCCTGCAATCATAAATAGGAATAGTGCAAAAAATTCAGGATATGAAAACTCGTGGAAACGTTTATTTGTAAGTGCTAATGGAATAAATAACATTGAAGCACCAACAATAATAAACTGAGAAAGAATAGCTAAACCATCAATAAGCATCATATCAAAGACACCCATAACAGTACCATCTTGCATAAATACACCAGCAGCACTAGTTAATGCTCCAAAATCCATCATTAAGAAAAGGATAGCTAAAACTACATAAAGAGTTTTATCTAATCCACTTTTAAACATATCAACAACTAAAATTAACAATGCTCCAATAATTGGTATAAGCATTGGAGATAGAGTCATTAAATTTAATGACTCCAGCGAAACGTTTATAGGCTCTAACATTAGTGTACCTCCCCTGATGAAGTTTTAACAATCTCTGCATCTTTTACAAGATTAGGGATTCTCATTTTAGCTTCTTCTGTAATTGATTTATCGTGCATTAACTGAACGATAGATTCAACTGAGTTATTAATTGGCTCTAAAATTGGTTTAGGATAGACACCTAACCATACAGTGATTATTGCTAAAGGAATTAAAGCAATAAGCTCTCTTTTATTTACATCAGGAAGATTTCTATTCTCTTCGTGAGTAATTTCACCAAAGAACATTTTTTTGTAAGCTGCTAACATATAGATAGCACCAACAATAATTGCGATACCAGCTAAGATAGTTAAGATATGTGATTGTTGATAAAATCCAAGAAGACTTAAAAACTCACCAACAAAGTTAATTGTAAGTGGCATACCAACAGAAGCCATCATCATAAGACCAAAAATAGTTGCATATCTAGGCATAACATGCGCTAAACCACCAAACTGATCCATCATCTTAGTATGACGTCTATCATAGATAACACCAACAAGTAAGAATAATGCACCTGAAACAACACCGTGAGCAATCATTAAAAAGATTGAACCAGAGATACCTTCAACATTTAATGCGAATGTACCAAGAATAATAACACCCATATGTGAAACAGATGAGTATGCAACAACTTGCTTAATATCTTTTTGAGCATAAGCAATCATAGCAGTATAAACAATCATAATGATAGCTAATATCGCAATTGGAAACATAAAGTATGTTGATGCATCGGGAAACAGTGGTAATGAAAAACGGATAAACGCGTATGTACCCATTTTAAGTAAAATAGCTGCAAGGATAACAGAACCAATAGTTGGAGCTTGACCGTGAGCGTAAGGTAACCAAGTATGAAATGGAAACATTGGTACTTTGATAGCAAAACCCATAAAGAATGCTGCAAATAACCAAAGTTGAATATTCTCAGGAAGAATAAGTCTATACCAATCAAGAATAGCAAAACTCCATTGACCTGTTGCTTGATAGTAAAAGTATGCCATAAACAGCATACCTACAAGCATTACTAATGAACCTGCAAATGTATATAAAAAGAACTTAACAGACGCATATATACGTAAAGGACCACCCCATGCACCAATGATATAAAGCATAGGTACAAGAGAAAGTTCCCAAAATACATAAAAAATAATACCATCAAGAGCAGAAAATACACCCATCATAGTCATCTGTAAAAACAGTAGTGTAATAATCATATTTTTTACATTTTTAGTATCTGTTAAAGAAGCGATACCTATCATTGTAAAAAATGCTGCAAGCACTAAAATAAATAGAGATATACCATCAACACCTAAAATATAGTTAATTCCAAAAGATGGAAGAATCGCGATATGCTCCATAAACTGCATACCAGATGCATTTGAATCAAAAGAGAACCATAACCATAAAGATAGAGCAAACTCAATAATACCTACAGTAACACCATAAGCACGAATACTATTTTTATGAATCATAAATCCTAGCACTGCTGCGAGTGCTGGGAAGAAAATTAAAATCGATAAGATATGATCAATCATTTACTAAACTCCTAAACCTGATAAAATCGTAGTGATTTCAACAGAATATCTAGCTGCTAATCCAAAAACAACAGCTAATGACAATAATGCAACTGTACCTGCTACCATCCATTTAAGCATAGTAGAAAGGTTACCACTTTGCATATCTCTCGTTTTTTCACCCGTATTATAAATAATACCAGCGATACCATCAACAGTACCATCTACAATTTTTTGATCAATATGTATCCAGAAAAATGTTGATAACTCTCTATATGGTTGTACTAAATATTTTTCATAAGCAAAAGGTATATAGTATTGATTTTTCAATAGTTTATATACAAAACTTTGTTCCATTGCAGATGAACCATCTGGAACAACAATATCTCTTCTTGAATATTTTTTATAAGCATAAATAATTGCAGCAGCTACAAATAGTTGTGTACCTATTGTCATAATCCAATACATTGCGGCACTATGAACATGGTATTCAGTCGCAGGTAAAACTGCTATAACCATTTCAAAGTAAGTCATTTTAAATGCACCTGCAATCATTGCAAGAAGAAGTAATGGACTCATACCTACTAACATAAATTTATATGCTTCGTGTGGATCGATTCCAAATAGTTTATGTCTCTCTTCACCCTCAAATATAAGTGCAGTTAATCTAAATGAATAAAATGCAGTTAAACCAGCAGTAAATAGTAACACTGAATAGATAATATAATGATGTTCAATAATTGCAACTTCTAAAATCAAATCTTTTGAGAAGAAACCAGCAAGAGGGAAGATACCTGCAAGTGCGATTGAAGCAACAGTCATCATAATATATGTCCATTTCATAGGCTTTTTAAGTCCACCCATTTTAAATGGATCAAGTTCGTCGTGCATTGCGTGCATAACATTACCAGCACCTAAAAATAACAGAGCTTTAAAGAATGCGTGAGCCATAAGATGGAATAGTGCAACCCAGTAAGCACCAAGACCAACAGCTGCAAACATATATCCTAATTGTGAAAGAGTTGAATAAGCGATAATTCTCTTCATATCACGATTTACAAGTGCCATTGAAGCTGCAAAAATTGCAACAAATGCACCAAGTGAAGCGATAAATAATCCAACATCAGGGATTAAATCGTATAAAGGGTTAGAACGAACTACAAGATAAACACCTGCTGTAACCATTGTTGCTGCGTGAATAAGTGCAGAAACTGGTGTAGGTCCTTCCATCGCATCAGCTAACCAAGTATGTAATGGAAATTGAGCTGATTTACCCATAGCACCGATGAATAAAAAGATACCCATTAAGGTTAATACATCATTATCAAGTGAAGGCATAATAGCAAATGCTTCAGCATATTGTAATGTACCAGTATTCCAATAAACAAGGAAGATACCAACTAACATTCCAAGGTCAGCGATACGATTCATAATAAATGCTTCGTTAGCTGCCCAAGTAGCGCTCTCTTTATGATACCAAAAACCGATAAGTAACCATGAACAAAGACCAACACCTTCCCAACCGATAAATAGACCAGCAAAGTTATCACTCATAACAAGAATCATCATTGAAAAAACAAATGCTGATAGGTATGAGAAAAATCTGTTGAAACCTTTATCGTGATCCATATATCCAATAGAGTAAATATGAACAACAGTTGAAACAATTGTTACAACCATCATCATAGTTACAGATACTTGATCAACTATAAATCCAAAAGGAATATACAAGTCACCAGTAGCCATCCAAGTCATCATCTCAACATGAACTGGAGTACCACCATTTAAGATGTGCATTAAAAGTATAGAACTAGCTACAAATGATGTAAATAGTAAAAGAGTTGGAACGATACCCGCTATCTTAGTTTTAGGAGATGCACCAAAAAGTGCAGCAAATAAAGAACCAGCTAGAGGTGAGAATAGTGCAAGATATAAATAAAACTCCATTCTTTTATCCTTTCATTGATGACATTGAATCTAAATCAATATTGCCATGGCGTTTGAACCATACAATTAAAAGACCAAGACCTACGGCAACTTCTGAAGCAGCGATTGCGATAACAAAAAATGCAAACATCTGACCAGTTAAATCACCATAATAGTGTGAAATCGCAGCAAAAGCGATATTTACTGAGTTTAGTAATATCTCTGTTGCGAAAAACAGTAAAAGAAGGTTCTTTCTACGCATTACCCCTACCAAACCGATAGAGAATAATATTGTAGAAAGTACTAGATAGTGGTTAAGACCTATTTCCATCATGAAAGTACCTTTTTATTGTTATCTGCTTTAATATCTTTAACTTCAGCATCAGTCATAAGAGTAATAGATAAATCCATCTTTTTACCAGCTAAGACAATCCCTGAAATCATCGCTACAAGTAACATAATTGCTGCAACTTCAAAAGGGATAAGGAACTTAGTAAATAGAACTAAACCAACCTCTTGAGTATTTCCAGCACCCTCTGTCATTGGATAAAGAGCCACAATATTTTCTGTAACAAGTGGAGCAGATACAATTAACACTACTAATACAGCAGCGATAGTAGCTAAACCAACAATAATAAATTTATTGCCCTGCTTTTCTTTAACATCTCTTGTAGTATCAAAAAACATCATACCAAAAGCGTAAAGAGCCATAACAGCACCTGAATAAACAACGATTTGAACCGCACCTAAAAATTCAGCACCTAAAATAAAGAAAAATGCTGATATAAAAATCATTCCAGCTGCTAACGCAGTTAATGCATATAACGCTTGAGATGTAAATACTGTAATAGCAAACATCGCAATAGTTAAGAATGCAAACAGATAAAAAGCTACCGCTTCAAACATAATCCAATCTCCTTAGTAAGCTAGAGGTGTTTTCTTAACACGCTCTTCTTCATGTGGTGTAATAGCACCAAAACCTTCAAACTCTGTTTGCTTACCAGCTAACATTGTGTCTAACGGAGTTAGCATATCTTCGTACATTGTAAAGTGTTCTCTTTGGTCTGAAGCATTTTCATACTCTCCACCGTGAGTGATAGCAAGTTCTGGACAAACTTCAGCACAGTAACCACAAAAGATACAACGACCAAGATTGATACTATATTCTGAAACCTCTTTACGAGATTCTTCATCAATCTTAGTATCTATTCTAATACAGTTAGAAACACAAATTTTTTCACAAAGTCCACAACCGATACATCTCTCAGTATCTGATTCCCATAATCTTTTCATCTCGTGAATAGCACGGTAACGAGGACCAATAGGCATCTTCTCTTCTGGATATGAGATAGTATGAATATCAAACTTAATCATCTCACGAAGAACTACCCAAAGACCAACAAAGAGTTCGCCTCTAAAAGTTCTTTTTACAACTCTTTTAAATTTATCCCACGGCTCGGTAGGATAATCTTCAATATCAACTAAAAAGTAACCGTTATCGGATACATTTCTGTTATTAAATTGCTCATTTTTCATTCATATTTCCTTAAAACATCATGATAAAGCCAGTGATAACGATATTTATCACAGCTATAGGCATAAGTATTTTCCAACATAACCACATAAGTTGATCTGGTCTAACATCTGGCCAAGCAGCTCTTGTCCATAAAAAGAAGAAGAAGAAAAATGCAACTTTGCCAAGTAATGCCATAGCACCTAAGAAACTACCATCACCATAACCACCTAAGAAAATTAAAGGGATTACAAATGAGATAAAGAACATATTTGCATATTCACCAATAAAGAAAAGACCCCATCTCATACCAGAATACTCAGTACCAAAACCATCAATAAGTTCATGGTCATTAGCAATAAGGTGGAATGGTGTACGACCTGTTTCAGCAAATGCAGATATCCAAAATAGTATAAATGCTACAAAACCAACACCATACATATTAAATATTATCCAACCATTCTCAATTTGGTAGTTATTAAAGTCTATTAAAGATAAAGAACCAACCATCATAACTGGTGCTAAAATTGATAAACCTGAAACAACCTCATAAGAGATAAATACAGCAGCAGCACGAGCAGATGAAAGTAAAGAAAACTTATTTGCTGAAGCCATACCACCAAGAAGTGGACCATAAAGACCAACACCCATAACACCAAGAATATATAAGATACCAATATTAATATCTGAAACAATAGGATGAACTGTATATCCAGAAATTGTAAATTCAGGTAAAAATGGAATCGCTGCTGCTGCCATAAATGCAGTAGCAGCTGTGATTACTGGAGCTATCTTAAAAATTGGAGCAACTACACCAGCAGGAATAATATCCTCTTTAGTAAATAGTTTTACACCATCTGCTGCAACTTGAAGTAATCCGTAAGGACCAACATTCATTGGTCCAAGACGGCGTTGCATAAATGCAAGGATTTTTCTTTCGAAATATGTCCCTATACCCGCTAAAGCAGAAAATATAAGTAAAACTACAACGACCTTTATAACCGTTTCAATTAAATATGCTGTTTCCATATATTATACCTTTTCTATCGAAGCCGTAGCAAAGCGATAATCGCTAAACATAGCTTCTGAATTTAATTTAGAATCAAATGTTGGTAAACATACTATTTTACCAGTGATTTTATTATCACTAACAATTTTAGCAGTCAATGTACCGTTTTGGCTCTTAATTGTAACACTATCACCAGCATTTAATTCAGAGCTAGATAAAGACTCTTCACTCATATAAATACCACTCTCTTCATCAAGATTAGTTGTTTTAGCTGTAAATTCACTAAATTGTCTTACTGGATTTACACTATAAATAATCTCGCCCTCTAAGCTAAGAGACTCATCAATATCTGTTACATTTTCATCAGATGAAACCGTAGTTGCAATATTTTCAAGCTCATAACCACGAACCTCTTCACCCGAATTTGTATAATAATCAGGTAAGTCATCAAAGTTCACTTCTTTAAAACCTTTTGATGTAGGTAGCTTTTTAGTAAAATCAATAGTATTCTCTGATTTTAAGCCTAAAGCATTTGCTATATCACTAAGTTCATAACCACCATAACCGATAGCTGCATTTGTTGGATTAACACGTTTGTTTATAGATGTTAATGTTCCCTCTTGCTGGTTAATAGCTGGCATATCTAAATCACCATTACCTAAAGCAGATAAAGTAAAATCGCCTAAAGTATTATACCCTATTGAATAGCTCCCTGCATCACTTGAAAGCTCATTAATTAATGAAACACCAAGAGTATTTGTAAGAGTTGGAATCATCACTACTTTAAACGAAGCATATTTTTCACAAAGAGCTACTAATCGCGCTAAGTTTTTAGAGTTTGGATGAGTATATAAATCTGCACCAACTACTAATGAGAAACTATCTTTTTTCTTCAAGAATTTTGCTAAACTCTCTGTAAATCCCTTAGGAGCATTGAGTAGTTCTAATAATCTATTATCATCTACTTCAACATCTTTAGAAACTTTCTTAGGAACCATTTTAGATTTCTCTACTTCAACCTCTTCCTCTTCGCCTGTCTCTTTATTAACTTTCATCTCTTTAACTATCTCTATCACTTTTTCTTTAATAGTTTCAGTAACTGTTACAGTTTTTGTAGAGTGAAATGATGCTAAATGAGAAACAACATCAGTAGGAAGTTTCGTTTTATCTCCAAATAGGTCAAGCACTAAGTATAAAGCCATCTCTTCTTGAAGTGGTTTATGTGTAATACTCATAAGATTTTTACTTAAACCATCAACAACTGGGTCAGCTAAAGGGTGGAAATATAAAGCCGCACCTTTGTTTACAGTTAAAGAGTTATTAAGCGCATATCTTGCATTTGGATTATCACTTTTAATAGCAGTACCAATAGAAACGATAAAGTTTGAGTTCATAGTCTCTTTTAAATCACTACCATACAGAGATGTTCCACTTACTTCCGAGTAATCTTTTAAGAATGTTTGGAACGATTTTGCTTCATTATTTACAAGTTTGTATCCAAATTTATCTTTCAATTGTTCTAAAATAAAAGCTTCTTCATTTGTAATAGATGAAGTAAATTTGATAGTATCAGCTTTTTTAAATGCTTCAACTGCATTGTTAAATGCTGTTTCATCTTTAGTTACATCTTTATTTTGATAATCAAAGCCATATCTACCAGCACCACAAAGAGAAACATAGTTCCATTCGTTCATCACACGGTAAATTTTATCTTCAGGATTTTCAATACTTGTATGCTTCACATCGTAAGATATTTGACAACCAGCAGAACAGTGTCCACAAGTAGCAGGAACTTGTTTTGATTCCCAAGAATTTGTTTTATACATATAGTGAGTATCTACTAACGCACCCACTGGACAAACAGCAGCACACTCTCCACACGACGTACAATCTAACATATCTTCACCAGAAGTTAATCCGATAACCGATTTGTTAAGCTTATTCCACATAGCATAAGCATCTTTAGGCATCTCAGCTTTATACTCAGCATCTAAAGGACCTGCACCACGAGCTACGGTTTTAAGAGAGTTATCACCAATCATATCTTTACAAGCAGTAACACATCTCTCACAAACTATACATAAACCTGGATCGTAATGAATATGACCCCAATCTTTTGCTACACGAGCTACATCAGCAACTGCATAACTTTGAGAATCTACACCCATCTCAAGAGTATAATTTTGAAGTTCACACTCTCCTGATTGGTCACATACACCACATTGAAGAGGATGATTTACATCATACACTTCCATAATTGCACGTCTCTCTTTCTCAATAGTCTCAGTCGTAGTTGTAATATTCATTCCATCTTTAGCTTTAGCATTACAAGCATACACTTGTTTACCATCAGCTTCAACTAAACAAATACGACAAGCTAGAGTTGGACTACATCTTGTTAAGTAACATATCGCTGGAATAAAAATATCATTCGCACGAGCAGCGTTTAATAAAAACTCGCCCTCTTGTGTCTCTATCTCTTTACCATCAATATTTATAGTAATATTACCCATTTGCAACCTCTATTTTAACTTGATTATATCTATACTCTGTACTTTTAGTGTCAGCATCAAAATTAGGGTTAAACGCTATTGTTCCCGTCATTTTTCTATCAACTTTAAAGTGTCTTATATACTCAGTACCATTTATAACAAACTTAACTGTATTGCCCGATTTAATTTTAGATGCTGTTGCAAACTGCTCAGAACCTATTAAATCTAACTTCTCAGTTATCTGTGCGCAATCTTTCGTAAATTTATTAAATTGACTTATCGGATTACAACTATAAACAACACTACCGTTATACTCTCCAAGCTCTTCTACTTCATCAATTGCAACAACTATATCATTAGCAATAGACTCTATTTTATACCCACGAGTAATAATCCCAGCATTATCTACACTATCAACTAAATCATCAAAAGCAATATCTTTAAATCCAAGAGTTGCAGTATGATTAATAGTTTCATCACTCCTAATACCAAGTGCATTTACAATATCATTCAGTTCATAACCACTATATGTAACACCAGCATTTAAAACAACTAAATCTTTATCAATATTTACAAAAGTTCCCTCTTGCTGATTAAGAGATGGCATATCTAAATCTACTTTCCCTTTAGAACCTATTACAAAATCAGCATCACAGTTATAACCAACTGTTTCACCCTCTTGAAGTTCATCAAGTTCACAAATTAAGCTTACACCTAATGTATTTGTAACTGGAGGAGTTACAAGCACTTTAAATGCTCCACTCTTTTGTAAAAGTCCTGCAATTTTTGCGATATTTTCGGCACTTGCGTGATTAATAATATCTTCACCAATAATTAAAGTTGGTGCTTTTTTTCTTTTTGAGAAATGATAAAGTAGTTCTATCTCCTCTTGAGAGATATTACTTTCACCACTCAAATATCCTAAATCAAGTTCATCAAAAAACTCTTTTTGAGATGATTTATCAGTTATAAAAGCATCAGCTATCATCGCTAAAGCAGCCTCTTCACTTCCAACTTCATTCTTAATATTTTGCGTGATAATATTTGAAATATCTGCATCTTTAATAGGATGAATAGTAGCGATATAAGCACGCTTATGATTTACTGCTTTACTCATAGCAAATCTAAGCATAGGATTGTCACTAGATATTGATGCACCTACACTTACTATAAAATCACTCTTCGCTATATCTTCTAAAGTAGCATTATATAAAGACTCATTCGCAGTTGAAGCAAAAGCTTTCATAAACAACTGAAACTTTCTAGCTTCATCATTTACAAGATTAAACCCTAGTTTATCTTTCATAATCTGAAGTAATTTAGCCTCTTCATTTGTAATAATAGAAGTAAAAAGAACATTTTTAGCAGATTTAAACTTTTCAACTGCATTGTTAAACGCAACTTCATTTTTTTCAACTACTAAGTTCTCAAAATCATATCCAAATCTACCAGCACCACATAAAGAGTTAAAATCTGCTTCATTTGTTACACGGTAAATTTTTCTTTGGTCTGCATTACTATCAATTCCAATATGCTTAGATTCATAATAAAGTGAACAAGCACTAGCACAATGAGAACAACTTGATGGAACTTTTTTAAGCTCCCAAGCATTAGCATTATATTTAAAATCTGTACTAGCCATCGCTCCAACAGGACAAACAGAGATACATTCTCCACATTGAATACAATTTTTAAGATGAATATCTATCGCTGATTTATATCCACCAGGTTTTATAAAGAGTGCTTCACTTCCAACAACTTCATTACAAACTGATGTACATTTTTCACACATAATACAAAGAGATGGGTCATAAGTATGAATACCCCATTTTTTCTTCTTACGAGCTTGGTCACGTACTGCAAAAGTTTGTTCATCTATACCAAACTCTAAAGTTTTATTTTGAAGGTCACACTCACCTGATTTATCACAAACACCACATTGAAGAGGATGATTTACATTATATAATTTCATAATATTTTGACGTTCATTGTAAAGAGTTTCAGAATCAGTTGTGACTTCAATTCCCTCTACGGGTGGTGTATTACAAGAAAGTACAAAACCATCTTGACCAGCTACTTCTACCGAACACATTCTACAAGAAGCATTTGGAGTAGTTTTTGGAAGGTAACACATAGTTGGGATATAAAATCCGTTTCTACGTGCTACATCTATAATAGACTCACCTTTGTTGGCAGTAACTTCAACGCCATCAATCTTAAAATTAATATTTTTAGTTTCCATTCCCACCTCCTTTAGTTCGCTACCATAGCGATATAATAACAACGCATACATCTTTCGGCTTCACCGATAGCTTGTTCTTGAGTAAAACCGAAGTTTACCTCTTCGTTGTTATATTTTCTGATATCTACATCTAAAACTTCTGAGTGCATACGAGGAACACCAGCTAACCAGCCAGTTACTTTCTCTTTTTTGTTATACACTTTCATTTTACGTAGATGATCTTCCATAATCTCATCATCAGTCAAAGTAATTTCACCACCATTTTGAACATAACGGCTAATTACAGATGCTCCACGCTTAGCTTGACCCACTGCATTTACAATAGTCATAGGACCATACTCACAATCTCCAGAAGCAAAAATACCTTTGCGAGATGTCATATAATCTTTACCATTAGTTTGAATAGTTTTCCAAGATGTCATATCTAATTCCCACTCTTTTGGTAAAAAGCTTAGTTCAGCTGATTGAGAAACTGCAGGAATAAGATAATCAAATTCAATAGTCTCAGAAGCTCCCTCAATTTTTACCAACTGCGCACGTCCACCATTAGGGTCTGGAACTAATTCAAACTTATCTATAAGAAGTGATTTTAAAACATCATCTTCATCATTAATTGTATTTACTGCTGAATGAAAGATAAACTCAACACCCTCTTCTACTGCTTCGTGATACTCTTCATACGTAGTGTTACGGATAATTGTTTTTTCATCACGACGATAAATCATAACAACTCTCTTAGCTCCAGCACGAATAGAACATCTTACAACATCCATAGAGGTAAAACCACCACCAACACAAGCAACTGTTTTACCAGTTAAATCAACAAAATCACTCGGTAGCATCTGCTGTTCTTGAATATGTTTAGGCGTTTTAATATCAAATTTCTCATAAAGATTTACCCAGTCAAGAAAGTCAATAGCTCCCCAATAACCTTGTATCTCTTCACGTTCATTATCACATCTTACCGCTTTAGATATACGAGTTCCAGAAGCTATCATAGTTGCATCATAAGTTGTTTCAAACTCACGCATCATATCATCTGTTACTCTTGTATTTAAGATAAAGTTTACACCCATATCTCTTACACACTCTATATCTTGTTGGTATTTACCCCATGGCATTCTATACTCTGGAACACCAACAGTAACTTCACCACCCATAACAGGGAGTTCTTCATAAATATCAACTTCAATTCCATCAAGAGCAAGATAGTAAGCAGTAGTTAAACCAGCTGGTCCACCACCAATTACAGCAACTTTTTTCCCGATAGGCTTTTTAGGTTTCGCTGGATGGTAAAAACCTAAACCGTGGTCTGTTTCAAAGTCAGCACCAACACGTTTAAGTTCCATAATCGCGATAGGGTCATCAAGATTTGTACGACGACAAGCATCTTCACACGGATGGGGACAAACACGACCACAAACATGAGCAAGAGGCATAGTTTGACGAGTAGCTTTTAATGACTCATCCATCTTTAAATCTCTAACACCCTCTATATAACCCGGAATATCAACGTGAGCAGGACAAGCATCTGTACAAGGTGCTGTTATCTTTGCTATATATGATACATCTGAATCATAATGTACCGATTTTTTTTGATTATCAATACAATCCATAAAAACATCTTCAAAGTGTGTCATAAGGTCTAATATAGGATTTGGAACAGTTTTCCCAATCTCACATTTAGACGTTATTTGCATACTTTTACCAATCTCTTTTAAGTGGTTTAAATCAGCTACTGCACCCTCACCACGAGCAATTTTATCAAGTTGGTCATATAAAATACGTCCACCCCAACGACCCGGTGCGCATCTTCCACACGCTTCGGAATACTCTTGATACTGTGCAGCATATTCCATCGCTAGACGGATTACATCTACATCAGGATTAAATAGAGCCACACCGTCCCAGCCTATAAAGGCTTTTGAGTCACGGTGGTCGTCATATTGTGCTGGTAGATTATATGCTGATTCTTCCCACTCTTCTTCAGGCTTACCTGCATTATTTATCAGTTCACCATTCCAAGTAGAAAAATAGACTTTACCCATAACTGAGTCCTAGTCTTTTTTACAAACGATAGTCCAATCGACTTCGTTAAATTTTAAAGAGTTTAATAACTCATATCCACTTACTTTTACTAAATCTGCTGATTTTTGAATTGGAGAAAAATCGCCAATTTCAAAAAGAAAAATCGCTACTTCACCAGCTGTATGCTCATCTAAAATCTCTTTCATACGAGGTTCAAACTCTGCTTTTAATTTTCTTAAATCATATCTTTTCATTATCTATCTACCTCACCAAATACAATATTTGTTGTACCAATAATAGAAACAACATCTGGAATATAGTGACCTGGTAAAAGGTCTGTTAAGATACCTGTATGCCAGAACGATGGAGCACGAACTTTTAGTCTATATGGATATGGTCCACCTTGAGAGTTAATATAGAAACCTAGCTCACCTTTTGGTGATTCAGTAGCTACGTAAACCTCTCCAACAGGAGGTCTCATACCTTGAGTTACAAGAACGAAATGTTGCATTAAAGAATAATTTTGAGTCATAATATCTAACTTAGGAGCTGAGATATATTTAGGCGAGTGAGCCATTAATTCTGTTTCATTATTAGTAACACAATCTGCATACATATCTATTGTTTGATACAGAATTTTTGCAGATTCTCTCATCTCTTCCATATAAATACGGTAACGAGCAAAATTATCACCTTTATCAGAGTAAGGAACATTAAATTCTATTTCATTATAAAGCTCATACGGCTCTTCTTTACGAATATCCCAAGCAACACCTGAAGCTCTTAACATTGGACCTGTACAAGCCCAAGAAAGTGCCATTTCAGTGGAGATTGTACCTACCTCTTCCATTCTCATTAACCATATACGGTTAGTATCTAGCAGATCTTCATAATCTTTAATATTATCAGGAAGTTTTGCTAAGAATGTTTTGAGTTGCGCAATAAATGTATCTTGAATATCTAGTGGAACACCACCGATACGGATAGCTGAATGTGTCAATCTAGCACCACAATAACCCTCCATAATATCCATCAAGTATTCTCTTTCACGGAATGCGTAAAGGAAAACAGTCATAGCGCCAATATCAAGTGCCGTAGTTGCTAACCAGAAAAGATGTGACATTAAACGGTTAATCTCTAAAATCATCATTCTAATAACTTTTGCACGACGTGGAACTTCTAAATCTAAAAGTTTCTCAACAGCTAATGCAAAACCGTAGTTATTTGAAGATGAAGCGATATAATCCATACGGTCTGTTGTTGGCATAAACTCGTTATAAATCATATTTTCAGCCATCTTCTCCATACCACGGTGAAGGTAACCAACATCTGGATGAGCTTTTACAATCTGTTCTTGCTGAAGGTGTAACATCAAACGTAACTGCCCGTGAGCCGATGGATGTTGAGGACCAAAGTTAAGAACTAACTCATTATCTTCTCTATCAAAAGAGATATTTTCAAAAAACGGCGTTAATCTATTTTTTACCTGTGCCATATTTTACCACCCCTATCTTTGAGGATCATCAATAATAACTGATGTCTCTTTATCAAATTTTTTCACCATAAACACGCCACCATCTTCTTGATAGTTTTCATTGTTTCTAGCTTCATTTCCTGTGATTTCAGTTCCCTTAGGTACTTCAAAACCAAGACGTGCAAAACGCTCTCCGTCATAACGATCAACTCTTGCACTATCACGAATTTCAGGTCCTATCTCTTCTCTTGCTTCTTTTCCATAGATTTTATCTACTTCATACCAAGCTGCAAACTCATCACCTTGAAGTGGATAAGTTTTAAGAAGAGGATTTCCTTGCCAATCGTAAGGCATAAGAATTCTTTTCATAAATGGATGACCATTTGCTTCAATACCAAACATATCAAACATCTCACGCTCTGCCCAATCAGCTGAACGGAAAAGTTTTTCAACACTATCAACAGCTTGACCATTTTCGATGAAAAATTTCACACGAATACGTTTTGCTTTTGTCATACTTAGCATCTGATAAAAGATTTCAAACGTATTATCTTTTGCTAACCAATCAACAGCACTTAATTCTGAAAGTTGTGTATAAGATAACTCATCTCTCATAAGTTCTAAAACACCATAAATATCACTAGGATTAATAAAAACTACCATCTGTCCAACTTGGATATAAGCATCTTTTACTTCAAATTTAGCAGATATAGCCTCTAAATCTTTCGCAAAAACTGCATCACTTTCAACTTTTTGCTTAGGAACTTGTGGCGCTACATAATATCTATCTGTATAGTACGATTTTTTTTGTACATCATCTTTAGGAGTATAGGCTCTCATTACATTAACCTTTTTGCTTTTTGTGCTTTAGAAGCAGAGTTAGCACGAATTTTCTTTTGAAGTAACATTACACCATATTGAAGTGTCTCTGGACGAGGCGCACAACCTGGTAAGTATAAATCAACTGGAATAATTCTATCCACACCTTGAACTGTTGCATACGTATTAAACATACCACCAGTATTTGCACAAGAACCCATAGAGATAACCCATCTAGGCTCTGTCATTTGGTCATATAGACGCTTAATAAACTCAGCGTGTTTCTTTGTTAAAGTTCCTGCAACAATCATAACATCTGATTGACGTGGAGAAGCTCTAAAAATTGTACCAAAACGGTCGAAGTCATATCTTGATGCACCAGCAGCCATCATCTCAATACCACAACAAGCAAGACCATAAGTCATAGCCCAAATTGAATTTGAACGACCCCAGTTAGCTATCTTGTCGATACTTGTAAGTGCAACGGGTAAACCACCACTCTTCGTATAATCTACTTGATGTTGTGCCATTCTAGCGCTCCTTTTTTCCATGCGTATACAAAACCGATTGTTAATAATAAAATAAACATTAACATCTCAGCAAAACCAAACCAACCTAGAAGTTTAAAATCAACTGCCCAAGGGAACATAAATATGATTTCAACATCAAAAAGAAGGAAAAGAAGTGCAAACAGATAAAACTGTGGAGAGAGTCTATTTGGCTGTTTTGTTACTTCTGGTCCACATTCGTAAACAGAGAGTTTGATTTTTTCACTATCTTTAGCCGCTAATGCACGACTCGCCCAACGAGCAACAATCGTTGTAAGTGTAAAAGCACCAAATGTCATTACAAATAGTACAAATACCCCAAAATACGGATTTGCTGTAGCAATATGCTCCATATAATCTACCTTTTAATATATTTGTTTTCAACAGTTCTAAGCTCATTAATTAGGAAATAATCAACTTAAAAAAGTAGAAAAAACAGTTACTTGCACTATAACGAAATGTGTATTAAATATAAGTATTTTTAGGGGTAAGAATAGGGCTATGTCACTAATTGCAACATTCATTTTATTAACGATTTATAGTTAAAATATTTTTCAAAATTAATATGAAAAAACGGTAAAAAAGATAAAAACATTGAAGAAATAGTTATGAACTAAGTTTTTATTTTAAAGCTTTATGATATATTTTTGAGGTTATAGTTATATCATTAAAAATAAGGTTTCTAAATGGATAAAATACTACCTATAGACAAAGAATATATTTACGAAGGAAGTGCTATCATTAGCCAAACTAATTTGGATGGTGTCATAACTTATTCAAATAAAATGTTTAACATGGTTTCAGGGTATGAAGCAAGTGAACTTCTCGGACAACAACATAGTATCATTCAACATCCTACTATGCCAAAAACTGTTCGGGATAGAATATCTGAAACAATCAAAGGTGGTCAGGTATGGAAAGGTTTAGTTAAAAACTTACGAAAAGATGGCTTTTTTTATTGGGTTGATATAGAAATATTACCAATAAGAGACGATGCTGGAAAAGTAGTAGGTTTTATCTCTGCAGGAAAAAAAGCTTCCGAAAAAGAGATTAAAGAGAATACCCAAACATATCAAAAAATGTTAGCATCAGAAGGATAGGGAATACAATAGATGTTATTTTATAATTCTCAAAAAGAGTTTATCGGTATGGATGAAGAATCTTTAAACTCTTTAGGGTTTTCAAACCTTTCAGAGCTTAGATCGGAATCTGCTAATTTTGCTGATTTATTTGTACGAACACCTGGATTTATTCATAATTTTAAATATGTTCATTGGATAGATTATATTATTTACAGTGATTCTAGTGAAGTTCCAAAAGCAATTATACATACTAAAGCTAGAAATTTTTGGTGTAATATTAGTATAAGTACATCTTATATGGTAGACACACCTGCAACAAAAGCATATATAATTGAACTCCAAAACTTGAGAGAATTATCTAAAAAAGAAACAGCTGCTATGACTGAAGATATATTAGTGAAGCCTACTCCAAAATTTGAGAAAGAGGTTCAAACTCCCTATATTGATAAAACTGTTCAAGATAATATAAAAAAATCTATTATCGAACAAGATAACTCTTATCATACTGTTGATGATACATATAATAGTGAAGTTGTTCCAAAACATCCTGTTCAAACAATTAAAAAAGTAGAAGCGATTGAAGAAGATGAACAGAAGGAAGAGATACTAGAAGAGTTTTTTATACCAACAGAAATTGAAACTCCAATAGAGGAAGATGAAAGTTTTTCAGACTATGTATTTGACCCACAGGTTGCATCTGATGAGCTAGGTTTACCAATTGACCTTATTGAAGAGTTTATTGAAGATTTTATTGCTCAAGCAAAAGAGTTTAAAGATGAACTATTCTCTTTTGCTCAAGAGGAAGATATAAATAATGTAAGAATACTCTCTCATAAACTAAAAGGTGTTGCAGCAAATCTACGTGTTGAAGATGCTTTTGAGGTGTTAGCAACTATTAATACAACAACAGAGATTGATATTATTAATAAGAATTTAGTGATTTTTTATAATATAATTGCTAAATTAAATGGTGAAGAAGTAGACTTATCTACTACTGATGAGATAGTCTCCAATACAGAAGATGAGTTTATTCTTGACTTTAAAGATACAAATCATACTACTTTGGAACCTGAACCTATTATAGAAAAAATAGTTCCAATAGAAGAAGAAAATGATGAATATCTTTTAGATATGGACAATCTTTTACTAGATAATGAAATTCCTGCTGTTCAAAAAGAGGAAACAATAGTTTCTACAATTGAAGACTCTTTTATTGAAGAAGATATTCTTCTTACTTATAATAAAGAAAAAGCGATGAGAGCGATGGGACTTAATGCAGAAGTTTTTGATGAATTTTTATCTGACTATATAACCGATGCTACTGAACTATGTAATCAGATTCAAGAAGCTATCTCTTTTAATGAACCTCAAGTTTGGAATAGTGAAACAATTAAATTAAAAGGAATGAGTGAAAACCTAAGAATTGAGCTCTTTATACAAGAACTGAATATTCTTTTAGAAACACAAAATCAGAGTGTAGCATTAGATGCTATAAACAAAATAATTTCAATTATATCAAATCTAAAGGATTAAACGATGCAAATAGGGCTTAAAAGTAGGTTGAAACTAATTAGTTTAGTGCCAATATCAATTTTGTTCTCAATAACAAGTTATTTTTTATATGACTCATATACTAATTATAGACATGCTCAAATTTTACAAGAAAAACTGTCTGAAAATGAACTTCTTAATAAACTAGTAGATAACATATCTAGAGAAAGAGGTATGACTGTAATGTATCTTGGAAAAGCATCTAAGAACACTCTACAATCTCTCAAACAACAAAGAGAAATTGTTAATAGTTTAAAAGAGGAATATTTATCTTATTCTAAAAATAGTCTTGCTTTAGATAATCACAGTATAAAATCAATAAAAAGTTCTTTACAAGCTATTGATGACATTAGATTACTTGTAGATCAAAAGCAAACAAACTTTACAGATGTTTATACTAATATTTATGGAGAGGTCCTACACACTTTTATTAAAAAATTAGAAGAGATGACAAGTAATCAGATTGATCCTGAAATCAAGGCTCTCTCTTCTGCTTATATCTCAGCAGTAAGAGCTAAAGAATACACATCAGAAGAGAGAGACTTTATCTCATATACTCTTTCAAAATCTGCTAAACTTACAGAAGAAGATTTTAATACTTGGCTAACACTTATCTCTAAAGCTGATAATATCACTTATGATACATTGACAGATAAAGAGTTAGTTTCAAATATTAAGGCACTTTTTAATAATGTTGATACTGCTGAAATTCTGTATGATATAAATCTTGAAAGAACAGGTATTATGTCTTCTGCTAAAAGTGGAAAATATCGTATAAGTTCAAGTGATTGGTTTGCAATGATTTCAGAAAAAACAAATATTATGTCTGAAGTAGAAGATTTAATTCTTAGTGCAATGGATAGAAGAGCCTCTCAAGTTCAAACTGATGCAGTTCAAATCCTAACTATTACATTTATTATTTGGTTTACTAATATTATATTAGCTCTTCTTGGATATTTTTTATCTGGTGCTATTACTAAAAATATTAGAGGTCTTGAACACGTACTTGAAAAAGTGGCTCAAGATTCAAAAGATGAAGATGGTAATGTTGTTGCCATTAATCTTAATACATCAGAGGGTACAGCCGAAGCCTATGCTCTTCTTGAACGTATTATTGAACAAACAAAAAAAGAGCAATTAGCTGCTCAAGAAGCAAGTGAAGCAAAATCTATGTTCCTTGCAAATATGTCACATGAGATTCGTACTCCACTAAATGGTATCGTTGGATTTACCGAACTTCTTAAAGATACAGGTCTTGAAGAAGAGCAAGGTGAATTTGTTGATATTATTGAAAAAAGTTCAGAGAATCTTCTTGAAATTATTAATAATATTCTTGACCTTTCAAAAATTGAAAGTAATAAAGTTGAAGTTGAAGATATTGTTTTCAATCCTATTGCTGAATTTGAAAGTGCTGTTGATGTTTATGCAGTTCGTGCAAGTGAAAAAGGTATCGATTTAGGATTCTTTATCGATCCATCTTTAGAAACTCCGGTTAAAGGTGATCCAACTAAACTTAAAGAGGTTATCATTAACCTTCTTTCAAATGCAGTTAAATTTACAGGAAATGCAGGTGCAATCTATGTTGATATTAGAAAATTAAAATCTAAAAGAAATGGTATCACGAGAATTCAATTTCAAGTTAAAGACAGTGGTATCGGTGTAAGTAAAGAACAAAAATCTAAAATATTTGAAGCATTCTCTCAAGCTGATACGTCTACTGCTCGTAAATATGGTGGTACAGGTCTAGGTCTGACTATTTCAACTAGCTTTATCGAGCTTATGGGTGGTAAACTTGATCTTGAAAGTGAAGTTGGTGAAGGAACTATGTTCTTCTTTACTTTAGACTTTGAAGAAGCAGAAGCAGTAACTGAAACTAAACAAGATAGTTATTCTAGTATTAATATACTTGTACAAGAATCAGCACATAAAGTTAAAAAACAGGAAAACTATCTACTTGAATATTTAGATTTCTATGGAATAAGTTATACTAAATTTAAAGATTTAAGTGATATTCAAGCACTTCAAAAACTGATGAACTATGATATAATATTTGCAGATCATGAATACTCATCAGAAGAGGAACTAGCACTTTATGCAGCGGAAACTCCAGAACTTGTAATTCTTACGAAAGCTACATTTATGAAAAAGATTGATTCTTTAGGCATCAATGTATTTAAAACACTTTATGAACCATTAAATGTTGCTAAACTATCACAAGTTCTTGGAAACTTTCATAAACAAAGCTTTACAGGTGAAAGACCAAAAGTAGTAAAGAAGTTTAAAGCTGGTTCAACAAAGTTTAAAGCTAATGTATTAATTGCTGAAGATAATATTATTAATCAAAAACTTATAAAAAGAACGATGGAAGATTTAGGACTTACTATTACGATAGCATCCAATGGTCTTGAAGGTTTCCAAAAACGTAAAGATGGTGATTTTGATATGATGTTTATGGATATAAATATGCCATATATGGATGGAGTTGAGTCTACTCAAGAGATTTTAGAGTGGGAAAAAGAATATAATCAACCGCATATTCCTATTGTTGCACTGACAGCAAATGCACTTAAAGGGGATAGAGAACGTTTCATAGAAGCTGGACTGGATGAATATACAACAAAACCTTTAGTCCGTAAAGAGATAGTAACTATTTTAACTACTTTCTTATCTGACCATATTATAGATATTAATGAAAGTACAACAGAAGATACTCCTAAACCTACTCAAACAAGTGCAAAGCCTAAACGCAAAATGAAAGTTTCTGGAGCTGATGACTTAGATGAAACTCCTAAGCCTAAACGCAAAATGAAAGTTTCTGGTGCTGATGACTTAGTTGAAACTCCTAAACCTAAACGTAAAATGAAAGTTTCTGGTGCTGATGACTTAGTTGAAACTCCTAAGCCTAAACGTAAAATGAAAGTTTCTGGTGCTGATGACTTAGTTGAAACTCCTCAAGAAACATCTATAGAAGTTATAGCTGGGTATAAAAATGATATTTTATTGGCAAAGAAAAGTACTTTTGAAGAAAAAATGTTTATTAAAGTTCTTAATGAATTAGACAAAACTTATGAAACAGCTTCATCTAAAGAAGATTTAGAGAAGTTAATTAAAACTAATAATTATAAGTTTGTTATTTTTGATAAAGAGTATACAGATTTAGATGTAGCTACTTTCTCTTCTATGGTAAAAGAGTTAAATAATAGTAAAGAGTTCAAATCTAAATTAGTATTGGTAACTAAACCTAATACAGATATAGATGAAAATGACACTATTTTAGTAGATGAAGTAATTAATGAAAAAATAACTAAAGAACTATTAACAACAGTTTTTGAAAAACTAAGCTAAGGAATAGATAAGATGGAAAGAGATGATTTAGTAGTTTTAGCTGTTGATGATGATAAAATAAATCTTATGTTATTACGTTCTTTATTAGCGAAAAGTGAAATAGTTATTGAAGTTATTGAGGTGATGAATGGTCAAGAGGCTATTCGTCAGCTCAAAGGTAGAGATGATATTGATGTTGTCTTACTAGATATTATTATGCCAATTATGGGTGGTTTAGAAACTATTCAAGTAGTTCGTGCAGATGAAAATATGAAACAAGTTCCTATCATTGTTTTAACAACTGATGAAACTAAAAAAGAGGAAGCTTTAGAACTTGGTGCTAATGACTTCTTAACAAAACCTATTAATAAAACAGATTTAATTGCAAAAATGAAATCTGTTGTTATCTAATATTTTAAACACTACAAACAAGAGTTACACACTCTTGTTTTGTTCACTCTGTATATCTTGAGAAGATTCTTTATCTAATATAGCAAATCCACTTATCATTAAATAGGTCGCAAGACCAAAACCTACAGCTATTAAAATTACTTTTTTTACTTTTTCTATTGTATTCATAAAAATTATTTTATCATATTAACACTAATTTAACATATTTAAACTACTATTACATCAATAAAAAATCAAGGTAGCCATTATGAATAAAATAATCCCTTTATCATTAATATCTTTTCTAGTTTTAAATGCCTCAGAAATCCAATTAGAATCTATAAATATAGAATCAACAGTTTTAACACAAGTAAGCCAAAAAGCTAAAACATCTGCTGATATAGCGAATGCACTTAGTAATAGTGTTCCTAGTATTGACCTAAGTCGTCGTAGTGGAATAGCAAATGATATCTATATTCGTGGTCAAAAAAGAGATAATATCTCTATCGAAATAGATGGAACAAAAGTATGTGGTGCTTGTCCAAATAGAATGGATCCTCCTATATCTCATATACTTGCAAATCAAATTAGTGATATTGAAGTGATTGAAGGTCCTTATGATGTTGAAACTTTTGGTGTGTTAAGTGGTGGTGTAAAAATAAAGACTAAAGCACCCTCTCAAAAGCCACAAAGTGAACTAAACTTTTCTTATGGAAGTTTCAACTATGTTAAAGTTGGAGCAACAGTAAGTGGTGGAAATAATATTATAAAACTTCTAGTAAGTGGTTCAACAGAATCAAGTAATCAATATAAAGATGGAAATGGAGATACATTAGCACAGCAAGTTGTTCAAAATGGAGATACAGCTTCTCAATTTCAAGTCTCAGAGGAAGAGAGAAAGTCATATCAGAAAAAAAGTCTTATGGCTAAAGCTTTTATAAATTTAACAGATAATCAAAAGCTTCGTTTGAGTTATACAGCCAATAGAAGTGATAATGTTTTATATCCTAACTCTAAAATGGATGCTATTTATGATTATTCAAATATTTATAGTGTAGCTTATGACCTCCTTGATATTTCAGATGAATATAAAAAACTTTCTCTTGAATATTATTATTCAGATGTTGAACACCCTATGGGAACAGATTATAGAATGGCATCGGCTGGTGACAAGAAGATAAAAACACATACTCTTGATACAACTATGCAGGGTACAAAACTTAAAAACTTTTTAGAAGTAGATGATTATCAAATCTTAGTAGGATTAGATACAAGTAAAAGAACTTGGGACGGCTCATATTATAGTAATGGTAACTTAGTTGTAAAACCAACTTTAACAACTAAAAGTATAGATAACTCTCTAACAAAAAATATAGCACTTTTTACAAAAATAGAAAAAGAGTATGATGATTTTAGTTTCTCTTTTGGTGGACGTTATGATATAACAGAGATTAGTTCTGATAATATAACTATGCAAGATAATGATTATAAAGGAGTAAACCTTAACCTTTTAACGACCTATAATCTAAGTGATGAAGATAAAATATTTTTTGGAGTAGGACGTGCATCTCGTGTTCCTGATGGAAGAGAACTTTATTTTAAACAAAATACACCTGCTGGAACTATAAAAATTACTGGTACTGATGATTTAGAACAGACTACAAATACAGAATTAGATTTTGGATATGAAGCAAGTTACGATATGTTCTCTTTTAAAGTAAAAGGTTTTTACTCTATGCTAAGTGATTATATCTATTATCAAAAGAACCTTAAAAATAATAACTTTGTAAATTTAGATGCAACAGTATATGGAACAGAGATAACGGGAACTTACTATGCAAGTGATGAAATAATAGTAGATATGAGTGCCTCTTATAAACGAGGAACAAAAAATAATCCAGCGCTAGGAGAAGATAAAGATTTAGCAGATATGGCTCCTCTTCGTATTAATATGAGTTTTAACTATGAGTACGCAAATGATAGTACAGCAATATTAGAGTTTAAATCATCTGATAGATGGGATAAAATAGATAGTGTAAATGGCGAACAAGAGATAGATGCTTGGAGTATTCTTAATATGAAAGTGAAACATAAAGTTGAACAAGGCTTTATGCTTACAGTTGGTGTAAACAATATTTTAGATACTACTTATACAGCATCAAACAGTTATGCTGACCTTATTCTTGTGACATCTGGAGAAGGTGATATTATGCTTCTTAATGAAGTGGGAAGATATATTTATACTAATTTAGATTTTAAGTTTTAAAAATTTATAAAAGAAGAGATAAACTATGTTCAAACAATATAAAGAAGCGATAGAGAAAAGTAATATAATTTCTAAAACAGATATAAATGGTGTAATCACTTTTATTAATGATGAGTTTTGCAAAATTTCAGGATATACAAAAAAGGAACTTCTAGGTCAAAAACATAGTATTGTTCGTCATCCAGATATACCATCATCAAAATTTAAACTTTTATGGGATACGATAAAAGCTAAAAAAATATATAAAGATACTGTTAAAAATTTAGCTAAAAATGGTTCAACTTTTTATGTTAATACAACTGTTATCCCCATACTTGATGAATATGGCAATATTGAAGAATTTATAGCTATAAGATATGATGTTACAAAAGAGATATTTTATAAACATGCATTAGAAAAGAAAGAAAAAGAGCTAGAAGAGTTAAATCAAAATCTTGAAAAAAAAGTAGAGGAAAAAACAAAAGAGCTCAAAGAATTAAATGAAACATTAGAGTTTAGAGTGGCTCAAGAGATAGCTAAAAATGAAGAGAAACAACATGTGATGTTTTGGCAATCGCGACTAGCAAGTTTAGGTGAGATGTTAGCTAATATTGCTCATCAATGGAGACAACCACTTACCGAATTAAATTTAACAATTTTTACATTAAAAAAAGTTGCATTAAAAAATGATATTCAAGAGATAGAGAGAATTTATTTAGAAAGTAAAAATATTATGCAAAATATGTCTCAAACGATAGAAGACTTTACAAACTTTTTTAAACCTACTAAACATAAACATCATTTTAAGATAGGTAAAAGTATTGATGAAGCTATAAGTATTTTAAATAAATTAATATTATCAGAAAAAGTAAGCATTAAAGTAGATTGTACAAATGTAGAGATACTTGGTATTCCAAATGAACTTTCTCAAGTGATAATAAATTTAATAAAAAATTCAATAGACTCTTTTATACAAAATAATATAGTAACAAGAGATATAAATATTGAAGTAAAGAGTGATAAAAACTATGCATATTTAAAGATTAAAGATAATGCAGGTGGTATAAAAATAAAAGATAAATATAAAATATTTGAACCATATTTCACAACAAAACATGCAAGTAAAGGCACGGGATTGGGGCTTTTTATATCACAAATGATTTGTGAAAAAGGGTTTAATGGATTTATAAATGTGAAATCACAAAACTTAATGACAAGTTTTATTATCAAAATACCATTAATCAAAAGTAATAATTATGAAAAGTAGATTTTTAAAAAGTTTAAAAGTATTATTAGTTGAAGATGAAGAAAAACTTTCAGCTCTTTTAAAAAATGCCATTGGAGATAGTTTTCATAGTTTTATAACTGCTTATGATGGGAAAGAGGGTTTAGAAAAATTTATTGAATATTCACCAGATATTGTAATTACAGATATTATGATGCCAAAAGTCACTGGTTTAGAGATGGCTAAAGAGATTAAGAAGTTAAATTCAAAAATACCTATCATTATACTTAGCGCATATAGTGAGACAGATAAACTTTTAAATGCTATAGATATAGGGATTATAAAATATTTTATAAAACCATTTGACCCAGATGAAGTTTTAGAATATATACAATCATTAAAAGAGACTATGGTAGAAAAATCAATTTTATTATGTGACAATTTTTCTTATAATATTACAAATAATACTTTATATAAAAATAACCGATATTTTTCTATCTCTAAGAGTGAAAAATTATTTTGTACAACTAATGTTTTTAGAACAAAAAGATAATTTAAACAATATTGTAAAAAATGAACTTATCAAAAATACATTGTGGAATGAAGAGGTAAGTGATGAAAGACTAAGAACTTTTATAAGACGCTTTAGAAATAAAACTTCAAAAGAGTTACTCCAAAATTTAAAAGGGGAAGGATATTTTATAAATATTTTACATAATTAATCAAAAAAGAAAAAAGTGTATAGGCTTTAGTTCATATTGCTATATTGAAGATATTTAAATTATTTGGTTAGAATAGTTCAAAAAAATCTTATCAGTATAACTTGATTTAATTTATATATAATTTATTATTAGGCTATAATCAAAATGTATAAAATCGCCAAAATACATTTTTTTAAGTTTATATAAATTTTATCAATACCTTAACTCTATCCTTTTTCTGATATCAATAGTTTACAAAATTAAGAATTTAATACATATAACAAAAAATGTCACTTATATGTCACTTGAGAAACTATATTCCGTGTATAACACGGAATATATAAAATCTAATCTTCAACTAAAAGATAAGTCACAATAGACCTATCATAATTAATATCTAATCCCAATTTATTTAACTTAGAGATATAAACTCTTAAAGAACCATCACTACTACTTTCTAATTCATCATAGATAATATCTTTAGAAACTGGTTTATTTTTATGGAGCATAAAAAGTGTAACAAGTTTCATCTCATTTGGTGTTAATTTTACTTTGATTGTTTTTTGAAAAAGCTGTTGAGAGTTTAGATGAAAATAGAAATCTTTATAGATTATGATATTTTTTAGATTGTTAAAAAGTTTCCTATAATGATAATCTACTCGTATAGCTAACTCCTCTAAAAAGAGAGGCTTTATCATATAATCATCAGCTACTAAAAATGCTTTTTTGATATTGTAAATATTATAAAACTCATCGATAAAAATACAGCTAGTTTTATCCCCCGAATCTCTTAACTCCTCTAGTTGTGGATAATATAAGAAATTGATGAGATAAAGATTATAATCTTTACTATAAATTGCATCTATAAATTCATCTACACTATTAACAATATCAACATCATAATTTATAAAGATAGTATTAACTTGATAGTTTAAACTCTCCTCAAAAATCAATATTTTAAACATTATTTCAAATCACTTCTTACTAACACATTATTAGGATCAAGAACTAAAATATCTTCATATACTGTTTGTAAATATTTATTATTGGTCAATTTATAGATAATAGCTAACTGTTCAAGATAAGATATATCGGTAGGATAGAGTGCCAACATTTTTCTTACAATCTCAACTGAAATATCATATTTTTTTTGTGCTGTTAATGCTTGAATAATATATAGATTCGCATAATAGTTATAAAAATCTATTTTTAAAAGCTCATAGGCGACTTGTTCAGCATCTTCAAAGGAGTAAGTATCTAAATAAACTCGAATAAGCCCAATTCTAGGGTCAAGGGCATAAGGGTTTACTAATGAAGCTTGTTTATAGTATTTGGAGGCATCTTTATATTAGACTTCTTGCAAAACTAAAAATATAGTAAAATACAATATGAGAAAAATAGATAAATTCAAAGATATAGATGAAGCTACATTTAAAAGAGTTGTAGGTGTAAAAAGTACAACATATAAAGTG
>Ga0256837_1000064_pt1 | contig 95653 bp, 112 predicted proteins | sample 4562384metaG_FD_185976 | JGI IMG/M metagenome (GOLD analysis project Ga0256837, IMG submission 185976) | Hydrothermal vent microbial communities from Guaymas Basin, Mexico - 4561-384 | ecosystem: Environmental > Aquatic > Marine > Hydrothermal vents | place: Mexico: Guaymas Basin | collected...
AATGTTTGACAAAGAGGTAGTTTTCTTCTTCCTGGCAGGAATAGGCAGGAACAAGCAGACGGGAGAAACAAAAGCCCTTGCAATTTACTCCCCAAGGAAGAGGAAACAGGCTTTAGAGCTTGCACAATACTCTCTTCCTTACGACGAAAAAGCCATCAACTTACCCATCGGTGGATTCCTCTTCCTGCCGGGAGAAGGTTTAGTTTTCTTCTCTTTTGCAGAAGATAAGGAGCTCAAGGAGATAGAAGGAAAAAAGGTAGGGGAGAGGAAGATTGAATTTGGTCTTTCAAACTCCGGCGGAACAGTCCTAAAGATTCCATATGAAGATGGAAAACCTTTAAGTCTGGGACTGCCTCTTTTCATTCCGTCAATCCTTAGAGCTCTGACAACTGTCAGTCCCACGGGAAGTTTGAAGGTTTTACTCTTTCCGAAAGAGGTAAGAAGGGAGCTTGAAAAAAAGGGAATAGCCCCTATTCCCGATGTTCTCCTTAACAGGGAGCAATTGACCCTGATTGTTGAAGTGCCTGAGATTTTGCCTCTCCTCTGCCGTCTTATTGTTGCCTCAGAGCTGTTTGAGACCTTTGAGAAAACATATATTGCCAACTCTAATAGGTTATTAAAAAGAGGAAAAGAAGGGAGTTTTTTGCTTAACTAAAAAAGGAGGTGAGCCGTGCTATATAGGATAACATACGAAATCCTGTTTGAAAAGGGAAAAGCAGTTGTAGAGGCCGACAGCAAAGATAAGGCCGAAAGGGAGTTTTTTGAGTGGAGGCCAGATGTTTTAGAGGCAGTTTTAATGGGGGTGGGTAAGGTGGAAGTAGAGGAAGTTAAGGATTAATGTCTGCCGGCAGGTATATTGGGGGGCAGTCTCCCCCTTTTCCACCCCCACCCCCGGAACCCAACAAAAACCCGATAAAACCCAACGAGGAGGTTGAGGCTATGGAGAGGGGGCTTTTCTGGCCTACCCTGAACGAAGCTCTGGTTCTTTCCCGCCTTTTTGAGGTCGGGAAACTTACTGTAGGAGAGGTTGCAAGGGTTATAGGGAGAACCCAGCCGGCGGCATCTCTCCTTATGAGAGGGCTTGCACGGAAGGGAATGGTTAAAAGAGTGAACCCCATTAACACCCATTCCCCCTACATCTTAACCGAAAAGGGAGAAGCAGTTGCCTGCCTGATAAGGGAATGCCTTATAAACCTGAAGAGGTTAAGGTGTGAGGAAGTCCAGAAGGCTAAATGAAGTGCAAGACCGGAGAGCTAATCTTCTACGGAGTGCACGGAGTTTGGGAACCTGAAGGAGGGGAAACAATCTACCTAATGTTATCTACCCGCCGATAACCGACGGCGGGTAGAAAATCTCCAACGAAGTAATCATTGCTCTTTGTTGCCGGAGGAGGAAACGAGTTATTTCTTTTTGAGAATAATAAATTGAATTGGATACGATGTATCTCCATAAGAACTCAAGACTACTATGAATGGGTATCTGGAGTGGGGCGTTGCTATATACTTCCTATAAAATTCCTCGTTATTGGAAACACAGGTTTTTTCGGGAAAGAAAACATTATTGGCATATACTTTACCTTTGCAGTTTTTAAAACTGCGAACCGCTTTTGCATGTATGTCTGCGATTTTGCTATAAATCTTGCTTAATTTTTCCTGTGAGGGTTTCGGTGTAATAGAGGTTGCAAAAACGGGAGAGTCTAAAACTCTTTTCACTATTGCAGATATAAAGAATACTTCGTATTTTTTCCCTTCTATGGTTATTGTAAAATCCTCATCAGAGGAACCGGAACTAATCTTTTTAGAGTCAATAAAGCAGGACAGGTGATTTGTTCTGCACCATCTTATAAAGTCCTGTTTTTTAACTACATAAACTCCTCTGGCCTCGGACTTACAGTAGTAGTTTTGTCCTTTATAGTCGGAACTTATCAGGCAGTAATCGGGATTGTAAATCTTAACCGTTGGCGTATTTCTAATCCAATTGGCTATCAGGGCTTTATCGCTTTTTCTAATGAGTTTATAAGCATCTCTCCAATTTTTTGTAATTAAGTTTCCATAAGTGTAGTTCTTGGAGTCCTTAACCGTGAAAAAGACATAGTAGGTAGTACCTTTCCTGTCCCGAACCGTTCCCACCCAGTAGCGGGCTACTGCATACAGTCGGATAAATTTTTTGTAGGGAATTTCATAACCGGAGCTTCCGTGAGTTTTCTTTTTAACCTTTTGAGGAGGAGAGGAGGGCGGGAGAGAATCAACCACAGGAGGGGGTGGGGGAGCCACACACCTGGGAACTGATAAAGGCGTATTTCCGGAATATGCAACAAATTTCCCATAGGAGCAGTCCTCAATGGAAAGGGACTTTCCCTTGGCGTAATTCACAGCCTCTCTAAAGGTAGAGGCAGGAATTTTGGCTTTGAGTTTAATGCGATATTTGTAATCCGGTAAACGAATAGTTGTGGTTTCCAGAAGGGAACTCTTACCGTCAGCGGTTATCAAATCCACTCTAACATCTCTTGAAAGGTGGGCTGTAATTTCGTGCTCTTCATAGAGGTAATAAGAAGGTCTGGCGGTGGCAGAACCTCTTGTGCAGGTGTCCTTAACACAGTTATAAGAGTAGCCGGAGGGACAGGATACCGTCAGTTTTCTTACCACAACTTCATCTTCCAACGAGTAAATGGTAGGGGAGTAGAAAAATGCCACCACTCCGCTGGTGAGTCCTCTCCTTTGAAGGTCAGGAATTACTATATCTTTCTCAAAAGCAGTTATCCCTTTTCCGTGGTCTAATGCCCGATAGGTAATATTCTTGCCTGAACACTCCTGGTCTGTGTAAGTTTCAGCGAAAATATCATATTTTCCTCCGAGAGCGTGAAACTCATCGGAAATCTTAACTCCGTTTTTATAAACCTCTTCCTCGTAGCCTCCTTTTATCCTTGAGTTGAGGTAGTTGGCTTTTCGGGCTAATTTTGAGGAGTCGGTAGAGTTTAAAACAGGAAGGGCATCGGGTCTGTCGGTAGGTTTAGGAGCCTGGTCGGAAATTTTCCCTGAAGTGGAATTGTAGTAATAATAAGCGTAGTTTTTATCAGGAACTTTCTGCCAACCGTAAGAAAGAAGTTTTCCTGAGAAAAAAGTCCCCGTGTAATACCAGTTCTGCCCTTTTTCGTTGAAATGAAACGAGTAAACAAGAGTGCTGGCTCCCACTTTTCCGGAAAGGCTGTCAGCCACAGTAGATATGAAAGAGTCCAGATACTTTGCTTCTTTTAACAGGTAATTTTTAATGTTGCCGGAACCACTTGCCCAGGTACACAGATAAGGACTGGGGACTTTCAGGCTACCTATTTCTATCTTCCGTCCTCCGGTCTGCTTTGCCGATAAGTCAACGTTCCAGTAGCAGTCGTTCCAGTCTGCTTTTACCTGTCCGTAAGTAGGAATGGGGACATAGGTTGCAACCTCTCCCTGTCCGTAGTTTGCGGCAGGTGCAGAGGAGGTTAGAAGAATAGTGGCAACTAGGGCTAATGCCGTTTTCATATTACCTCCACCTCATCTTGTTGGTGAAAAACTCCCTCGTTTCTCTAAACTTTTCTTTTACATTTTCTTTCACGCTTTTGGAGGCAACTTCTCTTCTCAGCTCTTCAAGAATTTTGTTGGCCCTTACTCCGGGAAGAGCCTTTACGACCGAAACGGAAAGAGGAGCCGTAGGTTTCCAGTCTTTTTTTATTGAGGAGTAGATGTTTCTCGCCTCAGTAAATCCGTCCAGAATTCCGGGAGAAAGGTCGCTCGCTGAACGGAAGAGGCTTTTAAGCCTGCGGGAACCCGGGTCGGAGCTTTCTGAAAGGTCTTTTGCAAAATCGTTAAAAACTCCTGGGGTTATTCCTTCTCCAAGGTTGTAGACACCTGCTCCCCAACCGCTGGAAGCTCCAGAAATTAAGGTGCTGGTGGCAAACGCTCCCCCGAGGAAGTTGGCAAGGGTAGTAAACCCGAGACCTCCCGTTAAAGCCGTAAGGGCAACTTGCGACACCACTACTGCAATGAAACTCCAGCCCTTCTTGGTTATCTTCTTAATCCGGTCAGAGTGAACATAAAGGTTGCTACCTATTCCCTGTGAAGAGATGTAGAGGCCTCTCTGAAGAGGAGTGGGGGAAGGAGCTCTGGAGATTTCGTAGTAAACCACTTTTTCGTCCCAGATGTAGTCAATGCACTTTTTGAAAAACCCGCACTTGTGTTTGTGTTTGTGGAAGTTTAACCCTTCTACAGCCAGTATCCCCGCCGGAGCTCCGGTTGCCTGCATGTAGGCCGCCAGAAGGTCAAGAGCTCCCTTTTTCCCTCCTCCGAACCCGATGTGCCTGAAGTATGCGTTTTTCAGTTTTCCTGCTGTTCCCGAATAGCCGGCGTTAAAGGGAACGCTCGGCCTGAATTTTTTATTAACCCATTGAGGGTCAACGATTCTCCTACAAACAGCGTAATCGTCAATGCTGACCGAGGCCTGATAGTAGCCGTCAGAGGTTCTGTATCCAAACTGCCCTGAAGAGGGACAGTAGTAAAGGTCGTTTACGAGAGGAGAAACTTTTGTGGAAGGTGAAGAGAGAGCGTTTTTTAACGCAGGGACGGAGCCGGAGGCCTTTTTCCAATTACTGCACCTTACCTTTCTGGTTGAGACTGCTACATCAAGGATTTTCCCTGCCGCCTCGCAGTCCGTATTTGAGTTTTTGTCGGTATATCCCTTTCCTCTAACAACCCAGTAGTGGAAAAGTTTAAGCTCCTTTGCGTAGGGGTTGTAAACTCCTATCACCACTCCTCTGTCAAGAGCTTTACTGGAATAAGAACTGGTTTCCATAGCGTAAGACGGCAGGGGCAGAGAGGAAGCTACCGCCGCTATAGTTAACGCTCTTGCGGTGGTAATACGGAGCTCTCTCTTCATCTTCCATCTCCTTTCGTATAATCTATTCAAGGTTAAATATATTTTATACCATTGGGAGAGGAAAATGAGAAAGACCGTTTTAGGAATCTTGAGTCTGTGGCTGGTTTCCTCCTGTGCCTCCGTTGAAGAAGTAAAGAATGTCAGGGAAATCAGCAAGATTCCGGTAGAGAAAAAGGATTACTTTAAGGTAGGGAAAATCAATCCTTTTACCCCTCCCGTGCTCTCCCTTAAGAAGAAAAAAGTAGAGGTAGAGGTTGTTGAAACACCTCTACCTGCCCTTATGGAAGGGGTGTGCCGTCAGGCGAAAGTAAACTGCGATTCAAAAAGCTGGGAGAATATACCTCTACCTCTAACTCTGTCGTATAAGGGGAGCCTATACAGTTTCCTCAAACTCCTTGAGGAGAGGTATTCCCTCAAGTTCTCCTACGACGGCAGAGTTCTGAAGCTCTACGACTACGACCCGTTTGAGGTGGAAAAAAGAGTTAACGAATTTTACTCTTCGCTCTACGAAAGGGAACTCCCTAAAATTACGGTTTCCTTCGTTAAAACTCCCCTTGAGGAGGTTCTGGCCACCCTCACTTTATCGTCGGGCTGGACGGTGGCAACTGACGCAACTGTTGACCCGTCAAAGGTTAAAAAGAGGTTTACTTTCTCGGGAAAGGGAGTTTCCCTCAAAACAGTTCTTGACGCTTTAGCCGAAAACTACGGCTTTACCTACAGGGTGGAACCCGACGAAAAGAGAATAACCTTCACCTCATTGATTACGAAGGTTTACAGAATCCCTGTGCTTCCCAAGTCTCTTTCCTATTCCTACACCGTCTCCGTTAAGAGTTCTGACGGTCAGAGCAACGTTAAGAAAAAAGTTTCCGTTGACGAAGCTTTCTGGAAAAACCTCACAGCCTCCATCAAGACCTGTCTTTCCCCATACGGTAAGCTCTTTGTCTCTCCCGAAACGGGGACGGTTTCCATTACCGACTCTCCCGTGGTTATAAAGAGAATTGACAGGATAATGGAGAACGCCGTAAGGGAAGCCCTATCTCAGGTTTCTTTCAGAGTAGCCGTTTACGAGATAACCTTCAATCGCGGCATTCAGACGGGTATAGACTGGGGAGCAATATTTAAGGGAGCCAAGGTTCAATTTTCGGCTTCGGGAGGAACGGGGTACGTTCTTAACTGGAGCGGGACAGGCTCTCTCTTTGGGAATCCTTTTGACTATCTGGTAAAGGCCCTTGAGAACTACGGGAAGGTCAGAACCCTCTACGATAACTATGTAAAAACCAAAAGCGGTGAACAGGTTTCAATCTATCCTACATACGACTACCGATACGTCTCAAAAATTACCGTCAACTATCTTGACAACGGACAGATAAGTACCGAACCCGAGTTTGACTCAATGACTCTGGGAATGCAGATAAGCCTGATTCCCAAAAGGATAAACTCAGAAGAAGTGTCTTTTGATATAACGGTAGCCAATACCTCGCTGGTAAGCGAAGAAACCTATACCTTCGGCGGAAATACCTTTACCAATCCCAAGCTGGTGAGCAACAACAAGGTGAGCTTCTCCTCGGTCTTAAAAAGGGGACAGCTTGAGGTTCTGACCGGCTGGAGAGGCTACAAAATAGAGAGCCAGAACTCCGGCGTTCCCTTCATTTCCGAAATTCCCGGGGCAGGTCTTGTGGCCAAGGGGAAAAACCGTAAGGCCACAATAACTGAATTCGTGGTGGCAATTTACATCTATTAGGGAGGCGTAGTTGTTTTTCATTCTTTTTGAACTTCTGGTTGCAATTGTAGCCTTCTTTGGAGTGGCGGCGGGAGTTGTGGAGCTCTCCTCTACCCTCTGGAGAAACTACCAGAAGAAAGTTGCAGAGGAGAGGTTCCTCTCTTTGAAAGAGAGCATTGAGGCTTTTTACAGGAACAACGCAATGGCTGTTAACTCCCGCATAGTGTCGGATGCGACGGTTGCAACCAGAGGAGGAACTCAGCCGTCAGGCAGAATTCGCCTTCCCGACGGAAGGATTCTGGGAAGCTACCTCGGAGCAAAGCCGGTTTCTATTGCCTCGGCCGTTCCGGGACTTCTCTACTTTAAAAACGAAAACCAGCTGATTGACGAAGGGGGAGCTCCTTTTAGAATCTACATTACCCCCTTGCAGGAAGACCCCCAGGGAAGATTCGCTTACAGGGATATATATCTCGTAAACGCAAAAGGCAGAACCGCGGCAGTAGGCTCCTATCCCAACTGCACCCTCCAGCCCAGCGGCTATTACAGGTGCGAGTTTATCTGTGCTCCTGACGAGGAGTGCGTGAAGGTTGACGGCTACAAAATAACCCTTGAGCTTTACAGGAAAACCCTTTCAGAAGTAGAAAAGACAGCAAGAAGAATACAGACCTACGCTCAGCAACTCTACGCTCAAGACCCCCAGAAAGACATTTTAAGATACTACCTCTCCCACGAATCAACGGCTAACAAAAACGACCTTACCTGCTCTCCCGGAACAGTTGACTGCTACTTCTCCCACCTCTCAGAAATCAGAAATTCCAGCCTCTACAATAGAGTTTACTCATACAGAGAGTCATTTAACGGATATAGGGTTTACTGGACGCCGCCGGCAGGTTCCCGTCTGGCCTACGCCTCGTCAATTCCGTTTCTTACTCTTACGCAGACCCCCTTTCACGCAAGACTTTATTACGACAACTCTTCAGGCCTTATAAGGAACCCCCAAACCGTCTCAAACTATGCAGGCTATACAATGCTTTTATTTACTCCCGTGGACGACGCTCACGGGATTACTTACTACATCGGACAGTAAGGAGGTGGCTGTGGAAGAGAGGGAAAAAATAGAAAACACCACAGAGGAAATAGAAGTTGAAATGCCTCAAGAGCAAGAGGTAGAGGTTTTAAAGCAGGAAACCCAAGAGATAGAAGTTGCAGAGGCAGAGGTGGAGGCAGAGGTAGCAAAACCCGCTGAGGTTGAAGAGGAGGTTAAACCTGACGAGTTTGAAACCTACTCTCCCCAGAAGGAAGAGATAGAAGGAATAGAGGTAGCCGAGGTGGCCTTATCTGAAGATAATGAAGAAGAATGGACTTACGAAGGAAAGAAAGAGCCCGAGGAGCTGGAAATAAAACAAGAACAGATGAAAACGGAACCTCTGGAACGGGAGAATCCAGAGCCACCAGAAACCGGAGAAGAAAAAACGGAAAACCCTGAAGTCAAGGCAAATAAAGAAGAAAAAAACCAAACGCCGGCCTCGGAAGAGGAAAATAGAAGAAAAAAGAAACTCCTCTACATTGGGGCTGGCGTCGGAGGGGTTTTTCTGCTTATCTTAGGTGGTCTGGGAGTTCTGGGGTATCTGGAAGATAGAGAAGAACCCTCTTATAGCAACCTCAAACCGCATACAGTAGAAAGACCGCATCACGCTGTCTCCACTTCTTCCTCTGCCGGCTCTGCTACCGGCTCTGCCTCTTCTTCTGTCAGAAGCTCCGAACTTACCGAAAAAGGGACGGCGGCTGAGAAACCCCCTGTAATGACAGCGACGGTTCCCGTGCCCCCACACCCACCAGTACAGACGCCGCGGACAGAGGAAAGAGAAAGTAAAGAGAAAACACACCAGGAAAAACAAAAACCCAAGAGCGTTGATGTGGTAGTAGGGCTTGACAAAAATGTAGCTCTCCTTAAAAAGGAACTTGAGCTTAAAAAGCTTCTTGTTCAGGAGAAGCAGGCAGAACTTAAGCTGAAGGAGCTTGAGAAGAAAGAACAAGAGCTTTCTTACAGTATAGCTCCACCGCAGAACCGGAAACCTTCTCCAGAACTTGAAAGGGTGAGGCAGGAAATCTCTCAGATAAGGGTTCAGGTAGAGGGCATAAAAAGGCAAATAAATTCCATATCGCAAACCCCTGCTCTTCCTTCACCATCAGAGGTAATGGAGAAGTTTAAAGTTCTGGCAGTTTCCTGCAATCAGGCTCGTTGCACGGCACTCGTGGAAACAGATAACGGCTACGCCAGAGTGTCAGAAGGAGACAGGCTCGGGCCTTACGAGGTTGTAGAGGTTTCCCCTTCAGGCGTTCTGCTTTCTGCTTTCGGAACCAGGGAATTTTATCCGGTTTCTCCGGTAAAGGCAGAAAAAAACGACTCGTCCGGAGGCGTTTAATGGTTTACTTTTTGCTTGCAGACGAAAGAAGGATACTTCGGGACGATAAGGTTTTTGACGCAACGGTTCTTTTAGTGGGAAAACGGGAATTCACAGGAGAGGTGGGGGAAGAAGATGTAGCCGTTCTTCCCCCTGACGCAAAAATATTCGGCGTTTACGACCTGAAAGATATAATAAAGGAGAAGGAGGCTTATTACTTTCCTGACGAGGACAGCTACCTTCTCAGAATTGAAACTGACGGCTATCCGAGGTTCCACGTTGTTGACGGGGAGGAGCTCCCGCCAGATGTAAAGGTTCTTGACAGACCGGAACTTGCCGACAGGATAGCCAGAGCCAGACAGGACAAGGAACTGCGGGAGCTCCTTAAACAGTTAGGCTACAAACTCCCTTCCTTTAAAAGGGAGTTTTTTAAAGGGGCGGCAATTTTTTTCCTCTTTGTCGTTTTTTACCACCTGGGAGAGGTTTACCTCGGGAATCAGATGAAGGCCCTTTCTGCAAAGGAGGCAGAGATAGAGAGACAGGAAAAGGAGCTTGACGGACTGTATGAGAAATACAGGAACCGTCTTTACGTTCTCAAAGAAAGGCAGGGGCTAAAAGGAATTGACTTTATGGAAAGGGTTAAAAGACTGCCTCTTTCTGAGGTTTTCCTTCTTTCCTACACGGGACTGTGGCAGGCTACGGGGAAAGTTCCCTACTGGAATGTAGGGAAACTGAAAAAAGCCTGCAAAAGAGAAAAACTCTCCTGCACAGTTAAATACGACAACGGAGGGTATTTTAATGTTGCAATCACGCCTCAGATGGGCTTTCCAGGTAGGAGATAAGGTTTCCTCACCGATAGAGCTCCTGTATTTTCTCTCCTATCCGTGGAAGGGTTTATCAGCCTTGGTAGGAATTTCGCTCTTAATCGGAGTGATTTACGTTTCTCCTCTTCTGTCGGACTTTAGCCGTTATTCAGAGAAAATTAAAGAGGTAAAGAAACTGGAGAGCCGTTTCTTGCGAAAAAAACGCCTTATAGAAAATTCCCTTGAGGAACTTAAAAGAGCCAAACCTCTACCCCTATACACGCCTGAGAGCTTTTTCAAAGAGGTTTACTCCCAGGCTGTTCTTTCCGGACTTGATGTTTCAGGAGTTTTCCTCTCCTCGTCAACGTTTGCAATAAAAACTCTTTCTTACCCGGCGAGGGAGATAAGGCTTACGGCAAGAGGTTATTCGGACGACAGCCTAAAGGAGTTTTTAAAAAAGTGCGACGAAGGCTGGAAAAAACTGGAATTCCTTAAAGTTTCCAGAGGACAGGTAGAGGTAAGGATTTCAGGAGCAATAAAGGAGGAGAGCCAGATTGGAGGAGTTTTTACAGGCAGATAAGGTTTTGAGAAAACTTCTAACCGGCGACAGAGGCCTTGACTTTAAGAGATATTCCCTTCTAAAACAGATATTGACCGCTTATCCGGACGACCCGGCCAACCTTTTTAATCTCTTTTTCCCCGCCGAGAGTGTGGCTCAAAAAACGGCAGAGGTGGTGGGAGCTCCCTACCTTACCTACGAGAAGTTAAGGAGTTTCCTCTCCCAGAACAAAATCTCAGTTAAAAATCTGAAAGTTATACCGGGAGTTATTTACCTTTTCGCAAAGAGCAAGGCCACCGGAGAACCTTTATGCCTTGTGTTTTCCTACTACCTCTCTAAACGCCGTATAGAAAATGCCGTCTCCACCAGAGAGGGAAAAACGGTCAAGAAGGTGGCTCACCACAAAATATCTGCAACGACCTACAGGCGTATTTTCACCGACAGCCGACTCCTGACTCCGGAGGAGTTTCTAAAAAAACTTGAGCAGGTTAGGAAAGAAAACCCCGAAGGAGAGGTAGAATTTCTCTATACCGAACTCCTCAAACAGGCCGCCTACAGGGACGCCTCCGACCTGCACTTTGAGACTTCAGAGAGCCTCGGAATGGTAAGAATGAGAACGGCGGGAGCTCTGGAACCTTTCGTAGTTCTGCCTTCACAGACGATAGAAACTCTCGTTAACTCTTACCTACCCGCAAGAGTCAACCTCTCTTCGGGTCTTTCTCCCAACGCTCCCCGAATAGAGGACGCAAGGGACTCAATAGTTTTAGACAGCGGAGAGAGAATTAACATCAGGCTGGCTTTTGCTCCCGTGGCCACAGCCAACGGCATCAAGTTCAGGCTGGTGGCAAGGCTTTTAAAGATGAATTCCTCCCTTATGAGCGGCCTTGAAGGGCTGGGGCTTACTCCGGTTGAACTGGAGCTTCTTAAAAGCACTCTCAGGGCTTCCAACGGAATTATCCTTACCTCAGGGCCGACTTCTTCGGGAAAGTCAACCACGCTGTACGGACTTCTTTTAAACGTTGACTGGGATAGAAAAGTAATTACCATTGAAGACCCCGTAGAGTTTGCAAACCCCTATCTGTGGACTCAACACCAGATAAACAAAAAACAGGGACTTGACTTTGAGGCCTACATAAGAGTAGTTCTGAGGGAAGACCCCGATGTAGTCTTAATTGGAGAGATAAGGGACTACGAAACTGCAAAGGCAATGGTAGAGATGGCCAACACGGGACACCTTACTCTCTCCACCGTCCACGCCAACAACAGCGTGGACGTAGTTAAGAGACTCACCGACCTCGGTCTCCCCTTAAAAGAGGTGCTTGAATACGGCCTTATATTTATGGCCCAGAGGCTCTTAAGGAAATCCTGCCCCCATTGCAGGTATGAGGGAGAGCTCTCAAAGGCTGAAGCTGAAATCCTCGGCCTTGAAAAGGGGGTGAAGGTTTTAAGAAATAGAGGTTGCGAAAAGTGCGGAGGAACGGGGGCAAGAAAGGAAAGGGTTCTGGTTATAGAGCTTCTGCCCGTTTTAAAGGAAGAGGTTAAGAGAATGCTCCTTGAGGGACACTCCTACAGAGAAATATTTAAAGAGCTTGAGAAGGAAGGATACAAATCTATGGTATCAAAAGCTCTGGAGCTGAACAGGAAAGGAGAGGTTTCGTTAGAGGAAATCCTTGACAAGATAAGAGGTTAAAGAAAGTGAAGAGAGCCGAAAAGAAATACACAGTTGACTTCCTTGAGGCATTGATTAACGCCCTTGAAAACCAGATAGACATAAGAACGGCTCTTGAACTTTCTCTCTCTTCCGTTTCCAAAAAGCTCAGGGAAAAGGTAAAGGCCGTTCTGAGAGCTTACAAAACCGGAAGGAGCCTCTACGACTCCTTCATTCTGGCGGGTTTCCCGAAGGAATACTTCTACGTTCTGCGTTCCTTTGAGGAAGAGGGAAACATCGCAGAAGGCTTAAAAGCTGTTAAGGAGTTTCTGGAAACTGACATTAAACTTGACAGCTCTATGTTCTCAATAGACCTTGAGGTTCTTGTAATCGGGATTATTCTTTTTATTACAGCCGTTTTCGTGATGGGCTACTACATGCCTACTATGGCAAATCTTATCGCAAACATAACTGACAACCCCCAAAAGTTCGGAGGGGTTTCACAGTTTATCTACTCCCACTTTAAAGGGAAAACGATTGCAGACGCCGCTAAAAATCCATTCCTTATAGCAGGAATGGGGCTTTTCCTCTTTCTCTGGAAAACGAGGCTTTACAGGGAGTTTTTAAAAGTCTTTCCCCAATACAGAAGGCTTCAGAAACTTGCTGACAAAATTTCCATTACCACCGCTTTCGCTCTTTCAAAAAACTACACGCAAACCCTTTCAGCCCTGGTAGAGAGCTTCGGGGACAGATACAGGCTCAAAGAGGTTTACAGAAGATTTCGCCTCGGAGCGGGCTTTGAGGCCTTTTCCATCTCCGACATATTTGACTCAGAAGAGGAAAAGAGGCTCTTTATCCTTGCAGGTAATAACAACTTCCCTTCCATTTTCAACTACTTGAGGAAGAATTACGAAAAAGAGAGGGAAAACGCCTTTACTTCCCTCTCTACGATTATGAGATTCTTTATGATGGGATTGGTTGTAGGCATCATAGTAGTCCTGGTTATCGTTTCTATGGCTCCGATGAAGGAGATAATGAGCTCGTTAGGTTAAGGGGAAAAGAGCATCCAGCACAGAAAAGAGAATAAAACCTGAAAGCAGGTAAAGCAGGAATGCCAGAAGGTTTTTCCTTATGGAGAGGCCTTTATACAGACTTACAGCAAGATAGGCATCTCCGAGAAAACCTGCATAGAGGTAAGGAGCCAAAGCTACAAGAATAAGGAGAATAAGGGAGATTACGGTTATAAGAGGGTGAGAGGCAACCGTTTTAATCGCCACCTGTGCCAGCAAGACCTGAATGAGGTAAGAAAGCAGGCTCATATAGAGAGCTCCTACAGGCCGGTTCCTGTAAGAGAGCCAGAAAGGCCCTAAAAGCATTCCAGCCCAGTTAACCTTTATCCTTTTTTGAAGAAGCTCCCTGAACCGTATCCTATACAACTCCCTCTTTTCTTCTTCTGCATCAACCCCTTCCCTGACGAGGTACTCCACGGCCTCTTTCACCTTTTCCCTGTTAAAGGCCTCATAAAGGCTCTTTACCTCTATTATTACCCTCTCCTTTAAAGAAATACCTTTACCTGATTGATTGCTATCTCGCATCTTGTCCCCCGTTTGGCAATTTTGTCAGCATTAGCCGTTAACAGATTTTTCCCCCTTACGAAAAAGGAAACTATCTTCGGGAGTATTTCCCCCGCCTCAAAGTCGCCCCAGAGTTCCACCTTATAAGCACAGCCCTTGAACTTGAAGTAAACCACCTGCCTCTTTCTCAGGAGGGAGTTCAACTCCTCCACGACGGAAACTCTTAAAGGGAGCTCTTCAGGCCACTTTATTCTGTCAACTTCCGAACGGAAGGAGACAAACTCCCCTTCTCCCAATAGCAGGTCTGCAAGGAAAAGGTCTGAATAGGGAAATTCTTTTCCGGTTTCTCTCTTCACAAGTTCCGCGAGGTGTCTTTTTCTTATTATCTTGGGGCAGAAAACAGCTCTGCCCCACAGAGAAACAAGAGCTTCAGCCCCCTTCTCAAGCCTTTCTAAAAACTCCTCCCTGACGCAGGCGGGTTCAGACTCTATCGCAAAAAGAGCCGAGGCAAGGGAAACCACGAAGGTTGAGGCTGAGCCGTCCATAAAAACAAGACCTTCCTTAAAAGAGGCAAGGAGGGGTTCGGTCATAAGTGCCGCTCCTTTCCACGCAGGACTCTCCCCCTGAGAGGGCGTATATACACCCCACCCTTTTTTATCCCCGTCGGGATAGGAGCAGGCAAGAGCTATCAAAACCGCCCCTCCTGCCTCTACCTCTACCTCTGCTCTCCCTCCGTCTATTCCCACAGCAGGTAGAGGTTCCTCCTCTCTGAACCTCTCTACAGGCAGGGGAACCTCTACCTCCAGTTTCCCTTCAGGAAGAGACGGCAGAGGAACTCTAAAAGGAAAGTCCTCTATCATTTCTTGACAATCCTTTCTACAGCTTCCTTCAGGCCTTTTCCGGGTCTGAAAGTGGGGACGAGCCTTGCAGGAACTCTTACCTTCTCTCCGGTTTTGGGGTTCCTTGCAATCCTCGGAGCCCTCTCCTTCATAAGAAAGATTCCGAAGTTTCTGATTTCTACTTTTTCCCCCTTCTTGAGGGCCTCAGCAACTACTTCTTCAAACCCCCTGAGGAAGGCTTCGGCGTCTTTCCTTCTTATGCCGGCCTTTTCTGCAATAAGTGCTATAAGCTGTCCCTTTGTCATGGCATTCCTCCTTTTAGTTTATCTATTTCCGAAGATAGATGAATTTTTCATACCTGTCAAGTAGTTTCTCTGGAATTCCCGTTTTTCAAGGTCTTAAATCTCTGCTTGAGAACCCTTGAAACCGTGCACTTGATTGTTGGGGTTCCGTTAGAAAGGGAAACCGGATAAAGGGAGACCAATCCCGGAATGATGGTTTTGTTTTCTCTGAGAGCCCTTTCCAGAACCGCATCGGGGAGGGCCTTTAGAACCTTTTTAACCAGTCTCTCGGGAATCCCCGTTTTTTCTGACAGCTCTTTTACCAGAACTTCAATCATTTTTCCCCCTTGAGTTTAAGATAAATTTTCCAGAACCTTACGGCGTATTTATAATTACGCCACGGTTTTGAAGAATGGTATAGGGCCACGGCGTTGGCCGTTCTGCCCTGCACTTTGAAGTTGGTCGCTACTATCCGGCAGGCTCTCCTGTAAGCCCTGCGGAGGTCAAAAGCGTCGTAGATACTGAAAGAGAAGTCCTTTTTCTTCTGGTGGTAGTAGTTAAACTGGAACATTCCGAGGTCAATGTTTCTGAGCCCCTTCCTTACCAGAATAAGAGCAAGGGCCTCGCACTTTTCCCTTGTGGTGCACTTAAAAACATTGGGGGCAATCCTTTTTATTCCCTCTGCTTCTACCTTTATTCTTTTAGAGGAGTTAACCCTCAAAATCCACGGAGTCCACCCGCTCTCCACTCCTGCGATTGCAACCGGAACCATAGGGTCAACTCCCAGCCTTTCGCAGTATTCAAAGTCGCTCTTCCTTAAGGAGTTCAGAAGCCTATCGTAGGGGGCACTAACGGCCGAGGATAGATTCAATATCGTCAGGAGAATGGAGAGGCTTAACGACTTCGTAAATCGGCTTGCTGGCCTTTTCCCAGTAAGCATCGCCGAACCCTGCCTCCTCTAAAACATCTTCAGGAATGGGCTTTGTGGTGAAAACGACAAAGTAAGTCTGGCCTACCCCCGCAAAAAGGGGAGCTCCCGTTTTTTCCACTATAACCCTGAGCCCTTTCTTTACCGACCGGAGATTCGTCCCTTTAAAAACGGACACGAGACGGAGAATCTTCCCTCTGCGGTCTATTTCTTTCCCGGAACTCCTTTGAGCCTTTCCTGGTTTTCTTACGCTTATTACGCTTACAGAGGCAGAGGTCAGTCTCCTTTTAAGGTTCCTGTTCTCCTCCTCAAGCTGTTTGATTTTTCTGGCCATTTTAGAAAGAACAATGCTCACCTCTTTAAGGGCTTCTGTATTTCTGTCCACTCTTTCCTTGAGGTAAAGGTATTTCCAGTCCTCTGCAAAGGAGAGAGAGGGAACAACAACGGCCGCCAGAATCAGCAAAAATTTTCTCATCTAACTCCCCCTTAATCGGTAAGGTTAATTACGCAGAAAAGAGCTCCTTTTCTGTAAAAAAGCGTTTTCCCTGTTTTTCCGACATTAACGCTTCCGTCTATTACCTTCCTGTCGGCGTTTATCCACACTTTCCTGATAGGGTCGTAGCACCTTGCTCTCTTAAAGAGCTCCTTTGAAAAGAGAAGGGAAAATCTCGGAGAGCTCTTTTTAATCGGAGAAGGACGGACAGAGGAATATCTAGGCTTTGGCTTTGGCCTTACGATGTATTTTGAGGTGTCTATTCTGGGAAAGGAAAGCTCGGGTTTCGGTTTAGGCTTTGCCGGCCTGTGTAAGGGTGCGGGAGCGGGTTTGGGTTCTCTGACGAAGTACCGGTTCCCTGCGTCAGCACTCCCTCCGAGCAATCCCGTTAGTATAATAACTGAAAACAGGACTTTTCTCATACTTCCTCCGAAAAAAGGGAGTTTATTTGGATTATATGAAAGCAGACCGAAAAGAGGCAGTATTAGAGAAGATAAAACTCTGGGACAAGAAGGTAGGGAAAATCCTCGTTGAGCCTGAGTTTGAAAGGTGGGTGGAGATTAACGCTCCCCTAATCCTTGCTCCCTTCTTTCCCGAAAGAATTACTCCCCTTGACCATTCAGATATAACCTTTGCCCTTGAGTGGAGCCGGAAAGAGGGGCTGAACTCTCAGAGATTCGCAGTAGGAGCTTTCTATCCTGATAAAACGAGAGCCTTCTTTACCTATTTCCTCGTAAAAAGGGCAGGGCAGGAAGGTTTTGCGTGGTTTGAAAATGCCCTGCAAGGATTAAACGCAGAGGTAGTTTCCCTCGGAATAGGCGTTGACGGAAAAAGGGGGGAATGGAGGTTCTATGTTCAGTCCAACGACCCCGAAAGGGCAGTTTTAGGTCTGACGGTCTCTTTCAACGGGGAGATAATAGAGAGGAAAGTTTACTCCTACAACCCTGCAGGTCTTATGGTAGTTAGAGGGGAAAGGGGAGAAAGAAAACAAATAAACGTTCTGTCCGAAAGAGAGCAGGAAATAACCCTTTCCCTTGTTCAGATGATTTCTTCCAGCCTCTACAGAGAGGCTACTAAAGTTCTGGAGCTGGGATTTTCTCTTGACACCTTTTCCGTTCACCCGTCAAAGGAGAGAGTGGTTCTATATTTTGAACCCTTATTTTTCGGATAAGGATAAAAAATGAAAAGAACCCTGACTCTCGTAGTAGTTTTAACGGCCGCAGGAACGACAGCAGAGGCAGGAACCTTTACCGCTTCTGCTGTGGTAGAAAAGTTTACCTACAGGGAGTATAACGACGGCAGGAAAACCAACATAGGAGATGTCCTTGATAAGGAAGAGGGAACCTTAAAAGGGGTAGAACTCTCCTACGAAAGGAGAGGAACGCTGTTTAAAATCCCCGATTACCTGAAAGTGAGGCTCTCTCTTATGAGCGGCTCAACCGACTACGACGGCCACCTTCAGGACGGAACTCCCTACTCCTCTACAACGGATAACAAACTCCTTTACCTTCAGGTTTCTTGCGGCCCGAGGCTTTCTTTCGGGGAGAGCTTACAGGTAGAGGTCTTTCCGACCTTTGACTACGGGATTAGATACTGGGACAGGGAGCTTGAGGACTACGACGAGAAATACACCTGGCTCTACCTCGGAGGTAGCCTAAATGCAGAAGTCAGAAAGGGCAGATTCCACACCCTTTTACAGGGCTACTACCAGAAAGCCTTAAACCCGAAAATGAAGGTAGAAACCGACGAAGGAGACGCCGTTCTTGACCTCGGCTCAACCAAAACCTGCGGTTTTTCCCTTAAGGCAGGCTACAACATAACGGAGCACCTTACGCTCTGGGGAAGTTTTGAATACAGATACACCCACATAGGAAAAGGAAAAGATTACACGGTAAAAGACGGAGGAACCGTTTACACGGTTTACGAACCCGAGAGCAAAACCTGGGAGAAGCTTTTTTCTGCCGGAGTTTCTATCAGGTGGTAGCTCTTCTGACCGTTTCTACGGCCCTTTTCAGAGCCTCCTTATTCCTCTCCTGTGCCTCTACGAAGGCCTTTATCAGGGCTCTGCCCTTACCCTTTACTCTTTCAAGGATTTCCTTCTCGTTTAAGAGAGCAACGGCGATAGGGGTATAAAATCTTTTGTCGCTCTCAAGGCAGGAAAGGTTCTTTGCAAAGAGTTCCAGAGGGGTAGAGGCGGCCATAAGAGGCAGGTAGAGGCAGGAGGCCCTTTCCGTCTGAACGAAGGTTAAAAGTAGTGCAAGGGTTTCCCTGCTGAAGGTCTTGAGTTCTTCGCCAAGGGAGTCGGGACAGGTTGAGGAGAGAACTTTTTCAATCAGCCTGTTGAGTTCTTCGCCTGATACCTTCATCGGTTCTCCCTTTTAATATAATCAACTCGGAGGTGCGGAAAAATGCGTCGGCTGACGGTAGCTATCCTCACAGGACTAATCTTATCAACCGGGGGACACGCAGAGGAGGACAAAAGACAGGAAATATTAACCGTTCCCCCGCAGGAAATTTACTCGGCTTACAGAAATTACAGGGAACACCTTGAGTACCTCTACCTCTTAAAGAACGTGCCCGTTTCAACCGTCCCCCGACTCCTGCCTTTAAAATCGCAGGTGGTAGAGGTTCACCCGTCCTTCGTTTCCCAGATAATTCTCCCCCCTTCGGCTGAAATAGACAAAGCCTACACTTCCCTGCCGGTTAAGTTTTTTAAGACTCTTAAAAACACGGTTCTCGTCCAGCCCTCTAAACAGGCGGCTGAGGGAAACCTGATTGTCTATTACTTCAGGGACGGAAGGCCTGAAACTCTAAACCTTATCCTGAAGGTTTACGACCCGACCAACTCCTTCAGGGAACCCTTCTACCCGCAGGTGGTATTAACGGAGGGGAAAATTCATACTCCTTCAGAGGTTTTAGACAGGTATTACTCAATTTACGGACACTATCCCCAGAGGCCTTACGAAATTTTCAGGTGGGACGGAGTATCCTACCTGATACAGAGGAGCTCCGTTTACGGAACAGTTAAGGCGGGGAAATACAGATACCTGGTAATACCCACTACCCTAACACAATAGAAAGGGAGGGAAGATGATTTACCTAAACCCCGTGAGAGTGAAAACAGTAAACAAAAGGCTTAAGGTTGTGGCTGTCGTGGAAAAGCCCCTGTCAAAGAGCGGGAACAAAACCACCAAGGTAGTTAACGCCGACTACGACACTCTTCCCGCCGCTTTTGACCTCTTCGGCCTTTACCTTGAGAAAAAAGAGGCCGGAGTAGAGGTAGTGCAGGTTGAGAAAAATACTCTTGGCTCAAAAGCGTCAATTACGGGAATTTTAAGAGCTCTGCTGGTTCTGAAAACGCTCAACCCCGCCCTCTACGGGCTCTTTGTTGAGCTGGCAAAGCTTCTTTCCTATGAAGTTGACGAAAACTTTGCCGTTCCCCCCCTTTCTTTCCTTTTATCCTCCCAGAACGGAATAATAGAGAATGTCTGGGTTCAGGTTCTTGAAAGGACGGGGATAACCAAGGAAGCCTACGCCAGAACCGTGGCTGAGGAGTTTGAGTCAAAAGGCCTCTTTCCCTTTATTGCCCTTTTCTCAAGGAAAGGGGAAGAGGACAGGAGAGAGGTCTCAAAACTCCTCTCAAGACCCGTGGAACTCTTCCCGCATTCGTCAAGAGTTTACTCTTCTCTTCAGGAAGATTTGGAACTGATACTTGAGAGCCTGAGAAGAGAAGCAGGGAGGAAAAAGTGAAAGGAGTCAGGGTTTTCTATCACCTTCAGCCGGTAGAGGGCGACCGAAGGCTCGCCGTTTACTCCTCAATTGCTGAGTTAAACGACCCCGTTTTAAAGAATACTCTTCCGTCTCCGGCTGTTCTTCTCCTTGACAGGCAGTCCCTCTTTAAATTCTACACAAAGTTCGTGGTTAACCTTGAAGGGGAGCTCCTGAAGAGAGGCTGTCCGGTTAAGCACTACTTCCTCAATTACCCGAGCCTCTCCCTTTTCTGTGTAGAAGGGATAGAAGCCGTCCCCGATAAAGGGGAACTGTTTAGAATTATGGCCATAACGGGAATCCCCATCCTTGAAGGGAGCGAAAACCTGAACCTACCTTGGAAAAGGCTTCTTTCGGCCGCCTTAAAAATGTTCGGCGACGAAGAGCTCAGCGAGGAGGTTCAGCTTGTTGCAGATTAAAACCCTCCTTGAGGACGGGTCAGTAGAGCTAACGGGCTCTTCAGTTAAAAGGCTCTACGGAGCATTTGCGGAAAGCTACTCCGAGAGTTTTTCGGGCCTTCCCCTGCCCCTGATTAAGGGTTTCAGCGAAAAGTATTTCGGAGAGGACAGACCGGCGTGGCTGTGGTGTGGAATAAAGAGAACGCCCGTAAAGGGCTACCCTGGGGAGAACGCTCAACCTTACAGAACCGAGGTTATCTATCTTTTCGCCTCTAAAGAGGATAGGAGCTACTTCCTTTCCCAGACGAAAGCACGCCCGATGGGAGCCGTTGAACTGGCCAACCGCCTCTTCAGATTTCACGCAGTAGTTTCCCCTTACTACTTTACCCCCAGAGGAACGGGAGTCAGAGACACTCCCTTAATAAAGCCCGACACCATTTATTCAGCTCTCTTAAGGGATAAGTATAAGGACTTTTTCTTAAATGAACTTGAGAAGGCACGGTGCAGAGGGGAATTCCCGTTCAGAATATACAAGTCAGTTTACCCTCTTTCGGAAGAACCCTCTCTGGAAAGGTTTTTCTCCCACCCCTGGGAAGGAATTTTGTGGATTAAGGCAGGTTTCGGAAACTTTTACAACACCCTGAAAATGAGGGCACAGAGCCTATCCCTTGAAAAGGCTTCAGCCTGGAAGAAAATAGCTGAAAGACACAGAAGCGGAGAACTCCCTCTGTGCCTTGTGGAACTGACTTTCCTTACCCCTAAAAATGCTCCCCTTCCGCAGGCCGTAGGGCAGGCTCTTTCTTTTTCTATGACTGAATGGTTTGTTAACTGGACGGGGAACCTCTTTAACCCGATTACCACCTACGACGATGCACACTCCCACTTTATCTCCCTTGAAAGGACGGCCTCAATCCTTCCCCTTACCTACGGAAAAACCTCCGTCAGGAAGGGAGAAGAGCCCGTTTTTATCTACGGCTCCTCTCCCAGTCCCGTAAAGAGCTCAAAGGGGGAGCTCTTTTACTTTCACCTTGCCGAAGAAGGGAAGTTCCACCTGCTTATCGTGGCTCCCCAGAGAAGCGGTAAGTCTGTCTCCAACCAGATAATAACCTCTATCCTTACAGGCATTGACGTCAGGAAACTCTACTACGGAAAGATAAAGCCTTTCCCCCTGCCTGTTAAGGTAGTGCAGTTTGATGTGGGCTTTTCGGCAGAGTTTTTCGTTAAACTCCTCAAGGCAAGAGGTTTCAGCGTAAGAATATTTCCTCCCAAAGCCGACGTTAAGGTAAACCCTCTTGAAATAGACTCTCCCGACGAAATTCCCCTTGCCGTCAAGCTGATAGCCCTTCTCTTTGAAACCAGAGGCGGAGAAAAGCTTACCGCAGAGGAAATAGGACTTCTTGAAAAAGGCGTCAGAAGGCTTGTGGCCAGAAAGGAACTCTGGCTGGCCTACGACTCAACCAGAGAACTCCTGACGGTAAAGGAAACCCACCCCCACCTCTACGAGGAAGCCCTGAAGAGGGGGCTAAAAGGAACTTCCCTGATAAAAGAGGCCGTAGCCTTGGGAGGCGAGTTTGAGGTGTTTAACTACCCCACCCTCGTTGACCTGGTAAAGGTGCTCAAGAAGATGAGGGAAGAGGCCAGAAACGAAACGGAAAAGAAGATACTCGGAGAGCTGATTTTTAAGATGAACACGGTTTCGGAAATAAAAAACTTCGCTACATGGAGTTCTTTCCCCTTCTCCCCCGTTGACTACCTCTACATAGACCTCCACTATGTAAAAGAACTTGACCTCTTCGTCCCCCTCTATCTGGCTTTTCTCACCAGAACCCTTAAAATGCTCTCAAAGTTCCCCTACAAGACTCCAAAATACCTCTCCGTTGACGAATTCCACAACCTCGTAAAATACAAAACCTTTACCGATTTCTTTGAAGTCCTGGTCAGGGAAGCCGCTAAAAGGAACATATACCTTGCCTTTATTTCCCAGAATGCAGACGACTTCCCCGAAAGGGTAGTTCTAAACGTCAGAACCCGAATAATTCTAAAAGGACAGGAAAGCTCGGAGGAGGAGTCGGACTTCCTTAACAGCGTAAAAAATTACCTCAGGGTTCCCCAAAAAGCTCTTGAGAGGTATAAAACTCTTCCCAGATACAGCTCTTTAATAGTTTACGGAGAAGGCTCTTTCTTCGGGGCTTCTCTGCCTACCACAAAGGAGTCCCTTGCCGTTTTTGAGTCAAGAAAAACCCCCGTCCTGAAAACTCCGGACGGGATAACTATTAAAAAAAGCTTCCTGCCGGAGGAGTAGTGAAGAGACTTAAAGAGGAATTCGGCCACTACTATCTTGAGATTGCAGAGGGAGAAGAAGTGCAGGAGGTAATACGCAGAATTTCGCCTCAGTTAGAGGTAAAAGTAGTGCCTCTAAAATACAGTCCCTCTCTCAGATTGCTGAAAGCAGAACCCCCAGAGAGGCAGGAATAGAAATTCCTGCCTCTAACTGTGGAATTTTTCTTCTTTACGGCTCAAGGCGGTTCTCCTGTTCCTCTTCTCTAATCTCGTAAAGCTCTCTTTCTACTTCCTGAATTCCGTCCTTAGAGATAAGGAGAGGTCTTTCGGAGAAAACCCCTTTAAGCAGGGCAACGGGAGCGTTTACCTCCTTAAGGAGTTCAACGGCCTTTTCAAGGTTCCCGAACGCAACGGCCTCTCCTCTTGCCTCAATAACCTTCTCTGCCTCTGCCTGTGAGAGGCAGAGGCTTTCAGGCTCTCTAAAAAGAACGCAACCGAAACGGTAGTAGCCTGACGGAGTTTTGAAAGGTTTCAAAACCTCTTTAAAGTCAATTTCCTCAAAGGGAACGTCCCAGAATTCTTTAGGGAGAGGCTTTTCAGGGCGAAAAGAAGGAGTAATGAAATACGGATAAACAGAGGCAAGGTCGTATAGGGAGCCCTTTGAGCCCTCAAAATACCCGTAAATCCCGAAAGGAGAACCTTCTTTTTCGCCCTTAAAGTAGAAAAGAGCCGGACTCTTCCTTGCTCTTTTATAGGGCGTGGAATTCCTAAAAAACTCCGTAAGGGAGTTAACGGAACTCCTGCCGTCAAGGGTTCCCTCTTCCAGAACCTTTCTGTAAGCCCTTTTCTTTACCTTTGAGATTTCGTATTTTACCCTCCACACAGTTTCCCTCCTAAAAAGTGATTTCTATTTCCTCTTCTTCTCTGTGCTCTCTTGCACTTGCCCTGCGGAGCTCTTTAACGGCTTCGTCAATTGTTATTCCGTGCAGGGGAACCACGGCGAAAACCTTACCGTGGTTAACATCAACAAAAGCACCTGAAGGATACGAAATCTCAAGCTCCTCTACGGGGGTAAAGCCGGAGTATATCTTCTTTCTCACTCCGGCAAAGACTTCCAGAGGTTCCTTTTCTCCGGCAACAATTGAATTAACCTCAAAAGAAGTGGAGTAATGCTTGTCCAGGGGAATAACGGCCTTAAAAGGCCTTTCAGAGGCCGCCTTTATCATCGCATCTGCCCACCTTTTTCCGGTAGAATATTCAGAGGCAGGTCTTATGTAATCAGCCTGTATCCTCCTGACGGTGAAGAGATAGGGTTCAAGCCTTTTTTTCAGCTCTACAAAAGGTTTAAACACATCTGCGGAAAGATTTATCCCGGGAAACTCTCCTTTAATCAGAAAGTAGCTTTCTTCCTTCGCCGTTCCGTAAGCAGTTTGCTTTTGAACGGTCAGGTCTTTAAGAACACCCAACTCCTTGGCAGACTTCCTGAAACTTCCAATAGCCTCCGGAGAATTTTTGAGGGTAAGAAAAACCATCGTGTTTTCTCTGGCTCCCTCTTTGAAGTAAAATCTGCTTATTCCTACGGTGAGGCCTTCCACAACGGTTGAGGCGTAAAACCCGTAGGGAAACTTCCCCTTTGCCGTTCTCTCAAGGAGCTTCAGGTTTTCCATTTTATACCTCTACCCGGTTTCCTCTATTTTAATTTCTCAGCCCCCTATCAGGTAATAAAGAGGTAGAGGTTCAAGAGGTTTATTGCAGAAAAAACCCGGAAGTTTTATAAGGAGAATTCCCACCCGTCTCTATGGTAGAGCTCCTCAATTGCTCTCTGTTTTTTCCTCTCCTCTAAAAGAGGTAGAGGTCGGAATTCCCCGTTTTCTACGACGGGAACAACCTCTACCTCTCTGCCGGCTTTTATTTTCTTCAAAACCATTCCTTGAGAAGAAACCTCAACAAGAGCTGTTTCTAAAATACTGTCCCAGAGGAGAAATTTTCTCTCCTTTATCTTCTTTGCCGTGAGGATAACTCTCTTCTTTGGAACTCTCCCTACAACTATCAGTTTACCCCAGCAGGGACTTTTTTCGTTCCAGAGAATCCTTACTGTCGGAGTATCAAGTAGTTTTTCCATCTTCCTTTTCTCCTGATAAGCTTTAAAAGCTTTACATAGGCAAAAGTTAGAACAGCCGTATCGTAAAGAGCGTTATGGAACTTCAAAGAACTGGTTCTTATGCTGTCCGGATTATAACAACTCTTCAAGAGAAAGGTTTCGTAAAACCTCTCAACCCTTGAAAAGTCAACGCTGACTTTCTTTGCAAGCTCCTCAAGTTTAGGCCTCTTATGAAGATTTAACAGCTCTTTTGCTCCCTGACAGGTGCAGAAAACCTCTTTCTGCGGAACGGAAAACTGCCACCTTTGGGCTTCCCTTGAGAGCACCTTCAGGTCAAACTCAATGTTGTGAGCAACCAGAATGTCTGCTCTCTCAAAGAGTTCTTTTACTTTCCCAAGCCAGATTTCGTCAAAGGTTGGATAGTTCCGGAGAGCTCTCTCGTTTACGGCAAACTTTTTCACCACAAACGGGCTTACTCTTGCAAGAGGATTTACCGCAGTAGCACAGAAACCTTCTACCTTTTTGGTTTTCAGATTAAGAAGGACGCAGGCAAACTCTATGACGAATCCGTTTAAGTCTGTGGTCTCAGTATCAAAAGCAAGAACCCTCATCTCCCCCTCCGCTCATCACAGTAATAGATGTAAACCCCTTTCCCTTCTACTTTTTCAACCTTTAAGACCCGCACTTTTCTCCCCAAAACCTTCTCGGCAATTTCCTGCGGGTTTCCCCTGTTTTCCCTAACCCTGAAGTACCAGCAATTCGGAGAAAGACCGTCTGCCTGAAGCACTCCCCCTGCCGTCGGAGAAATAGAAAGGCCTATACTCACAATAAGTGCCGCAATCATTTTTTCCTCCCTACAATCTCTCTAAATTCCCTGTAAACTCTCAGGTAATTTTTCCCCTTCTCGGTAAGCCTTCCTTGTCTTATCAGACCTCTGTTCGCCAGAGCTTCGCAAACAGTAAGGGCTGTGCTTTCAAGGTGGCCGGCGTTCCGTAAGGCCTCAAGATGGTCGGGAACCCCCTCAAGAACTTCAAGGAGTTCTGCTGTTGCTGTGTAGCCCTGTAAGAAGGCCTCTATCAGCTCCTCATTGTTCTCTGCAACCTCAAGGATTTTTCTCCCCCTGCCGGTAAGTGTATAAAGGGAAGGGATTCCTCTTTCTCTTACGAGTTTTCTCCTTAAAAGACCTCTGGTATAGTAGGAAAGCAGGAAACGGGGAACGGAGAGTTCCTCCAGCAGTTTTTTAAAGCTCTTATCTCCACCGGAGAGGCTCTTTAAAACTTCCAACCACATCGTCAATTCCTCTTTTTCAGGAAGTTTGCTATTGTGGTAAGGGTTGAGATTGCCTTTTGAGGAAGAGGAAAACTGATTTCAAATGAGTTGCTGTCGCTGACTCTCTGGACAACAAACCGGAGTTCTCCGTCTCCAGCCATCTTTCCGAGGTCAGTAAGAAGAGGATAAATAAGAGGAAAGAAAAAGACTATTCCTCCCGCTATTCCCCCTGCTTCTACGGTGAGGTAATTCTTTCCGTCTCCCCTGACCTTTCCGAGAACAACTTCTTTAAGCCACACCTCGTCTCCTAATCTTCTAATACTTCTCTCTATTCTCCTCCCTACCTCATCGGTAAAATAAGGACAGTAGAAAAACTCTTTTCCGTCCTCCCTTAGTGCTATTCCCTGAACTATAAGAAACACTCTATTCATTTTAGACCTCCTGAATAACCTCTTTTACGAACTCAAGGGAGTTTTTAACGTCCGGGGAAAGAGAAACCTCTACCTCTTTCCCGTTTACCATAACCTTAAAGGGAGAAAGCAGGTTTTCAAGCTCGCTTTCCTCTACCTCTACTCCGAGTATCCACTCACCGCCCTGGCCTCTGCCAAGAAACCAGATAATTACTCCCCTTTCTCCTTCCTCGGACGAATAGGCTTCTACCACGACCTTTTCAGGAACGGGGCGGTTTCCGCAGACCACCTCTCCCTCAAACTTCCCGTTTTTCAGGGAGTTCAGAAGAACCACGGCGTAAGAGCAGAACTCTTTCCCACTCTCCTTAATTTGTCTGCACCTTTCCTGTGCAAGTTTCCTCACTTTTTACCTCCACAACAAAGTTAGTAGCAGGCTTCAAGGCCGAACCTCACTACCTCTTTTCCGACGGCCTCTCTCTTTAATCACTTACCCCCTCAAGCCACATACTGTTTGTGGGTAGGTAGTAGATGTAAAGCCCTCTTCTTTACCTTCCTGCCGAGCTCCTTCTCTGCATAGACAGAAGGGGGAAGTTCTTTCTCATCGGATACACACGAAAAGCCATTCCTTGAAGGGCATCTTAAATACCAACCTTTGAGCTCCAGACTTCCCATAACCCCCGAAACCGTTGGGAGAGCCTCTACCTCTAAAGAGGTCTCTCCCTGTAAAACGGGGAGCTCTGAAACCTGAGCCTGAGCGTCAGGCAGGAGAAACAAAAGGGCAAGGAGAAACCCTCTCATTTTTAACCCCCACAGAAGGTTTTAAACAGAATGAGTGCACTACAGATGTCAGCAACGAGGAGAATGCCGAACCTCACTAACTCTTTCCTGACGACCCCTCCTTTTAAGAGGGAAAGATTCCTTTCGTATTCCTCGTTTGAAATAGCTCCCTTTTCCCTTAATGCAATCAACTCCCCCAGCATCTTTGCTACTTTCGGATAAAAGAGCTTTAAGAAGGCTACATCGTCAAAGGAGAGTCTTTCCATAGCCTCTCTTACCCTTTTAGCCCTCAAGTAGAGAGCCAGAAGGGGGAGAATGTTTATAAATACCAGCAATAAAAGGAATCCCGAACACATCACTTACTCCCCCCCCCCTCAAGCCACATATGGAAGTTGCCGGCAGGGGTGTTAATGAAGAGCCTTACATTGGGGTTCTTCTGAAGGCTCTCGGCTATCTTCTCCTGAACGTCAAGCTCTCTCCACTTTAAGATGTTGGGAGTAATAGACTGGGAAATCATACGGTTGGCCTCGGCCTCTGCCTTTGCCCTCTCAAGACGGGCTTCGGCTTCAGCCTGAGCTTTTATGACCTTTTGAATCTTCTCGGTCTCGGCCTGAATTCTCTTTACCTCCTGCTCTCTTTTAGCCTTTTCCTCTACATACTTCATCTTCTCGGCTTCCTGCTTGGCTACCTGAACCTCTTTTATCTTACGCTGAATCTCCGGAGGGAGGAGAATGTTCCTGAGCTGAACTCCTACAACCTCAACTGCTCCTTTAGACTGTTTCCTAATCTCTTTCCTTATTCCCTCTTCAATCCTCGTGGCAATCTCAGGACGCTTTGTAGGTATGGCCTCAGCCGGATAGCGACCGATTACGTCCCTAACGACCTCTCTAACTACGGGATTGACCAGCTTCTCTTCCCAGTTTTCGCCCCACTCCTGAAGGGTCTCTGATGCCATATCGGGTAAGAGCCTATACTGGACTGTAAGCTCAACGGCAATAGGTAAGCCTCTTTCGTCAAGGACGGTAATTGCAGGCTTGTAGATAACTCCCTCTTTGTCTTTAAGGTCTTTAGTGCCCTTGTAGTTGATTGCGTGGACTTTAACGTCAACCTTTTTGATTTTCTGAACAACGGGAACTTTAAGATGGAGTCCCGGAGGGAGCTCCTTGTCGTCGTATTTGCCGAATGTAATCTTCACTCCTACCTGTCCACTTGGGACGGTAGTGAGGGAATTAAACATAAGAGCTCCTGCAAGAAGGACTCCGAGTCCTGCGATAGACCACTTAATTGCTTTCTTGGTTTCTTCCATATCTTACCTCCTGCCTGAGTTTGATAACTTTTTCATCACGCTATCCTCTTAATTTTCGTTTTTTTCCCATTCGGAAGGACTACCTCGTCCCCCACTCTTTTAGACTTCAGCCTTTCGTAAATGGGGGAGTCAACCGATACAATCGTGAAACCCTCTACCTTCTCTCCCCCTGAGTAGGGAACGATAAAGACTTTAAGGCCGTTTGAGAGCTCCACGGCCGTCCAAGGCAGGACTTCATTAGATTCCTTACGGAGTAGTTTTGAATCAAGGCTTATCTGCTTAATGGTCTCCTCTACCTCAAGGAGCTTTTTCTGGTAAAAGGCAAGGAGATACTCGTTTTCGCTCCTCTTTGCCCTATCTCCTTCCTCTATCTCTTCAAGACTCTTTTGAAGTCTCTCTTCATACATCTTTATCAGTTCTCTGTAAACTTCCCTCTTCCTCTCAAGCTCCGCTAAAAGGCCTTTGATGAGCTTTTCTTTCACCTCTCACCTCCTAAAAAGTTTTGTAGGTTTAGTGCCTGACTTTTTTTCTCTAACTTTTTATGGCACTCCACACACTTGAGTAAAACAAGGTGGAAAGAAGACTTATCTATCGTCTCTTTGTAGTCGTGGCAGTCAAAACAGTCTGCACCACAGCGACCGTCCAAGGCCTTATCTGAGTGCCACTTATGGCAGTCTGAACAAAGGGAAAGGGCCTTGTGGTCTTTGTCTTTCGGTATAGTGTGGCACTCTCTACAATCAGAGGAGCAACCGAGAACGGGAACGGGAAGAGAAAGAGCCAGCATAAGAGCAAGAAGAGTTCTCCTCATTTCTGTATCTCCTTAAACAGTTTTGCATTTTTCCTCATTAAGAGTAAGAATCTGATTAATTCCTGAACCGACCTCAATCCCAACCTTTCAGCGTTCTCCTTAGCCCTCTCCTTTTCTTCCGGAGTATAGGAAAGGTAGAGAGATTCTCTCCCCTCTCCCCACTCCTCTATTTCGGGAAGGAGTGGGCAGTAAACCTCTGGATTAAGGGAAAGAACCTTTAAAAGAGCTGAGGCCGATTTGAGCCCCAGCTCCTCGGCCTTCTTTTCAAGTTCTTCTACTATTTTTCCCGGGAGCTTCAGTTCTAAAATTTTTCTCTTCACCTTACCCTCCGGCTTTGCTGAAAATTTAGACTCCACCTGATAAATTGTCAATGGAAACCTTGACAGATGTATGGCAAATGCCTAAATTTAACACCGGTGGGTGAGATAGGCCTATCTCACACCCCATTTATCCCCCTCCCACCTCCCCCCCTTCGGGGAGAGAAAGCCCCCTCGGTTGAGGGGGATTTTTTAACTAAAAATACGCTCTAAGTCCCCTTCCGTCTTACGGGTGGTAGGGTCGGAGCGACCCGAACTTACGCCTGTGGAGAGGGCAATGGCGGGGCACTCCCAAAGGGGAGTGTTAGCTATCCCTCGCTGAAGCAGGAATCCCCTTGCGGGTCTTCTGGATGGGGAGACAATCCCCTACCAGAAGCTCCGTCTGTAAGGGCGGAGTAGTTCACTAGGAGGAGTAAAAATGGGGAAAACAATCTATATAAACTCTTTTATTGGGATAAACAAAATACTCGGAATAATGAGGAGAAGAGCTAAACAGCTGGGGAGAGAAGAGGTAATTAAAGAAGCAGTAGAAACTGTATCTTCTCTTCCGGAAAGCTATCAAGGAAAACCGGCAATAAGAATTTTGTCGCACTTTGCAGACGAATTAGGAATAAAGATTTACGACGGAGATAAACCAGAACCGGATAGGCCGATGCTTATAACAAGCATTACTGCAAAGGGAAAAATTATGGAAAAACTACTGGGTGTAGAGCTTAAAGAGGGTAAGATTTACTGCTACAATGGGAAACACTTATACGAAGTAGAGTGAAATGGGGAATTTAAGGAAAAGTATAGAAAAAACCGTTGTAGTCTCCGTTTCAGGAGGAAAGGACTCAAGTCTCACGCTTGCCCTTGCCCTTGAAAGGTATAGAGCAAGCTGTATTCCTGTTATTGCAGTTTTCTGCGACACAGGTTGGGAGCACCCCCTAACCTACTCCTACCTTGATGAGCTTGAAAGAGCTCTCAGGATAAGGATAATCAGGATAGGAAGAAAAGGGGGAATGAGAGCTCTTTTAGAGAAAAAAGGGATATTTCCCTCTTTTAGAAAGAGGTTCTGCACTCGTCTTTTAAAAACAGACCTTTTCAGGGATTTCCTCATAAAACTCCACAAAGAACTCTCCTTTGAAGAGGTAGAGGTCTGGACTGGAGTAAGAAAGGAAGAGAGTCCCTCAAGGGAGGACACAGAGGACTTCAGACTACCAGCTGGAGTTTCTCACCCTAAAAACGGCCTTAAGTATCCTTTCCCAGTTAGCTACATCTACCCGATAAAAGACCTTACTAAAGAGGAAGTTTTTAAAGAGCTCCGAAAGAGGAATATCCCTATCAATCCTCTCTACCAGATGGGATTTGATAGAGTAGGCTGTTATCCCTGTTTAGCCTCCTCAAGGAGTATCGTTCAGGTAATAAAGGCCTCTTTAAAGGGAGATGAGTTTTCAAAGAAGAGAGTAGAGGAGATAAAGGAAATTGCAGGGAATCTGAACAAGCAGGTTCACCCTAACTACACGCTTTCCCAACTTATTAAAAGAGCCCAAAGGGAGTTAAGGGACGAAGAAAACCGCAGGAAAATGCTCAATCTCCCTCTGGAGTTTTAAAGTGGGAGACCTCTACCTCTTTGAAATGGAAGAGTTTAATAGAAAAAGGGAAAAGGCCTCTTTCATTGAGAGGATTAAGCTCCTCATCAAAACCTATCAAGGAAAAAGGCCGAAGGTTAAAACTTATTTCGGAGCTCCTCAAAAAGCCCTCGGAGAGCTCTTAGCTGAAATAGGGATAGGAGCTTGCGTTTCTCCCTCTACGAAAAAGCATTTTGACTCTTACGCTTTTTACTTTTTAGACAACGGAGCGTTCGGCTACTGGATTAAGGGAAAGGAGTTTAACCCTACTCCCTTTTTAAACCTCGTTGAAAAGTCCCTTAGAGCCAATAAAAAAGCAGACTTCTTAGTTCTCCCTGACCTAATAGGTAGGGGTAAAGAGAGCCTTGAATTTTCCTCAAAGTGGACTGAGGAGCTAAAGGGAGTAGGAATCCCCTTTGCTCTGGCCTTACAGGACGGAATGGAAGAGGTAGAGGTGGAGGAGTTTGTGATAGCCTACGGAGTCAGGGTTCTCTTCGTAGGGGGGACTACTCCCTGGAAGTGGAGAACGGCTCCCAGGTGGGTAAAGCTGGCCGAGAGGTTAGGGATAGAATGCCACATCGGGAGAGTTCCATCTGCTAAAAGGGTCTATCAGGCAAGGATGGCGGGAGCTCACTCAATAGATACCACAGCCGTCCTGTGGGAAGAGAGCAAATTCAGGAATTACATAAGGGCTCTCTTTAAGGAGCTCCCGGTTCAGGAAAGCCTGTTTTAACTTAAGAAATAAATTTGAAATAAAATAAAAGGGAGGAGCAAAATGGAAAAGCCGGAAACCACCTTTAAAGTCGGCCTCTTTGTGGGAACAACAATTAGCCTTCTCTTCCTACTGCTGGCACTATTAAACGGGGTTGAAACGCTGATGGAATTTGCCGGAAAGCTGGCCTTCTTCTTCTTCCCTGAGGAACTCCTTTACACTCCCCTTGTATTCCCGTTAGCTTCCCTTGGAATTCTGATAGCACTTCTTACCTTCTTCCTCGGGCTTTCTCTTTTTGAAAAGAGAAAGATGGAAAGCAAAATCGTCGGTGGGTGGCTGATAACCCTTGCATTCTTTATTTTCTTCCTGCTGTTAGGGGTTTTTAGAGCTCTCCCGGACAGAGCTCTCTAATGGGAGTAGGATTAGTGAGAAAAGCAAACACGGGAATAGGGGTAAAAATCTTCCTCTATTTCCTCGTAATAGGCTCTTTCCTTGTGATTGCAGAAAACCTTTACGACTCCTACCTCATATTCAAATACTTGAGAGGGGAAATTACCTGTGGGGAACTTCAGGCGAGATACCCCAAAACCAAAGGAATTCACCATTACTACCACCCAAAACCCTGTGAGAAACCTTATAGGGAGCTCTTCAGCAACCTTCTCATTGCCTTCTTTGCAGGGGGAACCGGGGGAATTCTTGTCCTGCTTCTGAGGAGGGATAATGAAGGAGATTAACTCTCCCCTTGAAAAGGTTGCCGTTATAACCTTTGTGTCCCTCTTCTGGTGGGGAGGGATTACCGCTTTCCTCTTTAAGCTCTCCTCCCTTACCGGCTTTCCCTTCCCTCCTGAGCTCCTTAAAGAGATTAAGGAGCCTTTCCTTTACAGGCGTGTTATAACTCAGGGCTACGGATACATAGACCTTGTGGGTTTCTTTTTCTTTTCAGTTCTCCTTACTGCCGTAGAAGTTAAACTCTGGAAAGCTTTTGGCTGGAAAGCTTCGGCAGTAGGGGTGCTGATAGCCTTAATCGGGTGGATTACAGGAATATACCTTTAGAAGAGTAGCTTTTTCACTCTTTCTATTAGAGTTAGAGTTCTAAAGAATCATCAGGCTCTTCTCCTTTAAGTTCCTCTAAGGTCTGTAAAACGGTCTGCTTTACCTTTTCTGGAAGTTCCTCAAAAGAGATTTCCCTGCCCAGGTGGGAGTTATCTCCTTCTTCGTCAAACTTTACCTCCACCCAAGTAGAGCCTCCGTTGGGAGAGAGGGCTAAGCCCTGGTAGAAGGGCCCCTCTTCTCCTATCACTTCTATTGCTTCGTTAAAAACTACTGTGTATCTATCGTAAACATTTTTGTTGTCAAAGACCCCTAAAATTTCCATCTTTTTCTCCTCCTTTAAATTCCCATTTCCAAATCCTTTTCTTCCTCCAATACATTGTAATATTAAATCTCCATTCCCTCATCTTCGTCAAGTTCTTCAATTTCTTGTTCAAGTTTTTCTATGTATTCGTCAAGGGAAACGTAATCGCTTACTGAAGTCCCTACTCCAAAATTCAGCCAGTCCTCAAGGGGGTCAACTTTGTCCTTGAAATCTCTTAAAGTTTCCAAAAAGTCCTCTAAAGTATCCCTATCCTTATCAGTATCATCAGGTTCAGCTATTACGATAGTTCCACTTGAAGCTACTCCATTAGAACAAAATTCACTATCGGCTATTTTTAAGCCCATACCCTCAGCCTCAGACCTTGCTGATTCAACTGCATAAGCGTAAAGGCTTCCGAGGTAATCAGCACTTCCATAGTTTCTAACCTCTTCCAAAAGCTCATCGTAAAAGTCGTCGTAAGGCTCAAGTCCTGCTTGCTTAAGAGCCTCTTCAAATTCCCGAGCTCTTTTAAAATCCTGTTCTCCTCCAAATTTGTAAAAGAGATACGGGTAGTTCATACCAACCTCCTTAAAATGGTTTAACTAAAGCGAAAAATCATCTTCAAGCTCTTCCCTTACGTCGTTAATTATCTCTGCAATTCCTTCTTTGCCGATTAAGTCGGCAAGGAGTTCTTCAGAAATACCTCTTTTTGATAACTCCTCTTTAACAAGGCTGGTAGCTCTGTCTAAATCTTCCGGAAGTTCCAAAGAACGGGCTGTTTCCTCTATCTCTTCCTCAAGGAGAGATTGAAGTTCCGGTTTTATCCAGTTGTCCACAGCTCTCTGATAAAGGCTCATTCCGGAAAGAGGGTGAGCTTCCTCAATTGCTTCCTTAATGGACTTGTAAGCGTCCACTAATGCATTTAAAGTCCATTCCGATTTAATCCCTGTAGGATAAGCTACTAAACGGGCACTTACTTCAAAGTAGTCTATCGTCCCCTTGGGGGTTAAATACCAATATTCCACTTTTTCAGGAGTTTCCCCGTCTGATTCCCAAGTGTAGTCCCAAAAACCTCCGTTGTAAATCTCTGATACCTCTGCCCAGCTCAGGTTTTCAGGCTCTACATACTCCCTGTAAATTCCTTTGAGGAGCTCTTTTGCCTCTAAAGAGGCCTCTTTTTCTATCCTCTTCCAGACATCCTCTACTTCGTTAAGGTCTGCGTAGTGGAGTTGGTCTGCCCAGTAAGCAACCTCTTTCAGGAGCTCCTCTGGAGCAACTGAGTTTTTCTCTATGTATTTAAGAGCGTTGCGACCGTCAAGAAACTGAGGTAGAGGTAGAGGTGGACTTCCGTTTTCAAGGTCGTAGAGCACAGGATAGACGGCGTGGTATTTTCCGTTTTCCCAGATGAGCTTTACTGTATTGAAGTCAAAATCAACCTTTAAGTTAGGATTTAGTTTCCTGATGTATCTTTTAACTTCTGAAGGCGGAGCATCTTTCCCTTGAAAGGCTTTGTAAACAGGTTCTAATACATCTTTCCATAAAGAGACCTTTAGCTCTCCGAGGTAATCCTCAAGGGAGAGATTGCCCTCTTGGAGGCCTTTATAAATTGTTTCCAGTTTTTCGGCTTCTTCCCTGTTAAGTCCGGCCCACTCTTTTAAATACCACGGAGCAAGTTCAGTCCAGCCGAGCATATATCCTGTAAGGCCGTCGGAAGTTAACTCTGCGTAAATTTCAGGAGAGTAGATTTTCTCAGATTCAAGCTCAAAAGGAGCATCGTTTTCACTCCAGTTTCCAAACTCCTTTACTCTAAAGAGCTTGTCGTATATCCCCCAGTTTCGGGCACACTCTTGGGCTGTTTCCTTAACAACTTTGTAATCTTCCTCTGTCGCATTAGGGTCGTTTAAGAATCTTTCCGGAGATTCAATTGCCTCTGCAAATCCTTTAACGTCTTGTCTCTTAACCTGCTCTTTCAAGGTTTCCTTCACCTTTTCTCTAAGCAGATAACGGTTCATTTTTTCCTCTTTAAAAGGTTTAAGGAGAAATTCCGTCGTCGTCGTCCATTCCCCTATCTACAACTACTTTTCCGTCTAAGGTCTTTTCAGCTTTTTTAACAGGTTCGTAGTTTGCAGGGTCGTAATCAATTACCTTTTCGCTTTTTATCCACTTGGGTTTTCTGCTGTATAGGGCTACTAAAAGCCCTCCGACCTCTAACATCTTTTTAGGCCTTTTCTGGTAGAGAGTTCCCATAAAACCGATAAATGCGTATTTAAGCTTTCCCTTCGGGTCTTTTTCTTTCAGGTATTCTTCAAGTTTTGGAACGAGTTTTTCCATCACTTGTGCCTCAAGGTCGCTAGTATCCCTTTCGGCTGAGGCTACGGCAGGCATTGAGGCAAGTTTTTTAAGCTCAAGGTTAACAGCTTCTACAAAGTAATGTCTCCTTCCTTCCTTTCTCCAATACCAGACGCCCATAGTTTCCTCCCAAACTCCTTATAAACTCATACTTTCCGATTCTGAACTGGATTCGGAAAGCAAATCCTCAACAAGAGGGAGCTCATTCAAAACCCTCTCTGTTTTTTCTCTGATTTTTCCGAGAGCAAGAGAATCTGATGCCGGAATTAAATCCTCGGTTTCCTTCAAGCTTTTACTGAAAGCTCTTAGGAGCTCCCTAATATCCCCGAGGGAGTTTGCGTGTATGTGTTCCTCAACTGTTATAGGGCCTACGGCAACTGAAATGGTTAGAGTCTTGTCCTTTCTGAAAACCTCTGGCTCAAGGGTTTCCTCAGACAGAGCATCGGAAATATAATGGAGGAACCCTTCAAGGGCTTCAGGTTCTCCACGGTTTAGACCCTCATAAAGCTCAGGACAATATATGAAAACCTGATTAAGAGCCCAGTAAACGGGAAATTTCTCCGCAATCTCCTTTGCAAGGGCAATTCTTTCTTCAGCTTCGGCAGTTTCTCTTATCTTCTCCTTTATTTCTCCGGCATAGTCGTTTATAACCTGTCTAAATTCTTTATAAGATGAGGTTCTGGAGAGTTTTTTCTTGAGTTCATCAGCCCATTTAGGAAAATGAACTATCCAGTAATCCGGATATAAAGCCTCATTCGTATAATTGCTCACATCTTCGTAGGGAATTTTCTCCCTAAAAGGCTCTGCAACTATTTCCTCGTAGTAATCTCTGCTAAAGTCGCTGATGTGATAACTCAGGGACTCCCAGAATTTCTCTCCTAAGAGGTTTCTAAAAAAACTTTCAAGGCTGGCGTTTTTCTTTGAAAGAACCGAGAGAAAGAGGTTTTTGACTTCCTTAAAAGGAAAGGTTTTTTCAAAATCATCTTTCGGAAAGTTTCTCATTGCTACGGCAAAAATGCCGGCCGAGTGCAGACCGTATCCAGACTGGTGATAATTGGGGCCGAAAAGTACCGCCTCCCTTACTTCCCCTTCAGAATTGTATTCTACCCCGAAAAAGTAATCGCCATTCACGAGTGTCCTCTTCATAGCTCTTCTCCTTATATCTCTTTTCTTAAGAAAGATACCACGAAAAGGAGTTATCAGGTGATAGGTTCTATTTCGCTCTCCTTTTCCTCTATCTCTATCTCTACCGGTGCAGGTCTTGCCTCTCTTATTGTTTGAGCCGCAAGAGAATTTGCCACATTCTCCCAGATTTGATGGTATTCCATTCCGTTAAAGAGTTCCCCACGGGTAAGGAGCTCCCTGATGTATTTTTCCGATATTCCCAGATGCCTTAAAAGCATTGCTCTTCCTTTCTTCTGACCTGCCTCCTTTACGAGCTTCAGAAATTCCCCCTCGCCTGCCTGACGGAGTTTTTCGGCGTTAACGGTAATCACAAGGGCTTTAGAGGCGTCCTCGGAAAAAACGGTTATTTTCAGGTCGTTAGGATTAACCACTTCATAAATCTCTTCTTCAAGTTTTTCGGGAGGTATGGTTTCCAGTTTCTCAAGGAGTTTTTCCTTTTCCGTCCCCACCAGAAGGAGCTCCAGTTTTTCCCTTGCTCCCTCAAAATCTTCTGCCTTCAGAAGTTTCAAAGCCTCTTTTACAATCTCCTCGGGTTCAAGTAGGGTTTCCTCCCTCTCAAGTCTTGTAAGCTCAAAAGCGTTCTTAACATCAAACCTTACTCCTGTTATGTCGTAAACAGCCTCTTTTATCCGGCTATCAACTTCATAGGGGGAAAGGTAAAGAAGTCGATCTGCCTTTCTGCGGAGCTCCTCCTGAAAAAGGTGGTAGTTTCTCTTTGCGTAGCCGCTTTCCCAGCTTCTCCAGAGAGCGGCATAAAGAGCTATTAAAGCAATAGGAGCTTTTAAAGGATTGACGGGTGAGAGGTCTCCCATTGAGAGAGCAAACTGACTCCAAGACTGGGCACTTGCCTTTAGGTTCTGAAAATACTTCTCAAGGCACTCCCTAATCCTTCCCGAAGGTGCCACTTTCCACTTTTCGGGAGGCCAGGACGCCTCTCTCAAACACTCGTAGAAAGAAACTCCGGCGTGGTTAAAAGTTATGCCAAGACCAAAGAGGGCTTTCCTCACTCCATCAACCATGACCTCAAGAGCAGGCCTGCCCTTGGCGGCCATCTTCTCGTGGAGCTTTTCGGAAAGAAACATCGTGGTAGGAACCTTTTTAAGGAGCTTCCTTGCATACCTGATGTATTCAGCGTCCCTCATTATCCGCAGGTAGTCGGCAGAAGAGAGGGGATACTTCTCAACTGTCCTCTCCAGTTTTTTGGCCTCCACCTCTTTAAGGTAGAGCCTGAAGCTCTTTACTATACTGCTATCGGGGGAAACTCCCAAAAACGCTCCCAGCTCTTCGTCGGTCAGAGAGGCTATCGGAAGCCTTCCCTGTCTTGCCCTTTCCTTCAAAAGGTCAAGGTTGTAAACTCTTACTGCATTATCAACGAAAGAGGCATTTTTTAATGCCCTGAATCTAATTCCGAGATTGAGATACTCTTCAGCGAGGTTAAAAAGGTATTCCCCGAGCTCCCTTCTACCTTCTTTAACCTCGCCGATAAACCTCTTCCAGAGCTCCTCCCCACCTTCCTTTCCATAGTAATCCTTTACCGGAAGGAAAAGAGGATACCTGTAAGCGTTCAGAGCAGTTCCGTCCAGAAAAGATTTCTGGAGCTCTTCGGCTTCCCTGATGATTTCCAATACCTCTTCTGCATATTTATCCCCTTTGTAAAGAAGCGAAAGCCCCTCTTTAATATTTTTAAGTTCTTCCGAAGTAAAAAAGTCCCTACGCTCTTTTTTTACCCTCTCCAGGTCTGCCGCAAGGTCATTTCTCAGCTCTTCAGGAATTTCCTTCCACTTAACAGCCAGGAAATCTTTAAGGGCACGGTAAGAAAGTCTGCCCGCAAGCCTGCCTTTTTCGGCTTCTGAATGAATTAAGAAAGCCGACTCGGAAACTACGAGGTCTCTCAAGAACCACCTTTTCATCTCCCCCATTAACCTTGCCGATGTTCGGAGTTCTTTGGGGGCAATTTGAGCTATTCTCCGGTAGTAGTTCCAGAGCTTTTTATATTCCTCCCACCTGTCCTGCGGGATTTTCCAGGGAAACTGAGACCTCAGCCACTCAAAGTCTATATCCCTGTCGTAAATCCACTCCGAAGAGGCATTCTCGGTTATCTGACCTAAAAGAGCAACTACCTTCTGGTTGGCCTTTTCCACCGTCTCCAGAAGGCCCGAATAGGCAAGCCTCAGGTGAGGGTTGGAAGGAACTCTTCCCAGCTTTCTTAAAAACTCCACAGCGGCCGGATTGGAAAGTTTCTCCTGAAAAGAGAGGAACTCTTCCCAGCCCTTTTTTACCTTTTTGAACTGTTCCTCTCGCCAGTCTAAAATCTCCTTTACAGCCCTGAAGAGCTCCTTCTTCCTTTCAAGCTCTTCTGCCGTTCCCCCTTTTTTCTCAAGCTCCTCTATCTCCTTTTCAAGGAGTCTCCCCACCTCTTCCATTTCCTCCCACCAGCCTAATGTGCGGGCTTTGGGGGAAATGGGAGAGGCGTAGAGAAAAGCCTTGAGCCTTGCAACCTGTGCCTTTTCGGTCAGTCCGCCCTTAGTAAAGGCTTCGTAATCCGAAAGCCCTTCCACCTGCGGAAAAAAAGGTCTACTCTGGTAGGGGGGCTTCTCCACCACGGGTGCAAGAACGGCCTTACCCCTACGGAGCTCCTCTATTGCCTCGTTTACCTTTTTCTCCCCCAGACCATCCTTCAGGTAGGAGTGGAGCAGTTTTTCGTTGTAGAGGGCGAAAAACCTATTCAGCCAGTCCCTCGTTTCCCAGACTTCAAAAAGGGGAACTTCAGGAGCGGGAAAGTTCTCTTTAAGCTCTTCCACCTCCCTTTTGAGGCTCTCAACTTTATCATAATGGCTAAAAATGTTTGCTTTTATTGACTCCACCTTTCCTCCTTACAGACTATCTCCTCTTAAAAGGTCAAGGGTCTCTGCGGCACTTTCAAGAATTTCAAGCCTTGAGGGGCCCTCGTTAAACGAGGGAGAAGAGGATGTTCTTCTACTTTCCTCATAAATCCTCCACTTTATATCCCTCGCTTCCTCTTCTATCTTGTCAAGAACGGTTTTTCTTGATTCCTCTATTTCCTTGTTTATCTCTTTATGGATAATTCCTGCAAGGTCGCCTACCGCTCCGGCAAACTCAACCATTTCCTCTATCACCTCTTTTTTGCTCTTCTCCACCTTCTCTTCTACTTTTCCTATTCTTTCCTCAAGACGAGCAAGGGCAGTTCTGGGGTAAACCTCCTTAATTATGAAACCCATAAAGGCTGTAAAAATCTCTCTCACCTGCTCCTCGCTCATCTCTTCGTAAACTCCCCACAGTTCTTTGTTTACCTCTACCTCTCTCCGGAATCCCTCTACTATCTCCTCTTCGTATTTAGCCAGCTGGCTGTCAACTGTTTTTCTGAAAACTTCCCTGAAAATCCTTACAAGGTCTGCCACAGCTCACCTCCGGTTTCTTTCTCTGATTTAAAAGTAGTGCCTCCAGAGGCAAAACGCAAGAGGCACTACTTTTACAGCAAAGACCTTCGTCCCCCTGAAAGCTTTGTTTTCCTTAGATTTCCTAAATTTCAAGCTCTTCACCGTCGTCGGGTTCCGAAATCAGGCTTTCGGCCGAAATACCATATTCCCTTTCAAGGATGCCTTTCTTCCTCTTAAAGGTTTCCGACCTTTCAAGGAGCTCCTTCCCTGCGTAGGAAAGAACCTCTTTGTAATAAAAGAAAGCATCCCTATTCTTTGAAGGGAAAAGGGTTTTTGCTATAACCTCAAGAGTGAAAGTGGGAAGGTAAGAAGCCGGAAGCTTTTCGGAAAGGGCAGAAATCAAACCTGTTCTGTAAGAAGGAGCGGTTTCTCCGCTAACGGTTAAAAACTCCTTTTCAAGAGCCGGAATAACTCCTGAAGGTTCGTATTTGCTCCAGTTTAAAATGGCCAAAGCCCTTACCCTTCCCAAAAAGTATCCAAGCTCAAAGTCCCTGACCTGCGGGTCGTTTTTCAGGCCTTCCGTAAGGGACAGAACAGCTTTTGAAACGGCAGGGTAGGCTTCCATTACCCTTTCGCAGGCTTGAAGGAGAACGGTTCTGTGGGTTCTCGCAAGGTTCTGAAGGGCAGTTTTTTCGCTTCCCTCGGCAATTTCGGCAAGCCTCATAAGGTTTTTAAAGAGAGAGTCTCTGGTAAAGACGGAGAGCTCCTTAATGGTGAAATCAACCTCTCCCGGAAGAACGAGACCTTCCTTCTCTGCAACCTCGCAGAGCTTTTCAGTCCTTTTGCTGATTACGCTTATGGCCAGTTCAACGGCCTTCTTGACTTTTGTTTCCACCTCTACCTCCTTGACTCTATTTTACCTTTAACTCTATTTTACCTTTAACTTTATCTTACCTGTTAGGAAGCCTATCAGGTAATAGGGGAGGAGAAAAATGCCCATAGCCGTAGAAAAAGAACTCTCCAGCATTAAAGAACTCTTTGCGAGAAAGGAACTCAAAGAGGTTTTCTACCCGATTGCGGTTGGCAGAGCAAAGAAAACAGAAAACGGAAAAGAGACAGAGATAACCGTAGTAGAGATTCCGAAAGACCTGGTTCTCTATCGGTTTTTTCTTTCCGTTCCAAGGGAAAAGGTTAAGAGGGAACTCATAAAAAGGGGCTACCTGTGCATATCCGGAAGGGTTTCCCTTTACTGATTGCCCTGTTTTTCCTTTTCTGCCTTCCCTCTTTTGGAAAAACGTGCGTAGTTTACCTGTCCTGGCCTTCCTTAGGAAGAGACCTCGTAGAGAAAGAGGTAGAGGTAAACGCCTTAATTGCCGAGGCAGAAGCAGAAAAGACAGGCCTTCCTTTTTACAGGCTCTCCGGTCTTAGAGAGGTAGAGGTTTTGGGAAAGGGCTGTTCTAACCTCTACCTCTTCCTTGCAGGCCATTCCGACGAAGAGCTGATAGGCCCTTACTCTCCGGAAGAAATCAGGGAAACCCTCTCAAAGGTGAGGGAAAAGGGAACCCGTATTCCCCTCTTAGTTTTTGACACCTGCTACTGGGGAGAGGTTTACAGGTTGAGGTATTTTTCCTTTCCCGAAACGGTAGTAGTGGGAAGCGTCGGAGAGGAGCTCCACTACGGCCTTAAAGGGCTTTACAGGAACCTTGCAGAACTGGTGCGTTTGAGGGGAAAGGACTTATCCGAAAAAGTCCTCTCCCTTTTTGGGAATTACTACTACCCCCTTTATTCCTCAAGAGGAAAGGAGCTTAAAGAGGCGGGGTTCAGGTGCCAGACCGTAAGAACCTACTACCGCGGAGTGGTTCTCTCCCAATCAGTATGCTTTGACAGGTAAGATTTAAAGGTTTATTCCTATCTCTTCCTCTTCGGTTTCTCCTACCTTTTCTTCTCTGTCAAGTTTCTCCTGCAAAAGGACAAGCTTCCTGAACCACTCTTCCGAAGGACTGCGGGGAATCCTCACCTTCACCTTCTTCGCCCTCGGGTGAAGCCTCTCAAGAAGCCTGTAATATTCCTTCTCAAACTCCTCAGCCACGGCAAGGCAGTCCCGAATGTAGCTTTCAAAGCCCTCTCTTACTTCTCTTCCATTTAAAACCCTTTTCACTCTCTCGGTTTGAGAAGCCACGGTTGAGGGTGTAGCCGCCCTTGATACTGACAGGTAGAGGGGAACGGAGGCGGGAGAGAACGGGATTTCCTCCTCTTCAAAGGGCGACACCTCTTCGTCTTCGTAGCCGAGTTCCGTCAAAGCTCTGTGGGCGTAAACCTCAAAGGGTTTTTCTCTTATCAGGTCATTGTCAACTCTGGGGTATTCTATAAGCCCCCGGGCGTAAAGTTTCTGAAGTTTTGAAAGGGCTCCCCTGACCGTCCCCCCCCTTAAAAGGGTTTTCGTTATTACGGACGCTGTATTAGTGCCCCTTGAAGGAAGTTTAAATCTGTCAGGGGCAGTTAAAACCTTTTTAACTGCTACGGCCGTAGAGATAGAGGTGGGAGGAGCGTCGGGATACTTCCTGCGAAAGTAAGAGCCCACCTCCGCTGAAAGTCTGTCGTAGGCCCTGCACGCCTCCATCTCCTCAGGAGTATAGAACCTACCCACAAAGGCGTAGCCTCCTGCCGCAAGGGAAAACCTTACGGGTTTTGCACCTTTTTCCCTGAACCTTTCAGCAAGAACGGTGGCCATCTTGGTTCCAACGTAGTCAAGGTCGGTGCCCAGCAGAACTACCTCACCTTTAGAGGCCACGGAAAGAAAGTTGTCGGCAACAAAATACCTGTCAGCCCCCCTGTTATACTGAACGGCCGAGGAACCCCTTGTTGAAACCAGCCTGACGGGAAAGGGGGGGCGATGAACCCCCCTTAAACTCTCGCTTATAAGAACCATTGACACCTCTGTTAGAACTCAACGCCGAGCTCGTCTATCTCCTCTTCCATTATAGGTTCTTTCTCTTTAGGTGCAAAGAGTTCCTCTACCAGCTCACCGAACCCTTCCTCGTCAAGGTCAAAGGGGTTTTCAATTCCCTTTTCTCTGGCTTTTTCCACAACTTCGTAGGCGTAAGGCATAAAACCTTTCTGGGCGTAAAACTTTTCCAGCCTCTCCGCAGCCTTTTTCATCTCTTCAGTCATAACAGAACGGAGAGTTCTAACTAAAACAGCGGGGGTGTAGTCCTCCCCTTTAGTGTAGTCGGCAAACCTGTAAGAGGCGTAATCCTCGGGCTTAAAGTTGGGGTCGTAAGCCTTGTGAAGAACGGTAGCAAAAGCCGCAAGCTTGTCCTTCGCCACGGCCCTGTGGAAGAGGGAATCAGGGTCTTCGGGAGCAAGAGCCTGAATGAGACTTTTACCCGTCATAAGCTCTCCGTAAAGCCTGTAAGGTCTCTGGATTTCATAAGCGACGCTCTGGGAAAGGTTCCTTAAGCGTTTAAAGAACTTTTCCCTATCAAGGTTTCCTTCAACCTCTTCAAAGAGTTTTTTAAACTCCCCAATCAACCTTTCGGTAAAGGCTTCTGTCTCTTTCTCTGCAACTCTGCTCCATACAGTTTCTCTACTGCCTTCAATGGCTAAAGCAAAGTGTCTCTCCAGCCCTGCAAGCTCAAGGTTTTCTTTGACTCCAAAGTCAAGTTCTTTAGTCTGGGCGAGGGTCATTTTAACCAAGTCTTCGTCAGTAATTCCCTCAAGGAAGTCAGCTCCCATCTCCCTGAGTTTTCCCACGAGGGAAGAGGGAAGGCCTTTTAAAGCGGGGCCGTTCTCCTTCTTCTCTCTGGTTTTCTCTATGAGGAAGTCCTTAATCCTTGAAAGAACCCCCTCTCCGTCCCTTTTAGCCCAGTAAATACCGTAAAGAGCCAGAGCCGTGGCTCTGTCGGAAGAGAGGGACACCTCTTCCCTCTTTTCAGTCTTGGCCTTCAGAACATCTGCAAGGAGCTCCCCGAGAGCCCTGTTGGCCTGCACGAACGCAAAAGTGCTAATAAAAGAGGGTTTTTCGGGAATGTGGTAGTTAGCCCTTTTAAGGTCTGAAAGTTTAACTTTAACCCTGCTCACAGCTACCTCCCTGATTAGAATTCATAATCGTAATCCTCTCCTTCCTCTTCCGGAGAGGGTTCTTCAACCGCTCTCTGCACCTCTTCCGCCCCGGCTCCCTGAACTTCTACTTTCTGGGTTTCGGCCTCTTTAACCTCTTCCCCTTCCGCAAGGAGCTCTTCCTCGCTCAACTCGCCTGCAAGGAACTTCCTCCACTCATTGGCCGTTTTATCGTTAACCTTCTTGTCCTCTACGAAAATTTCAGGTTCTCCGTAGAGTTCGGGGATAAGCTTCTGACCGGGTTTAATTCCCCTTTCTCCGAAGGAAACCGCTGTCTGAATGTGGAGGAGAACTTTTTCAGCTTCTTTCTCGGCCGGAAACTCCATACCCTTTTTTCTGAGCTTCTCCACGGCGTTGTAGGTAGAGGCGGCCGCACGGGCAAAGGCTTTAAGAGGAACTTTAAGGCCGAGCTTCTCCTCAAGCTCTCCGGCCTTTTCCTTTACGGCACGGTAGTTAACCACTATTTCTCCCGTCTCCCTGCTCCTGAAAAGGATTCTCTCTCTGGTCAGAAGTTTCACGGCTTCGCTTCCGGAGACTTTGGTAGTAAACTTTGAAAGAGGCACGAATCTATTTTTGCTCCTCTCTTCAAGGAAAGAGGCCATTCCCTCTGCAAGGGCGTTAAAAACGGGGTTTTTAGAAACCTCTTCAACTACGCTCTGGACAGTAGCTCCTTCCTTAAAGAGAGCGTCTCCTATAACCTCTCTGGCGTAGTCTATGAACCTTACCAGCTGAACGTTTGTTTTGTGCTCCGAAAGCTCCTTTTTAAGAGCTTCAAGGCCTTTAAAGTTGTCCAGCCCTTCCCCGAAGAGGGCTTTAAGCTGATTAATCGTAGCGGGCTGGTCTCCTAATTTGCCCGTAAGGAAAGGTTTTAGAGCCTTGTAAATCCTGTATTCCTTGGAGAGAACCGTTCCGTCGGCTGAAGCGTCAAGGATTCTGCCGTTCTCTGCAAGCATTCCCACGGCCTTGGGAACCATCTTAACCTGCCAGCCCTCCTTCTGGGTATCAATTATTCTGGGAGCTGACGCTATCCCGACGAAGGCCACTTTTGAATAGTCCTCAAGGGGGTTGCCCGTATTATCGGGGTTATTCCTCAAGAAGTATCCGGCTTTGCCTTTAACGAGAAAGTCCTCTTTCCTATTCCTGTATATCCCCTCTTCAGCAAGGAAGTTCTTAATTACGCCGAAAGTGGCCTTCCTTGAGAAGCTTATAAGCTCCTCAACGTTTTCAGGGGTGGGCTCTTTAGCGGCCCTGTTAAAGAGGGAAACTATCTGCCTAATGGTGTCCTCCTCTATATCTCCCCTGCTCTCCTTGATTTCCTCAAGGAGTTTTTTAACCCTCTGGTAAATTTTCTTCCTCCTTTCAGGGTTCTTAAAGGCATTTTCCGAAAGGGAACCGAGAAAAGAGTAGAACCTGAAATCTGCACGCCTTGAGTGAATGTCTTTGGCTATCTTGGTAGTTGAAATCAGAGGCACCCTTTCGGGCAGGTAGAAGATAAGAATGTTCCCTTTTTCGTCAGCTCCCACCGCAATTCCGTTAAGAGTTATTCTTTCTCCCTCTTTAAGAACTTTCTCTTCTGTAATTTCAAGAGGAGGGGAGAGTTTTTCGGCCGCCTCTTTAAAGGAAAGACCCTCCTTTTCGGCTATTCTCTTAATCAACTTGCGTGCAGTAGGGGAAACTGCCCTTACTGCCTTCTCTCCATCCTCCTTCTGTGCAAGCTCTTTAATCACCTCAAGGGGTTCTCTGGAAAGAGCCTCTTCTGGGAGCTCTCCCTCTTCTACGGCTTCCTTAATCTCAGTTTTGATGTCCTCGTAATCGTCAGAGTCAATTCCTCCAAAAGAAACAGGGAACTCCTCTCCCGTCAGGTTTTCCCTGTAAATGGGTTCTCCCTTCTCATCAAGCCTTCCCACTCCGAGGGGGAAAACTTTTCCCGTAAAGTCGGCTACTGCGTCAAGGAACTCTCCACCTCCCAGATGAACTCTCCGGAGCTCCACCAGAGGCTCGTAGCCGATTACCTTTACCATTCCTCCTTCGTAAGAGACCTTTTCAGCGTTGCTCCTGCCTCCTACCACTCCGCCGGAGTCGTGAACAAGGTCAAAACCGCTTAAAAACTTTTCTTTCGGAACGTCGTAAATTCCGGCTCTTGAAAGTGCCAATACCTTTCCCACGGTACTCCTCCTTAATTTCCTTTTCACTACCATTTTAATTCTCCGTAAAGTTATCAGGTGATAACCGCAGATGGCTAAACGATAAAATTAAAGGAATAGAGAGGGTCATCTTTCCCTTCAAAATTCTCCTTCAGAACTTTTAGGAATTCCCTTCCCTTTCCTGAAAGGGATGTTTCGTCTATTGAGATAAGAAAACGGTAAAAGACATTCGGGACGGGAGGGGAAGGACGGAACCTGACTTTGAGGAGCTCTTCCGGGTCAATGTCGGGGAACTCCACTCCGGGATAGTAGCTCTCAAAGAATTCCTCTGCCTTTTCCGAAAGGCTCTCAAAGGCCTCCTCTTTGCCCGTCAGGAACCGCTCCGGGAGCTCCCTTAACCGCTCAACCGAGAAAATTTCCCTCAAATAAGAAAGAAGTTTCGGGTCTTTCTCCTCTAAAAAGACAGAAGCGGCGGCGGCAGTTTTAAGAGCCTTCAGGTCTCCTTTAACCAGGAACCGGTTAAAGCGTTCCTCCTTAATTTCTTTTAAGGACTTTACTCCGCCGTTTTTCCTTAACGCCCACCTTGCCTCTTTCCTTTTCAGGTAGGAGACTATAGCCTCTTTTAACCTCGGGTTGTCAACCTCTACCTCTTTCTTCTCCGCCTTTCCCGCTTTTACCTTTTCCACCAGGTCGTAGTAGCCGTCCCCCGAAAAGGGAATTTGAAACTCCGCAAGGACTATCGGGAGTATTTCCTTCTCCCCCTCCTTCACTTTCAGGTAGTAGGGAAAAGGAGTGAGGGTAAGCTCCGAAAGGTAAGAAAGAAAACGCTTAAAAACTGCTTCCTTGGGGGAAATCTTTTTTTCAATCTTTTCTTCAGAACTCTTAACCTCCTCTATCTCAAGGGAAGTTTCCTCTTCAGCTGGAAAGGCGAAACTTTCCTTTACGGGAATTTCTCCCTTCTCAATTAGAGATAGGGGAATTCTTTTTGCCGGCGGGAATAGAGGAACAGGCAGTTTCGTTTTTATCCCGTCCAGACAAACCTCAATAAATTCCCCTTCTACCTCTGCTTTTACTCTCGGCAGGTAGTAGAGATAGTTTGAGAGGAAGAGCTTCTCCTCTTCGGTAAGAGTAGGAAGAGAGAGAGTAGAGGAGAATTCCTGCTGACTCAGAATAAGGGAGGAGTTTTTAAGATACTTCGCTGTTTTGAAATCTTCAGCGTTTACTCCGGCAAAAGCACTCTCGGTAAAGAAAGGAAACTCTTTGTTTACGAAAGGCAGGGTAGGTTGGAGAAAGACCACTTTCCCGAAAGGAAAAACCCTTTTCAGTATTGAGGCAAGAGAACCCGGCAGTAAGGAGAAAAGGTAATACCTGTTTTCTTTAAGCACGAGAACCCTTCCCTTTGAGGAGACAAGGAAAGAGCCCAGATAACACGGTTCGGAAAGCCTGTTATTAAGGAGTTCCTCTATTCTGTTTGCTTTCCTCTCCACGCTACCTCCTACACCGGAGAAGCCGGTCTTTTCATCTGCTCGGCCACCTCTCTGATTTCTCCCGTGCTCATAGTCCACTCATTGAGCCTCAATATCTGAAGAAACTTTTCAGGGCCGTTCATGCCGATAGTCCATATAACGAAAACTTTAAGGAGAAAGTTCAGGTAGTAAACCGTCGCCATAACGACAGGAGTAAAGACGGCTCCGCCGGTTGAGATTTCAGTATCGGGAGACACAGAAAGCCTGAGAACGTCAAAGAACCCTATCTTTGATAGATAGGAAAGGACAGCGTTAAGAGGAATGTAAAACGCCGTATCTGCAAGTATAACCGAGGCGAAATAAGCAAGAAGAGCAGAGGCTATTATCAGCAGAGGATAGAGGCCGAGGATTAAGAGGTTAACAACGAATCCCCAGAACCTTTGAGGCTGGTTGCTCATAGCCAGGATAACGGCCAGAGGGGAAACCATTATAGTCTTGGATATGTCTAAGAGCCAGAAAAAGACCCTCAAGCTTACTACTATCGCCAAGAAGAGAACCGGAGCCGTTTTAAGAAGAACCGTGCTTACGAGATAGGTGAGGATAATCACTCCGGCATACATTCCTAAAACCGAAACCAGCTTTCCGGCCGCCTCTCCCAGAGAACCGAGGAACTTCCCCACAAAGGGAATGGCCTTTAAGGGAGAACCCACAGCACTACCGGCCGCTTCAGCTATGGGTGTAGCTATCTTGGTAAGGGTTGAGAATATCCATGAACCTGGGGGGAAGGATATGGTAGCGATAATTTTCACCAGAAGTCCTTGGTCGGGAGAAGGCGAAGAGAGAAGGGCAGATATATCCCCGAGGGAGTCAGAAGAGGAAGATAGGGTTTCTGCGGTAGGGAAGAGAACCACGGGAAGGGCAAACCAGCCGTAATCCCTTACGCTTTTAGCCACTACGGCCATAGCAATAAGAGCCGCTTTTTTCTGGTCTTTTATTACCTTAAAAGTAAAGGCATCCTCTTTAGAGAGTTCGTCGGCATATTTGGCGATTGACACTCCGAGGTTTTCTTTTTCTATCCACTTTTTAAAGTGGTCGCTTCGTTTGTAGGCCATATAGAGGTTTGCATAGTTATTGAGAACCCATTTATACTCCTTCTCTATATTTTTGCAGTATTTCCTTGTAAGGAATCTGGCTTTTTCAGAATTGAGAACCGGAACTTTATAAAGCTCTTCGTCGGGAATAGAAGTAAGGTCAACATTCCCGTAAACCTCTACGCACTTTTTGGCTTTCTGAAGGGCTCTCTCAAGGTTTTTCTGTGCCTCTTTAACTGCCTCTTCTGAAATAACCGAGTTTTTTTCGGCTATTTCCTTAAGGATTTCTCCCGTATAGATAAAAAAAGCTCCGGTTATGTTATGGGAAACTACATCAGCCGCCCTTGAACCTTCAAGAGCCACTTTCTCAACAATTTTCTGAACGGCCGTTATGTAAACCTTTTCACCGTTGACATAGGAAACTCCCACGGGGGTAAAAGTAATGAGCACCGCAAATAGAACCCTCAGGACAAAGACAACGGGAACTCTCAATTCAGGAAATCTGCTTTCTATGTGGGAAACCATAGTCTCCCTGATTTCCCTGCTAAGGAAAGGAAGTTCAAAAGTTGAAAGAATGTAGTAGGACGAAACTAATCCGGCAAGGGCAGAAAGAACCAGAACCAGCAACTTAAAAAATGCAGTAAGAAAGGCCTCCGAGAGGTCTTTTACCATCTGAGCGACAAGTCTGAACTTGGGGGCTGAGGCTGTTTTTTCAAGGGAGCTTACCGCTTCGGGGTCAAAGGATGCCAGACCTATAAGGGTCTCCACAAGAGGCCTTTTTGTATCCCAGAACTCTTCAAGACCTTTAGCGAAAGTTTCTTTTACGGTTTTCTCAACATCTGTTTCCTTTTCACAGTCGGGGTCGTAGTAATAACAGGTTTTCCAGACTTCCGACGGATTATTTATGTTGTCGGGGACGCAGGCGTAGAGCCCTCCTGCAATCTGACCGGTAGGGTGGTAGCCTTCGGGGCACTTCATAGTGCAGAGTCCGTCTGTGAGGTTTTCTACTGGTGGACAGAAAAGGGAACCGGGCAAAGGAGGGGTTTCTCCTGCGTAAGAAAAACCGAGAGCCGAAAGGATAAAAACAAGTATAAAAAGGAGTCTCATACTACTCTACCCCCTGTGCGACCAGCTTTCTGTATTCGTCCCTGAGCTTTTTAAACTCGGCATTCTGGAGCATACTCATAAGAGCTCCCGTCTGGGCAACTTCGCTCTCAAGCAGGTCTATTTCAATAAGGAGTTCTCTCTCTTTCAGGTGGAGTTTCAGGCACTCGGCCGTCAGAAGAAGAGCTCTGGTCTGGGCCATCTCTACCCTTAAAGCGTTTCTCGTCATACATTCCTGAACGGCTACTGTCTGGGAAACCTGCTGGGCGGCGGTGTTTATTGTGTGCATTAAGGTAGCCGTGGAGCTCTTAATGAGGCCTGCGTTGGCTCTGGCCTGAGCCAGAGCTTTCCCGCAAATTCCACAACAAGCTCCTCTTCCCTCTACTCTAAAGGCCTCTTTCACCTTCTCAGCCGTAGAGAGAAATTCCTTTTCCTGATTCTGAATCTGGGTAAGGAGCTCCTTTGACTGCTTCTGAAGAGAACTCATAACACCAGAGAAGTTTACGCTTGAAATCTGGGAAACTACCTGAGAAGGATTGAGCTTTGAAAGCTGAGAGAGAGCCGACAGGGAAGATGGAGAAAAGTTCCCTGACGCCATTCCGGCTATATTCCCTATCAGGCTTCCCCCTACAGAGCAGTTTTCAAGAACGGGCTTTTGAGGAACGGAGCATACGGTCTGTATCTCCTTGTGAAGAGCTATGAGGCCTGCATAATGGGCTATTAAACGCCGCTGAAGGCTTTTTAAGTAGGCGTCCCTGAATGCCCCATCAGAAGCCACCTTGGCGTATTTAAACTTTAAAGGCCGAGGCATTTTCTCAACAGCTTTTTTGCCTATCGGAGGGACACTTGAGGCGTTAAATACAGCTCTCGTCATAAGTTCGGCTCTCTTTTTCTGAATCTGTTCCCCTCCCGGCTCAAGAGCCTCTTCGTTGGAACCGGACGCCGTTATCACTACGCTTTGAGCAAGGTTTTTCTTAATCTTCTCATAAGAAGAGTTTGCAGAAGAAAAAACGCAAACCCCTTCAAACTCTTCCGTGTTAAGGGAATACAGGAGAGGACATATCGGCAGAGATTTCTCATCGGTCAAGCACTTATCCTGAAGATAAGGATTGGGGTAAATGTTTAAAGTTCCCTCAAGCCCAACAGTCTGAGCATCAGTATCGTTATATCCGGGTAGTTTTTTCTTCCCTACAGTTATGGTTTTCGGAACTCCTATCTTTATTTTCGGGGGGAATCCCAGTCCCTCCACTTTATCCGCAAGCCAGAAGAGAATTTTCTTAAACCCCTTCCTTAAAACGCCTTCAGGCGACATCTCTCCCTTAATAAGGCTCTCGGTATATTGAGCCAGAAAACCACCTATCGTGGAGCCGAAAATCTGGGTAAGTTGCTGGTTGATTTGCTGGGCCGCGTAGTGAGCGGCCTGATTTATTACGGCACTCTGAACGGTCTGAACTACGGTATTAACAAGCTCTTTCCCCTCTTCCTTCAGAATTTCGGAATAAACCTGCGGATTTTTCTCCTGCTCCCTTATTTCGTCTGCTATCCTGTGCAGGGTTTCGTAGTAGCTTTCCTTTACCTTTTTCTCTACCTCCGATGAGACGGAGCTGACAGTCTGGTTAACTACCTGACCTGCTTTATTCAACTCTTTGTTGAATTCCTGAGGGGGCGGCGGCTCCTGTGCACCTGCGGAAGTGCACAAAAAAAGTGCAGTTATAACGGAAAGGGTTTTCCTCATATTAGGGCTCCGGAGAATCGGTTTCGTCAATGACTTCTTTCACCGTCTCAAGTAGCTGGTCAATAATGTTTTTTTTCTTTTCTTCTCTGGTTTTTTCCGGTTTTTTTCTTTCCACTACCCTCGTTGAAACGACCTTAAACTGGTCGTAAAACATCAGAACATTTCCGTATTCTCTCTCCAAAAGGTGTAGCAGAGCTATCTCAAGAGCGTAAACAAGTTCTTCCCCCTTAAATGAGTCAGACGGATATTGGGAAAGAACGTCCCTGAAGTCCTTTAAGGGCAGAGAAAAACCATATCCGCTCTCCTTTTTGTCGTAGGGAAGAAGTCTCACCTTAAACTGTTTTGTTTTTAACTCTCTTGGGGAGCTGAAAAAGGCAAGAACGTCCTCTTTGGGGATTACTTCGTCTCTATATTCCTCACTATACCCAGACTCTCCCTTAAAACCATACTTTGAGGGAAACCGGCGGGCAAATTCCGCAAGGGCAGGATACTTTTTAAAAGCCTCACTATGGCTCATTTTCCTCTCCTCACCTGGTTTCCTTGAAAATAGAGACTCTGCCGGCTGTCAGGTGATAAATACAGGCCAGCAGTTGAGGCTTCCCTTTTCCTTCCGGCACAGAAGGTAGCACTCTCTTCCGTAGGCTACTGTGAGGGAAACTCCTACAATTCCCCCAAAGAAAAGATACAGAGCAGGCAAAACAGCAGGCGAAAAAGAATACAGGTAGAGGCAGAGGAATTCTGCAAGGACGGTAAGGAAAAAAAACACGGTTCCGACCTTTTTTGCCCGCAGGGAGAGGTAATACCCCGTTGCCGGAAGCAAACCCAAAAGACAGGAATAATGCCCCGACTGATAGATAGAGAAGAGAGCTCCCCCCACGAGGAAGGTAAAAACCAAAAGAGGCAGGAGAAAGAGTTCCTCTCCGGTGCACTTTTGCAGGAAGAAAAGCTTTCCGTTTACCCTGTAAAAACCGTTTTCGGCCTTTTCAAAAGAAAGAACCTGTTTTTTTAGAAAAAAAGGAAACCTGAAGAGAACGGGAACGAGAGCCTCTACCTCTTTCAACTCCTCCTCCTAAAGACTCTGGGCTACCTCTTTCTGACGCAGGGCAACATATCGGGCTATCCTGTCAACGGTTTTCGGAGAAACCCCGCTAAAAACCCCACCTATCCTGACGTAATCCTCACCGTTCATTACATTAACTACTTTTAGGGGAATAACAAATTTCCCTCTTATCCTGACCGGTTCCCAGGTGAGAACAATTTCGTCTCCGTAAACAGGGAAAATTTTTTCAGGAATTTTAATTCCTGCTCCGGAAGTGGAAATGTCGGCAAGGTAAGCCTCTACCTCTTTCTCTTCAGGGTGAAAAAACTTTACTTTGCACTTTCTCTCCGTTAAAGGAACAGCTACACGCAAGGTCTGACGGTTCCCTACCGGAGAGGGTCTTACTCCGGTAAAAGAGATAAACTCCCCCGAAGAAAAAGAAATCTGTCCCTCGTAGATTCTCCCGTTCCTGTCAAAATAGATGGTTTTAGTTCTCCGCAGGGCCGAGAGTAGTTTGTCTCCAATTACTGCAGCGTCAACAAAGAACTTACCCCCTTTTACATCAACGCTCTCTATGAGCAGTTTTCCGCCGACAGGAATTTCCTCTACAAGTGCGAAAGCTTTAACTTCCTTACCTTCAAGTTCTCTCATTTGAGCATTTCCTCTATCTCTTTAAGTCTCCGGATAACTGTGTCCCCTCCTGTTTTCGCTTTTCTACTATTTGCCGCAGAGGTCTTTTTCTCCTGTTTTTTCGGAACCACCACCATAACCGAGTCATACTTCTCCTGAAGGGCAATCGCTTCCCCAAGAGTGCTTAAAATATCCTCAAGGTCTCTCTCAAGCTGGTAGAGGTTGAGGTGGTCGTATCTCTGAGGGTCAAGAGCCTGAACAGCGGCGAGAGCCTTCTGGAGGTTAGTTATAACCTCGGTAAGACCGGCTTTTGTATTAACCTTTACGCCAGCCACCTGTTTTTCCTTCTCAAGAATTACCTCTGCGGTTTTCCTGATTTCTTCCGGCAGGTCGTCCTTAATCTTCGGAGTTTCAACGGTAATGGACTTCTTAAGGTAAGCTACCTCTACCTCCGGAATTCCCATTCCGGAGAGAGTTTTAACATCGGCTTCTGCGTCTGCCTCCCTCTCTCTTACGGAAAAAAAGAGCCTGTCAGCCGAATAGTCGTAAACGGGATTGTAGCCAGCTGTTGAGGCAAGCCAGCGGTAGTAGGCTATCTTTTCCGTTGGGAGCTCCTTCGTGTTAAGAACGACAGCGTAGCCTGACGGGATAACAACCACGTCGGAGTTAAAATAGGTTTTCCTCAAATCCTGAAAGAGGGAAACAGGGAAAAATGCAGGCGGAAGAACCTCGGTTTCGGTTGAAAGAACCGTAAAACCGTTCTTCCCCTCCTTCTCAACAAGCCTTGTTCTCAAAAGAGGAGGAGGAACCTCTCCCTTGAGGAAGTAATACTTGTAGTTCAGAGCCTCTAACGCCGTGTCCTTAATCGCCGATAGTTGCTGTTTCAGTTTCTCTCTTTCAAAAGTAATTCCTATCTTTATTCCATCCTGAACGCCCTTTTTATAGTCCGAAACCCCCGCAAGAGCGACTGACGGAAAAATCACAAAGCCAAGGAGAGCAAGGAGTTTTCTATTCAATTTTAACCTCCCTTACCGTTCCTGATTGCATTATATCAACGGCCTTCCCTAAAACAGGAAGGGCAATCTTTCTGACCCTTTCGTAATCCCCCCGCTCAAGAGCCAGAAGGAGGAAGTCGTATTCCCTCGGAGACAGTTTTTCTCTCAAGAGGGCGAGAAGCCTTCTTCCCCGTTTTACCCTCTCCTCTTTCTCTTCCTTCTCAAGGAGCTCTTCAAGGGGAGTGGGAACGTGAGAGGCCAGAAGCTCCCCATAAGGTTTCGCATTCTCAAAGGGAATGTGAGAAAAATAGAGGTAGAGGTTTTCTACTTTTCCAACTTCGTAAGCAGGAGGCCTCACAAGCTCGCTGGTTTTCTCCACAAACCTCCTTACCGATTGCTTAAGCCAGAAATACAGATAGGTGCTAAACCTCTGACCTTTAAGGGGATTAAATTTCTCAAGAGCCCTTACAAACCCTTCGTAGCAGGCCTGAAAGGCGTCCTCTGTAAAGACTGAAAGGGAGTCTTTTACGGTTTTAACAACCATAAGAGCAACGCCGTTAAATATATCTGCCCTTACTTTTAGTATTTCGTCTATTATCTCCTCTATTTTTTGGGATACCTCAAGAGCTTCTTTTAGGGGCAAACCGGAGAGGGTTTCCACAAGTTCCGGGTTCTCTCCATTCTCCCTATACCGGCGACAGGCATACAGGAAAGGAGAAATTCTTTTCTTAACCTCATAAAGAGGATATTCAAGCCTTTTAGAGAGATAGCACTCCACAACTTCGTAGCTGGAACAGGTATCGGGAAATCTCAAAACAAACCTTTCCAGTCTTTCCTTTTCTTTCCTGTAAGCTTTTGCTGTGGATAGATTCAAAAACCCCGTCCTGACGGAGTTTTTACCCGACAGAACCGAGAAGAATTCTTCGGCAACCTTTTCTCTCCACGCAGGTAGTCTGGCCAGCTCCCTTTTCAGACGAACCTGCAAAATCCTGTGCCTCCAGAGAAGAGGTTTCATCTCTTTCCAGCTCATTTTCCTAAAGCGGCTGAAGTCCATCGGCTCTCCTCCTACCTTGTTTTTCTCTTTATGGGAACAAGCTCGTCCCAGCCGGGTATCTGACAGAACTCTTTTTCAAGGGTTTCGTATAAGTCCTCTTTCTCCCTGCAAAATCCGTGCAGGCAGGTTAAAAACCTCGCAGGAGCGTCCTCTTCCTCGTTAACTGTGTCTCCAAACCTCACAAGGGGAACCTTATCCCTGTATCCGTAAGAAGCCAGAACTCTCTTAACCGTGTAGTTTTCAATCCTCGGGCTCAAAAAGCCTACGGGAACGCCTCCGAAGTAGTCAAGAACGTGGTGCAGGAGGGAAAGCCCTAAAGAGGTTCTGAAAACGACCTCTTCCTTCTTATCTACGAGCCCCAGACGCATTCCGTAGTCTAAAAGGGAGTTAACCCCCTTCCTGACCATATCCTCGGCTTTCTTTCTGTTAAAAACTATCCTTCCTTTCTCCTTTTCCTCCTTCTCCACCTTCTCGCTGTCGGTTCTTATAACTCCGTAGGGGTCGTCGGAGCTGGGCCCGGGTATCCTTGCGTCGGCCACCTTCATAAACTCGTCAAACCCCCCTTCTTTGAAGAAGGAGGCCATAACCGGAACGGGAACTCCCGTTGCCCTTTCGGGGTTAAGAGGGTATTTGCTCCCCATCTCCAGGGGGTTTTCGGGAACGGGAATTCGCCTGAAAAAAGGCTTGAGGACTTTAAAGTCCACAAAGTATAGGAGAGCAAGAACGGCGAAAGCAAGGAGAACCTCTGCTCCCACAAAAAGGTAGGCTACCGGCGGGTAGGAGCTCCTTTTCTCAATCAGGGAAATCAGGGTGGGAAAGGGATATTCCTTTGAGAGCTCTCCCACCTTCTCAACGGCCTTTTCCTCTTCCGGGGAGAGAACGCCAAAGGGCTCAAGTGCCCTGTCAACGAGATAACCGGAAACCCCGCCTAACTTCTCAAGGCTCTGCCTGTAAATCTCTGCCTCCTTCTGAGGCATAAAAAGAGGCCTGACGGAAAAGACTGCCACCGAAAAAAAGAACCACAGAGAAAAAAGAATAAAAAGGAAAACTCCTGCCACGATAAAAGGCTTTCTTGCCTTTCTCTCAAGAGGCGTTCTCCTATCTGGTTTCAAGGTTCCTCCTTAATCGGGAGAGTGAGCCGGGATAGAGTAAGTTTCGGCCTTCACTCCGGTAGTGCTTTCAACGTATCTGATGTAGCTTGAAGCAAGTATTGCAATCACAAGGGAAAAGAGGGCGGCCTTAAAAACCACCCAGACAACTGTGAGGGCAACCAGAACAAGGGAACCTCCCCTTTCGTTGAGAACTCTTACAGCTTCGTAGAGGTGTTTAAGCTGAACTGCAATCACGGTTATTATCCCGAGAATGGCTACGCTCTTGACCGCAAGTATTACCGAGTAAGCCTGCTCCGCCGTCATACCACCTTCCTGAAACGGTTTATCCTGAGCTTCTCCGGGTTCTTTTCGTCGGCCCAGAAGGTCTGCATAAGGCACACCTTCCCGTTGGAAAGGAGAACTCCGAAACCCTTTTCAAACTGCTGGGTCTTTTCGGGGTCTAAGAAGTGCCTTTGAACGGCGTTGAGAACACCTTGAGGCACGAGAGTATCGGCGTCCTCAAAGGAGCCTTCCGTCAGAACTTCGGCCTTGGGCATAACTGCACCGAGCCACTCAAGGGTTTCCTTGTCAAAGTTTTTCATAATAAACTTGTTTACCGTGTTGGCCCAATCTCTCCTTAAAGTATGTTCGTTAGTTCCCCCTACTCTCAAGGAGGTTAAATCCTGAACGGCCAGAAAAACGCTCCACTTTAAACTCCTCGCCTGTGCAAGGATTACCTCAATTTCGGGAACGGGATAAGCTCCATATTCGTCAAGGATTAAAAGGCCTACAGGCTCGGGTTTCAGAACCGTCATAAGTATCCTTGAGGCAGTCGCAGAGAGGTTGTCAAGCTTTCCTCCTAAGGATATAGCCATAGCTCCCTTAACAGCGTTGACGATAATGTTTCCGAGCATATTCCTTGTCTTTTCGTCAGCTCCTAAAGAGGGAAGGAGAACATAGAGGAGTCTTGCGTTTTTAACCACATCGGCAAAGTCAACATCGGGGTCTGCGGCTCCAAAAACGTTGGAGTAAACCGATAGACTCTGGAGAGTTTCCGTCCATTGGTTCTGAGCGTAGCCGTGTTGTTCAAGCATCTTCTTTGAACCGAGGGAGTCTATAAAGGACTTACCCTGTTTTACCCTCGCTACCGCCTGACGGAGCTCCAGAATGTTCATCGCAAGGAGGTCTTTCCCTACAGCGTCGGCCTCTTCAAAAAGAGCTATTCCCGCCCTCTCAACGGTTGAGGCCCACTTCTGGTCAAGGGACTTAAGGTAGGAAAGAACTGCAAGGTTGTAGGACTTGTAAACGAGGTCGGCAAAAGAAAACTCAATCCCTATTTTATTAAGCTCAAGCTGTCTGTAAGGAAACTGGGTAAGGTAGTTGAGAACTGCCTCTAAAGTGGGAACCACCGTAGTAGGGGTATATCTCTTAAGAGCGTCCCTTCTGAGCTTGGCCAGTTTAGAAGCTTTTTCAAGACGCCTGTTAAGAGCCGCCGCCATTGCAGTAGCCATAACGGCCAGCTCCGAAAACATCTCCGGAGAGAGGTACTGGTTGAGAGTCTCAAGGGAGTAGGGCTCTCCGTAAAACTTCTTCCTCATATAGTTGAAGTAGATAACCGGCTGGAAGAGAACCTTACCTCTACCGAGCCAGTAGGCCTTGTCCCCCGTTGCTCCACCTGAAGCGGCCGTGGCAAGGGAGGTGAAGAAAGTTATCTGTCCTGCGGCCGAGAGGGTGGAGAGTGGATTCATAGTATTGGTGTCAAATCCCACCTTTTCAGGTTCAATAAACGAAATAACAAAGAAATCAACCGTTCTTCCTTCCTTTTCGGCTATACGATAGCACTTAAACATCATCTCCGTATCGCCTTTTCCGTCAACAAATACCGCTCCCCCGCCGAGCTTCATTATTACCTTTAAAAGGGTCATTATGAGGGAGGTTTTACCAGCTCCCGTAGCACCTACGATAAGAAAGTGCTGGGTAAGAAGGCTCTTCGCAAAGCCTATAACCTTCCACGGCTCCCTTCTGGCTTTTTTTTCAAGAGCCTGAAGAACTTTCCCCCCTTTTTCAAGAGCCCTTAAGTGGCGGGTAAAATACGGTTCCTCGGCAGGAACTTCGTATCCGACCTGGACGAAGTGCTGTGGCGTGGCCATAGGAACTAAAAGCCTCTCGTAAAGGCTTCTCCTGGGTTCCTCAAGGTATTCGGAGAAGATAAAAGAGTAGAAGAGATAGGCAACAAAGAGGAAAATCCCGAAAGCAAGTGCCGGATAGATAGTTAGAAGAAAAGCTCCTGAAAGACCGAGCCCCCAATGTACCCATTGATAGGTGGAGTAATCTTCAAAGGCCTTCGCCCTGGTGTTTACGGGAATTTTCTTTATCCTGAAGGTAAAGGACATTTAACCTCCACGGAAACTTCTTTCCTCAAGGATTAATTATAAGGTAAACCGCAATCGGGAGAGAGAACAATGGTTGTTTATAGAACGGGAACTCCCCTTGAAGCTCTTACCCTCATAGAGGAACTTCAGAAAAGGGGCTTTCGGGTAGTTGAAAAGGGACAGGAAATCATAGATGTTGACAACCCTTTCGGCCTTACCTTCTCTTCCGCTTCCTTTTTCCTCACCGACGGGAAAAGAGAAATCCTTATTTCAGCCGGAGCCACCAGAGAAGAGATTGAAGAAGTTTTCGGCTCTCTTCCAGAGCAGAGAATAGTGCCTCTGGAGAGATGATTTTTTCTTTCGGAGATACCCGTCCTTCGCTCTCTTGCAGTTTTCTTTTATCCCGATTTTATCTACACTCCCCACGCTTTTATCTGCACGGCTTATGTGTAAAGCTGAATTGCTGTTAATTTCAGCATCAGGGGCATTGCATTTAGAGGATAGAGGCAGTATAATAGAAAAAAACACCAGAAGGAGGTGCTACGATGGTAGAAGTAATGGCGACGGACTTAGGGTATTCAGCAACGAAAGTCGCCGTACAGGGAGAACTGTTTTCTTTCCCATCGGCGGTAGCTGTTAAGCCGGAGATGGGAGGTATAGCCGGTGAGATAGAGTGCTATTCTTTTGGAGGAGTGCCTTATCTGGTGGGAAAAGAGGCACTCCTCTTCTCCCCCAATGCAGTCGGGGGAAAGAGTGCCGATACGTCGGTAGCCTACGGCCCCTTATTCATAGCCAAGGCTGTAAACGAGGCAAGAAAGAGACTCGGAAAGGAATGGAAACTATCTGTCCTGGTAGTTTCCGTTGCAGTTAACGAATTTCATAAAAAAATAACCGTTCCCCTGCCTGAAGGAGGGGAACTGACGGGGGAAAAGGCAAAACTCCTTGAGAAAAGACTGAAAAGTTTCAAAGTAAACGGAGAAGAGTTTACTTTTGACGAGGTTGTGGTTCTCCCTCAGGGGCGAGGGATATGGGTTGACGTCGGGAAACCCGACGATGCCCTGATAGTAGATATTGGGTTTAACACAACGGACATATTAAGGGTGCAGGAGGGCAGAATTATATATGCAACTGGTGTTAATATTGGAGTAATGAACCTGGCTAACTACCTTAAAGATATTCTCTCCGCCCAAGGAGTGGAGATAACCACAGAAAAAGCCGAGAGAGCGATAAGGGAGGGGAAGGTAAGAATAAAAGGAAGTCTCGTTCCTCTTGAGGAGATAGTTCCTATTAAAACGCTAAAAAATCTCCTTATTGGGAGAGTGTTTGGAATAATAGAGGAAAACCGGAACCTTGCGGACGCCCTTACTGAACTGGGAGAGATTATCGTTGCAGGGGGAGGAGGGTATTATGTTCCCGAAGACTACAAAGGATACAAAATAGTAGTGCCTGAAAAGCCTGAATACTCAAACGTCAGGGGGTTTCTAAAACTCGTTGAGGAGGAGTAAGCTATGAAAAGAGCGATGAACGTTTATGAAGAGGAACTGCCGGAGATTACCGGTAAGCTATTATCCGTCAACGCTATTCTGCCTAAAGAACTTAAAAATTACCTTCTGAAACTCCTTAAGGAGAGAGTAGAAGAGAAGGGAGAGAAAAAGGTAGTAGAAGAACTCTTTGAGACAAACTACGGCAAAGAATGGGAAAAGGAAGTAGGCAGGAGGCTTGAAGTGATAAAGATACTCCTCTCTGCCCAGCTCTCTACCCAGGATGCAGAAGAAAAACCTGAAGAGGCGAAGGCCGAGAAGGCCGAAAAGGCCGAAAGAAGAGTTAAGAGCATAGCCGACAAGTTCAGAAATCTTGGGTAGTTGCTCCATTTCTCCCTCCGCCGTTCGTTCTTCTTCTCTCTCTAACGGCCGGTTTTAGCCGGCCGTCTTTTTCTTTTTTCTATAATTACTTAAAAAGTCCTTCAGGAGAGAAAAAATGAGGAAAGCTCTTCTGACCGGAATTTTCCTTTTAGGCTTGAGTCTGCCTGTTAGTGCAGGGGAGATAGACCCTGCACAGGTAGTAATTAAAACAAGGACTCCCGTTTACTACGTCAGGCTCACTAAAAACGCGAGAGTGCACAACAGGCCTTCTCTTTTAAGGAAAACCACCGTTGCTGTGCTAAAAAAGGGGGAAATTCTGCCCGTGTGGAATCTGGTTTCCTCTCCATACGGCATTTTCTTCAGGGTAGGGAAAAACCTCTTCGTCCACTACTCCGTGGCTGAGGTAGTTCCGTGGCTTTAAGAGCCCTTGCAGGCGGGAGACTGAAAGTTTTCAAAGAGGCCCAGGTGGAGAGGATAAACGGAAAGGAAAAACTTTTCTGGAAAGCTATAGTGGCGGGGGAAAGGTATAAACCATACCTGAAAATCCTCTCTCCCGTGGAAATTCCGGAACTTGAGAGGTGCACCTTCAGGGGCGAAATAGTAAGAACCAACGGAAACCTGTGCCTCCTTGCAGAGGACTTTTATTGGGGAACGGGAGTTTCCGTCCTCTGGACGCAGGCAAGGATTCTTAAAATCGTTGAGAAGGGGAACCTCTACCTGTGTGAAAACGACGGGATAAAGTTCCTTTTCAGGCAGGTAGAGGGAACTCCACTTCAGGAAGGGAGTTTCTACCTTCTTGAGGGGAACTTCTCCCTCAAGAAGGAAAGGGAATTCTGGAGTCTTACGGTAGAGGGAAAACCGATAGAGTAGAGGTAGAGGTGGAGAAAGAGAACCAGCAGAAAAACCAGAACGGAGAAAAGGAAAAACTCCTGGCCTTTTTCCTTTCCCTTTCCGGAGAAGAGGTAAAAGAGCTTATAAGTGAGGTAGAGAAAAACGACAGGGAGCTGGCAGAACTCCTCGGAGAGTTTTACCGGAAGCTTAACGACTTCGGGGAGAACCTTCAGAAAACCCTCTCCAAACCCTTAACCGGCAGGATAATCCTCTACCTCCTCCTCCGCAGGGACGGCGAGCTCTTCAAGGAAGTTCTTAAAAAAGACAGGGAGCTCCACAGGGAACTCCTGAAAAACCTTGAGGAACTTACCGTCAAAACGGAAAGTCTCTACGAAAGGCTCCACATTCTTGACAGAACCGTCGGAACTCTGGAAGCATTAAATACTGCGGTTGAGGGAGTTAAAGAGGAAACCGAGAAGGTAAGAGAGGAGCTTAAAAACACTAAAGAAGAGTTCCGAAAGCAGGCAGGAGCTCTTTACTCTCTCTTAAATGTTGAAATCAAAAAAGACGGTAGAGTAAAGAGGTATAACATTCCCGCCCTTATGAGGGAAATCTTCTTTGAGCTTGCGGGAGCTACACAGGAAAGGAAAAGACTTACAGAAGCCCTTGACCAGCTCCAGAGGCTCAACGAAAAACTCAACTCCGTAGCCCCATTCGTCTATTCAGACCTTCCGGAACTCGTTAAGGAAACAAAAGACCTTAAAATCCGCACCGAATTCTTAACCGGAATTCTCATTATCTACGGCATAGTCTCCCTTGTTATTCTTTCAATTCTCGTTTTTAAAGGGTAGGAAATGGTTATACAGACGATATACAGAGGCTATGAAATCAGGATTACCCCACCCGTGGCAGTAATAAACTCTATTCCCGTTCTTGCCTACAGACTTGCTCCTCAAGAAATAGAGGAAATAGCAGAAAAAGCCTTTAACGGTTCCCCAGAAGGGCTGGATAAAGTTTACGCAAAGGCCGTTGATGCCTTCAAGAGAATTCAGGGGGAATTTGAGACTTTAGGAGGATTAAAAATCCTTAAAGGAAAGGTGGCTATAAGAATAGGGAACAAGCTCTATTACCTTGAAGGTGAGGGTCTCTTCTCCGACGGCAAGTCCTCTTATAGGGTTTTCTCCATTCTCCAACTTGATAAGAGGGAAAGGTAGGGCAAAAATTTCAGGGGAGAGGAGGAGTGAACCTAATCAGGTAGTCAGGTACACCCCCCGCCTCTCCCTGCAAATTTCCGGCCTTCAGGTGCTATTCGCAGAGGTAAGTCCCCTTTACAAGGGGAAGGGGGTTCTCTTTCCTTTAAAAGGAGTTCTGTTTTAGACCAAAAAAGTTGCCTGCTCTTTTAAAAGGCACTACTTTAAGGTTAAAACCCGATTCAGGAGAAGGAGAAGCAAATGGGAAAAGGGAGAACGCTCAAATTGAACCTTGAGGAGATGCCTCTTCAGGTAAGAGAGGTTATCAGCAGGCTGGACGAGTGGTATCCTCCGCCGTCTCCGGTAAGGAAACTGATTCTGTCGTTAATCTTCCTTGCGGGAGCAAAAGCGATAGGTGAGGAACTGCCGTCAGTTCTATTTCTGGTGGAGAGAGCTTTAAAAACCGGGAAGGTTCCTCAAGACCTGCGAACCTTCTTTGAGAGGAAAGGACTCCTCGTTAGTGGGGAGGAGGTAGAGGAACTCCTTAACGAACTCCTTGAGGAAAGAAAGAAGAGGCAGAAAAGGGGTAAAGAGAATGCGAAAAAGGGAATCAGGTTTGAGGTTGAAGAGAAAGAGCCGACAGGACAGGTAGAGGTCAGAAGGGAAAAGATAGAGGGGGTAGTGGGAATAGACGAACTCCCTGAAGAGGAGGATGATAATGGAGTGTAGGGCGAAAGCAATGGAGGTTATAGAGGCAGTCAGGGGGAAAGAACCCGATTACAGTTCCGATTACCTTGACTGCTGGAACTGCGAAGTAGGAGGGAAACTTTACAGGCTGGTAAAAAGACGCATTAAAGGCAGTAAGGGTTTCTACCCTTACGAAGAGAGGGTAGAGGTTAAAAAAGGGGGCAGGTGGAACTTAATCTGGAGGAGGAGAGTATGAGGAAGAAGCTCGGCGTTTTAGGAATGATGGTGATTCTTGCTTCGTGCGGAGCAGGAGGGCTTGGAAACATTGACTACGAGGGGCGGTATTACCTTCAAAGTGCACTTACTCTTGTTCCTGACGAAATTAACGCCGTTGAGTTTACGAAAGATAATGGGAACATAACAGATTACGAAATACCAGCCTACAAAGACCTGGTTCACGTCAGCGTTCTTTTCGGCTACGCAGGGGAGAGCTTTGAAGAGGCGATAAAGAACAGGAAAGCCTTTTTAAGGGAGATAGACATTACCTACGGAGAGGGAGAAAACTCCCTTACAAAGAGGTATTACTTCACCCGGGAGATAGGGACGGGTCTTGAGCTGACCTTCTCTCTTACTCCGGCAGAGCTCGTGAAACCCCCGTTCATCTACGCCAATGCCCTTGAGGATAAGACTTTTGCTTTCGGTGAGGAAAAGCACCTCTCAAGGGACGAATTCTGGAAGGAGGAAAAGCAGACGGCTACCTATTCGGGGAGTTCTCTTTCCTTTACCCTGCCTGACGGTTATAAAAACCTGAAAATTAAGGTGGACAATACTCTGTGTTCCGTTAACGACGGCGGGACTCTCGGGTTCCCCTGCGAGGGTTCCCTATCTTCGGGAGTGCTTACGATTTCCTCAATAGACTCTTCCTACCTTAAGACCGACCATCAGAGTTCTTATACCTACAGAGGCCCGGGGGACAACTCTTTCCTTCTATCGGCTGGAGTGTTAAAGGGGACTGTGAGAGTGGTATTTAACGGCGACTACCTGTCCCTGACTCTTACAGACGATAACGGGAACCTCGTTGACGATAAGGGAAACTCCTACGGAACGGTTAACTACGACACGGGGGTCTTAACTCTCAACCTCGGAGACAGAGCTCCTTCCCACACGGAAGAGGAAGAGGTGTCCGAGTGGGTGGGATATTCGGGCACAACCTCTTACTCTTTAAGCCCGAAAGTGAAACCTCTGTCTCTAAAACTTGAGGCCTACTCCTCTACTCCCGACGACTCCAACAACTCTCCGGTAGGATTCTGCTCCGACGACGGAAACGGCAGTCTGGTAGGGGACTGCACGGGAACGGTTAACTACGAAACGGGACAGGTTTCCGTCAGCTGGAACCTTTCCGGCGACGCAGGCTCGGTTCTCCTTTCCTACACCAGAGAAAAGATCGTTTACGACGGAGCAGACTTTACAGCCGAGTGGGAAACTGCCGACGGAAACGCAGGGGTAGAGGTTTCCTACGAAGTCCTGAAAAGCGACGCACCGACCACGGTGAAGTTTGCTGTCCCTCCTGCCTCCGGCTTTGAAGGCTGTAAGGTTTACGAGGTAGGGAAAGGAGAGCTCCTTGAGGGAAGCGACTACTCCACCTCTTTAGAGGGAAACTACCTCTACCTCTCCTTTGTCAGCATTCCCGAAAAGGACGCCGACCTAACCTGCTACTTTAGCAGGAAGTTTGACTTCAATCCGCAGGTAAAGGTAGATGAGCCGAGACCTCTCACCGTTCCCGTTAAGGTAGTGGTCAAGGCCGTAATGGAGACGGGAGAAAAACTTGAAAGCTCCCAGAAAGCCTACCTTACAGTTAAGAGCCCTGAGTTTTAAAACGCAGAACTGAAAGGAAGGAGAGGGGGCTTTAAGCCCCCTCTTTTTTTTTGAAAAGAGGTTAAAATATGAGAAAAAGGCAAGGAGGGAAAGGTGAAGGCACCGGCTCTTTTAGTGGGGGTAATCAGGGCCGTTCCCGGGCTTTCCGACATTATTCTCAAGGAGGGGAAGCTCTTTGTAATAAGCTCAAAGAGGATTAAGAGGCTTAACATTAAAGGAGTAGGCCCCGAAGAAATAAAGAAGGCGGCTTTAGAGATTGCCGGAGAGGTAGCGAGAAAGAGAAAAATAAACCTTGAAGAGATTAAAGACTTTGACGGGGGATACGCCTTCTTCCACGACGGAAAGGAATACAGGTTCAGGGTGAACGCGGCGAGGCACGACAACGGCTCGGACTTCCTGATAACTATGAGGTGGCTCAAAGAGCACACCTGGACGGTAGATGATTACTTTCTTACTCCTTTTTCAGTAGAACCCCTTTTAAGGAGAGTGAACGCCAACCTCGGGGGGTTATACCTCGTCATAGGCCCTACAGGTTCAGGAAAGTCAACTCTTACCGCGGCAGTAATAAAGGAAATCCTCAAGGGGCCGTTCAACGTCATAACCCTTGAAGACCCGATTGAATATAGACTCAAACCACAGGTAGGGGAGATAACCCAGAGAGAGGTAGGGATAGATACCGATAGCTTTTCCCGAGGGCTTAAATCTGCGATGAGGCAGAATCCGAATGTTATCTTCGTTGGAGAGGTTAGGGACGAAGAAACGGTTGACGCCCTTGCACAGGCGGCCGACACGGGACACGTCGTAATCGCCACTCTCCACACCGAAAGCCCCAAGGACACTCTGGAGAGACTTCAGGGTCTTGTAAGACCTGAAAGAATGGAAAGTGTTATGAAGGTGATAGCTAAAACCCTGATTGGCGTTCTGGGGATAAGAATGTATAACCCCCCACAGGGGAAGAAGGGGAAGATAATTCTCCACGAATACCTTAACGCCGAAGACCCTACCATAAGGAGTCTCCTTTTAAAGAGGAACTTTTCCCAGATAGAGAGCTACCAGAACTCCCTTGATAGGGGGTGTATTACTTTCGCCGTTTCGGCGGCTTACCAGCTCGCCTTTAAGCTCTCACCCTTTACCGAAACTGACTTCCTTTCCACAGGGCTCTTTGACAGAGAGGAACTCAGGAACGCTCTCCAGCAGGTAAGACTTCACGCAAAAGAACTCTCACCTGAAAAGAGACAGAAGCACTAATTTAGTGTAAAACCTCTGGAGGAAAGATTGACAGACCCGAGGTTTTTCCCGTTCTATCCGGGCAGGAAAGCAAAGAGGAGTTTCTCAAGGGAAAGGATAGAGAAGGAGCTCCGTGGAGAAAAGGTAGCGGTTGCAGGAGGAACGGGACTTGCCCGTCTTTCCCGCCTCAGAAGAGCCTATCCCTTTAAAGGAAAGCTTAGAGAGGAAATCCTAAAACGAATACCTGAAAACCTGCAACCTTTACTTGAGAAAGCCTCTCACATTTGCGTTCAGGGAAGGCTTGAGGTTTTAACAGAGCAGGAGGGAACTCTAATCGGCCACGCTCCTGTAGTGGCGGCAACAGCAGAGGACGGAACTCCCTACTGTCTTTTACCTCTTACGGTAGAGGAGTTTTACTCTCTCGCAGAAGAGAAAGAAAAGAGAGAGGAAGAGGTAGAGGTTCATTCTTCCCTTTTTAAGGAGAGGCTGATTGAGGGCCTAAAGGAGAGTTCCGGGAAATGGGGAGGGAAAACGGAGGAGAGGGTAAGGAGAGCACTTTCCTACCTTCAGAAAGGGGAACTTCTTTCTGCACTTGTAAAAGGCCTTGAACTCCGCCCTCATCAGGCCGAAGAAGGGATAAGAACAGCCGCAAGGCTCTTAAAAGGAGAGAGCGTTCTTTTAGGCTGGGAGATGCGGGGAGGAAAAACTCTTGCCTCTCTTCTGGCCCTTTACCTTTCAGGAAAAGGAGGGGTTCTCTTTTTTAAGAGCTCAAACCTTCCCGACGTCTTGACGCAGGCGAAGGAGAGACTTCCTTTTGTTCTCTCCTCCTCGGCGGTCGCCAGAGTCTCGGGGCTTAAACTCCCCGTTGAAATTCCCGAATATGACGCCTTCGGAAGAGCCGTTCCCAACTTTCAGGCCTTTGTGGCGAGAAGGGAAAAGGAACTGGGAATCTCCCCCGAATACGACATGCACCGCTACTTCAAAAAAAAGCTCCCCGAAGAGGTAGAGGCTTTTCTCAAACCTTACGCAGAGGAACTTGCAAAAAAAGGCTACGACGAGGAGCTGACGCTGAAGGCTCTTGCGTGGGTTTTAGAAAACGGCGGCAGAAAGATGGTGGAAAAACTGACAGGCGAGGTTCCCCCCTTAAAGGTTTACGGGGGAGAAGAGAGGTTTCTCTTCTCCCCTGCCTCAAGGCTTGCCTGCCTGTCGCTTTCAACTTCCACCAGAGGGCCTTTCTGGCTTGCAGCCCCCCCTTCCTTTGACGCCGTTCTCCTTGACGAGGCAGACCAGTTTGCAGGTATAGAGTCAGGCTACCTTGCAGGTCTCGTAGAGGTAAGCAGAAAAGCAGGAGTAAGGCTCTTTTTGACGGGAACTTTTACGGCAGGTTTTCCCGAAACTGCCGTGGCTCTTTCCTGTGCCCTTGCGGGGAAAAGCCTAACCTTTACAAGAGAAGCTGTCAGCGAGGCAGAGAAGGAGCTGGGAATTTACTCCCTTTCAGGTTCTCCCAAAGGGAAAGCACTCTCCTACGCACTCTTAAAGTGGAGAAAGGGGGAAAATGCCGTTTCTCCGAAAACTCCCGAAGAGAGGGTTCTCTGGCGGGAGGTAGAAGAGGCCTACGCCTTCGGCCTTGAGAGGGAAAAACCTGCGGAGACGGTAAAGAAAGCCTTAAAGCTCCTTGAGGCAGGTTATTCCCCGATAGAGACGGCCTCTTCTCTGGGGGTTGGAGTGAGAAGGGAGGCAGGAACTTTCAATCCGATAGCTTTTGCCCATTCGGTAGCACCTGTCTACCTCTCTCTGCGTTCAAGGAGGGAGCTCTCAAAAAGGGAAGAGAAACTGGAGTTTGACAGACACAACGAAGAACTTACGCTCTCCCTTTCGGGAATGCCGTCGGGGAAAGAGCTCTTTTCCCCGTTTTCCTATCCTTTGAGGAAGGCAGTAGATACGGCTCTTGAGAGGTATAAGGAGCACGCAGAAGTTCTGAAGAAGGTTTATCCAAAAGCTGTAAAGGAGCTCTCCCGTCTGGAAAAGAAGAACCCCGTTTTCAGACGTTCAACCTCTACCTCCAGAGATTCTTTAAGGGACTACTTCCAGGTGTGGGTGTTTAAGGGGAAAACTCCTCCTGACGAAATTGCGGAAGTTCTCCTTCCCTACTACGAAAGAGTCAGCTCGGCTCTTCCGTCTCTTCCCTTTGAAAGACTGGTGTTTAAAAGGGAAGGCTGGCCTTTTAAGGTCGGGATAACCTTTTCCCCTTTTTTCTCAAAAACCCATCTGGCTGTTGACTCCTTTTCCAACAAGCTCCTATACGAAAGGGTAGTTAAGGGAGCGACGGAAGGAGAGAGTTTTTTCCTTGCCGGCTCTTTCATAGCTCCCAACGCATTTTACCTTATAGACTCAATGCTCCACGCCGACGGGAACGCCCTTTTCGTCTGGAGGGCAACGGGAACGCCCTTTGATAAACTTCTAAAAAGAACGGCTGAGTCTTTAGGAAGGGAACTTGCGGTAGCAAAAAACGCCTTTGAGCTTGAAAACCTCTTCAGAGAGGAAAGAGGAAAAGGAAGGCAGGTGATAGGAGCGTCAACAGACGGAGCCGTTGCAAGGGGAGTTGACCTTTCCTCGGCCGACTCCCTGATAATAACCCTGCCGTCAGCAAACCTCGGGACGGCAGTTCAGCTCTACTCAAGACTCTTTTCTGTTAACAGGTTTGAGGCAGAGGTATTCCTCTTCGGCACTTACCTGCGGGAGTATAAGGGAAAGGTTTACCCTTCTCCCACCTTTTACAGGGCGAGGAAAACCTGCGAGGCCGTAGAGTTTTCAAAAGCCGTTCTTGAGGGGAGAGTTCCCGTCAGAGGGGAAAGACCGGAAGCCGAACCCGCTCCGCAGGCACACCTTTCAGAGGTGGACGAAATCTTTGAAGGAATAGAGTTTTAAGGAGGGAAGATGGACAAGACGGTAAAGGAAATCCTGAAAGAGGCAGGGTGCGAAAAGGAAGGCAGGGAGCTCTACGGGATTTTAGAGGAAGTTTTCAAGGAAGGAGGAAACGGTGGAGAGAAAAACGGGGAAGTTTAACCTTGACAGACTGGAAGAAGCAGTAATAGTTGAAGGCACTCCTGCGTGGCTGATACCCCCGCAGGAATTTGAGCGAATAGAGAAAGAGGGGATAAGGAGGGTGGGGTTCGGACTTGCCTACACCCACGTTCACGGCCCCAATCTGGTAGTGGAAGTAAACGGCCTTTTCCTGAGAGCTCCTCTGACCTCTCCGGAGGTGGTTGACGGTCTTTTGAAGGGAAAGGTAATGCTCGTCTGCAACGAAGAAGGTGAGGAAAAGAGAGCGTTAGAGGTGGAGTTCCCTCCCGAATTGGCGGGATATACGGCGGGAATAAGAGACGCCCTTTGCCTGATACAGAGGGAGGCAGAGAAAATAACGGCTGGCGGTTAAAGGGTGAAGAAGGAGCTCATAGTTGACCGGTGGGGGAACCTTTACGGCTTTGAGATACTCACTCAGGAAGGAAAGGAAGGGAACGATAAAGAAGCAATAACAAGGATTATTAAGGAAATTGCTCCCTACTTTCGCAAGGGAGCAAAGATGTTCGTTAACCTTCCCCCAAGTGCCCTTTTTGTGGAGGAGATAGTGGAACTCCTCCACAAACTCAAATCTTACGCCGATGTGGTGATAGAAATTATAGAGACGGAAAGGTTTGACCCCCTTTCTCTCCCTGACATCGGAATTCCCTACGCTCTTGACGACTGCGGAACGGGATACGCCTCCCTGTGCGTTCTTCTGAAAGCCCTTGAAAGCAAGGCTTTTAAGTATGTAAAGATAGATAGAACAATTTTTACAAGGCTTATAAGAAAAAGAGAGGGGAGAAAGTTCCTTCTTGCTCTATGCACGGTAATAAGGGAGTCGGGAAAGAGAGTTATCTTTGAGAAAGTTGAGAGCAAAGAGGAGTTTTACCAGCTTGTATTCCTCTCCCCCGAGGAGAGTCTCTTCCAGGGTTTTTACATAGAGAGAACCTTCAGAAAGGTTCTTTGATACAATCGGAAAGAGCCTATGGAGGAGAGCAGATGAGGTTTTTTCTGGTGATTTTCCTGCTTTTAACGGGACAGGCCTGCGGGGGAGAAGTTCAGAAGGACGTTGAGAAATTTGTCAGCAACCTCTACCAGAGGGTAGAGAAGCTTAAAAGAAGCCGGTTCAGGCAGTATTTATTTTACGGGGAAACTGTGTCGGAGATTAAAAAACCGCCTCCCGTGAAAAGACCTGACTACGAAGCCTTGCAGGAGAGGTATCTTCGCAAATACCTTAAACTTCACGGAGAAGGGAAATGAAAAAGAGCTTTCCGGTTCTTCTGGCTCTTTTTTTCCTGTCGGGAACGGCAAAAGGAGAGGTTAAACCCCCCGTTCCTCCGGGAACGGAAAAGTTCAACACGGCCGCGGGCTATCAGATGTTCAAGACTCCCAACAGGATAAAAGTTGTAGTGAAAAATCCCTCTCCTGACGAGGGGAAAATAGTAGCCAGAATATTAGCCGAGGACTGGACGCCCGTGCAGGCCCAGAAAACCACACTAACTCCTCCCCCGAAAAAAAGAGAAAAAACGGAAAAGACCGCAGAAACGCCGGAGAGTTCCGTAAAAAGAGAAAACCTCTACCTCAAAGGAGAATGCTACCTGCCCGAAAGAGTAGAGATTAAAACCCTCTCAAGGCCCTTAACAGTTCCCTGCGTATTTAACAAGGAAACCGGAACTCTCAACCTTGTTCTAACAGCTGACCTCAAAACAGGAGCTCTTCTGGCTGTTCCGAAAGAGGTAGAGGTTAACGGCAGGGTTATGCAGGTGGTAAGGGGAATAATAACGACGCAGGACGGCTCCTTAAATATTGCAGACGAAGTTAACAGACAGTTTCTAAAGAGAATAGCGACTGCCGGGCTCGTATCCGGATTCCACTCAGGCTTTGAGGCCTACAAGGAATACGCTGAGAACAAGAACACCACCACCTATGCCCTTGACGGAGGAACGGTGATTCAGGAAAGGGAAATTCCTCCTTCCTATCCTCTGGTGTCGGCCGTTCTGGGAGCCCTATCGGGAATGGCCAAAACAGTAGAGGGAATTTTAAAGAGCAAGTACCAGGAAATACCGGTTATCTTCGTAGTAAAACCGAAAACGCTCCTCTTTAAAGGAGAGGTTAAATGAGGAGAGCTCTTTTCCTGCTGGCTCTGGCAGTTTTAAGCACCTCTTCCTGCGGAGGGAAACCTGTAGAGGTAAACCCCAACTTTACTACGGTCAAAACTCTGGGCTACAAAGAAGGCTACAGGGAAGGCTACGAAAAAGGATTCAAGACCGCTTACGAATACGAAAGGAAAGTGATAAAAGAATACCTGAACCTCTGGGGAAGGGATATTTTAGCCTACGAGGTCGGCAAGTATGCCGTTGAGGAGTCCATCGTAGCACCTCCTAAATTGTATAGGGAAGGAGAGGGAGAAAGGGGAGCGGTAGAAACTGGGGGGCAGTTCATAACTCCTGAAGCGGTGGAGAAACTATCTCTCCTCTCCGTTCCAGAGCCTTACTTTCCGAAAGTTCCTGTCGCTCCCCAGGTTCCCTCTCCCGACCTCTCTTTTGTTGCAGACAGACCCACTCCTTACAAAATAGGCTACGCCGAAGGGTTCAGAAAAGGAGCTGAAAGGGGGTTCAGGGACGGGAGAGAAAAGGCTCTTGAAGAGTTTTACAAGTCCCTCTCCCCTGACTCTCCAGCGGGCAAAAAGTTTCTCTACCTTGAGCTTGACAAATACCTCTCTCCAGACCTGAAGGTTTCAGCTCCGAGAATATACAGGGTAGTTAAGGGGAATCGGGTCTATTACTTCCTGGTTCCCTCAAGGATAGAGGACATCCGGACACCCCAGAACCTTTTAGAAGGGAAAGTGCCCCTGCCCGAGGGGATAAAGGAAAAGAAAAAAGCAGAAGGCGTGGCTCTTCCCCTTCAGGCTCTTCCTTACTCTCTTCCGTCCTCTTCTCCGCCGTCAACCGTAAAGGCAGAGGTTCCCTGCGGAAAACTTGAGGTGGTATCAGGCTACGGTGCGGCGGTAGAGGTTGAAAACGACAGGTGCTATGCAGTCTTTTCTACTGAGGCCCAGAAAAAGGCGTTCTGCGAAAGTACAAACCTGTGCGGGGACGGGAATGCTGAAAAACGTTGACGGCAGACTTTCAGCCTTTCAGCGTTTTCAGATATGGTTTGGAAGGTATGCTTTTATTTTTTTTAGTGTATCTTTTCTGGTTCTCCTCATCTTCTCTCTCCTAACAGCTTACATCTACTACACGGAGAAGAGCCAGAGGGAGAAACTCCTATCCGTAATAGACAGGCTTTCCAACTACGGAATATTCATAACTCAGGACAACCGGATAGTGGCTCTGGAGAAAACAAAGGTCGGAAATGTTCTCCTTCGGGGAGCCGTCAAAAACGCCGTGGTTAACGACTTTGTTCTGTCAAGGGTTTCTTTTCTTGACAGGAACGGCTCTTTCGTCAGGGTAAACCCCGACAGACCTAAAGAGTTCCTCTCCACCCTCATTAAAGAAAGCGACGCCGTAAACAACCTATGGAATTACTTCGTTAAAGACGACAGAGATTCCCTGAAAACCTTTTACCTCTACACCAAATACCTCTACGAGCTGGCAAGGGACGGAAAACTTCCCGATATAATACAACCCACCAGCGGAGTAAAAGTGGAGTACTTCGTTAAGGAGGGGAAAAACACCTTCAGGGCAAAGGTAAAGGTTCCGGTAATTGCGGCCTACTATACAGCCTCTAACGAAATGAGACGGGGAAGAGGAACTATAACCTTTGAGCTCTACGGAGAAGTCAACCCCGTAAAAACGGCACGCTACTACCAGAAAAATCCCTTCGGGATAATAGTTAAAAGAGTAAGCGTATCCTACATAACCGTTGACTCCCTCAGAAGGTAAGTTTGATAAACTTAATCAGGGAGGTAAAGATGAGGAGAGTCCTGAAAAAAATAGACGGAACACTCTTGAGAGGGTCGGCTTTTCTCACAGCCGCTCTTCTTTCTAAAGCCGCATCGGCCGAGGAATATTTTGACTTCAAAGACGCTGAAGGCTTCGTCAAAAACTCGGTTGAAACCGGTCATTCTCTTCTTAAGAGCGTAGGCTCAAGTTTTGTGGCGATAATGAGCCTGCTTCTCTTTTTCGCAATTATGGCGGGAAGTGCCGCATATGCGGTTTCCCAGTATAACAAAAAACGGGAAATGGGTCAGGGCGGAATAACCCTGATTGCAGGTTTTACAATCGGCTGGGTCGTATTTAACGCTCTTTCGGGAATTCTCCTTCTTGTCCTCTACCAGGGTGCCAGCAAGCTAATATCCAAGTTTTAAGGGGTGTACGTGAAAGAGCTCTACTCTCTACAGGCGAAGAGAACTTACCCGTTTTACTACATTTTCCTTACCAGAAAAGGCATAATCATCGTTGTTCTCTCAATGCTTACAGCCGGAGCCTTTATTTTCTCCCTTCCCTTCTCTTTACCCGTTAAGGTGGGGGTCTGGACTGCGGCGAGCTACGGCATTGCGAAGGCACTCCTTTCCCAGTTTCCCATTCTTGAGCCCGACGTCAGGCGTTCCTTCCTTCAGGTTCTCTGGAAGAAAAGGTGGGAGCTTGAGGAGCGTCCGTGCGAGAGGGACAGGCTGACGGAAGTTCTGAGGAGGAAGTATGGCAAGTGCTGAAATAGTCGTTTACTGGAACTCAAAGCACGGAGAGATAAGGCTGGTAAAGGACGAAGAAGAGAAACTTGCCCTCTTTATAGACGGAGCTCTCCAGTTCCACGAGGACTCGGAAAGCAGGTATCACGAAGCCCTCTTTACGATACCTGCCCATATGGTAGAGAAAGACAGGCTTTCCGTTCTGGTTTTAGGAGGGGGGGACGGCCTTGGAGTAAGAAACCTGTTAGAACTCCCGTTCGTTAAGGAAATCACGCTGGTTGACATTTCTCCGGAGATTATATCGGTATCCCTCTGGGAACCCGAGATGAGAAAACTTAACAGGGATTCCCTGCATAACCCGAAAGTGAAAATCCAAATCGGAGACGCATTTTCCAAGGTCAAAGAGCTTAAGGGGAAAAGGTTTGACCTGATTATTCTTGACTACCCTGATGTTCCTCCCGTTAAAGGCCACCAGATTTCAAGGCTTTATTCAAGAGAGCACTTTGAGGACGTTAAGGCCCTGCTGGAAGAGGGAGGGGTTGTCGGGATACAGGCGGGGAGCTTCTCTGCACTTCCCGTCTATACAGAATATATTTTGAGACTAATGAGGCAGGTCTTCGGCAGAGGCTTTACGGCAAGGGTAATTCTTAAAGGATTTCCCGACTCAACTTTCTACTACTCTTCGGCTGTTTTAAAGAGGCCTCTGCCTGAAAAGTGCTTTACCGACTCTCTTGAGAAGATTAAAGCGTTCCTATACAGGGACGAAGAGGAAAAGATAAAGAGAAACCTGCCCTACGTCAGGGACGCCGCAGAGGCAATAATAGCTGACTTCAGAGGGAAAACCATTTGAAGGAGGAATAAAATGGAAAAGAGGAGAGCCGAAAAGTTTCGTGGAGGTTTCGTCAATGCTATTCCTCTGATTATCCTAGTAGTCTTGCTCGTGATACTGGGTATCGGGGCCTATATGTTAAGGAACGGAGGGATAGGAAAACTTCTGGAAAGTTCAAAGGTAAGCCAGCTCTTAAGCGTTTTTAACAATGTTAAAACCGGACAGATTAACTCCTATCAGGACACGGGATTCTTCGCAGGTATGACCCTTCCTGATGGTTCTCTTTATCCTTTTCCAGACGGACTGCTTTACAAAAACGCGGTTCCGGCTTCTATCAGACCTAAGTGGAAAGGGCCTTACCTCAAAACCGAACCGGAATGCCCCTACTCCGGTTGCACTATTGAAATGGACTTCAATACCGGAGCGGCTACCTCTTTAGGTCAGGTTGCCCAGTATTTCATCGTGGCAAGAAATGTTCCCATTCAGGCCGCACTTGATATTTCAAGAAAGCTCAACGGAAACGACAGAGCCAACACCTGCACCACCAGTATAATTTCCAATGTAGTTCAGGGAAGGGAAAAACCCTGCGTGGTTTACCTCTCAAAAGTTTCCGGTGCCCCCAACACTCCCGTTGATATTTACTACAACTTCTTCCAGTATTCTTACTAAACTCTCTCCTCCTGACGGTTCCTCAAAGAGGAGGGAGGGGGAATCCCCCTCCCTCCTTTAAAACTCAATATCCTCAATCTCTTCCAACTCTTCGGTTTCCCCTCCGGCCTTCTTTAAGGATTACTTTGTTAAACACCTCTACCTCCTGTTAGTGGCTTTTAAAGCCGTATTGAACGGTTCCGGTTTTAAGGTTAATAAAACACGGAACCGCAGTTAGGCGAAGTTTCCTGAAAAGACCCTCTACTTTCTCAAGCTCATAAAGGTCTCCTCTCGTAAGACTTTTTTCCTTTTCCTTAATACACTTTTCAAGGTCTTTCTCACAGACCTCTACCTCTTCATTAAACCACCCCTTTACAACAAGAGGTAGAGGTTCTCTTTTCGCCTTTTTAAGAAGGTAGGCCGCAAGAACCGTTCCCTGTTTCCCGTGAACGGAAACAGGAATAAAAACTGATTTATTCTTAAGTTTCTCAAGCTCTCCGCTTTTTACGGCCTCCCTACAGTAGGGACACAAAGGGTCAAAGAAAACCACAATCTCCGGTTCCCCTACCCCTACCTTTATTCCGTCCTTACGAAGCTCCCTTATTCCTTTCAGGAGTTCCTCTCTTTCCTCTGGAGAAAGGGGTTCTACCTTTAAAAGAACAGGGGAAATTTTTTCTCCCCCCACGAGAATTTCAGGAGGCTGAACTTTCGCTCCCGAAATTCCAACGCCCAGAAGCGTTCCCAGAATTCCCAGAACCAACGCTTTTCTCATTCTTCCCCTCCTTTAAGTTTTTTCTTGGCTTCCTCAACCAGTCTTCCGTAAACGGAAGGTTTCTCGTATAAAAGTCTAAACATCGCCGAAACCGGCAGGGAGAGCTCCCTCGCAACTTTTTCCACCTCTTTCTTCTGTTCCGGTTTCAGGAGAACCACTACTCTGGTTTCTTTCGCCATTCCGACCTCCTTACCTGTTTTACCCTTATTCTATCCCCTGTTAATATTATTGTCAAGTTAGTGCAGGGTATTGACACGAAAATTAACAGGTTTTAAATTATAAACAAACCGGCAGGGTTTAGGAGGTAAAAGATGAAAATTAAGAGAACGGGAAAGGAGTTTACTTATCCCAGCTCTACCGAAGCCATGGCTCTCATCCAGCTAAAAGAGGGGAAAAACTCAGCTACGGAGATTGCACGTTCCATTAACCGAACGGTACCTGCAACAATTATTCTGCTGGGGAGACTGATAGAGAAAGGCTATGTGGAGAAGAGGAAAAGAAAATACTACCTGACTCCCAAGGGAAAAAAGGCAGGAGTTATTCTTAAAAAACTCTTTGAAATCATAGAGGAGGTGTAGAGATGAGGAAAGCACTTATGACGGCACTTGTATCAATGGTTATGTTCTCCTGTGGAGGAGGCGGAGGATGGGGTTCTTTACCGGTTCAGAACGAACTTCAGAGCCCGCAGGAAAACCCCCAGGTTTCCGGGGATACTCCTCTGACGGCAGAAAACCTCACCGGATACTTTGAAGCGTCTAAAGTAAAAGGTCTTACCGTCTGTGCTCCTGCTACCGGAGAATGCGTTCAGACAAACGGAGAAGGAAAGTTTGAGTTTAAGAGGACTCCCTTTAAAGAGGGAGAGAAGGTAGAGTTCTACGCTGGAAGGCTCTTTATCGGAGATGTAGAGGTAAGGAAGAACGGAGAAAGGCTCAATCCCATTCTCGTAGCCGAAGGAGACGCTGAAACGGGAGTTGAGCTTGGAGCTCTCCTGCACGCCCTTGCGGGGGACGAAACCGGAAACGCAGAGGTTATAGACCTTTCAAAGGTAGAGGTAGAGGTAAACCTGTCTGAAAGCGTAGAGAAACTCCTCAAAGAAGGCAAAAGCTGTCTTATAAAGACCGGGGACGGCAGATTTATAAAGATGGAGAAAACAAAGGTAGAGGTATGCAGGGACGAGGATTGCACGGAAGGGGAAGAGGTTAAATGGGGGAAAGACTGGCTGGTAATCTACTACGGAGCCGGAGACAATGACCTGTCCTCTTACATTGAGGCAGACGAGGGGACTTTAAAGGTTCCTGAAAACGCAGACCTTGTTATTTTCAACGACTCAAGAGATGGAACCTACTCAATCCTTGAGTATGACCACAAAAGCGGCAGTCTGGTAGAGGTAGAAAGAGGAGAGGAAGAGGTTAATTCTGCAAGCGGAAAAACATTAGAGAAAGTTCTGGCCGATGCAATAAAAAGACACCCTGCAGAGCACTACTTCCTTATTATCAGCTCCCACGGAGACGGAGTAAGAGCTCTGCCGGTAAGATTTGTGGCCTACGACTCAAATCCTGAAGGAACTCTCTTTAACTACGAGTTCTCAAAAGCCCTGAAAGGGCTTACAGAAAACGGTTTTCCGAAGTTCAACCTGATAGGTTTTGATGAGTGTATGGCCGGCTCAAGCGAACTCCTCTATGCCGTTAAAGATTATGTTAAGGACGGCGTTATTGCCTCTGAGTACACCGAACCTGCCTACGGCTGGGACTACTCCTTCCTCTCAGTTCTTTCTAAAAACCCCTCTCCCGAAGAGCTTGCAAAAGCGGCCGTTGATGCCTACGGTAAGTATTACTCCTCTATGAACCTGCTACTGGACAGGTTCAGCAACATTACTCTTGCCTATTATCCGGTTGAATTCATCAAAACCTATACCGAAGGTGTAAAAGAATTTTCACAGGCGGCCTTAAACAGTAGCTACCTTATGAGCAAGGTGGGAGAGATAAGGAGCACCCTTATTCCCGTTGAAACTTACGACGACTACTCAAGAGTAGATGCCTACGACCTCTGGCAGAAGCTATACGACACAGTTAACTGGAAAGAGTGCACCGACCGATACTGCCGGAAGGCAAAAGAGGCCCTTGAAAAAATACTTTCAGTTAAAAACCTTCCCTATACCTACCACCACAAGGGATATTCAGACGGTTTAGGAGAGGGACTGCCCTCAATCTTTTTCCCTTATACGGATGGCTACGATTTCTACTTCTTAACTGAAGAGGAAGGCTACTACAACCCCTTTGTTCAAACCTACTGGCCGATTCTGGTTCTTAAAATGCTAACCGAAGGAGTAATTAATGCTCCTCAATATAACAAATCTATCAGGTGATAGTTCCGTAGAGTAGTACAATAAGAAATCATAAAGGAGAGGGGGGACTGCCCCCCCTTCTTTTGATTTGAACTTCAACAGGAGGTTTAAAGCTATGGAAATTATAAAGCCCAACCAGGAAAAAATCAACCCCCAGGAAATTACTGTTTCCCTCAGAGCCGCCAATCCCTCTTTCCTGATGTATCCGACCGCCCTCTTTGAGGTAGGTAGCCGTTTTAAGTGGAAAGCAAGGTTTTTAATCGGAATGGGCTACCTCTATGCCCTGTGTTTTAACGGAAACACGGCAAGAACCACCACCGAGGAACTCAAAAAGGTTCTTTCTACAAAGAGCAAGGCCAGAATTGAGGAACTCCTTGAGGAGATAGAGACCCTGAACCGCCTTGCAGTAAAGGCCGGGGGGGAACACCCCGACAAGTTTGTTAGGTGGGTAAGGGGTAAAAGAGGTAGAGGCGGGAGAACAGAAGTAGAGCTGGTTCTCCCTCAAGACCTCTCCTACATCTACCCTGAAAACAGGTTCTTTCCTGTTCCCAAGATTGCCTTCCTGCTCCCCGTCTCAGCTCAGGCCAAGGCCCTCTACCTCTACCTGCACTACCTCAAGGATAAGGAGACAAACAGGGCCGTTGTGGGAATGAGGAAACTTGCAGAAAACCTGCGTTTTGGCCTTGGAAGAGTTAACAGGTTCATAGAGGAACTTACAAGAAGGAGGGTTCTCTCCGTAAAGAGCTCAAAACAGGGGACGGAGTTCTTCGTTCGCTCCCCCGTTTACTGGCCAGATGAAACCCTCTTTGAGATAGCTCAGACCTACTCCCTCTCCCACCCGTTCCTCAAGGAGTGGAGCATAACCCTTCCGGAAAACTCCCCACGCCAACCCGAAAAATTCCCCAATAGGGATACACCTTCCAGAAATTCCCCAATAGGGATACACCAAATTCCCCAATACGGATACACCTCTCAAAAAAATTCCCCAATAGGGATACACCCTGAGCCGGCAGGCGAAAGCAGGCCAAAAGCCCAAGAACTCCCTACTACATCTAATAAAAAAAGAATTACTACATCTATATACCCTACATCTAATAATAATAAGGGGGGTGAGGAAGTTGAAAATATTAGAAATTGTGAATTGTGTGAAAATTTGAGTAAAGGAGAGGAAGAAGAGGTTGTTTTAGATAGAGCGACTGAGAGAGAAAAAGAGGAGCCCCGCAAAACGGCAGAATCAGAGAAAACTTACGCCCTTCCTAAAATAAACGCTTTTCAGAAAAAAAATAATACAGGGAGCTCCGGCGAGTTAGGACAGCCTAACAAATCGGCTCAAGGCGTTGATGCAGAGGGGCTTGCGAAGATAAAGGCCTTCCTCAAAGAGGTTCGGAGCCGAGTTTTAGAGGACGCCCGCTGGTATGGGGTTGAGCCGGCGAAAGTAGATAGGGAGTTCTGGAAAGGCATCAGGGAAGTTTACGGCGAGGACTGGCTGACCCTTGCCCTGATGTATGAGCTCCTCTCCATCAAGAGCCACCCGAAATACTCAAGGAAGGTCAACTCAAGCCCCGTGGGGCTTCTAATCAGTTTTGCTCTTAAAAACAGCCCTGCCTCTTTCAGGGACTTTGTTTCTGCCTACGAGAGCGTTTTCGGTTCCTTCGGGGAGCTCTCGGAAATAGAGGAAAGGAGGGAGAACCTCTTATTCGGCCTTGAGCTTGAGAGGGAGGACAATCCGGAATTCGGCCACCTCATAAACCTCCTCAAGGAGCTCTCCCCCTACGACAGGCTCTTCCTCTACCTTGAGGGAGCGGTTAAGGAGAAAAACGGAACCTTCACCCTTCTTTTCACCTCTCCGGAAGGGATAGAGCTCTTTAAGAGGAAACTGGGGGAGAGAATGGACTTTTTCTATCCTAAGTGGAGGGGTCTTACTGTAAGAGAATGGGAGAGAGAGGAATAACTCCCTCTCCCGTAGTAGTGCCTCACACCTTGAAATTTCCGAGTTTGGCCTCAAGCTCCCTGATTTTCTCTGCAACCCTCGCTATTCCCTCGGCAGTCTCCATAAGGTTTGCGATGTTATTCTCGGCTTCCCGTGCAATCTGCTTTACTCTCTCTGCTTCGGTTCTGACTCTGCCGGAGTCCTCCTCGGCCTTCTCGGAAACTCCCGATACCAGGTTTCTGAGCTCCTTCATTGAGGCCTTTATCTGCTCAAAGGCCCTGAACACCTCCGAAGCAACATTTCTCAGGGTGTCAACGACGGAGTTAACCTGAGCGGCTATTGTCCTGTAATCTCCCCTGAACCTGTCTGCGTCTATCTTCGCCTTCAGGTTCCCCTCCGATAGCTCTCCGGTTATCTTCTTCGTCTCCTCTACAAAGGCCTTTAGAGTTTCCGTAAGAGATTCAACCCTTTAGCTCCCGAAGCTCCCCCTTAAAGAGCTTCTCCCTCTTTTCCTCCACCTTCTTTAAGACCCTTTCCACCTCCTTAACGGTTTCCCTGAATATCTCAACCACCCTGAGAGTGCCCCTCTTTATTTCCGAAAACTCGTTGTCCCCTTTAACCTTTGCCCTGATTGAAAGGTTCCCCTTTTCAAGCTCGGCTATTATTTCCCTTATCTGCCTTACAGATGAATTGATGTAAACCCTGAGAATGTGGAGAAAGACAAGTGCATCGGAATATATAATATCTAAATGAACTCTTTTACGGAGAGAACTCTTGCTTGCCGGAGTGTTTATCTCTATGCTCGTTTTCGTCCTCGCCGTTCTTCTCCCGGTTCAGCAAACCCTGCAGGGTTTCTGGACTAACGCCTTCTACTCAAGGCTCTACTACAAATCCCTGTCCTACCTTGAGTATGCAAGGGCTAAAAGGGAGAACTTTACCCTTACCGACGAAGTTTTCGGAAGAAAGGTGGAGGTAGAAGGAACCTACGACCCCTCTACCTCTAAAGTGAAGGTGGTAATTGACTACGGGGGCGGAAAGGTTGAGAGAGAGGCCTATGCTCCGTAAAGGTTTCACCTTTGTTGAACTTATATTTTCTCTCGCTCTTGCAGGACTCCTGATTGCCTTTGCCTACACGACCGTAAGGGTGGTTTTCAACCGCTTTTTCTCAATATACGCTCACGAAATATCTCTAAATCTCTTTCTCTCTTCCCTCTATTCGGTTAATTCCCTCTGCACTCCCACCTCTGCCTCTACCTCTACTCTTGAGTTTTCCTGTCCCGGAGGGTGCACCTATACCTACACCTACTCTGACGGGGTTTTAAAGGGGGGAGGGTGCATTTTTCCCTCTATCAGGCTTAAGGCCTTTCATTCGGTAAAGTTTTCAAAGGACGGAAACCTCTACGTGGTAGAGGTTGACGGAGACAGGTATTACCTGTCTGGAATTTAGGAGGCAGTTATGGGCGGAGCTCTGGCTCTCTTCGTGGTGTCGGTTTCTCTCCTGGTTTCTCCTCTGGTCTCTACGATGCTAAAGACCAATACGGCAGTCTCAAAGTTCTCTGCTGAGACTGCCGATATTTCCGAGGCTTTTAAAAGTGCCCTGTCCCTTGCAAAGAGGGAGCTCTCAAACGACGAGGACTGGACGGACGGGAAGGGAGCTGATTCCCTCAAGGACGAGGCAGACAGCAAGGGATATTTCCCCCTCTACATAGTCGGAGAGGGAAAGGCTTTTAAGGACTATCCGGTTTCTGACAGAGCTCAGGCAACGGTTCTCATAAAGCCTCTTTCAAAAGACGAGGCAAAAATAGTCGTGCAGGTTAAAGAGGGGAACATTAAAAAGACCGTCAACCTCTCCTTAAGTAGGGAAAGGGCTGAGGAAAACGGAATTATTCCGGATTTCTGGGTAGGAAAGTTGAAGGGAGGGGACTTAGTAGATAGCTGGAGGTTCTATCTCTACAAAGGGGAGAACGGCAAATTTCCCTCTATTGCCTTTGCAGATATGGACGGAACTCAGATGGACGATGTTTATTTGCGTTTTTACGGAGATTCCTCAACTGAAGGGGGAGAGATGTATTTGGGGAATCTCTCCTCCTTTAAGCTGACCGGCCTCGGTTTTTATAACGGGGCTGATTCTAATCCGGACTTTTTCCACGTAAAGGGGAAAGGAACTTCTATTGACCTCACGGAGGACGGAGACAGGAAGCTGGCTCCTCTTCACTTAGACTGTTCGGACTGCTCCGTGTCTCCCTCTGATTATCCCGTAAAAGGGGAAAAGATTGAATTCGGCTCTCCCTCTTTCCCTGAAATTGCTTACCACGACCCTCCCCAGTCAGACCTTGATGAGTTTAAGAATCACGACTATTCCGTTCCTCCCCTTTCAGACCTTATTACCGACAGAATGAAAAATGTTGAGGGAGTTCCCGACTGGGTTAAGGATTATGTTAAGGCTCACCCTAAGCCCGACCTGTATCCTGAAATTACCCCCAACGTTCCCTATTCTTGCAGTAGCGTAAGGCTGGAATTCACCATAAAGGGAAACGGAGTTGAAGTCAAAGCTGATTCAGATGCAGAGGGTTATTACTCTTACACTTTTGTCAACAACGAACTGAGAGTCTCCTTAAAACCTCTTCCTGATAACAAATGCTGGGAATTTTATTACATTTTTAGCTCAAATTATACCGATTTGAAGAAGATATGGTTTGAGCTTGACGCTCCCCAGCAGGTAGATTTTGATTATCTTCGCATATTCGTTCGCAGTTATCCATCAACCGTTGACGATTTTTATGTAAAAGTAAACGCTCCTAAGAGCAGGGTAAGGTATTTAAGATATTACACAAAGTTCGTGCATTCAACTTTGCCTGATTCTTTTCATTTTTCGGTTGATTTAAATATTTCTCAAGTGAAAGGTGATTTTGACTTTTATATAAGTGATGTGGAAGAAGGAAAGGGGACAATAGATATAAACTTTTCGGGGGATACCTGGGTTTTAGATACCTATTCTTACAACTATAATGTTGATACTATTGATTTAAATATCACCTCTAAAGTCTCAAATTTAGAAGTAGATGAGTTGAATTATTTAAACAAATTTACGGTTCAAAATGTTTCCAATTTTAAAGCTGGGGATTTTATTGACTGTAAAGAATTTTCTTTAACCTCTTCGGATTCAGGAAAGATTTACTTAAGTGTAGATGCCCATAAGAAAGCCTATGTTAATGCCCCCAATTCTGAAGTAAACGGGATTATAAGAAGCCCTGATACCAATATAGCTGTAAAGGAGTCAAAGGCTTTAGTTATTGAAGGATATTTACACGGGGATATTTCTCTTACTGCAAAAGGGAGGGGAGGACTTCTGTTTTTTATACCCGGCGATATATATTACTACAACAACCTTAACCTTGACCTCAGCGGTTGGGATTGGGGGGATTTATCTAATGTAGTTGATAAGGTTGTTGGGGTTTTAATTTTGAAAAAGCCGAGAGAAAATGCATCCTGCTCTCTCCCTCCTGCTTCCTATGTGAGCACAAGCGATGTTTTAAGGGGAACTCTGGCTTTCTTTGATAACGATGTGTGCGGTTCTCCCTTGCCCTCTTTCGGAACCGTAAACGTTTACTCTTACTACGACGAGGATACCGGAGGTAAAGCACAGTCGTCCGTTATGCTGGAAGAGGTTGACAGCCTCAAATTGGTCTCCGAAGGTAGGTCTGCCCGTATTGATGGAGTTCTCTGGGCGGAAAACAGCGTTGTGATAAGGGCAAAGGACGGCGGTGAGGTTGAGACACGTTATTATAGTTTTAATGCTTGGCCTTTACATTATAGTCTGGATATAGACCTCTATCGGGCAGGTGTTTACCTCCCTCTTTCGGAAAAACTTGATATTTTGACTGACAAAGACTCAGAGGTGAGTTTTAATGGAAGAGAGTTTTATCCTTTTAAAAACGCCCTTATTGAGGGGATTGTTTCAGGGAGAATTGTTGCTGAAAATGTAAAAGCAACTGTTTTTCCTATTAAAGGTAGTCTTGTACTGGAGGGAATGGACTCTTATGTGAAGGATAGGAACGAAAAAATCCCCTCTGACGAGCCTTTAGGAGACGCTGAAGTAAAGGCTTACTACGGGCTTGTAGCAGTAGGGGGATATAGGGAAGTTAACGTAGAAGATTACTTTGATATGGAATCTTATAAGAATGAGACTGGGAGAAGTCATTACAGCTGGGCAAAAGTTGGAATAGGAGAGGCGTGCTGGGGAAAGGCTGTTTTCAGCGTAAAAGGGGAACTGGATATTGATTGCATATCTTTGGGGGCAGGAGGGGAAGATTGTCCTCCTGAGAGCTCTTCCCACAATCTTTACCTCAGAATGTATTTAAAAGATATTTACGGCGATTTTAGTTATGTTTTCATCCCTTATTACGAGGGAGGGAACGGCCCGGTTTTAGACGGAAAAGCCTTTTTCTCTGTTCCGGAAGGAAAAAAACTTAGAGGCTACTTGAGAGCTTCCATCACAACTTCAGGAGACAGCAGGCTCTTAATCTGGGGAGATGAAAGAGTTGAGTTTAGGGAGGGGAGCTATTTCTACCTTAAAGCTTCTGACGGGATTTTAAGGGTGGAAAAATACGGGAACGGTTATTTCTCCAGTCGTTGGAATTACGAGAGTTGGATAGTCTTACCCGGAGATGGAAAAGTCTCGGTAGAGAACCTCTTTAGAAATCCTGAAGATTTTAAAGGGGGAATAAAGTTTGATGGCAGAGGAAATTGCCTGTATAAAACCAACGGCAAGGTTATAAGTGTTTATTCTTACAATGGAAAAGGAATCTTTGATGTAAATGTTATAGACACAGATTATCTAAATTCCTACAATTCTCAAATTCTTCTCATAGCAAGAAATTCTTTAAAGTTGAGGGACTCGTCTCCCAATTTGCCTAACATTTTCACCCCCTTTTTGGAAATTGGGGAGAGATGTTATTGGGGCGATTTTCTCCTCTACCCCCTAACCAACGAACAACTCCAATACATTAAAAACAACTTCGGAGAGGATTTCGTAAAATCTAAAAGTGGGAGCGGTAGCAGTAGTATAAAGATAGATTCAGTCAAGGTATGTAAAACCCTTGAGGAATGCGAACTTTAAGAGGAGGAGGCTATGGGAGTGAGAAAGGCTTTCTTACTTCCCGTCGCAGGTGCAGTTTCTCTTCTGTCGGGGTGTGCAACCAATCCGGTGAAAGAGCCTGCCTTGAACCTTCCTGTGCCTGAGACGGGGAAAAAGGCCGAACCTGTCGTTGTTAAAAAGGGAGGAAAACCCTACGAGGAAATTGACACTCAGGAAAAGGATAGGGAATTTTACAACATTCCCTTTTACTTCAACGGGGGGAGCCTTGAGGATTTAAGGAAATCCCTCCTTGGAAGGGGGATAACTCTGGTCTATCCGGCCAAGGAGTGCTACCTTCCCCCCTCACGGGGAGAGAGCTTGGGGGAATACCTTGATTCCCTTGAACAAATATGCTCCCTCTACTGGAGCGGGAAAAGGGACTTTATCAGGCTTGAACCTTTCAAGACAATAATCTACCGTTTTCCTCTCCCTCCTAAAGAGGGAAGGCCTATTTTAGAGAGCATAAAAAAAGCCCTTGAAAGCCAGCTTAGAACTGTCTCTCTGGAAAGGAGGTTCTCCTTAGAAAGGAGAGATAAAGAGGAAAAGAGGAGCTCCCTATCCTCTACCTCTAAAGAGAGGCAGGAGGATACGGATAAGAGGAAAAACCTCTACAAAAGGAATAAGGAGAACACAGAAGAGGCAGACCTTAAGTTAGGAGATTACTTAAGCAGAGGAAAGGACGAGAAGAAATCCAACGCAAAGAGGGAGAGGGAGAAGAGGGAGCAAAAGGAGAACAAGAAGGAAAACTTTACCTCTGCCGAAGAGAGGAACACGGGGGAGAAAAAAAGCAGGGGGGAGCTCTCCTTTAGAGTCAAGACCTCAGTCTCCGTTATCCCCGAGATGTCAACCCTGATAGTTAGAACCTCTCCCGAAGATGAGAAGTTAGTAAGAGCTTTTGTGGACTTAACTGCGAAAGCCCTCTTTTCCAAACAGCTAATTGTAAAGGTTGTGATGCTTGAGGTTGACGAATCCTTTTACAAGGAGCTCTCCCTCGGGCTTGACTTCCTGAAGAGGGCTTACAGGCACGAATTTACAGGCTCTTTAGGAGATAATCCTTCCGTGTCCTTTACGAACCTCTCTCAGGATTACCTGTCGGGAATAGCCCACGGGCTTAACCTCAACCTCCTGATAAACTACATAGTGAGGACGGGAAAGGGGAAAATCATCAGGCAGACCTCTTTCTATTCTCTTCCGGGCTTTAGTGCAGAAATGGAAAACAGCAACAACTACCCTTATCTGGAGCCTCAAGTTATCTCCCTTACAGCAGGGGGAGACGTCCCTTCCCAGTCCTACCAGATTAAATCTGTAAAGGACGGGTTCAGTATTAAAATCTCTTCCTCGGTTGTAGGGGAGGGGAAAGATTCGGTAATAATACTCTCCGTTGACGCCAAATACTCCCAGTTCTTGGGCTATCAGGTGGTAAAGGCAGGAACAATGGGAGACTTCAACCTTCCTCTTTCCTCTCCGAGGGAGGTTAAAGAGATATTCAGGCTCTCTCCGGGAGAAACGACAATCATAGGGGGCTTTATAAGATATGCCTCTAAAAGGGGGATTAACAGAAACCTTGGAATTCCGAGAGGAGATACGGTTAGCTCTGAGAAGAAAAGGGTATTAATTTTTATTAAACCGAGGTTGGTAGAATATAGGTAAGACTACTTTAAACCTTTTATAAAGGAGGTGCGTAATGGAAAGGCGAAAGGCCCAGAGGCGGAAGAGGAGAGGATTCACTCTCCTTGAAGCGGTGATTGTCCTAACAATCATCGGCACAATACTCGGGGTTTTTGTTTACAAAAACAAAAACTCCGACGAAGCGGCAAAGGTTATGGGACTCCTGAACGAAGCGAACGTTGTCAGAGCGGCAGTTCTCCAGCACAAGCTCCTTTACAGGGAGATTCCCGAAAAGACGCTGGACAATACTTCCGGAACAAATGCCAAAACAATGGACTTAGGAAACGGCGTTTACGTTACCATTCCGGCAGGGATGAAGGCAATCGTTAAGAAAAACACGGCCTGCTCGGACGGATACATTGTAGAAGTTCAGATGAAAGACCTTAACAAAGAGGCCTACTTTGACTCCTGCGACGACAACAAGGCCGAGCCTTACCTCAAGGATGTAGGTTCAGGAACTTAATAAAGTGGGGGCTTTCTGCCCCCTTTTTCTTTTTCCATTGAGAACGGAGGGAGAAAAAATGATAACTTCTCTCAGGGAAATAGCAGAAAAAGCAAGGGAAAACAGCAAAATAAGCGACTTCCACGTCGTAGAGGAGGAGGGAGTTTATTACAGGAATTTAGGAGCCCTAAAGTTCTGGGACAAAGTTGACGGGAACTTCCTTGAAAACCTTTTAAAAACCCTGCCGCAGGGATTAAAAAAGCTGGCAGAGGAAAGGCTGGAGAAAAAAGGGGGAGCTGACTTTTCCATTGAAGAGCTGGGAATAAGGTTCAGAGTCGCCGTAAGGAAAGGCGAAGGGAAATGGAATATAACCTTTAGAAGGCTTCCGGAATTTCCACCCAAACTGGAAGAGCTGGGCCTTTATCCCGAAACCGAGAAGGCTCTCCGTGAAATTCTGAGGAAAACGACGGAATCTGCATCAAAACAGGGGGGATTGATACTCATTGCAGGTGCTACGGGCTCTGGTAAGTCAACAACGGTCGGTGCCCTTATCAGGGAAATTGTGAAATACCCGAAAAAGCTAATCACCCTTGAAGACCCGATAGAATACAAATTCTCAAGGCTTCCCGAAAGGGACACTAACAGCCTTGTAATCCAGAGGGAGTTAGGCCTTGACTTTCCTAACTTTGCAGAGGGGATTTACCAGGGCCTTAGAGAAGACCCCGATGTTATCCTTGTGGGAGAGCTGAGGGACGAAAATTCAGCAAATTACTGCGTAATAGGAGCTCTAACGGGACACCTTGTATTTTCAACCATTCACGCAGAAAGGGCAATTGAGGCAATTACGGGACTCATAACAAAACTTGAAGGGAAGATGAACCCCAGAGAGGCAAGGGGAAGAGTAGCATCCTGTCTAATAGGGGTTATAGCCCAAAAACTCATAAAAGTAGGCGAGAAGAGGATTCTCGTTCACGAAGCCCTTTTCCCCGGAGAGAGAAAGAGCTACATTGAGAGAGGAGAAGAGGGCAACTTCAGGAGCTTTATAGACAATATGAACAACGGAAGCATCTCCTTTGAAGGCCATTCGGCCTACCTCGTGTCTAAGGGAATTCTCCCACTTGACAAAGCCCGAATCCTCTTCGGGGGAGATAACTTTGATGCTCTCCTTGAAAGGTTTAAAAAACAAAAAGACCTGAAAAATGCCGTTGAACACAACCACCACTTCCTTAAAGGGTTCAAAAGGAATTTAAGGGAGATTTGATAGGGGAGATTTAAAAGGTGAAGGTTTACCTTTATACGGCCGAAAAGGAAGGGAAGGTTGAAAAGGGAAAACTGATAGCTCCCTCTCCCCTTGAAGTGAGACTCCTTTTAGAGGGGGAGGGCTACCGTGTGAAAAAAATTATCCCCTCCATTAACCAGATTCCTGCTTTAATGGGGATACCCGAAAGGGTGATGGCCCATTTTTTTGATTCCTTAGGCCTTTCTCTTGAGGCAAGGGAACAGCCTTGGAGGACTGCCGATATTTTCCTGAAGGAGAAAAAAAGCTACCCCCTTGCCTTTACTTCTTTTTTGAGGTTCTTCAGGTATTATCTTCAGGAAGGCTATCAGATTCACGAAGCCCTTGAATATACCGGTTTTGTGGGAAAAGATGTTGTAGGAATAGTGGAAGCGGGAATAGAAGGAGCGAAGGCTCCTTATGTTCTCCGGAAACTTGCGGGTTATTACGAAAAGATAGGGGAGATTAAAAAGGAGCTCTCGTCCGTTAGGAACTACTTTCTTCTTTTACTTCTTCCGAGTTTAATCCTGGTATTTCTTGCCCCTACTTTTTCTGAGTTCGGGGCTAAATTCTATAAAAACTTTTCCGTTCCTGAGCCTCTATTCATTAAGGTTCTTTTCTTCGTAATGGCAAATCTTCCGGAAATTTTGTTTTCCTTTGTAGTTTTTCTATTCCTCTTTTACCTGTTTGCAAAGTATAGGGTCTCTACTTCCCTTAACTTTAAGAAGAAACTTGATTCCCTCTTCCTTGCCCTTCCTCTTGTGTCGGAGCTCCTTGTCAACGCCTCTACCTATAAGGCCTTTCTGATTATGAAAACTCTACTTGACGCAGGACTTCCGATTAACAGGATATTCAGAATGATTGCGGAAGCCCAGACGAACATCCCCATAAAAGAGGAATGGGAAAAGGCATACAGGGCCGTAATTGAGGGAAGGGGAGAAGATGAGGCAGTAAGGCTTGTGAAGTTTGTTCCGGGAATAGTAAAATCCCTTATAGAGGTAGGAGCAAAAACAGGCAGGCTCTCAGAGGTTTTAGGAGGGGTAGTAAGAAACCAGGAAATTGCCTTTAAAGCCTCCGTTGAGAAAATTCAAAGATACATCTATCCGATATTCTACTTTGGAATGGGAATCTTCGTTATATTGATTTTCATAGCCATTTACTACCCAATTTTCACGATAAAAGACGCATTAGTTATGAAGCTCGGAGGAATGTAAGAGGAGGAGGCTATGGGAGTTTTCGTAAGAGGCGGAAAAAATGTCCCTCTTTCCCTAATCTTTCAGAGGGCAAGGGAAAAGCTGGAGGTAAAGGCTCAGATTTACAAAATCTCAGACGACTTATACTTTGCAGTTCCGCTCGGCCAGAATCCCCTTGACGACCCCCTGTTTCCCCTCGCAGTTGCCTCAAGAAGGCTTTTAGAAAAGGGAGAGGTTAAGGGCAACTTTTCTGTTGTTCTTTACCACGACGGAGAATACCATCTGGTCTTTTACGACGAGGAGAGAAAGAGCCTTACCTACCTGAGGCTCCCGGAGGACAGCGAAGATGTTAAAAATATCCTCTATCCGGAAGAGCTGACCCTGTTTTTAATCGGAGAAGAGACGGCCGAAAGAGTTGAGAGGCTCCTCGGGGAGCTCCCTCCGGAGCTTGCAGGGAGGGTTAATATCATTACGGTCAGAAACCTTGAAGAGGAGCTCGGAAACATTATCAAAGATATAACTCCCATAGAGAGGCTGGGAGAGGTCTTTTCAAAGGTAAAAGAGGGGTTGAGCCTCTTTCCGGTTAAGAAGGCTCTAACGGCAGGAATTTTAACTTTGGGTGGAGTGGCAGGCTGGCATCTTTTAAATACCTACGGTCTCAAAAGGGAGAATCCTGCTCCCGTGCCTCCTCCTCCGACCGTAGAAAAGAGGGTGCCTAAGCCTGCCCCTCCTCCCCCCCAAATCGTAAGGGAGAAAGGGGAAAAAGGGAACCCTGAGGTAGAAGGAAGAGAGAACAAGAGTTATGCTTTTACCGTTCCTCTCGGTTTAGATGGAGCTCTTGCTTTTGTTGTAAGGGGAGGAGAGGTGAGAGCTCTCTTTAAGGGGAAGTGTCCCGAGGACTGGGAAAAGGTGAGGGAAAATCCCGTTTCCGGAATCTCCCTGTGTTCCTACCGGCTCAAACCTGCTTCCGTTCAGGACTTTAAGCTGAAACTCCCTTTAACCTCTAAGGAGCTCCCTGAATACCTGCCCGACGGAGTAGAGGGAGTTAAAAGAGGAAGTAAATGGCTGATAACTGAAGGAAGAGGTGGGAGATGGTAGAGAGTTCTTTAAAAGAGTTAGGCATTGGAGACATAAAAGACATAAAAGAATGGAATCTGATAGAGGTTAAGGGAGCTAAGAAGTATCCCCTCTGGATTTTGACAAAAGAGGGAAAAGAATACCTCGTTTATGCGGAGAGCTTTAACTCCCAGAAGGGAGTGGTGGCCGCAAGGAAAGCCGAGATAGAGGAAGATAAGCCCAATGCAGAGGTTGTAGTTATTTCAGATGAAGCCTACGAGGACTTAAAGAACAGCCTCCTTTCCCTTCAGGAGGAGAATGAGAGCGAAGAGGATTCCATAGTATCCAAAGCCCAGAACCTTGTTAACGAGATATTAAGGGACGCAGTATCCCGTGGCATTACCGATGTTTCAATAGCTCCTACCGTTTTGGAGGAAAGCGATAAGGCCGTTTATCGGGTCAGATTCGGGATAGGAAAGGAATACTCAACTGTTAAGAGCTTTTCCCTCTCGGTTGGAAGGAGAGTAGTTAACAGGCTCGCCCAGCTTTCGGGAGTAAACCTTTCCGATTACCGTCCTCAGAGCGGCTCTTTCTACTGGGGGGACAAAGGAAAGAAGAAGATAAGAAGTGAGTTTTACTATGTTGAACTTGCAGAGGGGCACGGGGTTTCCCTCAGGTTTCAGGACTTGCTCAACATAGGGAACTTAAAACTCTCAAAACTCGGAATGGAAGAGGAACTTCTCAGGAAGTATGAAGAATACCTCTCAAAAACGAGAGGAGGAGGACTGATAATTGACTCCGGAGAGACCGGAGGAGGAAAGACAACGACTCTGGCGGCATCTCTGGTTTACCTCATTGAGAAGAGCAAAAGGGGAGGAGACCCGACGATAGAGGTCAGAACGATTGAAGACCCTGTTGAATACCCCATTCCCGGAGCCGTCCAGATTGAATACAAGCCCGAATACGGAAATACTTTTCCGGAAGTAATTAAATCCTGCCTGAGGCAGAACCCGAACGTTATTCTCATAGGAGAGATAAGGGACAAAGAGACTGCAAAAGTGGCCGTTGAAGCCTCTATCACGGGACACTTGGTTTTGACCACCGTTCACGCAAATAGTGCCGTGGCCGTCCTTTACAGAATGAGAGACTTAGGAGTCCCCCTTGAGACCTTTATCAACTCCGTTTCCGTTATCCTCAATCAGACCCTTGTTAAGAAAGTCTGCCCTAATTGCAGGATTCCCCTTTCTGAAGAGGAGCTCTCTCTATACGGCCTTAAAAAGGGCTACCGTATAGGAAAGGGTTGCGAAAAGTGCAATGGGACAGGAATAGTGGGCAGGACTGCTTTGTTTGAAGCCCTCTTCCCCCTTGAGTATCCGGAGATAAAGAGGCTGTTTTTGAATTCCGATGAGCTTGCCCTTAAGAGGTTTTTGAGGGAAAAGGGCTTTAAGACTCTGTGGCAGAAGGCAAAGGAAAAGGTAGAGAAAGGGATAATCCCCGTTGAAGATTGGCTTTCCCTTCCTAAAGACCCCGTTCTTGACGAACAGGACGCAGAGGAAAGGGATTCTCTCGGATTCAACATAAACCTCGGAACGGTTGTATATCCGGAATATAGAATCCCTGTAAAGGTAATATCAGGGGGAGAGGAGGTAGAGGGATACCTCTACGATGTTAGCGATGGGGGAATATCCATCATCTACGATGAGGCCGGCTTTTTCCCTCTTCGCTCTGAAATGAAAATCCGGATAGAGCTCCCCAAAGGAGGGAAGAAAGAAGGAAGGTTCTACCCGAAGAGGTTTTACAGAAACCTTGCTTATAGAGGTATGGTAATAGTCGGGGGTGTCTGGAAGGGCGATTCTGTCAGGTTCATCTGGAAGGAGTTTAAAAATGATGGGGAGAAAAGCGGTTGAAAGCTGTAAGAACTTTGTAAGAAAGAAGATAGAAGAGCTTACCGGCATTCCTCCTGAAGAGGTCTTTTACGACGGAGGAAGTGTTGTAGTCGTGGTGAGAGCTGATGCCTATGGGCGTCTCCTTTCAAAGGAGGAAGAGCTCCGTGAGATGAGAAGAATAGCCGTATCCCTTACCCTTATTTCGGCAGAGAGTATAAGGAGGTATTAGGTGGAGGGTTCCCTTTATTACCTTGTCTCTTCAAGCATTGTTGTATCTTCCCTTTTTGCCCTTTATTCTGCAAGGAGGCTGGTAAACGCAAAGGTCAGCCTTGAGGAGGAGAAAAAGAAGCTCGTAAAGGAAATCATAAGGCTGAAAAAGAAGAATTCCGGGGTTCCCGATTACCTCTTCTGCCTCTGCGGAGAGAAGGTAAAGAAGGACGGGGCTTTTATATGCCTTGATTTTAACTCTAAGGGAGAGGTCGGTTCCGTTAAGCTCCTCTGTCCTGCGTGCTTTAAGAAGGAAAAGGATAGATACTCCATAGTTGCATCTGCCGGTAGCTATGCCGGCAGGCTTGAAAGGTTCTTTAAGGAGTTTGTGGCCCCTTACCGGTATTCGGATAAGGCCTGCGTAGAGGTCGTCGGGGTTATGAGGAGGCTCTTGGGCTGACTCCCCTTTCCACAGCTCAGCTGTAGATTAGAGAATCTAAAGAGGCTACATATGTATCTGCCTTTTCCTCTCCTAAGCTCCAGTCAAGCCCACTTTCCATAAGTTTAACTGCATTTGAGAAGGATATGTTGCTTATCCCCCTCAAAGCCTTGTAGAGAACCGGCATAGATACTCCGGATACTTTTGAGAGCCTGTAAATGCTCCCTATCTTTTCAGATATGAGCTTTCTAACCTTTTCCTTTTCCATAACCGTCTCTCCTTACAGAATTTCTTCTATCAAGGATTTAAAAGGTAGAGGTAGAGGTCTAACTCCCTCTCTTACTCTCGGAATGACCAGATAGCTGAAACTGGGACTTAAGCGAATTCCGTCAGGAATCCGGCTGAATACTCTTTCCAAGTAGGTTAAACGGCCGATTATTAAGAGGGAATAAAGGCCGTTTCTCTTACCCGAAAAGTAGCAGGAGACTTCCCATAAATCTTCCAGCCTCTTTACTGTCTCTTCTAAAACCTCTCTCTGGGAAGTAAGAGTTAAACAGAAGTTGTAAACTTTCCTGTCCGTTCCCTTTACTGCATTTAAGAATCGGTAGAATAGAGCCTGAAAAGGTTTACCGTGGGACTTGTATAAGTGATGGGTCAATTCGTGTATGAGCGTTTCGGTAAAAAACGGGTAGTCTTTAAAGGGCTTTTCAAAGCCCTTAAGCCTTTTAAGGGCGATGTTGCAGTCTCTCACGGTCTCCCAGTTTATTACTATCGCCCCATTTAAAGTAGATTCAAAGGCAAAGGAAAAGGGAAAATAAAAGCCGTATAAATCCCTGTTTTCCAGTAAAAGCATTCTCTTTGCTTTTTCGTAGGTTTCTTTTACACTTTCAGGAATCTTCTTTAGTGCTTCTCCAAAATACATTACCTCTTTTAAGCGATAGTATCTCCCGTTCCTCTCTATCCAGATTCCTATTCCCGAAAAATCTCTTTCCTGCAAGTAAAGCTCCCCCTCTCTTGTAAATACCCTGAAGAGGTGAAATTTCTTGCATATTCTCTTATCAGATTCTTTTACAATCTTCCTGAGTTTGGGAAGGTTCATTTCTTTCCCTCCGCTCTTTTCTTACTGAAAAGAAATTCCCATTTGGAATATATGTTAAGGTAGAAAAAATTGGTAAACTTTTAAAAAAGGAGAAAAGATATGGAACTCCTTGCATCGTTTATCTTCGGGCTGTGCATAGGAAGTTTTCTGAATGTCTGCATATACAGGATACCTAAAGGAGAATCGGTAGTTTATCCTCCTTCCCATTGTCCGAGCTGTGGAAAGAGGATTAAGTGGTATGACAACGTTCCTCTTTTGAGCTATCTAATCTTAAGGGGAAAGTGTAGGGAGTGTGGGGAGAGAATCTCTCCCGTCTATCCCT
>Ga0256837_1000065_pt1 | contig 94672 bp, 89 predicted proteins | sample 4562384metaG_FD_185976 | JGI IMG/M metagenome (GOLD analysis project Ga0256837, IMG submission 185976) | Hydrothermal vent microbial communities from Guaymas Basin, Mexico - 4561-384 | ecosystem: Environmental > Aquatic > Marine > Hydrothermal vents | place: Mexico: Guaymas Basin | collected...
TTAACTAAATCTTTACGGGTGGTGTTTTTGTATAGTAAAAATTCTTGCAACACTTGTTTTTGTAGGTTTTTTTTCATGGATGCTCTTGTTGAGTTTCTTAAATAATAAACAAAAGCGTATATTAAACAGTCTTTTTTATTAAAAACAAGACTAAAAGCAAAAAAATGGTTGATTTTAGTCTTAAAACTACGCATATTAAATTTTATTAATAATATATTTGGTATAACTAACTTAAAAAGGAAATTAATATGAGACAAATAAGTAGAGTGGCTCCAGAGTGGTGGGATTATACAACTTTAGATAAGGAGTTATTAGATAGGGCGGCATCGTTGAGTGTTGAAGATTTGCAAGGCCTTTCAAGGGATGGCTTTACAGTAAAGATTTATGATACTAAAGAAGAATTCTTTTTGGCAGAGGCCTTAGAATATATCGAAGCTTGGAGCAAAGCCACTTCAGATATGCCTGCTGGCATTTGTGGTCCAATTGGCCCTACGGAGCAATTGCCATTGGTAGCTCAGTTGGTTAATTCTTTAAATTTTGATCTTAAAAATTGTCATTTTTGGGGAATGGATGAGTGGGTTGTCGATGGTAAGGAAGCTGATATTAATTTTCCTTTGGGGTTTGCAAAGGCCGATATGGATTTGTGTTTTAATAAAATACGCCCAGAATTGGCTATGCCTAAGGAAAATTTTCATTTTCCAGCTGTTGATGCAAGTGCTTATACAAAAAGTTACGATGATTTTAGATGCGTGCTTATGCAGGGTGGTCAAGGAGAAGTTAAACACTGGGCTTTTAATGATCCACTAAAAAGAGAGGGCGCTTATCAAGATGTTCCGCCTACACCAGAGGATTATCGCAAGTTGTCAACTCGTGTAGTTGATTTGCACCCTATGACGCTAATGCAAAATGCCAGGACTTCAGGTGGTGGAACTGTACAAAATGTACCGCATCAGGCTGTCACTGTAGGTCCTGTTGAAACTTGGAAGGCGGAAACCGTTTCAATATGGCACCCTGGACACCATGATAATCCTTTTGGAATGCGTTTGACTACTTTAATGATTTCGCAAAAAATTATTGATGCTTCAGTACCTATGTCGTTGTTGGGGGATCATCCCAATGTTAGGTTTAGCTTTCTTAGAGATGGTATAGGTGTCTGTGATGTGGAAATGCATTAAGGAGTTTATTTATGGATAATAAAAAGGTCGCTTTGGCAGTTGGTTGTCATCCAGATGATATAGAATTTATGATGTCTGGAACCCTAATGCGTTTAAAAGATGTTGGTTATGAAATTCATTATATGAATTTAGCCAATGGTAGTTGTGGTAGTCAAAATTATAGTGCAGAAAAAACAGCGCAAATTAGACGTGAAGAGTCCATAAAGGCAACAGAATTGATAGGAGCTATTTATCACGAGAGTATCGCCTATGATTTGGAGGTGTTTTACAATAAAGAGTTGTTATCTAAAATGGCTTCTATTATTCGAGATGTTAAACCAGAGATAATTTTAACTCACTCGCCAATAGAATATATGGAAGATCATTCAAATACTTGTCGGTTGGTTGTGTCGGGGGCGTTTACACGGGGGATGCAAAATTTTGCAGTTAGTCCTAGCCGTGCAATTACAACTCAAGATGTAACAATTTATCACGCTTTGCCGTATGGTTTGCGTGATTTATTTAATAAGCCAGTTACTGCTGATTTTTATATAGATATAGAGTCAAAAATTAATGCAAAAAAAGATATGTTGGCCTTGCATCAAACCCAAAAGGAGTGGTTAGATCAAACTCAGGGATTGGATAGTTATTTAGAAACTATGCAAAAGATGTGTGCAGATATGGGGGTGTTGTCTAAGCAATATAAATTTGCTGAGGGTTGGACGCGCCATTTGCCGTTAGGGTTTTGTTCTGAAGATGCCGATCCGCTAAGTATTTTAAAATAGTCAATGATTAAAAGCTTATTTATTGACATTTTTTAGCATCAGGTAACAATAAAGTTTTATTTTAAATTGGGATAATATGATTATAGATGCTTTAAAACATATTTTAGCTGGACAAGATTTGGCTTTTGATGAGATGGTAACTGTCTTTGATCAAATAATGTCTGGTAAGGCTAGTGATGCTCAGATAGGTGGTTTTTTGATCGGCTTACGCATGAAGGGCGAAACTGCAACAGAGGTAGCTGCGGCTGCGTCGGTAATGCGTGAAAAAGCCACTAAAATAATGGCGCCAGAAGGCAATATTTTAGACACTTGCGGTACAGGTGGTGATGGTCAAAGTAGTTTTAATATATCTACGGCAGTTGCTTTAGTGGCAGCTGGTGCTGGAGTATGTGTGGCAAAACATGGAAACAAATCAGTTTCTTCTAAAAGTGGCAGTGCTGATGCTTTGGCACAATTGGGGGTTAATATTAATGCCGATTTAAATAAAGCTCAAACTGCAATGAAAGAAGCAAATGTGGGATTTTTATTTGCACCAATGATACATGGAGCAATGAAATATGCTATAGGAGCCCGCAAACAATTGGCTCAACGCACAATTTTTAATATGTTAGGTCCTTTGACAAATCCAGCAGGTGCTAAACATCAATTATTGGGTGTGTTTTCGACAGAGGCACAAGATAAAATGGCCAAGGCCTTGTTGGATTTGGGTACTACCCATGCTATGTTGGTATGTAGCCAAGATGGTATGGATGAAATATCTATATCGGCGCCTACACGTGTTTTAGAGATTTGCAATAATGCAATTAAAGAGATTGTTATAACCCCAGAGGACTTTGGAGTGCAAAGTGTAGTTGATGCTGATTTATCGGTGCCGTCATCAAAGGACAGTGCAAAATTAATTGCTGATATTATCGATGGTGTACAAACTGATTATAGGCGTGATATAGTTTTAATTAATGCCGCAGCGGCCATTTATGTGGCTGACAGAGCCGATAATTTTATAAATGCTATGCAAATGGCAAGGGAGGCAATATCTAGTGGTGGGGCTAGAGTAGCCTTGGATAAACTGATAGCAATTAGTAACTCTTAAAAGTTTATGATATTTTTTAGATGTTGATGGTATATAAGTTTATAAAGCGGTTGAGATAATTTTGGCAATTTATAAATTTGCTTTGTCTAGAGGTAAATTTGTAAAATTGCCTCTAAAATGCACTCCTATTTTAAAGGCTTTTAATCTTAGTTAAATAGGTTGTGATTACAGTTGTTTTATGCTCATATAATATATAGAGACGTTGTGTACAACGTCTCTATATATATTGCATTTAGTTTTGTAAAAATACAAATCTACATTCATCAGGAGCTAAATTATTTGCTTCTAGTCCAGCTTCTATAACACCGTCATTAAGCGGAGAAAAAATGGTTAAGCTTGAGTATCCAATAATACCATTGAATAATCGTTTTATTTGATCTGCGCGTTTACTTGACCTGTAGACAGTGATATTGCGAAATTGACTTTTGCAACCATTACCATCTACTCCACCACCTAGTGTGAATATTTTTGGTTTGATTTTCCCACCATTAGTGCTTACCGAGTTGTCGTTGACATACAACGTAGTTTTTTTCAATGCTTTTCTGTGTGTCAATGCGATATGATAAAGTTTATTTGTTTCGATTTTAATGTTTGAATCTATCTGAACGTTTTTGTCAGACACATATATAAGTGTATTGTTAGGTGAAACTTTGATTTTATTTTCATTAACAGCGGCAATTATACTATTTGGTGATGGTATTTGTGAAAATTTAACATCAAAAGCAAAAGAAAAAGATCCCATAAAATATCTTGGTACAAATTTCATTGCGGGTTTATTTTTTTGCTTTGCTTCAAAGTTAAACCACGTATTAACAGGGTTAATAGAGGATAGACAACCTTCCATATAGTTGTCAAATACTCTTGGTGGGATGGATAAAAGCATCTCCTTATGGCCTTTGTTATTTGGATGTGCATCATCTGTAGAATATCCTTCTATCCACTTTCCTGTTCCGTCGTCAATGCTTCCCATAAAATCAAATGATATCACAGGCCATCTGTCTAATTCTTCATTGAATTTTTTGACATACGCATAATTGACTGCATTGTATTTTTTATGTGGATAACAATTGGTTACCATAGGGACAATGCCATGTTTTCTTAATAACTGAATAATTTTTTTAATATTTCTACGAAACATAAAATAAGCGCCAGGACCATTGCGAATCCCTTCGTTTCCTAAAGATAATCCAATAATAGCAACATCTGGTTTTTCAGGAAAAAGATCGGTATCCAATCGTGATAAAACATCTCTAGTATTGTTACCGTTAATAGATTTGTTGACGTATTCCCAATTGCGTTGTTTTAATATTTTGCCTAACATATTTGCCCAACCATTGCCATCCTTGGTTCCTCCTCCATTTGCTACGGATGAGCCAATGATAGCTATTTTCAGACGACTATTTTTTAAAATAGCTTTTTTATACTCAGCAGAGTTCTTTTGCAAGTTTGCAAAAGTAATAGAGTTACAACAAACTGACAATATTGTGATGGCAAATGTTGTTAAATTCTTTTTACATTTTTTCATTTAAAATTTCCTTTTTATTAAAATTATAGAGGAGTGTTTTGATTGAGATCGATATCTTATTGATAGTGCATTATTTTTTATTTAGAAATACAGGTTCTCCAGTTTTGGCGCTTTCATAAATTGCATCTAAAATTTTCATAATTATTATTCCCTCTTCTCCTGTTGCAATATGCGGTGTATCATTTATTATCGAATCAACAAAGTGATGTATTGCATTTTTTGCTTCAGGAACAGGAGGGTGAAGTTTCATATCATATTGACAGCCATCTTTTTCAATATATATTATTGAATCAAAATCTTCTTCTAAACCACATGTCATAGCCCAATGCATTACAAGGCTCATAACTGGTGGCCAATCGCGAATCAAACTGTGAGTGCCATCAATATCGTGAATCACATGTGTAATTTCACGAATACCGAATGGGTTGATTAACTCGATAGAACTTTCGGCACATTTAGAATCATCGATAACTATCACAATTTAAGTATCCGATTTTTTATTTCCAAATGCATCAAATTGCTTAACATAAGAAATTAATTTATTAAAATTGATTGAAGCAGTTCCTATTCGTTGATCAGAAGCGCCATAGCCCATTATTAATTCGCCATTATCTAAAACTAGACCTGAACATGTAAATACGCATGGAATTGTAAAGTCGCCTTTAAGCTCCCACTCTTTATCAGCAAATAGTAATCGTTCAGATGGACGATGTATTATTTCTGGAAAACCATTATCTCTTTCTTTCAAAATCATAAATGATTGAGTGTATCCTATCTCATCATTTTGTTTGCCATGGTATGGTAATAGCCATTCTCCATCAGAAATTTCAATTGGAGCCCAGCTTGCGCCTATTCGGTTTTGTTCCCATTCAAATGTCGGCACAGCAAAAACTTCTCTGTGGTTATTGTCGTCAGGTAAACTTTCTAAAGAATCAGCTGTAGCCATAAAAATAGAAGGGGCAGTTAAGTCTTTGCCAATTTCATAATTCCATGGATGTTTAGGACGATGAATACAAACGATTTTTTCTTCGCCATCGATTTTTAATTTACGAGGAAACAACACTACATCGCGGTCGTCGCTAGTGTCGGGGTTGTGCATAGGACCTATTAAATCAAAGGCATTTGCGTAGTCTTTAGATTTTAAAGCATCGAGGTTTGTTTTGTATAATAAAGTAACAGTACTGTTTTCAGTTACGGCAGTTCCAAAGTTGTGTTGACCAGTTAGCGCCCAATTTGGCATACATTGAACTGGGTCGTCATGATCCCAATATGGACCAGGAGGGAAAGCGCGACATGCCACAACTAAGTATAGTTCCTTTTCAAAATAAAATAGACGAGGATCTTCAATGCAGCCATTTGCATAATTAATCAATGTTTTTCCCGAAGCGTTTTTTATTATCAGTTCTTCTTCAGAGTTTTTTAACTCTGGTGTCATGGCAGGTGTAGAGAAGTCAAAATCCCAATTTTCGCCAGAGTCCTTGCTTACGGCGTAGCCTAAAAAAATAGGATATGGCAAAGGTTTGTCTGGTAGTTGGTATTCTGGATAAGGTCCAGTGGCACGAAACAGCATATGTATCGTATTGTTGTCGTTAGGGTCTTTTGTCATAGCGGGGTTTAAAATCATTTTGCTTGCCCAAGGACAGTCTTCCGGGGCGCTTATAACACAGGTTTTTTTGTATTCTAACATTACACATTTCCTTTGTTTGTTATTATTTGTAGTAACAGTTTATTTGATGATTAATATAATATCACTTATATGACAAGTCAATAGGTCATCATATATTTGCAGATACAAGGTGAGGTAGTGCAGTTTCTTGTATAGATACTGATGTGTGCCATACAGATCCACGAGGTGATAAATATTTAATATGACACTTCCCTGTCTTATAAGTCAAGAATCGGTCAAAAACAGTAGTAAGTGCTTTAGTTTATTGGATAAGACGATAGCTATGTAGCAAAGTAAAGTTGCATAGGAGAGTTTTGTTTTATTCAAAGGCTTTTAAAAGTTCAGGCAAAAGTTGTTTTTTACGGCTTAAAATACGAGGTAAGTCGTAAAGGTTGGTGTCGATTTTATGGTATGGAATATTGTTGATAAGGTAGCGTTTGCCACATACTAATAATACAGAATTTTCTGCTATTACATCAGTTACCAAGAGGCAAGCAACGTCTAGGTTTTCGCTAATTAAGACGTTTTCTAATTCTTGCAATAAAACGTCTTTAGTTGTATTAAAGTTATGAAAGCCATTTTCTTCTATTTGTGAAACCGCAAAAGTGTATTTGTTGGTATTATATGTTTTGTAATCCGATTTAATTACTTTTGGGGCAGTAAAGCTGGCGATTACCGAGCCCACATCAAGGGTCTCTTCTAATAGCTTTGCACCGCTGTATTCGCATAGGTGTTCTAGTTCTTTAATGGCATTTTTATCGCGAAATGTTGAAGTTGGACTGCGTAGGAACAGTGTGTCAGTTACAATGCCACCAAGTAAAATACCCGCTATATCTTTTGGGGGTATAATATTGCTTTCTTTAAACATTTCGTAAATAAGTGTGCAGGTTGCTCCAACAATATCGCAGGTTATTTTGATTGGACGTTCAGTTGGTCCAATGCTTATGCGGTGGTGGTCTACAATCTCGATAATTGGTAGTTCGTCGGCACCATGAACAGCTTGGTTTAATTCGTTGTGATCTACTAATATTAGATTGGTAGGTGGTTCGTCTTCAATTTGTAGTTTAGAAAAAGTCCCCGTTACAAAATTGTTTTCATCAACCACAGTAAATAAGTCATCACTAGATTTGCGTAATATATGCTTAATATCATGTAGGTGGTCAGATGAGTAAAAAGTGGTTACGTTTTCTTGTAATAGTAATTTTACAGGTGAGCTAAATTTTAAGCGACGTACCGCTGTAGCAGAGTCAAACGCTGTTTGTAAAATGGCAACATTATATTTATTGGCCATATTTAATATGTAAGATGACACGGTTTTCTTGCCAGTGATAATTAGCATAGCAATGCCACATTCGATAGCTAAAGCTTGTAATGCTTCTCGGTTGCCAATGACCAGTGCGATGGTTTTGGTGTCGGCAGCATTAAAATGGGCTTTGGCGTTTTTGCGATCCATTGCACCAACAAATACATTTAGTTTTCTTAATTTGTCGGGGTTAGTTGGTTGATTGCATACTTTGGCGTGTAGGGCAGTAGCTGCTAAGTTTATAGAACTTGTTACGCTACGTCCAAATAAGCCAGAGTTGTTGCCATCTAAGTTAAAGTTAGAAGACTTTTGAAAAAAACGTTTGGTTAAATCGAATAAGGAAATCATTCCTAAATATTTATTGTTGTCGTCAACTACTGGTAAGCGATCGCTGTAGTTTTCTTGCATTAATTGTGCGCCGTGTAATAAGGTGGCGTTTTGATTTATGGTGGCAGGGGTTTGATTCATGATATCGTCAATAGTTGGGGCAATATCTTGTAATATTGGTGGTAATTCAACGCCAAATTTTTTAAATATAAATGCGGTTCTTGCTGGTGCTTTGCCTGCCGAGGCTGCCGAGATGTGCTTGTGTCCTTGGGCTTTTTTTAGATAGCTCAAGGTGATGGCGGCTGCGATTGAATCTGTGTCAGGATTTTTATGTCCAATAATAATGGTGTTTTTTCTATTCATAATGGAGATTGTGAAGAAATTAGCATAAAGGTCAAATATTGTTTTACAAAAATTATATTTAAAATATGAAAATATATTTGCCTTCGTTATAATACATAAATGGCTAAACATTTACCGCTTATTGCTGATATGAATGAATTATTAGCATTGTTTCATAAATCGACAAATCTTCAGGCTTTTTTGCAAGAGATGGTTGAATTGGTTGCAAGGCATATTTCTACGCAGGTAGCTTCTATTTATTTTTTAGATGATGAACAATTGGTTTTAAAGGCCAATCATGGTTTAAATGAAAAAGCAGTCGATGTATTACATATATCTATCAACGAAGGATTGGTTGGTAAGGCTATGTTGGATTTATGCCCTGTATTAGATAATCAGGCAAGTAAAAATCCCCATTTTAAATTGATTGATGGTTTGGATAGTCAGTTATACGATTCCTTTTTGGCTGTGCCAATTGCCAGGGGTTTAAAACGTATAGGTGTATTGGTTGTTCAGCGTGATATTACACATCCATTTGATGAATATGACACCTTGGCTTTAAGCGCTATTACATCTCAATTAGCTATGCTAATTGAGCAGACTCATTTGTTGATGAGCGCTGGTTTGCCAGTTAAAAAAACTAAGAGATGTTCAGAAATAATCTCCCGTAAGGTTGATGTTAAAACTGCTTCTCGTGGGCGAGCTTATGGTAAATTGTCCCATGGTCGCAAGCAGTTGTGGCCACCAAGTTTGCCAAAAACTTTGCCAGAATTTGGTTTGGAAGATTTTAAAATCGCGATGGGTTTGACGGTCAGTCAGTTGGAAAGGTTGCAAAAAAGAGTTGAAGAAACATTATCAGATGTTGCATCCTTAATTTTTACCTCTCATTTGTTGATGCTTAAAGATCCCGCTTTTGGCGGTAGAATGATTGATGAAATTCATGCTAATGTACATCCAGCCCAAGCTATTTGTAAGGTTGTAAATGAGTATCGTGGTATTTTTGCTAAAAGTCCTAATCCTGCTATGCAAGAAAAAGTACAGGATATAAGTGATTTGGGTGCGCGCTTAATTAATAATTTATTAGACGAACCAATGGCAGAGTTAAATGCTAATCACGGTATAGTGGTCGCAAGGGATTTGGCTCCATCGGATATTTTGACCTTATCTGCTGAAGGGGTTGAAGGTTTGGTTTTAATTGGCGGTGGCGTTACATCACATGTGGCAATTTTGGCTCGTTCGTTGCATATTCCATTGGTTATTGCTGATGAGAATAGTTTGTTGGATTTGCCAAATGGGGCAGAATTATTAATTGATAATGGAGTGTTATTGATTAAACCAGATATGCAAGCTATTGCCGAGTATCATCAGCGGGTTAAAAATGATGGTTTAAATGATGACAAAATAAAGTGTGTAGGTCCTTTGTTTACTAGTGATGCAGTGTCGGTCAAATTGGACATTAATGTAAATTTAGTTACAGATGTTGAATACGCGAAGGATTATCATCCAGATGGTATTGGGTTGTATCGTACAGAATTTCCATTTATGTTGCGTTCTGCATTGCCGACTGAAGAAGAACAATATCAAATATTTAGTCAGGTAGCACAGGGGGTTGGTAAAAATCCATTGACGATTAGGACTTTAGATGTTGGTGGTGATAAAATGATGGCTTATTACGAATCACCTAAGGAAGAGAATCCTTTTTTAGGTTTGCGTTCCATACGTTTTGCTTTAAAGCATCGCGAGTTATTTAGACATCATTTACGTGCTATCTTGCGAGCAAGTGTAGGTAAAGATTTAAAAATAATGTTTCCTGTTATTTCATCTATTGAAGAAATACGTGTAGCAAAACGTGCGGTAGTTGAGGCTATTGGTTCTTTGGTGGCTGAAGGGGCACCTTGCAATAGTAAGCCAAAGCTTGGCATTATGATTGAGGTGCCGTCAGTTTTGGCGTTGATTGATGAAATAGCTGCTGAGGTTGACTTTTTTTGTTTGGGAACAAATGATTTTGTGCAATACTTGCTATGCGTTGACCGTACAAATGAGATGGTGGCGGATTTTTATTGTTCGCATCATCCTGCTGTAGTTAGAGCTTTAAATATTGTGGTGAGAGCCGCTGATAAAGCTGGTATAGAATTATCGGTTTGCGGGGATATGGCACATAATGGGGCGTATATACCTTTGCTTATAGGTTTAGGTGTTAGGCGCTTAAGTGTTGACGGGGCTTATTTGTCATCGACGCGCAAAATTGTCGAAAGCATTAATTGTGCTAAGGTTAAAGTTATGGCGCAAAAGGCGTTAGAGTGCACGGTTATAGATGAAATAGCCGACTTGTTGAATATAGAAGAACGCTATCATATTGCTTGTAAACATATTTAGCATATATTTAAATATTAATATAATATCTTATTAAATTACCAACGCTCTGACTATAAGGTTCTTTACGCGTAGTTTGTGCCAATATTACTATGCAAATTTTAAAAAAGTTACTAGGCAAATTTTGATAATCCCTTGACATTGTTTAAATAAAAACTATCTTCATATTAGATATACGACATTTTAGGATTTATACGATGAATAATGTAGAGAAAAAAATAAAGCAGGGCAAAAGGGACTCAGGGCTATTGATTAGAAGCTTTATTGTGGATAATTTTAAGCCTGGCGAGATGATTCCTGGCGAGGCTGAGTTAATTAATTCATTGAATGTTAGTCGTTACTCTGTATTAAAAGAATTAACATCCTTAGTGGCTGAAGGTGTTGTTGAACGTCGACAAGGTTGTGGCACGTTTATGTCTAAACGCGGTTCAAGTATCAATTCGCATAATATAGCATTTATAGCTAATGAATTTGAAGCTCATATGAATATTGAGATTATGCGAGGTGTAGATGATTATTTGCGTGATACAGATTTTAATTTAGTACTTTTAAATAGTAATTTTAATAAAGAATGTGAAGTTCTTAATCTTGGAAAGGTTAGAGGTGGACGTTTTGGTGGTGTGTTGGCGATTTTAGATCCCGATGCAGAGTCTTTAAAGGAGGCTAGTTCTATAATAGATGACGGTATTCCTTTTGTGCAGATTGATAGAAGTTATAATGAAATTAACGCGCCTATTATAGAGTCTAGCCATCAAGCAGGTGCGTACAAGGCTGTTGCGCATTTAATTGCGATGGGACATACAAACATTGCCCATATTACTTTTGTAGACCCTGAATACTCGTCATTATCCTCAGTTAAACAAAGATACTTAGGTTATAAACAGGCTTTAGAAGATCATGGAATAGAGTTTAAAGAAGATTATGTAAAGCAGATTAATATTCTTGGCCCAGGTCGCAAATTACCTGACTGCATGAAAGATTTGTTGGGTTACGAGTCAATGCATAAACTTTTATCTATGAAAGAAACTCCAACGGCAGTGTTTTTATTGAATGACTCAATAGCTAAGGGTGTTTATAAGGCTATTAATAATCATGGTTTAGAAGTAGGTAAAGATGTTAGTGTCATCGGTTTTGATAATGATATTTCAGCCCAGTATTTAAATCCTCCACTAACTACTGTAGAGCAGGCCTTTAGAAAGATAGGCAATCAAGCAATGCAATTATTAGAAGAAATTATGGAAGGAAAATCGCAATCTAAAAAACATATCGAAATTCATGGTGAGTTAATTATTCGCGATAGCGTCAGAAGATTGACCAGATAATTTATGTACTATATTTTGTAAAATAATGAGGGTAAGCATGGCCAAAAAATTAATAGGTGAGTTTAGAGGTAAATTTTTTACTCTAATAGAATTATTAGTAGTGATTTCTATTATTAGTATATTGGCTAGCATGTTGTTGCCATCTTTAAAAAATGCCAAAGAAAAAGCTGTGCGTATTTCATGTATGAATAATTTTAAACAAATAGGCTTGGCACTTGTAATGTATTCATCGGATTTTAGAAATATTCTTCCAAGGCCTGTTAGGTATGACACAAACTTGCGTGGACATGGTTATATCAATGCTAGTGGTGATGATGGTGTAGGAGGATATGGTCTTTTAAGTAAAGAAGGCTATTTATCTGATGTTCATGCTTATAATTGTCCAGCGGTTAAAGGACATATATCTAGTTGGTATGCTAATACTACTATGCGTATTGCATCAATGTCTGGCGGCGATAGGTTGGAATGGCATACATGGAAATATCCAAATAACGGAACTTACTGGTTATCGGCAGATTTTAATCCAACTGCAAATTATGATTACGGTACTTACGGTAGGGGAGCAAATCATAATTATACAGGTTTAAATGTTCAATACAGTGACGGTCATGTGCAATGGGAAATCCCCATTTGGGAAGCTTATGATAATAATAGATTTAGCTATTTAAACGGTCATTACGATTTACAGTAATAATTAATATAAAACACAATCGTTGAAAGGAAAAATATGATAAAAAGATGCTCAGTAATTGTTGCATTGATTTTGGTTTCTTGTCAGAAACCGCAAAATTTGCAAACGCACAAGATGCAAATAGCCAAAGAGACACCTAAAGCTAGTTATGTAGTAAATCCAACGCAGATATTGCTTTTTGATAACTTAGATGGTCAATCTTTAAATTTAGTTGATAATACCGCTGGTAAAATTAGCGCCAACACAACATTTGTACCTACAAAATACAATAAGGGTTTTCTGAGTGGTGAAGGTGTAGGTAATCGTTGTATTACATATAAAGGCGAAGGTAATTTTAATCCTTTGCAAGGCACTTTAGAATTATGGGTGCAAATAGGTGATAAATTTGCAAAGAACAAGCACAATGAACATTTGGCTACTTTAAAAATAGATGACAATAACTGTATTGGTTTATATTACAATTTTAAAAATAATGCTTTAATGTATTGGATTAAAGATGCCGATACTCCAGGGCAAAATATTCATCAAAAAGAATTAAATACCTTTATGGGCGGTCCTGTATTAGATTGGCATGCAGGAGAAAGACATCATATTGCTATAACGTGGCAAAAAGATCATACATTAATGTATATTGATGGCATAAGTGCGCGTTGGCAAAATTACCGTGGGCAATTATATGCCAAATTTAATAAAAACTCTAAAATTGAAATAGCTAGAGATAGTAATTTTATAATTGATGCGATTAGAATTTGGAATAATGCCAGAGCACCACGCCGCTTAGATAAAGCCCCTTCTTTGGCCGATGCCAATGAGGTTTTTAGTTATAAAACACATCCAAAAATTTCACAATTAGGTAGTGAAAACACCATTAATAATGGCAATACAGTTTTAGCGGTTGCACCTGCTACTGGATTGCCTTCGATACTTGCGGATAAGCAAAAGAAAGTAGCATTAATTTGGGGTAAAAGTGATTTGTTTTTTAATAAAAAGAAAATACAAATAGATGCTGATGTTAAATATAGTGCTAATCAAATTACAGGTTCACTTAATTTGATTAATGAACCAGTAATAAAAGCTCATAGTAAATATATTCGTGATCAAAAAGGTATAAAGTTAGAATTGATATTAGAAAACACCGGTGATAAAGTTTGGAAAAAAGATGTAACTATTACTTTTGATGCCTTGACTAAAGATAGTATGGGTTTTATGGCGCTCTCTGGTGCACCGTTTAATATGGTTGATGGCGTTGTTAGTTATTGCGGTACTAAACAAGGTAATCAGGTTGTAGGTAGCGCACATCCTTCGGCTTATATACCCATGGCAACTGTATATCAGTCGTCTAAAGATTATGGTTTTACAATAACCGAACCAATGGATACACCGGATTATTTGACCATTGATTTTGGTCATGATTTTCCAAGCGATCAACTGGCTATGATTAATCGTGATGTATTGATAAAAGCCAATTCACAGAGAGTTTTAACATATTATATAACTGTACATGCAGGTGATTGGCGCGCTGGATTAAAATTTGTAAATGATAAATTTCCTAAGACATTTCAATCAGTTATAAAAGACAATTCTAAAGTTGATGGAGGAATGGTAATAGGTACCAGAAGTGACAAAGCCTTTCTCGATGGTGTAAAAGGAACAATTTATCGTGAAATTAGCGTAGAAAATCACGATCAAGTTGTTTTTGGTAATTGGGTTCCAGATAAACCAAATCGTAAAACATTAAAATTTTACGATCAGTTGTATAATCAAATAGACGATTTACATAGAGCCAATGTAGCAGGTTTACTTTATATACAGGCAAGAGAATGTAAAAAAATGGATATGGCAAAAGAGCGTTTTGCCGAATCTTTATTGTATAATTCTAAGGGAGAAATAATAACCAGCTATGGATTTGGAGCAAAGATGACTTGCGTAGAGGGTTCTGCTTGGTTTAAGCATTTGGTATCTCAATCTAAAGCTATTTTAACTAAAATACCTAATGGTGATGGCTTCTTTTTTGATAATTCTTGGGATAAAAAATATGCTAAAGTTATCGATGCAGTTGCAAAGGTAGCGCATGATAAAGGTTTGTTTTTTGTTACCAATGGTGGTTCGTCAAATTCAGCAGGAAGTGCAGATGCCATTATGATTGAAGGCACTCTTTATGCTTTACGTGGTTTAGCATATTTAGGATTGGCTCAGCCTGTTACTTTTGTACCGATTAATCATTACAATAGCTATGGTATTGATGGTCCCGCCGAAGGTGTTATTGATAATTTTCAAGCTGATTTAAAGGGATGTTTACTATACGGTGCATACTACGGATATAATTGGGGTGGCACAAAAGGTTTTGGTGAGGAAAGCAAAAAGATTTATCAAGATTATTTACCCTTGGAAGCTAATTTAAAAGGTAAGAAATGGTATTTAGTTCCTCACGCTTTACAAGTTCCAAATAATGTTAAAGCCAATATTTTTGAAAATGGTAAAGGTGAGTTAATTACATATATAACATCAGAAGGTTATCCATTTAGGGGTGATATTTTAAAACCATTTACAGTTTCTGTAAGAGTTCCTAATCGTGCGATTAAACAAGTGTTGATTCGTAGAATAGAAGATAGTAAAGAGACTCCAGTGGCATTTAAACGCAATGGAGATCGTATAGAAATTGAAGTAGTCAATCATAGTTCAATTACAATGTTAAAATTTAAATAATAGGAAATTATCTAATGACATCAAAAGTAACTACTGCAATATTAGGTGCAGGGCAACCTAATATTGCAACTAACCAGCACTTGCCAGCCTCTTTAAAGTCAGAAATTGTTGATTTGAGAGCTTTGTGTGATCGTTTAGAAACGGTTAAGGATTATGCCAATGAAGCAGGTGTAAAAGCGTACACCGACTATGAAGAAATGCTTGCCGATTCTGAAATAGATATGATACAAATCGCTACGCCAGATCAGTTTCATTGTCAACATGCTTTAATGGCATTAGAGGCTGGAAAACATGTCTTGTTGCAAAAGCCACCCTGTATTAGCATGCAAGAATTGCAACAATTGCAAGACGCAGCTAAAAATGCAAAGGGTAAACTTAAAATTATCCTTAATCAAAGGCATACAAAGTTGACTAGATCAATACACAAATATATTACAGATGGTGTTATTGGTGATGTTCGCGAAATTATCATTAAATTTCGTGGGCGTAGGTTTCCTATTGAAAATTTAGATAGTTTTTATTTTAAAAAAGAGTCAGGCGGTGTATGGTTGCATAACACTATGCATTGGTTAGATGAGGCTGTGTTGTATGCGGCAGAGATGCCAAAGACAGTTAATATTTTATCGACTAAAAATGAAAACGGTATACCTCAGTGTTTGGGTGAAGGACCTAATTATTGGTCGGCAATCTTTCCAATGGAAAAAGTAACCTTTTTGTTTGAGTATAACACAATGCTGATGCATGAGGGTATGCCAGGAGGTATGCAACGTATTATTATAGGTACTGAAGGTGAAATTCGCCAAAATTATGGTTCTGAAGATTTAATTTTATACAAGAAGGGTTCAGACGAAATTTCTAATCTACCGCTATTAGATTCTCAATTAGTGGGTTTAGAAGATGTTATTGAGGCTTTTCGTCAGGGTATAGATGATTTTGCTAAAGAAATTATCGATGGTAAACAGCGAGAACCTAAAACTGAAGATTCACTAAATCTTTTTAAATTAATTTTACAAGGCTTAAACAATGAGTAGTTCTAAAAAATATAAAGTAGGTGTTATTGGGGTAGGTGTTTGGGGATGTCATAGCTTAGAACGTGAATTAGTGAAAACTGGTTTATGTGAAATTAAAAGCATTTGTGGTGCTAATCAATTTGGGGCTGGATTATATGATGATGTTGAACAAGCATCAAAGGATTATGCCAATGAATTTAATGCTCAATATGTGGCTAATCCAGACGAAATCATTAATGATTCTGAAATTGATATTGTCTCGGTTATGACGGCCCCTTTAGTTAAGCCAGAGTGGCTGATTGAAGCATTAAATAACAATAAGTATGTGGTTACAGACAAGCCTCTTGGAATGAATGTTAAAGATGCACAGGCTATTTGTGATGCCGAGGCAAGTTCTAAGGCGCATGGTTTTATGTTAGGTGGTTATCATATAAGGCCGGCAGTTGCTAAATTAGTGGATTTAGTCCAGCAAAATAAATTGGGTGAGATTAAAGCTGTATCTATTCGTTTAAATTTTACAGGTGGTATTTATCCTGGTTTTAATCCAACTAAACAATGGGGTAGTGAAGTACCTGGTGGAGAATCTGTAACTATAGGATCGCATGGATTATTAACAGCCATGAAGTTAGTCAATGCCGATATTGTAGATGTATATCAAGTAAGAAAAAACGACTTTTATCAAGAGTATAAAGATGCAGGCGTAGATGATTATGCAATTTATAATGTTAAATTTTCTAATGGTGCTATTGCAAATGTAAGTGTTGGCCGTTTACCATATAAAATACCAAACGAAGATATTGTTATTGAGTTGACAGGTACAGATGGTTATGCGCATATTCAAGGCATAGATTTAACTGTATACCCAAACGAAGAAAATTTTACAGGTGTCTTTAATGGTGCTGATTTAACTTGTGAAGTTTTTAAACATTTTGTTAGTACAATTGAAAATAAAAATATTGCGCCTTTAACTACCTTTAATGAAGGTTTAGTAATTCAACATATTTTTGATAAGTTTAAAAAATAGAAAATATGCAAGATTTAAAAATGAATAAAAGCTGTACGGAGATTTTGCCAGGTGTATGGAAATTTACATTGGGTACTCCAGAAGAACATACTCCTGTAAAATTAAGAAATATTTTGCCTAATAAGTCAGGGTTTGAGGTTAATAATTTAAATAGTCAAATAAATATATCTTTAGAAGATATTAATTGTCGTCAAACTTCTAGGGGCATAGTGGTAGATATGCCTTTAGAAGAAAACGAAGATATTTATGGCTTTGGCTTACAATTAAAATCTCATTGCCAAACAGGTAAGAAAAAAATTATTAGAGTTAACAGCGACCCAGTATCAGATACGGGTGATTCTCATGCTCCAGTTCCATTTTACTTGTCTACTGCTGGATATGGTGTTTTGGTTGATACAGCTCGGTATGCTAGTTTTTATTGTGGTTCGCATCAACGTATAAGCTCTAATGATGTTATTGCGGTAAACGATAATAAAGAAATTGGTACCAATACGGATGATTTGTATTCTGATAAAAAAAATACAAATGCTATGACCATTGATATTCCAACGGCTAAAGGTGTAGATGTTTACGTGTTTAGTGGTTCGTCAATGAAAGATGCTTTAAGTAAATATATTATGTTTTCCGGAGGAGGTTGTTTGCCTCCATTATGGGGACTTGGAATGATTTATCGCGGTTATGCTCCAAATAGCCAAGAGGACACTTTAAACTTAGCTAAGCAGTTTCGTGATAACAAAATGCCTTGCGATGTCTTTGGATTAGAGCCTGGCTGGATGGATAAATCATATTCTTGCAATTATATTTGGAATAAAGATAAATTTGCCCAGAAGGATGAATTTTTAAAAGATATGCAATCGATGGGTTTTGAAATAAATCTGTGGGAACAGTTTTATGTCGAAAAATCAGCACCTTTTTTCAAAGATATTAAAAAATATTGTGGAGACCATACTGTTTTTGGTGGTTTGGTACCGGATTTCTCGCTTGCGGAAGCTAAAAATATTTTTGCCAAATATCATCGTGAAAATTTTATAGATGCAGGCATTCATGGCTTTAAATTGGATGAGTGTGATAATTCTGATTATATACGCTTCCCTTGGGCATTTCCTGAATATGCTGAGTTTCCATCTGGTATAGATGGTGAACAGATGCATTCTTTTTTAGGTGTTTTAGGTCAAGAAGCTATATTGCAATCTTTTAGAGAGGCTAACAAACGAACATACAGTAATTGTCGCTCTTCCCATGCATTGTCTGCGCCGTATCCCGTTGCTATTTATAGTGATTTATATAAACACGAAGATTTTATTAGAGGTACAGTAAATGCAGGTTTGTCTGGATTGTTGTGGACACCTGAGGTTAGACAATGTGAATCTGTTGAAGAACTAATTAGACGTATTCAATCGGTTGTGTTTTCGCCTATGGCGTTAGTTAATGCGTGGATGGTTAAAAATCCTCCGTGGCATCAATATGATGAAGAAAAAAACAATCGAGATGAGTTATTAGATAATCATCAAGATGTTGAAGCATCTTGTAGGGAATTATTTGAATTACGTATGAGTTTTATACCATATATTTACACTTCATTTGCCAATTATTATTTAAAGGGTGAGCCAGTTTTTAGGGCTTTAGTTGTTGATTGGCCAAATGATTTAGAAGTCAGAAATATAGAAAATCAATATATGGTAGGTGACAATTTGATGTTTGCACCATTAATTGCTGGTCAAACTGAACGTGAGGTCTATTTGCCAGAAGGTGAATGGATTAATTTTTTTACTGAAAAAAAATATTCAGGCAAACAAAAATATATTTTTAAAGCAGGTGTTAAAGATATGTTGTTGTTTGTAAAAAATAATACTTTGTTGCCAATCGCCGAGCCTTTAACCAATATCAAACAGGATACCTGTTTTAAAATTAATGTGAAAGTTTATGGGGATAATCCAAGCGTGTTTAAACTGTTTTGTGATGATGGCTATAGCTATGATTTTGAAAAAGAGCAATACGATTGGCTACAAATGAGTTGGGATAATCAAGTAGGCGGGCAGTTTAAATTTGACAAAAACTTAGATATGAAAATCAAATACAGTATTAATGATTGGGTAAAGGTATGTTAATTAAACTTAGTAATAAGCTATGTTTAAAATCACGAGTTATTATTAGCAATGTACAAAGCTAACTTTATATTTTATAAAACTAAACAAAGGAGAAAGAAATGAATAAAAAATTATTATTATGTGGTATGGCTATGTTGGGCATGTTGCAGGTTTCACAAGCAAAAGTAACATTATTAAATCATTTTGATAAAGCTGAAACAGTAGATGGTAAAAAGGTTATTGTATCAGAAATACCAGAAAATAGTCATTGTGAGGTTTTTGGCAATATCAATTTTACTGATAGTGATTTTGGAAAAGGTGTTATCTGCACAGCGAGTGAGGATGAATTAGTTTTTAATGCTAATCAAGTTATAAATCCAGAGCAGGGAGCAGTAGAACTGTGGTTGCAAGTAAACAATGATTTAGATACACAAAAGAAAAATATCCCAGTATTTAAAGTTATCTTAGACAAACAAAATGCAATGGGGGCCTATTACAATGTTAAAACGCATAAAATAGTTTTTTGGATTAAAGACACCGATACACCAGCGCCAGCAGGCAGAAGATATCATGGAACAATTTACCCATTGATTTTGCCTTCTAGAGAACTTTCTTGGGAAGCTGGCGAAAGTCATCGTATTGCGTTTGTTTGGTCAGCTAATAAACAAAGAATTTATATTGATGGTCAAAATAATATAGGAGCTTATTTTTCTACTTTTACTGCAACGCCAACAGAAAGTAGTCAGTTAATATTAACTGGAGATGATGATGGTTCGCTTACATTTGATGCTATTAAAGTGTCAGATACTTTTTTAACTATTGAACAATTAAATAAAACACCGTTTAAATAATATATTGGATAATAAAATGCAAAATCATAAATGTAAATTTGGTGATTTCGACAAGACAAATGGCGCCTTTAAAATTAAGACGCCAGAGTTACCTAAACCGTGGTGTAATTATCTAACTAACGGTAATTTCTTTTCGATGATATCTCATATTGGTACAGGTTTTAGCTTCTTAAAGGAGTATAGATTAAACAGTCTTATTCGTCGAGATAGCGAACCTTTGTATCCTGAACATCCAGGAAGAGCCATTTATATTAAAGAGAGTGGCGATAAATTTTGGATGCCTAATTTAGTGTTATCTAAAGATGATGTTGATGAGTATCAGTGTGTACATCAGCAGGGTAAGACAGAGATTACAACCAGTAAAAATGAATTGCAATTTACAAGTAGTTATTTTGTTCCGCAAACTTTTGATACTGAAGTTTGTCGTATGCAAATTACAAATAATAGTACTAAGGAAAAAACTTTTGAGTTATATTCTGTTGCCGATATTTGTATGGGTATGAATTGTATTGATTCAGAAGATATGCTTTTTGATGATTTATTTCGTCAAGAGCAAGAAATCAATGGTGCATTGGTAAGTAAAAAAAGATTTAATCGTCCTGCAGGCTCAGAAGTAGTGGAAGAGTGGGGTTATAATGGTTACATGGTTTCAACAGTTAAGCCAAATCAGTTTGAAACTAGAAGAGATAAATTTTTAGGTGCGCATGGTTCGTTTTTACGCCCAAAGGCAGTTGAAACTTCTAGCTTATCTAATCAAGATACTATTGGGGCGGGTATTGTTAAATGTATGCAATGGCAAATTACATTAGCACCCAATCAGAGTATTAATATAGATTTATCTATTGGCTTGTGTAAAGAAGCAGATTTAGATAATACTATTAAATCTTTATCAAACAGCAATAATATTGATTTATACGAATCTCAAAGCGAAGAATTTTGGCAAAATTTTCAAAAACAAGGTCATAAATTAAGATCTCAAGATTATAAATTAGATGCTGTAGTTAATTATTGGACACCATATCAGGCATATATTACTAGTCATTTGGGCAGGCATCCTTCTTTTTATTCTGGTGGCAGTTGGACTTGTGGCATTAGAGATCAAGCACAAGATGCTTTTGGGATATTGCCTTTTTTGCCGGAATATGTAGGTGAAGAAGTATTGCGTTTATGTAAAAACATTTGGAGTGATGGGCGATTTCCGCACTTAGTTTCACGTATAGCTATGCCTCCTGAAGAGAGTTCTAAATGCGATTCTGGATTGTGGTTAATTTTTATTGTTGATGAATATATTAAAGAAACAGGCGACGTTGATGTCTTAAATAAAGAGGTTGGTTATTTAGATGGTGATTTAAAAGAAAGTGTATTTAAACACTTGCAAAAATTGATTGATTTGTCGTTGACTAAAATGGGTGCTCATGGTTTGCCTTTATTTAGAAAAGGTGATTGGAACGACGCTCTTGATGGTGTTGGTAAAAATGGTAAGGGCGAAAGCGTTTGGATGGGGCAGTTTTTAGTGTGGTTGTTACGCAAAATGCAAAATATGTCTGCTTTAGTTAAAGATAATGCTAGTCAGGAAAAGTATAAAAATAATGCAGATAAATTAAGTGATTTAATCAATGATATTGCATGGAATGGCCAATGGTATATTCGTGGTTTTGACGATAACGGTAAAGCCTTTGGTACGCCTGATTGTCAAGAAGGTAAGATATTTTTAAATGCACAGACTTGGGCAGTTTTAAGCGGTGTGGCTACAGGTAATAGAGCAAAGACGTGTTTGGAATCTGCATTAAAAATGTTAATGACCCCATGGGGACCTAAAACTTTAACACCAGCATTCTCAACAACTAAAGATGAAATTGGAATTATATCGGCATTTACGCCAGGTAGTAAAGAAAATGGCGGAGTGTTTTTACATGCCGCTGCATTTTTTACGGCCGCTTTGGCTAAGGTTGGTAAAAAAGACGAAGCTTTTGAAGTTTTAAATAAGTTTTTACCCGCCAATCAGCAGACAGAGGTATTTGAGCTAGAGCCATATACTTTTTGTAATTTTATATTTTCTACAGATTCTCAAATAGCTGGACGTGGGTACTATCATTGGCTCACAGGCACGGGCGCGTGGATGAATAGAATAATTATTGATTATATTTTTGGTGTTCAAGCAGATTATCAAGATTTGATTATAGATAGTAAAATACCAGAGGAGTTGGCTAACTCTACTGTTGTACGTAACTATCGTGGTAAAGAATATACAATAAGTTATGCAGGTGCTAATCAAGCTCCAGTTGTCAAAACAGTAGAGATTGAGGTTTAGATATGATAAAAACAGGCTTAGTTTCAATAACTTTGCGTGATTTGTCTATTTATGATGTAGTTGATGCTGTACAGACAGCTAAGCTTGACGGAATAGAATGGAGCGCTGGTGAAATTCATGTACCTGAGGGCGATATGTCCAAAGCGTCTGAGGTTCGCAAATTATGCGCTGATAGTGGTATTTCAATACCTACTTATGGTTCTTATTATCGTGTTGGATATAATGATAACAATCTAATGCCTTTTGAAAAGGTGTTAGATTCAGCATGTGAATTAGGAGCAAAGACCATTAGGGTTTGGGCTGGTGCAGAGGGTTCACAAGATGTTACTCAACAGCAAAGATATGCCGTTATAGCTGATATGCAAAAAATTTCTGATATGGCAAAAAAAGAAAATATTAGTATTACAGTGGAGTATCATGAAAAAACCTTAACAGATAGTAAAATGTCAACTTTAGGTTTAATAGATGCGTTGTCCGATAAAAATGTAAAGTTTTCTTGGCAACCTCCAGTAGATTTAAATGAAGAGCAATGTAGTGATATTATTGCTTCTATTGGCAATAGACTGGGAAATATTCATGTTTTTAATTGGGAAAGAAATACTAATGGTGATGTGCTAAGGTTGCCATTAGAACTGGCTACAAAACAGTGGCATCGATATTTATCACTGGTTACCCGACAAATACCTACAGAGGATTATTATGCTCTGTTGGAGTTTGTGATAGATAATGATAAAACACATTTTTTTAAAGATGCTGAAATTTTAAAATCTTTAGTGAATAGTATCAATAATTAAAGATAAAATAATGTTAGAATATACTAAAAGTCAGTTTTTATATTTATCATAGCGTAATTATAGCAAATGACTTTAATAAATATTATAGTATTATAATTTCTTTGGAATGGATGGATTTATGACATTTAATATTCAGGATAATTTAATAGAAACATTTGATCAAATAGATGTTTATTTATTTGATCAATTATTAAAAGGTCGTTTTGATAATTGCCATAATGTATTAGATGTCGGTTGTGGTGGAGGTCGTAACTTAGTGTATTTATCAAAATGTGGTTTGGATATTTACGGTGTTGATCAAGATCAGGAGGTTTTAGACAGGGCTATATCATTGTTGCCTAATGGTAAATTTGAATGTGCATTAGCAGATAAGTTAAATTATGTAGATAATAATTTTGATGTTGTTATTTGTAATGCTGTTTTACATTTTGCGCAAGATGATAAACATTTTCAAGATATGCTAAATGAAATATGGCGCGTGATTAAACCAGGTGGCTTTTTGTTTGCTCGCTTGGCATCATCTCAAGGTATTGAAGATTTAATTAAGCCATTAGGTAATAATGTTTATGATTTGCCAGATGGTTCTAAGAGATATTTAATCAATGATGATATGTTATTAAAACACACTGATAATTTAAAAGCACAGTTGTTAGATCCAATTAAAACAACTAATGTTCAATCAAAAAGGTGTATGAGCACATGGGTGATAAAAAAGATATAATATTATTATATCTTTTTTAGGCCTATCGCTGTGATGCGAAATTGTCTAGGTGATATACCAGTGCGTTGTTTAAATAATTTTGAGAAATAAAAAGAATCAGGAATCCCTATTTGCACGCCTATCTCTTTAATGGAAATGCTTGTATCGCATAATAATTGGCGCGCTTTAGCAATGCGACGCATAATTACATATTCTTTTGGGCCAATTCCAAAACATTTACTAAAACAATTTGCAAAATAAGTAGGGTGCCACGAGCCAATATCAGCCAAGTTTTTTGAAGAAAGGTTCCCGGTGATATTCATATCGATATATTCAAGTGTATTGGCAAATTTTGCAAAACCAGACAATATAGTTAAGCCGTTATCTGCATAATGCTGTATAAATTCACTTAATAGTATTCTTAAATATCCTTGATTAGCTAATTGGTATCCTTCGTTGTCATTGCGGTTTTTGACTAGGCGATTAAATATACTTTTAATCCATTTAACATCTTGTGGCATTATTTGCATTCGTTGTCCGATTAAGGCAAGTAATGCTCTTTCGGATGATTTGCTAGGTACAAAATGAATCCATGAATGGTTAAAATATGTTTTGCATTTTAACTCTAGGGGTGTCCAAGGTGGTATGAAATATAAAAATCCTTGGACGCAGTTTAGCCAGTTGCCACCAATGCCAATTGCAGCTTCACCACTATGAGGTAAATATATTTTAGCGTGCGAATTAAATTGACGTTGATTCCAATTTGCAGCGGTTATCTTTTTTTTACCTACTTCTTCAATATTGAATGTCCAAGAATCTACTAGCATATGTGAAAAATACAAGTTTCTCTTTTAAATGTCTATGTAATTTTTTATTTTTTATACTTAAATAATGGGATTATAACTTTAAAAAAATTAGGAGCTATTATGTATAATCTACCATTTAGACAAATACATCTCGATTTTCATACTTCACCACATTTGCCAGATATTGGTAAGAAGTTTGACAAAATAGAATATCAAAAACGTTTGCAATCAGCGTATGTAAATTCTATCACCACCTTTGCAACATGTCATCACGGTTGGCGTTATTACAAAGGGAAAAAAGGTGAAATGCATCCAAATCTCGATTTTGATTTATTGCGAGCGCAGTTTGATGCATGCAAGGAAATAGGCATTAATGTACCAATTTATTTAACGGCAGGGGTTAATGATTATGCTTATATTAAGCATCCAGATTGGCATGAAATTAGTCCAGATGGTCATTTGCAGGGGTGGACAGATAGCAACTTAAAACCAGGTTTTCATGTCATGTGTTTTAATACACCATATCTTGATTTTTTATGTGAACAAATATCAGAAGTCGTAACATTATTTCCAGATAATGATGGCATATTTTTAGATATTATTACTCAAGGTGAGTGTTGTTGTACTAGATGTGTATCAAGTATGCACGAGAAAGGCTACGATCCAACCAAAAAAGAAGATCGTTTAAAACATTCTAAGGAAGTGCTTGCCAATTATTTTAAACGCACGACAGAGGCAGCTAGAATTACTAATCCTAAAAATGCAATATTTCATAATTCTGGGCATATTACAGTTGGTAATCGTGATATATTGCCGTATTTTTCTCATTTGGAATTAGAAAGTTTGCCAACGGGTGGTTGGGGTTATGATCATTTTCCTATGTCGGCAAAGTATGTTCAAAAATTATCATTTGACTTTTTGGGTATGACAGGAAAATTCCATACGACTTGGGGTGAGTTTGGTGGGTTTAAACATCCTAATGCTTTGCGTTATGAATGTGCTGCTATGATAGCGTTTAATGCTAAATGTTCTGTGGGAGATCAACTACATCCATTGGCTGAATTAGATGCTACTACCTATAATCTTATTGGTACAGCTTATAAAGAAGTTGCAGAAAAAGAAGCGTGGTGTATCGATGCATCAGCTGTTTCAGAGATTGCTCTTGTATCACAAGTACCTTACAGTCCTAATCAAGAAACTTACCCAGGTGATATTGGCGCAGGACGTATGTTACTTGAAGCGCATTTTCAGTTTGATGTATTAGATCAAGCACATAGCTTTGAAGGTTATAGGGTGTTGATTATTCCAGATAGCATACGTTTTGATGAAGAGTTAAGTGTTAAAGTGCAAGTTTTTATTGATAATGGAGGTAAAGTTATTTTAAGTGGAGAGTCTGGTTTAAAGGTTGATGGTACTGGTTTTGCTCTTGATTTAGGTTTAAATTATCAAGGTGAGTCTGATAATACTCCTAATTATATGTTGCCAACTGCAGATTTGCGCCCTGCTTATCAAAGTACGCCTTTTGTATCTTATGTCAAATCACAAAATGTAAAAGCAACTACAGGTACATCTATTGGCGATATATATGAGTCTTATTTTAATCGTACTTATAAACATTATTCTTCGCATCAGCATACACCTTTTAAGCCAGAACCATCAGGTTTTGATTTAGGTGTTTGTACGCAAAACACTTTATATTTTTCACATCCTGTTTTTAGTTTGTATCGTGGATATGGTGCAACTATATACAAAGATTTTGTTGTGCGTGCCATTAAATCTTTTATGGGTAATGATGTTATGATAGATACAAATTTACCTTCGACAGCTCGTATTAGTATTAATGAGCAAATTAAAAAAAGTAGATATGTATTGCATTTACTTTATGCTTCAACTATTTCACGTGGTGGTGCAATGCAATTGTCGGGCGGTAATTTAGATGCGGACAATGCCAGCATTGAGATAATTGAAGATTTATTACCATTGTATAATACAGTTGTATCTTGTAAATTGCCTAAACAAGTAAAAAGTGCGACCCTTGAACCTCAAGGTATCTGTTTGCCAATTACGCAAAAAGGTGATCGTTTTGAAATTACGGTAAAAGAGTTTACTTGTCATCAAATGATAGCTTTAGAATATACTGATTAAAATTCTTAGTTTATTTTAGACATAAAAAAGCCCCTAATAAAATAGGGGCTTTTTTATGAAGTATACTTTTGTATTATCGTTTTAGCACTATGCCCAACCACTCTTGAATTATAGGGCTAAACTTAACAACTAATGGTGTAAATACTATAGAAACCATTGACATTAGTTTGATTAAGATGTTTAAACTAGGGCCTGATGTATCTTTGCAAGGATCACCAACTGTGTCGCCGATAACAGCAGCTTCGTGGGTAGGGTTGTTTGAACCATCAGGTAGTTTTTTACCGCCTAAATTGCCTGCTTCTACATATTTTTTGGCATTATCCCAAGCGCCACCAGCATTGTTTAACATAGTTGCTAAAACAAAACCTGTAGTTAATGTACCTGCTAATAATCCAATTACTCCAGGTACACCCAAAATCAAACCGGCAACAACAGGGATTAATATGGCTAAAATAGAAGGTAATACCATTTCTTTTTGTGCGCCTTGTGTTGAAATATCCACACAGGCGGCATAATCAGCTTTGGCTGTACCTTCCATAATGCCAGGGATTTCTTTGAATTGTCGTCTGACTTCATTTACCATTGAACCAGCTGCACGTCCAACGGCTTTCATTGTCATTGCACAAAAAACAAATGCGGACATTGCCCCAATAAAAATTCCGCAAAGAACAAGAGGGTTCATCATATGTACTTGATAAATGTCGATAATGCTAAGGATATCAAATTTTTGTATAGCCTCTTTACTTAGCATTATTTTTTCGCCAGCGGCATTTAATGCTCCGCCCATATTGAAGCCATCATTATTTTGAGCAATATTGCCTGCCCACATTTTGATTTCTTCTACATAAGCTGCAATTAAAGCCAGGGCAGTAAGGGCAGCAGAGCCTATGGCAAAGCCTTTGCCAGTTGCGGCAGTAGTGTTGCCAAGAGAATCTAGTGCATCAGTGCGTTCGCGCACTTCATGGCCTAATTTTGCCATTTCTGCATTGCCACCTGCATTGTCGGCGATGGGTCCGTATGCATCTGTTGCTAATGTAATACCAAGAGTAGATAACATACCTACTGCGGCAAATCCAATACCATATAATCCCATATTAAAATTGCTAAAACCACCTGGAAATCCAAATGCACATAAAATACCAATTACCACTGTTATAACAGGTAATCCTGCGGAATACATACCAGTAGCTAACCCATCAATAATAACGGTTGCTGCACCCATTTGTGCTTCACTGGCTAGATTTTTCGTAGGCTTATAATGATCTGAGGTGTAGTATTCAGTGGCTTGCCCAATAATTACTCCAGCGATAAGTCCCGCTGTAATAGAACCAAAAATACCCCAAGATATTATGCCCATATTGGCAATAATTGCCGCTACAATTAAGATGCCAACCGAGCTAAACAAAGTACCAAATAATAATGAATTTAGTAAATCTTTTTGAGTAGCATCGTTTTTGCATTTGATAGTAAAGATACCTAATATTGACATAAATATGCCAAAGCCTGCAATAATCATTGGCGCTACAATATACATTACACCTTCAGTTGCTACGTTAAAGTCAACATCGGCAGATTTTTGAGCAACAACAGACGCTCCAATGGCAGCGGTTGCTAAAATAGAGCCACAGTATGATTCGTACAAGTCAGCACCCATGCCTGCGACATCACCAACATTGTCACCAACATTATCAGCTATGGTGGCTGGATTGCGAATATCATCTTCTGGGATACCAGCTTCTACCTTACCTACAAGGTCAGCCCCAACATCAGCGGCTTTAGTAAAAATGCCTCCTCCAACACGGGCAAATAAAGCCTGTGTAGAAGCGCCCATACCAAAAGTAATCATGGTGATAGTTATTTTTACCATTTTTTCTGTAATATTTAAACCAGAGTGAACAAACTCAACACCCATAAAATGCCATCCAGTTGTCAAGCCTGTTGTAGCATCAGTTGCAAAGGCTATTTTATCTAAAAATAGATACCATGCACATATATCGATTAAGCCAAAGCCCACAACAATCAAGCCCATGACGGCACCCGAGCGAAATGCTACTTGTAGTCCTTCGTTTAGAGAGCTTCTAGCAGCATTAGCAGTTCTTGCCGAGGCATTAGTCGCAGTACGCATACCTAAGTAACCGCATAATCCAGAGAAAAATCCACCAGTTAAAAATGCAATAGGTACAAATGGATTTTGTATACCTGTGGCAGCTAGTAAGGTAAAGATGGCAAACAAAATAGCAAATACTACGCCGACAGATTTGTATTGTCGAGCTAGATATGCCATTGCACCTTCACGCACATATCCTGCGATTTCTTTCATTAGATCGGTGCCTTCATCGGCCGCCATCATCTTTAAATAGTAAACAACTGCAAAGAATAATGCAGTAATTGCTCCAGCTGGTGCTACCCACCAAATGTCTGGGGTTAGAGATATATCCATATTTGCCTCCTTTAAAAAGAAATGGATGTAAATAGTTTTTTTACGCTATAAAAATAGCCTAAAGTTATTGCATTTTAACGATAAATTTATGAGTTGCCACTAAAAAAATATTTTTATGCTAAAAATCGGTGTTTGTAAGTAGTGAATGTGAAACATTTTACATTAAATACAAGTCGTTATTTAACATATATGCTATTTATAAATAACGTATATGTTAAATAAAACTGCTTAAAATTGTTATTTAAGTAAATTTATTAGTTTAAATATACGTTATTAGTTAAACCTGTTAACTAAGATGTTTTGGTGGTTAAAATAATGAAGAAATATTTATAAATATTTTTAGATAAAAAATATAAAGCTCTTATAATAAAAAACTTATCATATATTGGATATTTTATTTTATTTTTGAGGAAACCTATGACACCAACTACCAATGCCAGTAACAGTATTATTATTCGTTTAAAAATATCTAATAAGCCGGGAATGTTAGCAAAAGTGACGGCTGTGATAGGTGAGCATGGCGGAAATATCGGTGCGATAGATATTGCTAAGGCTCAAAAGGGAGCATTAGTTAGAGATTTTACTGTGTTTACAGAAGATGTGAAGCGAGCTGAAAATATAACAGACGCATTAAAACAAATGGATGACGTTGAAGTAGTTAGTTATTCTGATAGAACTTTTTTAATTCATTTAGGCGGTAAGATAGAGACTAAATGTAGAATACCTCTTAAAAATCGTGATGATTTATCTATGGCCTATACTCCTGGTGTAGCAAGGGTGTGCGAAGCAATTCATAAAAACAAAAAAGACGCTTATAAATTGACAATAAAAAATAATACAGTGGCAGTAGTCTCTGATGGTACTGCCGTATTGGGATTAGGTGATATTGGTCCAGAAGCCGCGATGCCTGTGATGGAAGGTAAAGCAATGTTATTTAAAGAATTTGCTAACGTTGATGCTTTTCCGCTATGTTTAGACACTACTGATGTCGAAGAGATTATAGCCACGGTAAAAAATGTAGCACCAACTTTTGGCGGTATCAATTTGGAGGATATCTCTGCTCCTCGTTGTTTTGAAATCGAAAAACGTTTGCGAGAAGAATTAAACATACCAGTATTTCATGATGACCAACACGGTACAGCCGTAGTATTGACAGCGGCTGTTATTAATGCTTTAAAGGTAACCAAAAAACAAGCTCAAGATATTAAAGTTGTTGTGGCAGGAGTAGGTGCAGCGGGTATGGCTTGTACTAAAATGTTGTTGGGTTTAGGTATTAAAAATATTATAGGTTGTGATCGTAAAGGTGCTTTATATACTGGACGTGATGGCTTAAACGAATCTAAACAATGGTATGCAAATAATACTAATCCCAATAAAGAACAGGGTTCTATCCACGATGTAATTAATGGTGCAGACCTGTTTGTAGGTGTGTCTGGTCCAAATATTTTAGATGAAAATGATTTAAAAAATATGGCACAAAATCCCATAGTATTTGCTATGTCTAACCCAGATCCAGAAATAGCTCCAGAAATAGCTCAAAAATATGCCGCAGTTATAGGCACAGGTCGCAGTGATTATCCAAATCAGATAAATAATGTTTTATGTTTTCCTGGACTATTTAGGGGGGCTTTAGATTGTCGTGCGACAGATATTACAGAAAATATGAAATTGGCAGCGGCCAATGCTATTGCCAATTCAATTGAAGAAGCTCATCTTCATTCAGATTATATTATGCCAAGTGTATTTGATCCAAAGGTTGCAAAAGCAGTGGCATTGGCAGTGCATCAAGCAGCTATTAAAGACGGTGTAGATCAAAGTTCTATTAAAATAGTTAATAAGTAATATGGATTATATCAATCTATTAGATGATATTTGTAATATAGCATCTCAAGCGGGACGCGCCATTATGGATATTTATCAAACAGATGATTTTTGTGTGCAGGTCAAAGAAGATAATTCTCCTTTGACCAAAGCCGATTTAACTGCACATAATATTATTTGTGAGGGATTAAATAAATTAGATAGTACAATCCCTATTTTGTCAGAAGAGTCAGATGAGATAACTTATCAAACACGCAGTAATTGGAATCGGTTTTGGTTAGTTGATCCTTTAGATGGCACTAAGGAGTTTATTAAACGCAATGGTGAATTTACTGTAAATATTGCTTTAATTGAAAACAGTAACCCAGTTTTAGGTGTAGTATTTGCACCTGTTTTAAATAAATTATATTGTGGTCATTTACAATATGGTGCATGGTTAAAAGAAGGCGGCCAACCTAAAAAGAAAATTAAAGTAGCAGATAAATTGATAGGTGATCTAAAAGTAGTGGCAAGTCGTAGTCATCGTAGCGAGGAGTTAGAAAACTATTTATTGAGCTTGCCATCGCATCAATGTATAGCTATGGGTTCTTCCTTAAAATTATGTTTAGTTGCGCAAGGCGAAGCTCATTTATATCCACGTATTGGGCCTACAATGGAGTGGGACACTGCAGCGGCTGATGCTGTTGTTCGTTCTGCCGGTGGGCAAGTTACAGATTTAAATGGCGAGAATTTAAAATATAATAAAGAAAATTTATTAAATCCTTATTTTATAGTGCATTCAAAGGTGATATAGTTGGACTCGGCATTTTGGGCTTATTTAACAATTGAAGAGTTAGTTCGCTTAGGTGTAGATTATTTTTTTATTTCACCGGGTTCTAGATCTACACCGTTGGTTTTGGCCATTGATAAACTATCTGATAAATGTCAATTTAGTATCCATTTTGATGAGCGTGCAATGGCATTTATGGCCTTGGGTTGGGCAAAGGCAAGTGGCAAGCCAGCGGTGTTAGTGTGCACATCTGGTTCGGCAGTTGCTAATTATTTACCAGCAGTTGTTGAGGCATATCAACAGGGTATACCATTAATTTTATTGACCGCTGATAGACCCGATAGGTTATTAAATTGCGGAGCTAATCAAGCAATTAATCAACGAGGTATATTTGCTAATTATGTATGTGCAGAAATTAATATCACCAGTCCAAATTTACAATCAAACGCAAACGATTTATTATATAATATTGATAATATTTATTATAAGTCAGTAAATTTAAACAGTCCTGTACATATTAATTGCCAGTACGATGAACCATTTTTTAGGACAGATACATTTGACGATATAGTAAGTGATTGTGGATTGCTGAATTGGTTATACAATTTTAAACCTTTAGCAAAGCAAGAAATAAAACCTAAGATAATTAGTGTTGATAATATTAAACAGATTGTTGAAATATTACAAGGTAAGCAAATCTTAATTATTGCAGGGCGTATGCGCAATGAACTAGAAGCAGAGGCAGTGATTAATTTTGCTAAGTATATCAATGCGCCGTGTTGTGCGGATATTACTTCTTATGCACGCTTTAACACACAGTGTATTTGTTATTTTGATTTTATAATTAAACAAAAAGTTTTAAAACCAGATGTTATTTTACATTTTGGCGGTGGGTTTATATCTAAGGCCTTATTGGAGTATAGTACAAATTTAAAAGTAACATATATTCATATAGATAATAGCAACTTGGCTTATAATCCAGAAAATCAAGTTAGTGTAGATTTGAGAGGTGATATTGTTAAATGTTGTCAATCTTTACAAAATAATTGTTTAAAAAATAATTTTAAATTTTATGAGTCTTGGTTACGTTGTGAAGATAATATAGCTAAGCGATTACAAGGGTGGATTGCTAAAAATACTTTTAGCGAAATAGCGATAGTAAAAAAAATATGTGATTGTTTAACTGCTCAAGATGCTTTGGTTATAGGGGCAAGTATGCCTGTACGTTTGGTTAATTTGTTGGCAAAAACCAGGCGTGATATTTTTGTGCCAGTTTCATCTAATAGGGGCGCTAGCGGTATAGATGGCAATATTGCCACTGCAGTTGGTTGGGCAAAGTATTGGCAAAAACGAACTATATTATTAATTGGTGATTTAACTTTTTTGCATGATGCTACTTCTTTGTCGTTAATTTCTAAATTGGTTCACCCAGTTCTTATTATTGTTCTCAATAATAATGGCGGGGCTATTTTTAATTATTTACCCATAGCTAAACATATAAAAGACAAAAGTAAATTTAATGCTTTATTTTCTACGCCACATAATTATCAATCATTTCAATATATGGCAACACAGTTTAATTTGGATTATATTCAGCCTAAGAGTATAGAGCAGTTAAGCCAAGTGTTGACACAGGCATCGCAGTCAACCCTAGTTGAAATCTCTTTAGATGCTGATGTTGAATATAAAAACTATCAAAATTGCTTTAAGGATGTTGCTAATGTCTAAAACATTGCCTTTTTATTCATTTGGAAAAGGGGCAAACATATTGTTTCTTCATGGCTTTTTGGGTTCGGCTCAAGATGCAAAGTTTATTAATAATGGTATGGTAAATGCCGTGGATTTGCCAGGTCATGGTAATTGTGATTTATATTTAATGAATAAATTTTCTATGAGTGATACTGCTAAGTTGGTGGTCAACACACTCAAAAAACATAGTCTTAGCAGGCCTTTACTTTATGGATACTCCATGGGTGGACGCTTATCTTTATATTTAGGCATACATTATCCCGAGTTATTTTCTGGTCTTATTTTAGAATCGGCATCACCTGGATTGCAAAAAACTTCAGAAAGGTTAGAGCGTATTCAATTAGATGCTAAACAGGCAAATTTAATAATTGATTTGGGCATAAAAAATTTTTTACAAAAATGGTATCAAAATCAATTATTTAGTAATTTAGATAAGGATAAAATGATTTTAAAACGTCAAAATAATAATTGTCAAGGGTTGGCAAATTCTCTTTTAGGACTTGGATTAGGCAGTCAAAATAGTTTATGGTCTGATTTATCATCGTTATCTTTAAAGACTACCATTGTAGTAGGTGAAAATGATTTTAAATTTGTGGATATTGCAAAGCAAATGACAAAATTAATATTAAATTGTAATTTAAATATTGTTCCAAATGCTGGACATTGTTTAAATATCGAAGCTCCTGAATACTTAAATAAGATAATCAAACAATGTTTAAAATAATAAAAACATGGATAGAGGCTATGCGCCCTAAAACGCTTTGGGCTGGATTTTCACCAGTATTATTGGGTATTTGCATTGCTAGTTATAAGGTAGAAATTGACTACACTATAGCCATAATATGTTTAGCCACAGCTTTGTTATTTCAAATAGGTTCTAATTTTGCCAATGATTATTTTGATTATAAAAAGGGTGCAGATGGTTTAGAACGGCTTGGCCCAGCCCGAGCAACATCTAGTGGTATCATATCACCACGAGCTATGTTATATGCAACTGTAATTGTTTTTGTACTTTCGGCTCTTGGTTCTAGTTTATTATTGTATCGTGGGGGATGGCCAATAGCTGTGATTGGTATCAGTTCGATAATGGCAGGTTTTTTGTATACAGGTGGGCCATTTCCATTGGCGTATAAAGGCTTGGGAGAGCTGTTTGCATTTTTGTTTTTTGGTCCAGTAGCAGTAGCTGGAACATATTATTTGCAAGCTTTGCAAGTGCCTTTTTATGTTTATATAGCCGGGTTTTCTCCAGGGTTGTTTTCTATTGCTATTTTAACTGTCAATAATTTGCGAGATCAGCAAAGCGATAAAAAAGCTAATAAATGTACTTTAATAGTAAAATATGGCAATCAATTTGGTTTGATGGAATATACTATGTCGGTTTTATTGGCATTGTTAATACCCGTTATTTTGTTTTTTATTGGTGCGCCTCCCTTTATATTAATTTCTGTAGCTGTTAGCGGTGTAGCGTTACGCGATATTGCTTTAGTTCGCAAAGTTAAGGGGCGTGCGCTTAACCCATTATTGGGTGCAACAGCTAGATTATTATTAATTCATACAATTTTATTTTCTATAGGCTGGATTATTTAATGTTATATTCTTGGTATCGTTGGATTTTACCATTTAAATCCAATATTAAATTAGGTGGGCGTAGTTATTCTAAGCGCGAAGGTTTATACCTTAAAATTAATGATGGCAATAGTGTGGGCTGGGGTGAAGCGTCGCCATTACCTGGGTTTAGTTTAGAAACTTTAGAAGATATAATAAAAATTGTAAAAAAAAAAGATTATTTAAGTGATATATCAAAGTTGCCTAGCTCATTGCAATTTGCTATTTATAATGCTAAATGTGATTTACAAAAACAATTTGATAGTCCTTTTAAGGTGGCTAGTGCATTATTAGCTGTGGGTGATTTAGATGGAATATTAAATCAAGTTAGGCAGGCTATGGATGCTGGTTGGCAAGATTTTAAAATAAAAATAGGTCGCGGCAATCAAGATGATGAAATTAAACTTGTAAATTGCGTTGCCGAATTAACAGGCGCACAGCATTTAAGAATAGATTGCAATAGGGCTTGGAATTTTGCAAAAGCCAAGCGGTTTATGTTAAGTTTAAAACATAAGATAGCATTTATAGAAGAGCCAACTATTAGCCCTGTTTATTATAATAAATTGAGTAAATATCAAACAATAGCTTTAGATGAAACTTTATTGCGTTTAAACCCTGAAGAATTATCCAAGGCAACTAAAGGTATATTAGTTTGTAAACCAACGATTTTGGCAAATATAAATAGATTGTTATCAGAGAAATGGCCATTGGTTATATCTTCTGCTTTAGAAAGTCCGTTGGGTATCTCGCATTTGGCTAAGTTGCATTCAGAATGTAGCAAATTGTCAGCTGGTTTAGATACGCTTAATTTTTTTGAAGCGGATACTTTAAAAAAATTTCATGGTAATTTAAAAATAGATCAAGGTTTTATTGATGTGCAAGAGAGGATAATCCCTAAGGAGGAGTTTCTTGAACAGCTTTAATTGTATTGCCAACCCCTTTTTGGGATTACCTCAAGATTTGATTATTGCTAAAAGTGATGACAAAACTTTGACTGTTGCGCAGTTTTGTTATGCAATTGGTCAAGTTAAAGAGTTTTGTTATAGAAATAAACTGCGTCAAGGAATGTGTATAGCTTTGGATATGCCATTGTCTTTGGAATGGCAACTATTATTTTGGGGTTTTATAGATTCTGGCATAATTGTATTGTGCTTAAATCAGCGTTTACCACAATCTCAAAAATTACAACAGGCGCAAGATATTTCTGCAAATTTGTATATTACAGATTTTAATTGGCAAATCTCTAGTCAAAGCTTATCTACGGAATGGAATTTAAATAATAAGGCAACAATAATTTTTACATCAGGTTCTAGCGGTAATCCCAAACCAGCTTTACATACCCTTGCCAATCATTATTACAGTGCATTAGGCAGTAATGAAAATATCAATTTAGATATGGGCGATAAGTGGTCGCTTTCTTTACCGTTACATCATGTTGGAGGTATCGCTATTTTATTTAGATGTTTGTTATCTGGCGCTATAACAGTTATAGGTCAAGATGACAATATTACCCATTATAGTTTTGTACCAACTCAATTAATGGATTTTATGGCAAAGCATAATTTTAAAATGCCAAAGGCCATTTTATTGGGAGGTGCAACTATTGCTGAGTCATTGCTTGATAAAGCTATGGAATATAAATTACCAATTTATACCACATATGGCTGTACTGAAATGTCATCGCAGATTTGTACAACATCGCATAATGCTAGTTTAGAGGATTTAAAAACGGCGGGACAACTTTTAAAATATCGCGAAGTCAAAATTTCAGACGATGGAGAAATATTAGTTAGGGGAAAAACTTTATTTTGTGGTTATTTGCAAATAGGCGGTGGGGCAGGGGTTTTACAAAAAAGTTATCACACACAAGAGTGGTTTTGTACATCTGATTATGGCTATTTAGATAGTTACAATCGCTTGGTGGTTTTAGGGCGAAAAGATAATTTGATTATTTCTGGAGGAGAAAATATTTGCCCCGAAGAAATAGAAAAAATAATATTGGATAAATTCGGTTTAACGGCAATTATTGTGGCAGTTAAAAATAAGCGTTTTGGACAAAGGCCGGTAGCTTTTGTAGATGGGGTATTTGATAAAGACTTATTAATTAAACAGTTATCCGCTATTTTACCAAAGTATAAAATACCAGATGAGTTTTATACTTTGCCTGCAAATAACAATTTAAAAATAAGCAGATATGAGTTAGCTCAAAAAGCTAGTAAATACAATTAAATTGTGTTAGAAAATTTAACTTCTGGCGAACGTTTTTGCAAATAGGCATCAAAACCCATACAAATATTACGGATAAATAATTTGCCAATTTCTGAAATAGTCATCGTGTTATCGTTAAAATCTAATAAGCCCTGTTTTTGACATTCTACAATATGCGTTTGTTCACGGGCAAAGTAGAAGTTAAATTCTACGTTAAACATGGATTTAAACTCTGCTTTATTAATTGTAAATTGACACATTAAAGCATTGATAACCCATTGGCGAATTAAATCATCATCAGATAATACTAAACCGCGTTCAACAGGTAGTGTATTTAGGTTTAATTTTATTTGGTAATTTTTAAGTAGTTTTGTATTTTGTACAAAGGTATTGCCAACATATCCAATTGCAGATGGTCCAAAACCTATAAAGTCGTCTGTATAACGCAGAGTATAACCCATAAAATTTCTATATAAACTTCCACTGGCAAAAGATTTAGCCATTTCATCACTTTTTAATGCAAAGTGATCCATTGCAATAGCATCATAGCCATTATCCAATAGCATATCTCTGGCTTGTAAAAATATTTTCACTCGTATATCAGCGCTGGGTAAATCCTTTGGATTTATTTTTTTTTGAAAAGGTTGATGTTTAGGAAGGTAAGCAAAATTGTACAGAGCAATTCTATCTGGCCTTAATTTTATGACTTCTTTAACGGTTTGTTTGAAGCTTTTTATACTTTGATAGGGTAGACCGTATATTAAGTCGTAGTTAAGACTTTTAATGCCGTGTTCTCTAAAATCCTGTGTTAATAAAGCAATTTCTTCATAGCTTTGTACCCTATTTACTGCAAGTTGTACTTGTTTATCAAAATCTTGCACACCCATTGATAGGCGGTTATATCCTAATTGTTTTAAAAAACCTATGCGAGAGTTATCTAATGTGCGAGAGTCTACTTCAATACTGATTTCTGCATCATTACTTAAATTAAAGTTTTCTGCAATTTTAGTATGGATTTTAGCAATTTGATAATCTTCTAAAAAATTGGGAGTTCCGCCTCCCCAATGTAATAAGCTAACAGTTTTATTTTTGCCAATTTTATTAATTACTAAGTCAATTTCTTTAAATAAGTTAGTGATAAATTCATCGCCATATTTAGCTTTACGTGTGCGAATGACCCGGTTGCAGGCACAAAAATAACATGGTGATTCACAAAAAGGTATATGTAAATATAGAGATAGAGGTTTGTTTTTAGTTTTAAAATTATTTAGAGCAGTAAAGTAGTTTTTTTGATTTATTGTGTTTGTCCAATCCACAGCTGTAGGATAAGATGTATAACGTGGGCCGGCGACATCGTATTTGTTTAGTAAATCTTTTGTTATTGCAATAGTCATTATTGATTTTAAAGCTTTGCTATAAAATCAATAAGATTTATAGCAAAGTAAACCAAGTTTATTCGCTAGGAGCTAATGATACTTGTAAGTAAAATTCTTCGCCGTCAGCACTTAGCACAATAACAATGCAAGGAGTTCCAGATTTATTAGAAATAGTGTGTCCACTGCCAGATACAATAGAAGGTAAACTGATATTAAATTCATAATTACCACCGCGCAATTCTGATTTAGCACCACCAGAAATCATATTGATGATTTCGCCAACACCATCGTGCATATCTTCTTCGCTTAAATCTTCGGGCTTCATCATAAGCATATTAGCAACTAATTTTTTAGCTAAATCATGAGGGAGTGTAATGGCTACAGATCCTGTGGCTGCACCGCTAAGTCCCATAACACCTGATACATCTCCAGGTACATCGCGGTCGCCTTTGATATACATATCTTTGCGCGTTACCTTAGTAACTTGCGCCATGGTTTGAAATGCGTTAATTGCCCCATTTATAAATGGGTTTATAAAATCTGCGTTAATTCCAGCCATAATTTCTCCCGATAGCCTCCCAAAATTTTATTAGAAATAGTTTAACAGGTACGATCAAAAAAAAGAACTATTTTAATGATCGCACCGAAAATTATTTTATGTAAATTTATTTTTCAATAATTGGATGCCAAGTATCAGCTGTACAAATCTCAAAGAAATTTGCAAACTTAACACCTTTAGAAGACCCGGCAACAATAACTACCATATCATCTTCTTTTAACAATTCTTTTTTAGTGAAGTATTTAAACCCTGTGGCCATTAATTCATTAGTGGATTTAGCATCGTTATCACAGGTAGAGAATACGCCATAAGAAAGGGCTAATTCTCGCATTACTCTTGGTGATTTAGTTACAACATAAATAGGTGTTTGACCACGGTATGCAGATAAAAAGCGTGGTGCACGACCTGTTAGTGTATCGGCGATAATAGCTTTAATAGGCATTTCACGAGTAGCTCTAGCAGCAGAATAGCAAATGTGTTCTAAAATTTTATTATCATATTGAATGTCAGTTTTTCCTGTATTAACATTGCGTTGAGGTTCAATTGATTTACAAATTGAATCCATAGTCTTTACAGCTTCAACAGGATAATCACCATAAGCTGTTTCGCCACTTAACATAATAGCATCAGTGCCATCATAAACAGCATTAGCGATATCGCTGACTTCTGCTCGTGTAGGACGAGGATTTTCAATCATTGTATGTAACATTTGTGTTGCTGTGATTACTGGTTTGCCTTTACGGCGACAAGTCTCAATAATTTTCTTTTGTACAATGGGCACTTCTTCTTGAGGTATTTCGATACCTAAGTCGCCACGGGCAACCATAATGCCATATACTTCATCTGTAATAGAGTTGATATTTTCAACTCCTTCACGATTTTCTATTTTTGCAATAATTTTGATATCACTGTTAGCTTCATCAAGTATTTTTTGTACTTCATGCACATCAGCAGTGTTGCGTACAAAAGAGTGGGCAATAAATTCTAAGTCTTGGTCGATGGCAAATTTGATAAAATCTAAGTCCTTAGCAGATACGCTAGGTAAATCAAATTTAGCCCCTGGAACATTAACGCTTTTTTTGTTTTTTACTACGCCACTATTTTCTGCACGACAAACAAGAACACCATTTTTTTTGTCTAAGACTTTAAATTTAGTTTCACCATCATCAATTAAAATAAAAGCGCCTACTTTTACTTCGGCGACAAAGCCATCATAATTTACGTCAAATCCTGATTTATCACCAATGTTATGACCAATTAAAATTTCATCGCCTTCTTCAAATTTAACAGGTTCTTTGATGTCGCGAGTGCGAATTTCTGGTCCTTTAGTGTCGATTAAAATACCAATATGTTTAGAGACACTTCTAACATTTTTGATTAAAATTTTAGCTTTTTCCATCTCCATATGTGCAGTATTAAGACGTACAACGTTTATACCCGCTTCATATAAATCTTTAATAAAGTCAATTTCACAGCGAATATCACTGATTGTAGCTACAATTTTGGTTTGTTTGATGCACATGTTTTAATCCTTCAAAAATTTAATATAATGAAGTTTTAATTATAACAAACTCAGTGCATACAGGCGAGTATTTTTTAAGTAGGTATATTTTGGATGATATAACAACAGCGGAACCAGATTTTCATCATTTGACACCCGAGGTGGTTATTTCATTGGTTGAGGGGGCTTTGGGTTGTCGTTTACGCCCTATATGCCGAAGTTTAAACTCATATATTAATCGTGTGTATGAATTGCAACGTGATGATGGTGTAGGTTTAGTTGCTAAGTTTTATCGTCCTGGTCGGTGGGATTTTTGTGCCTTAGAGGACGAGCATAATTTTATGCGTGAACTATCCGAGGCAGAAATACCAGTAGTTGCACCATTAGAAATGGTTTTTGGTGGAACATTAGGCGAGTATAAAAATACTTTATTTACTGTTTTTCCTAAAAAAGGTGGGCGTACACCAGATGAGTTTAATCATAAACAATGGTTAGAATTGGGTCGTTTAGTGGGTAGGACGCACGCCATTGGGGCTGGGAGTGTAGCTCATAATCGTATTAATATGTCGCCTATAACATCTACTTACGATCAATTGCAGTTTTTGTTAAATGGAAATTTTATTAGCGATGATTTAATATCTGAGTTTGACGATTTGTTTTGTCATATTATCGATGTAATTGCTCCTGTTTTTGAGGGGCTAGAACAAATTAGAATACACGGTGATTTACATTTTGCCAATATTATACATAGACTAGATGAGGGTTATTTTTTGATTGATTTTGACGATATGTGTATGGGGCATCCCGTTCAGGATTTTTGGATGTTATTGCCTGGTTATCAAGATGAAACCCAAGCTGAGATAGAATCGTTTTTGCAAGGATATGAAACATTTAGAAATTTTGATATGCGTGGGCTTAGGTTGATAGAACCGTTGCGTATTATGCGTTATATACATTATTGTTGTTGGTGTGCCCATCAGGTGGCAGATGGTGGTTTTAATAGAATTGCTCCGGGATGGGGGACAAGGTCTTATTGGCGTTCAGAAATTAATGATTTACAAACCCAATTAAACAGGATTAAAAATAATTTAATTTAGAAAAACATTAAAAACTATTTAATATTTTTTTGTGAGTTAAAATATTGTAATGTTACATTAATAAAAATTTATAGTCAGGGATAAAAATGTCAGAATATAATTATCAAGAAATGTTTCAATTCTCAGCCGATAGCACCCAATATCGTAAATTAACTAGCGATTATGTTAAAGTGATAAAATACAATGACAGGGAAGTTTTACATATTGAGCCAGAAGCTTTAGAAATATTGTCTGCTGAAGCGATGGCAGATGTGTCATTTTATTTACGTCCTGCGCATTTACAAAAATTACAAGCCGAGTTGCTCGATGTTGAAGCTAGCGAAAATGATAAATTTGTAATTGAAACAATGTTAAAAAATTCTTGTATAGCTGCCCATGGTGAATTGCCAACTTGTCAGGATACTGGTACGGCTATTGTGATGGGCAAAAAAGGTGAGGATGTATATACGGGGTGTAATGATTTGGAAGAGATTTCAAAGGGTATTTATAAAACATATCATGAGCGGAATTTACGTTATTCTCAGATTGCCCCCTTGACTATGTTCAAAGAAAAAAATACTGCCAATAATTTGCCAGCTCAAATTGATTTATATGCAACATCTGGAATGGAGTATTCGTTTTTATTTGTGGCGAAGGGCGGAGGTTCTGCCAATAAAACTTATTTATATCAAGAAACAAAAGAACTTTTAAATGAGGATAGATTGGTTAATTTTTTTAAGGCTAAAATAAAGTCTATTGGTACAGCGGCTTGTCCTCCGTATCATTTAGCGTTTGTTATTGGCGGAACTTCAGCCGAGATGAATTTAAAAATCGTTAAATTAGCCAGTGTAGGATATTTGGATAATTTACCGACTTCAGGAAACGAAGGCGGGCGAGCGTATCGAGACATCGAGTGGGAAGAACGGGTTTTAAAGATGTGCCAAGAAACTGGCATTGGCGCACAATTTGGAGGTAAATATTTTGCACACGATGTGCGGGTAATACGTTTGCCTCGTCATGCTGCATCTTGCCCTGTTGGTATGGGGGTTAGTTGTAGTGCCGATCGCAATATTAAAGCTAAAATAACCTCTGAAGGGTTATTTATCGAAGAGATGGAAAAAAATCCTAGCGCTTATTTGCCAGAAAAAGCTATAGAAATGCAACCTGCAATTGAAATTGATTTGGATCGTCCAATTTCAGAAGTCTTATCAGAACTGTCTAAGCACCCTATTAAAACCAGATTAAGCTTAAATGGTACATTAATAGTAGCTAGAGATATGGCTCATGCTAAAATTAAAGAAATGCTAGATAATGGCGAGCCAATGCCAGAATATTTTAAAAATCATCCAATATATTATGCTGGCCCAGCTAAAAAACCTGTTGATAAACCATCGGGTAGCTTTGGACCCACTACGGCTAATCGTATGGATCCTTATGTTGCGCCGTTTCAGGCTCAGGGAGGCTCAATGATAATGTTAGCTAAGGGTAACCGTGATAGTTGTGTACGTGATGCGTGTAAAACTTATGGTGGATTTTATTTGGGCTCGATAGGTGGTCCGGCGGCAATTTTAGCAGAAGAAAATATTTTAAGTATCGAGATATTAGACTTTGAAGAATTTGGGATGGAAGCAGTGCGTAAAATTAAAGTTAAAAATTTTCCTGCGTTTATAATTTGCGACGATAAGGGCAATGATTTTTTTGATGATTAAAACGAGTATTTAACACCAAAAATTAGGCGTTTATCATGTTTGGTGATACTTTCAGAAGTGCTAGATTCATAATCGTAAATATGGGTAATATTTAAAATCCAATCTTCGATTAGGATAGTGTCTAATGAAATTTCATTGCGTGAAAATGTTTTATGTGTTTTTGTAGTGCGATTGCTATAAAAATTATCTGCTAAGGATATGCGTTGGTTTAATTTAAAAGAAATATCTATGCCCAAGCGTGTGGTTGTTTCTTTACTATTATTAAAGTCTTTTTGATTTTTATGTAAATAAGACAATCCAATATCGCTGGATAGTTTAAAGTTTTTAGAATTAAAAAATCTAAAGCCACTACCACCACTGGATATACTTTTTAGTTTCATACTTGTAAATTTATCGTTAGATAATTCTTCACTGGCAAATGTAAATATTTTTGTGTTTAAATTATATTCGTATTTGCCAAATAAAAAGTTATTGCTTGCTGTTGTTTGGTTTTCTTCTTTGGCAAATTCACCGCGATATTTTACAGCGATTGAGGCGTGCTTTAAATCGCGTTTAAATTCAGTCGCAAAATCAAAATTTCTGCGATTAGTATTGCCAGAACTGTAATTTCCGCCAGCTAATAGGTAGCCACACCATTTGCTAGTATCTGCATTTATGGCTTTAATTTCGCTGATAGCGTTGGGAAGGTAAGGTGTGTCTTTGATTTTTGGATTGTCTGTATTTAAGTTAAGTAATTTTGGTATCCAATATAAGTTAGTTTCCCAAAAAGGTTTTGGCAACGGTTTGTTTAAATAAATACCACCATCATTGTCGGGCTTTAGTGCTATATTTGAGATACTGCCGTCTTTCCACAAAATTTGTTGTGGTTTAGTTGTATTGATGGATAAAATTTTTGTGGCGTCAATTTTTAATATACCAGCATAATTAGTTTTAATTTTTAGTTGCTCATTAATTAAGTTTATAATTTTGCCTGTTATTTTATCACCATTTTCTAAAACTATGTTATCGGCAAAAGTAGCTTGAGTGATACTAAACATGCAAGCTAATATGCAAATAAAGCGCATTACTTATTTTGGTACCAATCTTCCAAATTTTGAACTACTTCGTCTGCTTGACTTGTATCTTGCTCAAATGCCCCTGGTATTTTGATAGCTACACAGTACATACCAGCTTTTTTTGCAGATATAATGCCTACGGTAGAATCTTCAAAGACAATGCAGTCTTTAGGATCAACGCCAATTTTTTTGGCAGCGTATAGATATGGGGTAGGGGCGGGTTTGCCATCTGGATAATCTTCTGTTCCAAGATAAAATTGAATATTTTTTTCGACATTTAGGACTTTAACAAACTTTGCCAAATGTTGACGTGGAGAACCAGATACGATGGCTACAGGAATATCACTACTTAATTTTTGTAAAACTTCTTTAGAACCATCAATTATAAACGCACTAGGTTGTTGGCGTTTAATATCCTCAAAGTGTTTAGTTAATTTGTTGTCTAATTCTTCTTCGCCAATTGCGGCACCTGGGTAGCGTTTTATGATGTTTTGATAAACGGTTGACCATGCGTATCCGTATGTTAAATTCATAGAGAGTTCGTCAGATATTGTAATGCCCAATTCATCTAATGCTAAGCGTAAGGATATGGCATAGACCCGTTCGCTATTAACTAATGTTCCATCCATATCAAATAGGGCAGCTTTGAATCTCATATTTTTTTCCAGTTAAAAAAGTGACATTTGTTTGGCCTCAATGGCCTTTTTGTTTTTCTTTGGTTTGTAATGCTTGATTTTAATTAGCTCTGCCACGCATCTGCCAGTTGCTTCAACATCGGCTAAGGCATTGTGAGCATTGGCAAATGTAGTGCCAAATAGATGTTGGTGTAATTCGCTTAAAGTGGGGTTTTTAATGCGGTCACCAAAATTGCCTGCTTTTAGTTGGCAAAGCTCTTTTGTCTCTGTCATGGTATCGTAAGTGGTGCTTGGTAAAAAATCTTGATTGCGTCCAACGCGCAAAAATTCATTTTGTAATACACGTTTGTCAAATTCAATATTATGTGCTATGGCAATGTCTGCATCTTTAAATAGTTGTGCTATCGATGCTGCGTGATAGACAAAAGGTTCTTTTTCTATCACAGTTTCGTCGCTGATTCCATGAACTTCAGTGCATGATTCTGGTATGTGAATAGGAGGCTTTATTAACATATCATACTCTTGTAGTTTAGTTAGTTCTTGTTTCTTGTATTCATAAATAATGGCAGCAAATTGGCAGACGTAAGGTTGTTTTTCTATGGGACCACCAGCATTTACTAGACCAGTTGTTTCTGTATCAAATATTATAATTTTCATTTTATTATTATAAAAAAAAGGGCTAATTTTTTACAGCTTAAAATTGCTAAGCTTATGATATTTATCTCTATAATCGTGATGCGTGGGGAGGTTGTCCAGTATATTGCTTAAATACTCTTATAAAATAGCTTGGATCAACATATCCAGAGGCAAATGATATTTCGGCAATACTTAAAGAGTAATCTTTTAGTAATTCTTGAGCGTAATTGATTCTAATTTTTGTAATATATTTATTAATTGGTATTCCCATTTTTTTGCTAAAGCTTTGCGATAAATATTCAGGGTTACATTCAATTCTTTTGGCAATTTTATGGACATTGATATCAGTATCGTAAAATTCTGATTTAATGATATTTAGGCATTGCTCAACTTTAGTATATTTTTGAGGATATATTAAACTATGTTTAAGCATTTTTAAAAAATTAATTAATAGATTTTGTTGTATATCTTGGGCATTATCTTGTAATCCCCAGTAAATAATATCATTTAAGTATACAATTCCATTTGAAGTTACAATTTTATTGGTAAAAACAGGGGTTTTTACTTGGGGTTTATTTGGAGTTTGCATTATAAAAGATGAACCAACTTGCAAACCAATAGAAATTAATAAATTAGCAGAGTTATCTTGTTTATCTATATGTTTTAAGTGGTGTGTTTTTGCCGGTATAATACAAAATTCACCGGCTTTAATTTCGATACAATTATTTGCAAATTGATATTTGGAACTTCCATATATTTGATAAATTAATTCTGGCGTATAGTGGAATGCCATGGGATGAGCCGATTCTTGATTAGGATTAGAATTTGGTATATGCAAATAATAGTTTTTTGTTTTAATTGATAATATGGCTTCAGTAACATATTTTAAAGCTAAGTCTTGAGTAAATAATTGATTATTTGGCATTTATCGCTAGCTCTTGTATGTAATCGTCTAAATAGTATTTATTTACAGCTGATGTATGTGGCATTATAAATACATTTGACATATCCCATAATTTATTTGATTGAGATAAGGGTTCTTGTTCAAAAACATCTAGCCCAGCCCCAGCTATTTGTTTGTTTTGTAATGCCCAAATTAGATTACTTTCTTGATAACAGTTGCCACGCCCAATGTTATATAAATACGCACTAGATTTCATCATTGTAAAATGTTTTTTTGTAATGATATGTTTGGTCTCATCACCGCTTGGTAAAATACAAATTAAGCTATCGGCTTTGTGTAAATGTTTATCTAGCTGATTTGGATGGATGATGAAGTCGGCGTTATTGTCAAGTTGGTTATTTCTGCAAGAACGTTTAATACCTGTTATCGTTGCCCCCATTGCTTTAAGTAATTTAGCGCAAGCTCTGCCAATTGCACCGTATCCTAATATAAAATGGTGTGCATTTCCCAATCTATTAGTATTAGATAATAAATCACGAGCAAATTGTTTTTTAGATTGAGCTTGTTGTAATAGTGCTAAATTACGACTATGCCATAACATCATTGCTAAAAGCGATTCGGCCATAATTTTTCCCTGAAAATGGCCGTGGTGGATTTTGATTCTGTCATTTTTAGCAATCCAATCATCACCTGCGGCAGGAGTATAAATATCTTTTAAATTGGTAGCTATTTCATACCAGTGAGGTTTAAATAACCAAGTTATCAATGTGGTTGTATTGGGTAAGTGCAATAATAAGTCATCCTCATTTTGACAAAAGATAAGATTGTCAAATAATAGATTTAGTTGTTTAAAATGCCTTTCTTTGGCATTGAAGGCGTCTATTTTACTTTTTATGTATAGGATTGTCTTTTGTTGATTGTTCATAATGCTTTTGATTTTGACCTAAGAAACGTATTGTAATTTGTTTTAATGTGGGATTAATATTTAACAGAGACATAACTTTATAGCAGGCTATTAATTCTGGAGTTACATCTTTGGGGGGATATATAACATCTAAAGAGGTCCCATTTTTGTCTATTAATGTAACTTTATATCCACTTTTATTATTTGGATATGTTATTTGTGTGATTGTATATATAGTAGCATTATGGCTCTCAAATGGCTTGTTGCTGATGTTTGGCGTGTAAGAATTGTTATCTATACCTAAATAAGAGCTTATTTCAGTCAGCGATTTTGCAGAAATGTTTAATGATTGTTGCATAAGATAGTCTAATTTATTAAGCCTTTGTTGAGGTGGCATCTTTGCAAAGTGTTTTATTTGATTCCATATTTCATTGTTAGGCGAAAGTCCTATGGATGATTTTATGTTTAATTTTATATTTTTAATATGCGGTGGTATTTCAAAGATTGTTAAATGCATACCGCCAGTATTTATTAGATATAGAAATACTACAATATGTAAAAAAATAGATATAATAATTGTGCGTTTCATTTTTAATATTGTAACATTTGGCAGATTGAGGTCTATTTTTTTCGCATGGATAATAATAGAATAAGCATATATACTTATTCTTTACATTAAATTATTGAGATAATATGAATATACAATTAAATAAGATAACAAAAGACAAGGCGGAAAAATTAATACATCAATTATTTATATCAGATTTAAAAATAGATGTAGGTGATGGAGATATTACTAGCAAATCTTTAAACGTTACATATCCAATGACGGGTAAATTTGTGGCTAAGGACTGCGGAATTATATCTGGAGTTGATGCTTCAGTTTCATTTATCCAAAAATATTATCCTAATATTACTTTCAAAGCTAATAATCAAGATGGTGATGATATTAAATACGGTGATATTATAGCAACTATATCAGGTACCGCCGCAGATGTTTTAACTTTAGAAAGAACATTATTAAATATGATGCAACATCTAAGTGGCGTAGCTACTCAAACAAAACAATTGCTAAATCTCTGCCGAGGCACTAAAGTTCAGGTGGTTGATACACGTAAAACTTTGCCAGGTATGCGCGGTATTCAAAAATACGCTATGCTTTGTGGTGGGGGCAGTAACCATAGAATAGGCTTATATGATATGGTGTTAATTAAAGATAATCATTTGGCATCAATTAAACAGACAAACCCAAAAGATTTTATTACAGAAGCTATTATGCGTAGTCGCAGTAACATACCTAAGCATATTAAGATTATGGTGGAGGTAGAATCTATTGAAGGGATGTTAGAAGCTGCTAAAGCAAAGGCCGATTATATTATGTTAGATAATATGGATGTGCCTACTATGATAAAAGCTGTTAATAAATTAAAGTTCGAGTTTGGTAATAGTCGACCAAAATTAGAGGCTTCAGGTAATATAAATTTACAAACTATAGCAGAAGTAGCTAAAACTGGTGTTGATAGGATTTCCGTTGGATCAATTACGCATAGCGTAAAAGCATTTGATATTTCTTTGAAATTTTAATTTGCATTATTTTATTTAAGAGTAAGGAGCGAAACCCCTTACTCTTAAATAATCTTACATATTGCCCATCATAGATATTAATGGCATAAATAGGGCGATTACAATATAGCCCACTGATACACCCATACCGACAATTAGCATAGGCTCTATTAAGCTCATCATTGCGCCTACTAGATTTTCAATATCAGCATCATAACCATCGGCAATTTTATTCATCATTTTAGCAACTTCTCCGGTTTCTTCACCAACATCAACCATATTTACAAGTAGTGGGTCAAATACGTTAGTGGCTTTCATTGGAGCAGCCATTGATTCACCTTCTTTAATGCCGCTGTGAATTTCACCAATTGCCCAGCGCACAACTTCATTAGAGGATGCATTTTTAACAATACTTAACCCTTCTAAAATAGGTACACCAGAGGCAATTAAAGTGCCTGTTGTACGACAAAATCTAGATACTGCACCTTTTTCATAAATTTCACCAGCTACTGGAATTTTCATAAATAACCAGTCGGTTGCAAAACGCCCTTTTTGGCTTAGACGGATTAATTTTAAGCATAACCAAAAGCTAAAAGGTATAACAGGTATGAGATACCAATAATTTTCCATCCAAACAGATAAATCTATTAGCACGGTTGTCATAGAAGGTAGTTCCATACCCATATCACCAAAAATCTTTTGGAATTTAGGTACAATCATAATCATAATACCAGTTAGAATTGTACCGGCAATCATCATAACTGATACTGGGTATACCATAGCAGATACCAGTTGTTTTTTTAGTTTCGCAGCTTTTTCTCTAAAATCAGATAGCCTATCCATAATGGTATCAAGTACACCACCTGCTTCACCTGCTTTGACCATATTTACATATAAATTATCAAAGCATTTAGGATGTTTTGCCAAGGCATCAGAAAATGTTGAGCCAGAATTTACATCATCACTAACATCCATTAAGGCATTTTTTAATAATCCAGGTTTCATTTGCTCTTCTAATAAGGTCAACGATCTTACAATCGGTAGTCCAGCATCTTGCAAAGTTGCCAATTGTCGAGTAAACATAGTTAATTGTTTTTGATCTACACCACCAATAATCATTCCTTGTTTTTTTTTGACTGGGGCAGCATTATTTTTTTTAGCTCCGCCACTTTTACCGCCTTTAACTTTGGTTGGAAAAATACCTTTTCCGCGTAATTTTTCGGTTGCTTCTTCAACACTTCCAGCTTCAATAGTGCCTTTGGTTTTTTTTCCAGCTGATGTCATTGCTTCAAACGTAAATTTTGCCATATTTATCCTTCTTCTTCGCCTAATGTTTCACGTAGCACTTCTTCAATGGTGGTGCGTCCTTCAAGTACGGCTCTAATTCCAGATGCTCGCAATGCAATCATACCTTCTTCAACAGCAACTGCACGCAGTTCTTCAGTTGAAGATTCTTTTACAATTGCTTCGGCAACTCGTTCTGAAATTTGAAATAATTCGTGGATGGCTGTACGTCCGCGATATCCAGAGCCATTACATTTGTCGCAACCTTTTCCATAATAAAGTTGTGTACCTTTTACATCGGCAGGTGTTAATTGTAGGGACATTAACTCTTCTTCAGTTGGGGTATATGCCGTTCGGCAACCACTACATACAGTTTTTACTAAGCGCTGAGCCACAACTAATTTTACAGTTGCTGCTACTAAAAAATTTTCCAATCCCATATCTATCATTCTTGTAATGGCAGAAGGAGCATCGTTAGTGTGTAATGTTGAAAATACAAGGTGGCCTGTTAGTGCCGCTTCGATTGCTATCTGAGCAGTTTCTTTATCGCGCATTTCACCCACAAATATTTTGTCAGGATCTTGGCGTAGGATAGCTCGTAAGCAAGAGGAATATGTCAATCCAACTGCTTCATTAATATTTACTTGAATGAGTCCATCAATTTCATATTCAACAGGATCTTCAGTAGTGATAATTTTGGTTTCAATGTCATTAATTTCTGATATTGCAGCATATAATGTTGTAGTTTTACCAGATCCTGTAGGGCCAGTTACAAGTACAATTCCATTTGGTAATGTAATATATTTTCGTAATAATTCTAAATCTTGTTCACGAAAACCTAACTTTTCAATATCTAGTGATATTGACTGTCTGTCTAATACACGTATTACAACTGATTCGCCAAAGAAACAAGGCAAAGTTGCAACACGTAAATCAACAGGGTTTCCTCCAATATTTAATGCTATACGATTGTCCTGTGGGATTCGGCGTTCAGCAATATTCATATTAGCCATTACCTTGATACGCGAAACTAACGCAGCAGCAAGATGGCGCGGTGGAGGCATCATTTCATACAATACACCATCGACACGATAGCGTATTTTAAATTCAGTTTCAAATGGCTCAAAATGTAAATCTGATGCTCCATCTTTAATGGCGTTTAGCAATATTAAGTTTAATAATTTTATAACGGGCGCTGCGTTGGCTTGTTGTTCCACTGCGGCAATATCTTCGGGCCCATCATTGTCATCGCTGAGTTCCATACCATCATCATCAAAATCACTAATTAGATTTTCGATTGATTCATCTTCGGCATAAAATTTATCTAATGCTTCTTCTACTGCGGTTTCAGTGGCAATACTTGCTTGCACTTCATCACAGTTAATTAAAAATTTTAAATCATCAAGCACATTGATATTGTTGGGGTCAGCCATCGCTACCATTAGGATGTTATTTTTAAAGTCAAATGGAATGACTTTATACATGGTAGCCACCGACTGGGGTACCATATCGATAACAGACTCAGAAATATCAAGAGATTCTAATTTAACAAATCCAATGCCTACTTGTTTGCCTAGGGCTATGGTAAGTTCTTCTTGGGTGAGTAAACCCATTTCCACGGCAACGCTACCAAAAGGACCACCATTTTTTTTTTGTTGAATAGCAACTTCTTCGAGTTGCGCCTCGGTTAGAAAGCCTTCTTCTTTTAGAATATCACCTAATGTCATATTTGTTCCTTTTCATATCTCCGCACTATAACAGAAGTTAAGTTTTCTAGCCAATAAAAATTTGATCATACACCCATATCAATAAGGTTAATATAATAAAAATTAAAGCTATGATTTTAAATAAATTTGGTTTTTCTTGTTCTTGATCTCTAGCTATTTGGGCGAGGGTGCGTTTCATTAATTTACTTTTAGACTGGCTAGATCTGTTGCGGCCATTGTCAAAATTTTGGCGTCCTGCAATTTTTTTAATTTCATTTAAAACTTCATCGCAATTTTTTGGACGATCGATTGCTTGTTTGGCCATCATTTTGACAATTAAATTTTGAAATTCCTGGTTGATTTTTAAGCGAATATCTGAAATTGGTACAGGGTAAGTCTCAACTATGGCGTCTTTTAGTTCTGCATCTGACAAACCTTGAAATGGTATACACCCAGTTAAGGCATGATATAGTATTGCACCTAGAGAATATATATCACTTGAGATAGAGGTGCTTCTACCTAATACTACTTCTGGAGCCATATAATTATATATTTTATTTTCACGTCTTAACTTGCCAAATCCCATTTCGGCTAATAGGTAAAAGCCATCATTATTAATTAATATTTTTTCGGGATGCAAACAACGATGTGTTATATGCTGCGCATGTGCTTCTTTTAGGGCGTTGCATATTTGTTCCGCCAGGCTTAAGACAGTAAGCTCAGATAAGTATTTATTGTGATTTATTTTTTTACTTAAACTTCCATTGCCTGCAAAAGTCATTGCAAAATAAGTGTAATGTCGATAGTCGCCAATATCATATACGCCAACGGCATTTGGGTGGTTGACTTTGCCCAGAGTTTGGGCTTCTTTTAAGATTTGTTCTCTGTTTGCTTCTTGTAGGCGGGTATCAATGACTTTTAAAGCAACTTCTCGACCCATAGAAAGTTGAGTGGCATGATATAATTTGCCAATAGTACAATCGGCAATTTTTGATTTTATTTCGTATCCGTTAATAGCGGGTAGAGCCGCCATGGATTAATCAAGAATCTCCGTTTTGATTATTTGATTTTTTTCATCTATCAGCACTAATTTAGGTTTGAGTATACGTGCTTCTTTGTCATCTAATTGGCAGTAACTTATGATTGTTATTTTATCTCCAACCATGCCTCGTCTAGCTGCGGGTCCATTTAAACAAATATTACCATCACCTTTTGAGCCTTTGATTGTATAGGTTTCTAAGCGTTCGCCATTGTCAATGTTGACCACTTGTACGCGTTCGCCAGGCAGAATGTCACTCGCTTCTAGTATTTCTGCGGGTATAGTAATGCTACCTGTGTAATGTAACTCACACTGGGTGATAGTAGCACGGTTGATTTTTGATTTATACATGGTGCGAATCATTATTAGTCCACTTCTATTATACAATTATCAATAAGACGAATATCGCCAAAATATATAGCTAAGGCCACCATTATACGACCTTTCTCGATTATATCCACATCGGCACAATTGGGCAATGAAACTATTGAGATATAATCAATTTCAATTATATCGACAGATTTTAGCATTTCATACATACCTGCTATAATACCCATAGCGTTGCGTTCACCAGAAGTTATTTTTTCATTGGCAAAGTCTAATAGTTCTTTTAATAACGTTGCTTCTTTGCGCTCTTCAGGGTTTAGTCTGGCGTTTCTGGAGCTCATTGCCAATCCATCCGCTTCTCTTTTTGTTTCAATTAGCTCTATTTGGATTGGGAAATTTAAGTCTTCAACCATACGTGAGATAATTAATGCTTGTTGAGCATCTTTTAAACCAAAAAAAGCTTTATCAGGTAAGGTAATATTAAAAAGTTTGGCAACGACTGTTGTAACGCCACGAAAATGTCCTGGGCGACTTGCACCTTCTAGTCTGGTGCTCATTTCATTGACTACTTCTACATAAGAACAATCACCACCTGGGTACATTGTTTTTTCTTCTGGACAAAAAACAGCATCCACACCAATTTCTTTTAGCATATCGATATCACTATTGATATCGCGTGGGTAGTTTGTTAAATCCGAGCTTTGGTTAAATTGAATAGGGTTGACAAAGATAGTTACAATAGTTGTATCACAAGCATTTAAACTGGCCTTGACTAGGCTTAAATGGCCTTTATGTAATGCACCCATGGTAGGAACAAGTCCAATATTGTTATTGTTCTGTTTTTGTTGGCGTGAAAATTCGCGCGCTTCTTGTATTGTCTTGAGTATTTGCATAGTAATAATCCAAAAGTTGCTTAATTGTTTGATTGTTTTCTGGATGGCGCACATTAGGCGCTATCTGTGAAAGTGGTAATAATACAAACTCCCGTTTAAGCATTTCCGCATGCGGAATGGTTAAATAAGTAGAACGACAGATTGTATCTTTGTATAAAATGATATCAATATCAATTTCTCGTGGACCCCAAATTTGACGTTTTTTTCTGCCGATTTGTTTTTCGATTTTTTTTATAACATTTAATAATTCTATGGGTGATAAGTCAGAAATAGTTGCAACAACAGTATTTAAAAAAGTAGGTTGGTCTGTTACTCCTACGGCATCACTTTCATAAAGAGGGGCGTATTGTGTAATAATTATATTATTTTGTGTTAATAGTCTATATGCAGATTTTATATAGGCTAGCTTATCACCAAGATTGGAACCTAGGGCTAAATAAATTATATTTGACATTTTACAAGCTATATTTTTATTTGGTTAATAATATGTATATCTTTAGCTATTTGTGAGGCCAGTTGAGTTGCACAGTCAAATTGTTTTTGTTTTCTAATATATTTAATAAATTCAATTTCTAAGTTTGCACCGTAAATATCGTCTTGAAAATTTATTAAATGCACTTCAAGATGAGATTTAGGAGTATTGGCATTAGTAAATGTAGGGCGTGGTCCCCAATGAGCAGCTGCCAAATAAGACTTATGATTATTGACGGTAGCTTTTACAGCCCATACTCCTTCGGGGATGGGTGCATCAAAGTTTACTATAACATTTGCAGTGGGAAATCCAATTTTTCGTCCGCGTTTATCACCATGTCCTACTTTGCCAAGTATTTTATAATTATAGCCAAGTAATTCAGAGGCTTTAGTTAAATCTGCTTGGCTTAGTAGTTGTCTAATACGGGTGCTACTGATGTTGCCGTTAATAGTTATAGCCTTAATGGCTTCGACATTTATGCCTAGGGGATTGAGTTCTTTGCGGGCTAAATTTATATCACCACGTCTGCCATCGCCAAATCTAGTGTCATAACCTAAAACTAAATTTTGAATTTCTAAAGCATTTATTAAATAAGTATTTATAAATCTTTCTGCGGACGTATGCCGGAGTTTTTCATCAAATGGAATAATAATTGCAAAATCAAAACCCATTTTTTCAAAGAAATGTATTCTGGCTTCAGGGCTTATTAATAATTTTAAAGGTTTTTCAGGTTGTAAAATTAAATTTGGATGAGAGCTAAAGGTAATTACCCCAGCAGGTTGATTGTTTTGTTTGGCAATATTTAATGTTTTTTGTAATAGAGCCTTGTGTCCTAAATGACAACCATCAAATACACCTATTGTTATAGTAGACTGACGAGGGGCTTTATAGATACTTTCGAAATTAGAGTATATATTCATTAGATGTCATAAAAAAAGGCGTTTCGGAAAACCGAAACGCCTTGAAGTTGTATCGTAAACGATTAACGTTTTGAGAATTGACGAGAACGACGGGCTTTACGAAGACCGAATTTCTTACGTTCTACACGACGAGGATCACGAGTAACAAGACCTTCTTCACGAAGCGCACTGCGATGACCTTCTTCATTAACCATTAATGCTCTTGCAATGCCCAAACGGATAGCGCCAGCTTGACCAGTTGTGCCGCCACCATGTACATTTACAAAAACATCAAATTTTGTGCGAGTATCAGTTGCAATCATAGGTGCAACTGCATCATTACATAATGAGTCTAAACTAAAATACTCACCTAATTTTTTACCATTTACAATGATATCACCTTTGCCGGGTGTAATGCGTACGCGGGCAACAGATGCCTTGCGACGGCCAGTTCCCCAATCATATGTTTTAGCCATATTGATTAACTCCTAGATTAGAGAGCTGGTTCCCAAGCCACAGGGTTTTGAGCCGCGTGGGGGTGATCAGCAGTTGAATAAATTTTAAGTTTAGAAAGCATTTGCTTGCCAAGTTTGTTTTTTGGTAGCATTCGGCGAACAGCAAGGCGTAGAATTTGGTCTGGATGACGTTCCATCATACGTTCATAAGAAATCTCTTTCTTGTTGCCAAAATATCCAGTTACATGGACATATTCTTTTTGTTCGGCTTTTTTTCCAGTTACAACAACTTTGTTGCAATTAGTCACTACGATAAAATCGCCAGTGTCGACATGTGGAGTATAAGTAGGCTTGTCTTTGCCCATCAACTTGGATGCGATTTCAACAGCTAAACGGCCTAAAATCTTGCCGTCAGCGTCAACGCTAACCCAGTTGTGCTCAACTGTCTGAGAGTTTGCTTGATACGTTTTCATCTCTGAAAATCCTTATTTATTAATTTACCTAAAAAGGTGATCGGGTAAAAAGTGGTTAATTACTTTATAAAATAGTTTGAATCTGTCAATAATTATCTGTAATTTGTTTTTAAAAATTGGAGTTATTTTCGTTTAAATCTCGTCTTTTGCGTCTCTTAACATTAGATGTTGTAAAGCTTTAAGAGGATTTTTATCTTTAAATAATACGTCGTATAGTTCTTCGGTAATTGGCATTTCAACATTGTATTTTTTTGCTAATGCTTTGGTAGCTTTAGTCGTTGGCACTCCTTCAGCTACTTGATCCATTGAGTCGATAATTTCTTTTAAGGTTTCGCCTTTACCTATTCTGATGCCAACAGCCCTGTTACGACCAAAATCACTAAAACAGGTAGTTATTAAATCACCCATACCACTTATACCGGCAAAGGTAGATTGTTCTGCGCCCATAGCGTCACCAAGCCTTACGATTTCCCTTAGACCTCGTACCAATAGGGCGCTTTTAGCATTGTCGCCTAGATTCATACCGTCTGCAATACCAGCGGCTAAGGCTATTACATTTTTTAAAGCAGCACCCAGTTGCACGCCTATAGTATCGGTCGTAGCATAAACGCGGATATTTTGACTCATAAATACTTTTTGAACTTGTCGAGCATAATTTAAATTTTTACTAACTGAAACCAAGGTAGCAGGCATACCACTGGCAACTTCTTCGGCATGGCTTGGGCCAAAAAAACCAGCTATTGTAGCTTTAGGTCGCAATTCTTCCATTAAATCCAAAGTGCCTTTGCCACTGCTTATTTCTATACCTTTTGATAAAACAATCAAATTGGCATTTGCGGGTATAAAATCTTTAAAGTTTTTAAAAGCAGAGCGTATAAATTGAGTTGGTATAACAATTAAAAAATAATCACTATCTTGCAATCCACTTAAAGAGGATACAAACTTAATGCCTTCAGGTAATTTATGATTGGGTAAATAGCGTTTGTTACAATATGTTTTATTGATTTCGGCAATTTCATTAGCGTCAAAGCCCCAAACGTGAACATCATGCCCATTGCGTTTTAAAATCATAGCTGAGGCAGTACCCCAAGTTCCATTACCAAGTACAGTGATTTTTGCCATATTTAATTAATTATCCTTTTTTTCAAAGCGGTTTTCTTGACCTTGAATTATGCGCAAGATATTGGTTCTGTGTCGCCAAACTATTATAAATCCTACTAACAATAGTAGACTTGTAACTGGTAAATTATGACCAAATGGCTTGTCGGCTATATAAATTTGTAAAAAAATTGCACCCAATGTAGCCAAAATAGAAGCTAATGAAACCATACGTGAAGTATAAAAAGTAAGTACCCATATTAATAATGATATGCCTAAGACAGTGGGAGCTAATCCCACTAATACGCCTGCGCTTGTGGCAACGCCCTTACCGCCTTTAAATTTTAAATAAACAGGAAAAACATGTCCTATAATCGCAAAAAATCCACAACAGACTATCCAAATCAAATTTTGATTATAATCCAACACATACGAGGCAACCCATATAGGAGAAGCTCCTTTTAAGAAATCTAATATAAATACGACAATACCCAAAGGCTTGCCTAGCACCCTAACGGCATTAGTAGCACCGAGGTTTTTACTGCCATGTTGACGTAAATCGATGCCTTTAGCTTTGCCTATCAGTAGCCCAAATGGTATGGCTCCGACCAAATAACTGATTATTAATAATGTATATTGATTCATAGCGGGAATTATAGATTATAAAACTATATGGGCAAGCTAAGAATTGCGCGCAAATAATTTTCCACGCTCTGAACCCATGCCTAAAACCATTTTTTTTAACACTTTATTCATCATATTAATGGCTGGATTTAATTTGCTATCTTGTAACTCGCATAATAAACAAGCTAATGACTCTAAAGTGCACAGACCATTATTTTGTGTAGTTGTACGTAATAAATAATTGGATTGCCAATGTTTTTTGAGTTCTATTTTAGGTATATTTAAAAATGTTTTTTTGCGAGCCCAACGTCTGGCAGAACTCCAAGAGGTATCTAATATGATAATGTTTAAAGGTTTGGTTAATTGTTTGCAAATTTGATTTGCTGGTTTTGTATTTGGATTAGGGAAAAATAAAATATGATGATATGCTGTATCTTGAATTAAATTATTTATTATTTGTTCCCAGCCTTTAATGTCTAGTCTTACAATTTGACTGTTGGGCAAAATCATTGATATATAACGTCCTGTATTACTGACGATGCGCTGTTCTTTAGCGCGGGTTACAATAGTTACTTTATGTTGGCAGTTTTGTGATTGTATATAAGCACATATACACTTATCGATATGTAACCAGCAAGAACGGCATCTGTTAAAGGTTGTTTTGGGCATATTTACTCACAAAAATATTTTATTAATTATTGCTTAGGATTGTTAATCATACAACTTTTGATAAGCTAAATATATATCATAAAAATAACCTAGGAGTTGATATGAATTTGGCAATTATTGGTTTGGGAAATATTGTGCAAAAATCAATTTTGCCAGCATTATCTGCAATTAAAGATTTTAATTTGGTTTTGTTGGGCTCAGAACACTCTACAAAAGCTAATGTTTTGGCAAAAAAATATGGTTGTCAGGCGGGATCTTATGACGATGTGATAAATGCTGATAATATTGATGCGGTTTATATCGCTTTGCCAAATCATTTGCATTTTTGTTGGGGTAAACAAGTTTTACAAAGTGGAAAACATTTATTATGTGAAAAACCATTGGTTATGACACTTGCAGAGGCGTTGGAATTAAAACAAATTGCCATGGAACAAGGTTTAATTTTAATGGAAGCATTTATGTATAGATTTCATCCTCAACATTCTGAGGTTCGCAAGTTAATATTTGATGGTTCCATTGGTCAAGTTAGATTTTTTGAGGCTTGTTTCTCTTATAGTTTATCAGACAAAAATAATATACGCCTAAAGCCAGACTGTGGAGGCGGTGCATTAATGGATGTTGGTTGTTATGGGATTGATAGCGCTAGGTTTATTTTAAACCAAGAACCTATCGGGGGGGTGTGTTTTTCTAGGTTTGGAGAAGAAACTAAAGTAGATGAAATTTCATGTATACAGTTAGAATTTGCCAATGGTATTTTTGCACAAATTAGATGTGCAACAGACTTACCGAGAGAGCAGGGGTATACTGTTTATGGAACGGAAGGTTCGATAGAGGTTTTGCAGCCTTTTTTACCTAATACAAATAAACCTGTGGTGATTAAACTTAATACAAAAAAACAACATATCATAAAAATTAAGGGTGATAACATCTATATGGCTGAGTTTAAATACTTTTATGCTTTAATTAAAAATCAAACGGTAGACAAGCACTTATATAGCAACGGATATGAAAATGTGGCCATATTAGAAAAATTAAGAAACTCAAAGAATATGGTGCATTTTTAATTGGTTATTAAATACGCCAATTAAAATTCTATTATATATATTGGTAATTAAGCGTAAAATCAATATTATATAGTTATGAAATATGAGGGAAAAGTAAATAAATTATACGAGAAAGCACAAAGTGTTAATGGATATTTTGTGGGTATATCTATTCGTTGGAAAATTTTAGCAGCATTTACTTTGGTTTTTATAACACCTATTGCATTGCAATCATTGGGCGTAGATTTAATTACATATATTGTTTTCGGATTGCCGTTAATTTTAGTTATCGGTTTATATTCGAGTCATCGCATTTTAACCACGATTAAAAATTTAGAGTCAATTATTAATAATCTTGCGGGTCGTAAAGTTGAAAATATATCAAAAAAAACCAAAGGCGATGAATTACATAATGTTATAGCTTCGCTAGATGGTATGGTAAATACGTTAGAAAGTAGCTATTCTAAAAAGAAAAAACAAAGCAAAAAGCAAAGCAAAAAACAAAGCAAAAAGCAAAAGATTGTCGAGATAAAAAAAGACGATCAAAAAATAAGACAGAGTTTTCATGCCAGCTTATCCACAGGACGCAGTGTTAGAGGCGATATATATATATTGCCCAGTCGAGAGACTGATGTTGGTAATTTTGGATTTAATTTAACCAGACGTGAAAGTTTGTTTTTATTGCACCAAAGTATCCCAGAAGTTAAACGACAGCTAAAAGAATTGCGTGATTCTGCTATTTTAGGTGAAAGCGAAAAGGGGATTATTGATTTTCAATTAACACTCATACAGGATAAAACTTTAATAGATGGTATAGCTTCATGTTTAAATGATGATATGCCATTGATGGGTGCTATAGAGACAACTTTTGGTGCTTTTGTGCATAGGCTACAGCGTTCAAAAAATACATATATACAGGGTAGAGTTCCAGATTGTACCGATTTAATGTTGCGCTTATTGCAAGTTATACAAGAAAGAATAGGGCATGATGCTTCAAGTCGATATGCAGATGCTAAGGGTAAAATAGTTTATACCAAGCAAATATATCCAAGTGATGTAATCGCATTGCATAAAATAGGCATTAAGGGCATTATTAGTCTTGAGGGTACGCCATCTTCGCATGCATCTATTTTGTTTCAATCTTTTGAATTGCCATCTGTAAGCAACATTGATTTCTCTGGAACAATGCCTTCAGGTGTTGATGTTATGATAGATACAGCACGAAAACAAATGATAACAAACCCTAGTGTTGAAGATATTAAGCGCTTAGATGTTGATAATTATTCTTTTCAAGGCAAAATCATCAAAACACCTGTTTCTTTGCTTTCTGGACAGCAAATTTGGGTAAGTGCCACCATTAATGTGGCATCAACTGCACAAAAGGCATTTGAAGCTGGTGCGGATGGCGTTGGATTATTTAGATCTGAAATGAGTTTTATAGGTCGAGAAACTATCCCCACAGAGGAAGAGCTTTATGAAGAGTACTCTCAAATCCGTGAGGCATTTGGTGACAAACCTATTGTGTTGAGGATGCTTGATATTGGTGGTGACAAATTGCCTATCACACAGGATCACAAGGAGGAAAATCCTTGTATGGGTTCTAGATCTATGCGTTTGCTTTTAAAACAGCCAGATATTATGCGACGCCAATTAAGGGCTATGTTACGAGCGGCTAACGAATTAACAACTATTATTTTCCCGATGGTCAATGGGTGGCACGAGTTGGAATTAATTCAAGCTAGAATTGACACAATAGCTAGCGAGTTATCTGATTTGGAAGCTCCAAATGCATCTAAGGTAGAGTATGGTTTGATGGTTGAGGTTCCGGCGATTGTAGAGCGGTTTGAAGATTATGTTGATAGTTTTAAGCATTTTAATTTAGGCACCAATGATTTAGCCCAATATACTTTAGCTGCCGATAGAAATAATATGGAAGTTGCCAATTTTTTTGACCCAGTGCATCCATCTATGTTGTCCATGATTCATAAAGTTACAACTATAGCGGCACAGCGTGGCAAAGAGGTTAGCTTATGCGGTGAAATGGCTGCTAATTTATGGCTTACTCCATTATTGGTAGGTTTAGGTGTTAGGGAATTTTCGGTATCTGCAAACTTAATACCACCAATAAAACACTTATTGAGCAATTTAGAGTTAAAAACATGCAATGAATTGGCAAATAGAGCATTATCTTGTCGTAGTTTAGATCAAGTGCGCGAAGTAATTTCAGAATATAACGCTAAATATAAAGAATCAAAAATTATTGATGAATCAAATATATAGTGTAATCTATATGCTTTATAGGAGAGAAAATGAAACTATTATTAACTATAATCTCGATAGCGTTCTTAGTGGGTGCTTGTTCAAGAGGTGGTGCACCAAGGCATGATGATGTAATGGCTACGCCAGAGCAAAAGGCGCATAATCAGCGTATGCGTGAAAGAGACTTAAAGGCCGTTGGTGATCCTATTATCAGGGCGACAGGCGGAGATTCTTTTTTAAATAATGCTGGGCCTCCGTAAGCTTTTATGTAGATACGGGTAATAAAAAAGGGCTAGAAAATCTAGCCCTTTTTTAATGTTATAACAAATCAGTTTTCTTTAATAAAATTAAAGATAGTCGGTAAGAAACTATAATTACGCCTAACCAACCTAATAATACTAATGCAGTCATATTTTCTCCTAATAGGCTTCTTTATTATTGATGTCATTGACAGTTAATTGCTTGTTATCCATCGCTTTCCAGACGTAAGCAATATAGCCTATTACAAACGGTATACAAAGCGCCACATAGGTCATAACCATTAAAGTATATGGGCTGCTGGAAGCGTTATAAATTGTAAGGCTTGATTGCAAATCACTTTTTGATGGGTAAAAAGAAGTGTTGTTGTAAGCAGGTAAAAGTAAAACCGTTAAGCCTACTAAAAATGTACCCGCTCCAGCACTCCATATACCTTTACAAGATTCTGTAAATGCGGTTTTAAATACTCCAAAAATTACTAAGACCAATCCTAATAGTAGGCAAATTAGTAAAATAGGATTAGCTAAAAAATTACTTAGGTATTTATTGCTTATCATTGCAATTTGACCATCATTGTTTACGCCAAAACCGTCACACATTAACAAGCATACTAGAACATATAATAAAAATGGTAATGATATAATAAAATTCATTAAACTAGCTTTGCGTAAACGGGCTTGCATATCAGGGGTTTCACTAAAATCTATATTGTTAATTAGATACATAGCGCCAAGATTGCGAGAATTAAATACTAAGAAAAATCCCAAACATAAATTGAAAGGAGAAAATGCAGCTTCTAATCCGCGTAAACTGTGTTGCCAAGTAACAAAATTAAACTCGCTGAGTGTAAAATTTGATCCAGTAAAAAATGTTCCAACAGCAGCGCCTATAAGCAAGATACCAATAGATCCGTTTATAAACAAGAAGGTCTCATAAACTGTAGCACCTAAAAAATTGTTTGGTTTGGTGCGATATTCAAAACTTACAGCTTGGATTACAAATGTAAATAAAATCAAAATCCAAACCCAATATGCACCTCCAAATGATGTGGCATAAAATTTAGGAAATGATGCAAACAACGAGCCTCCAAATACTACCAAAGTAGTGAAGGTTATTTCCCATTTGCGTCCTAATGAATTAATAACTAAGCTTTTTTCGTTTTTGGTTTTGGCTATTTGCCATAATAAAGTTTGTCCGCCTTGCACAAACATCAAAAATATAAAAAATGCACCGATAATAGAGCAAATTAGCCACCATAATTCTTGTAATGTTGAATAATCCATTTTATTTGTCCTCCTCTGGGCCAATACTGATTTGTTTTAACATAATTTTAATTTCTGCAATTAATAATGCTGTGAACAAAATTAAAAACATAAAAAAAGTTGTTTGAACTGTACCTGTGCTTAAATTAGTGCGGGCAATTGATACTGGTAAAAGGTCTTGTATTGCCCATGGTTGGCGTCCAACTTCTGCAACTACCCAACCTGCTTCAGAGGCTAATAATGCCATAAATATAGATGTAGTGCTTACTAGCAAGAACCATTTTTGTTTATGCAAAGTATCTTTAAACAAAAAGAATAAACATCCAGCGCATATAATTAAGAGCATTGTACTTAGCATCACCATAATGTGGAACGCGTAGAACGTAATGCTTACAGGAGGGACAATGTCTTCAGGTTTTTCTATAAATCCATAGCCTAAAAAATCTTTGTGTTGATTAAATAAGCCTAATGATGTTTTGGCTGCTAATTGATTATTAGCTTTTTTAGCATTTTTATAATTTTTTAGTTCATTTAATGCTATTTTACCTCGACGCATTTTTTCGTCCGTGCCTATGATATTATGGGCTTGATTTCCGTATATTAAATCGTTGATGCCTGGTACAAAACTATTAAAATTACGATTGGCCAAAAATGATAAAGCCCCAGGGATTTTGGCTTCAATTAAAAAAGCATCTTGATTATCACCAGGCTTTTTATTGCTATTGATTACGCCCATAGCTATCAAGCCAGCGTTGGTTTCGCCATCCCAAAGTCCTTCAAAAGCAGCTAATTTCATAGGTTGGTTTTGCGCTACTTCAAATGCTGATTTATCACCTGTGTAAGCGGTAAACGTGCCTGCTATAATGCCAAATACAGCAGCTACCATAATGGAGCGTTTAGCCATTAAAATATGGCGACCTTTGAGCATAAACCATGAAGAAATTGAAATGATAAACAATGATGCCAATAGCATTGAAGAGCTAGTAACATGTGTAAATTTAGAAACAGCTACAGGTGACAGTGCAATATCCCAAAAATTAGTCATTTCAAATCTAGCTGTATCTGGATTAAATTGTTGGCCGACAGGATGTTGCATCCAAGCGTTTGCTACTAAAATCCAAATGGCGGATATGTTAGATCCAATAGCAACTGCCCAAGTGGATAATAAATGAAATCGTTTACTTACTCTGTCCCATCCAAAAAACATTACAGCAAAGAATGTGGATTCCATAAAAAAGGCAATCATGCCTTCGATGGCTAGAGGCGCGCCAAAAATATCGCCAACCATCCACGAGTAATTTGACCAGTTTGTGCCAAACTCAAATTCCATAATTATGCCAGTGGCAACACCAATGGCAAAGTTGATTCCAAAGAGTTTCATCCAAAACTTAGTAAGACGTTTCCACTCTTCATTGCCAGTTTTTATGTAAATTGTTTCATAAAAGGCAATAATCCAAGTTATACCAAGGGTTAATGGTACAAATATCCAATGGTAAATAATGGTTAGGGCAAATTGTGCTCTTGCCCAATTAACCATGTCCAGATTGATGTTTTCAATCATTTAGCTTTCTCCTTTACAGTTAGTTGTTCTATTACAAAATTAGCTTTTTCTTCATCTGAAGAAAACTTGCTGTTGAGATGGTTTTGAAAGAAAAATATTTTGAGTATTCCAAAAATAATTAATAATTTAATTATAATTAGTTTCCATAATGTTTTGCCTAGCTTCATAGATTTAAAGCCATCAATATAAAATGATAATATTGACATCACAAATACCTCCTTTTAATTATTAATAATATCAATAATTGGTTATGAAAGTAATAAAAAAATAACAAACCGAAATTAGATTTAACCGCTTGCTCAAAAGTGTAGGATTGGTAGAATAATATTTGTCTAAATAAATATGTCTATAAATCAAAAATATAATAAATCTATCAAGCAAGCCTCAGAGGCAATTTTGTCTGCTAAGACAATAGCTATTGTTAGCCATATCAATCCCGATGGTGATACTTTGGGTTGTTCGTTGGCGTTGGCAAATATTTTGCGTGGCACAGGTAAAAAAATACATTTACTCAACGCCTCTAACTTACCAAAGCGATTTGAATTTTTGCCGGGATATAAAAAAATAAAAACAGAATTTGATGGAGTGGTAGACTTGGCGGTATCAGTTGATTGTGCTGGTGCAGATAGGGTGGGTCAACATGCAGGCATATTTAGCAAGGCTCGCCAAACCCTTGAAATTGATCACCATATTGATGGGTTAGGATATTGCCAAATTTCTGCTTTAGATACAGAAGCCGCATCAACTGCTGAGGTTATGTATGATGTAATTAAAACATTCAATATTGATATTAGCAAGCCAGTAGCCACATGTCTTATGACAGCGTTAATAACTGATACTCTAAATTTTAGTATATCAGCCACCAGATCTAAGACATTACGCGTGGCTGCACAGATGATTGATATAGGTGTTGATGTTGGTTATATATCTAATCAAGCTATTAAATTAAAGACACCTACAGAGCTTAAAATACAGGGACACGCTTTTGATGGGGCTAAGTTTGATTGTGATAATAAATTAGTTGTAAGTATTTTAAAACAAACAGATTTTGCTAGATTTAACGCTACTATGGATGATGCTGAAGAAGTATCTACTCATTTAATGTGTATTAGAGGGGTACATATAGCTGTTTTTTTTAGGCAAAGATTAGACGGGTTATTTAGAACGTCTTTGCGTAGTATAGCCAAATATAATTTGTCAAAAATCGCAAAAAAATATAATGGGGGCGGTCATAAGAATGCTGCTGGCTGTACATTGCATAAACAAGAAATTAATTTATTATTAAATGATTTAAAAAAAGTGGTAGCCGATGCCTTGTAAAGATACTACTGCCAAAATTATTGTTTGGTTAGATAAAAATGAAAAATTAATTAATTTTGATTTTACAAAATTAAGTTGTTCTAAAATTATTGGAGTTGGAACTCCATTTATGCAGTTTTGCATAGGTCATCATATAGATGATATATTAGATATTAATTTTGATTTAGCTTTGCAAACATTAAATAGTGATAACGACGAAGAAAATTTTTTAATGTATTTAGAATGGGACGCATTAAAATCGGCGTTGCAAAGTTATGTTGGTCAAAATTTAGATAGTCAACGTTATCAAGTAGCGTCGATATTACACACCGAAGAAGGTGTTAAAATTTCTATTATTATAAAACCTGTCAAAACAATGCCTAAAACATTGTTTTGTTGTAATTCCGGAAAATAAAATTATGAAAAAAGCATTTATACAAACATTTGGCTGTCAAATGAATGAACACGACAGCGATAGAATTAAAGTATTATTAAAGCGTGAAAATTATGAAATCACTGATAATATGGATGAGGCAAAATTGATTTTATTAAATACTTGTTCGGTGCGTGAAAACCCTGAAAATAAAGTGTATTCTTTAATCGGTACATTAAAATCACGTAAACAAACAGAAGATGATTTAATTATCGGTGTCGGTGGTTGCGTGGCTCAACAAGAGGGTAAAAATATATTAAAACGCAATAATATGGTAGATTTGGTTTTTGGCCCAGATAATATTTTTCATATTGGTGAAATGTTAGCTGAAGTAAAAGCGGGCAATCGTGTGGTGCGTGTCGCTTGGCAAGAACGTAAGAAAAAAGTGCAAAATTTTATACCAGAGTCTGAAATAAAAACTGGCAAAGTAAAAGCTGGCAAGGCATTAGTGTCTATTACTAAAGGTTGTGATAATTTTTGTAGCTATTGTATTGTACCATATACACGAGGTCGTTTGGTTAGTCGAGATCATGAAAATATTTTGGAAGAATGTTCAAATTTGATAAATAAAGGTGCGGTCGAAATCACTTTATTAGGTCAAAATGTAAATTCTTATGGAACAGAAGAATATGGTTTTCCTGAATTATTAAAAGATGTTGCCGATATTGATGGATTAAAAAGATTGCGTTTTACATCACCATATCCCAATGACTGGACTAATGAATTGTCAGATTTGTTAACATCGCATCCTAACATTTGTAATCAATTGCATTTACCATTTCAAGCGGGTGGTGATAATGTATTAAAAGCTATGAAAAGAGATCACAAAATAAAAACTTATTTGGAGAAGATGCATTATTTAAAGTCTATTAATCCAGATATTGCATTGGGTACAGATTTAATTGTTGGATTTCCTGGAGAAACAGAAGAAGATTTTGAGTGTACTTTAGATGTTATGCGTCAATTGCAATTTAAACAAGTATTTGCGTATAAATATTCGCCTAGACCTGGCACTAAAGCTTTGAGTTTGGGAGACACTGTAAGCCGCCAAGATAAAGAAAAAAGATTGGCAAAGGTTTTAGATTTGCATCAAGAAATAGCAGGAAAGTTATTACAAGCCGATGTTGGAAAATATGTTAGTGTTTTGATAGAAGGCAAAGATTTATTTACTGATAATGCTGTTAAAGGACGTACAGAAGCCAATACCCAAATTACAATTGAAAATTGTGATGCAAAGTCAGGTGATTTAATTATGGCAGAAGTTACACAAGCTAGGGCATATTCATTGGTTGGTAAGGCTTTATAGTTTTAATGACACAAACTAGGCAGAAACCAGAGTTGTTAGCCCCTGCGGGAAATTTAGCAAAATTAAAGTTGGCTTTTGATTATGGAGCTGATGCTGTTTATATCGGTGGAACGCGCTTTGGTTTACGTAAAGCAGCGGATAATTTTTCGATTTATGAAATGGCTAAGGGTATTGATTATGCCCATAACAGAAATAAAAAAGTTTATGTTGTTCTTAATGGGATGGCACATCAAGAGGATTTTGTTAATATAAAATCTGCTATTAATGAGTTAAAGACTATTAATCCAGATGCATTTATTGTCTCCGATACAGGCGTTGCTTCGCTGGTTAAAAACCATTCTGCAGTACCTATACATACGTCTACTCAAGCGTCTGTTTTAAATTGGCGAGCGGCAAAAATATGGCAGAATTTAGGGGCTAGTCGTGTAGTAGTAGGGCGTGAATTAAGCCTTGAAGATTGTAAACTGATAAATCTAAAAACAGGCATTCAAGTCGAGACGTTTATACATGGTTCTATGTGTATTAGTCATTCTGGGAAATGCCATATTTCAAATTATTTTGCCGGTCGAGATTCCAATCGAGGTGGGTGTATTCAAAGTTGCAGATATAGATATGATTTTAATATCAAATCTAAGCAACAGTCTAAATTTTTAATGAATGCACGAGATATTATGGCAATTTCTTTAGTCCCTAAAATTTTACAAAATAATATAGCCTCATTAAAGATTGAAGGGCGTATGAAATCAGAGCTGTATATAGCTACTGCTGTGCGTTGTTATCGCAAGGCTATTGATGAATGTTGGCAAGGTTTAGAAGTTGATTTTAAAGCTTTGGAACACGAATTATCTGGTATATCAAATCGAGGTTTTACTAGTGGTAATTTAGAAACTAAGGCTGGAGCCGATTCAATTAATTATCAATATGCTGGTTACAATCGTTACACATCTTTTATGGGTACGGTTAAGGGTGTTGATGATGTTAAGGGATTAGCCATTGAAGTGCGTGAAAATATTAATATAGGCGATCATTTACAATGTTTAAGTAAGGATGGTAATATTTATCCTTTAGAAGTTACTAGCTTGACTAATCTTAATGGCGGTCTTTTAGATAGGGCAACACCAAATAAAATGGTTTGGATTAAGGCTGATTTTAATCCAGCAATAGGCGCTTTAATACGCAAGGTTTTGCATAAAACAGAAACGAGAACATAATGCCCGCAAATTACAAGCCAATTTTTATAACTTATATTTCAAAAAGTGCAGATGTTGTTGATTTTGTAGATGCCGGATTTAAATCTTTAATTATTGATGTTCCACTGTTTAGTTTAGGGGCTGTAAATAATGATTGTGTGCAAACAGATGTAAGTGTTATAAAGCAAATTTATGATGCTATTAAACAGTATAGATCTGATATTGAGGTGTCTTTGTGTATAGACGTTTTGTTTTACGATAAATTTGAAAAGCCGTTTCAAACAGTAATTAAATATGCTTTATCTGTTGGTATTGAAGAGTTTCGTGTGCAAGATTTTGGTTTAGCATATTTGATTAAGGAGATATCTGCAAAAGCAAGAATAATTTTTACACCTATGATAGGTTATGCTAATAGTAAGTCTTTGCAAGCTTGCGTAAAAAGTATGGGTTTATCAGGGGTGTCTTTGCCTATTGAAATGTCTCAAAATGATATAATCTTAGCAACTCACTCTCTTGCAAATGTTACTATTGATTTATTGGTACAGGGGAGCATATTATTGCAGTATTCTCCACGGCGTATGATATCAGGTGCTATTGGCGAAGATATGTTAAATAGTACAGAAAATTATTTTAATATAGAGGCGACAGATCAAAATAATAGAAAATGTTTTTTTAATGATAATCAACACGGTTTAACTATGTATGCTGGTATTGAGAGAAGCTTATTAAAAAAAATGGATACATTAATAACATTGCCTATTGATAGGTGGTTGTTTGATTGTCGTCAAAGTAGCAACAGTTTAAAATATGCAATTAAATCGGCATACGCCTATAATGCATATTATGATGCTGTAATAGAGGGTGATAATAATTATGTAATGAAAGCGTATCTTGATGAATTTTATAAGTTAACGTTACGTAAACAACATGCTGGTTTTTTTATGGCTAATCGCACTGATAAAACAGATTTTGAAGCTATAAATAAAAGAGAATCTAGGCGTGATGTAGGTATGGTTATCGATAGTATACGCGATAAAAACTTAACCATAGAGTTGTATGAAGATATTGCCATAGGCGAGCTTTTAGAGTTTCATACTCCAGAGGGCAGAATAAAAAAATTACGATTGGATAGTATGAAAGATTTGCATGATTGCCAATTATCCTCGGCAAAAGAGGGGGATATTATACGTATAACTTGGATGCGGGCAGTGGTTGTTAAAACAAAGCTCAGAAGATGAAGCTTATTTATTTAGATAATGTGGATTCCACTAATTTATGGGCAAAACAAAATGCCAATAGATTTAATGAAGATATATTGGTTTATACTGACAATCAAACAGCAGGCTATGGGCGTTTTGGCAGAGATTGGTGTTCGCCCAAAGGTAGTAGTTTGGCGTTTTCATTGTTATTATCACCACCTATTGATATTGCTTATTGGCCAAATTGCTCGCAGGTGGTCGCCGTAGTTGTAGCCAGTTATTTTGCGGATAATTTAGGATTAAGGCCTTGTTTAAAGTGGCCAAATGATATTTTATTTGATAATAAAAAAGCGGTTGGTATTTTGGCAGAGACAACTCAGCTTGGAAACCTAGATAAAAGGTTGATAGTTGGTGTTGGTATTAATGTAAAACAAAATATTGCATTAGCTACACAAGTTGCAAAGCCAATTGTCTCTTTAGAGGAAATGGGTGTAGTTATTGATGTGCAAAGTTTAATAAAAAATTTACAGCCATTAATACAGTCTAGCCTAGTTGAATATTATCAAAATGGTTTTCAATCATTTGCTAATGTATGGCGTATACTTGGAGAAGACATAGGTCGAAAGGTTTATTTACACAATGGTAATAATTCGTTAGAAGGATTTATTTCTGCTGTTAATGATGATGGTTCTTTATGCCTTAGTGATACGCAAGGCTATAAACATACAATATCATCAGGTGAGATTGAATATTTAAGTTCTAAAAAGGATATAAATGATTATAGATACAATAGATAATTTAAAAAAATATAAAGATTTAAATAGTAATATTTCAGCGGTTGTTAATTTTTGTAAAAATAAAAATTTGCAAAACTTGCCTGATGGACGCTTTGATATAGATGGTGATAACGCTTTTGGTATTGTAATGACAATGGATTTACGTAAACCAAATGAGGCTAAGTTAGAGACTCATCGTAAATACATTGATATTCAATTGGTTTTAAAAAATGAAGAAAAAATGGGATATACTCCATTGGAAGATTTGTTAATATCGGAAGGCTACGATTTAAAAACTGATTTGGAATTTTGGCAAGATAAAATACAAAGTTTATTTACAGTTAAATATAATCAATTTGCTATGTTTTTTACCGATGATGGACATATGCCGTTAATAGGTGAAGGACAAGTTAAAAAGATTGTATTTAAACTGCATGTTTAATCGCAATTTTCTGATTGTTTTATAAATAAATTTTTGTTTTCAACTGCAAAGTCAATTAAATCACTTTCCATATCACGAAAGATATTTTCTAATTTTGCTTTAAAATAATGATAAAATAAATAGCAAGGTATTGCTATGCCAAGACCTACTGCTGTAGTTACTAGAGCTTCAGATATGCCACCTGCTAATAGTTCACCTTTTCCCATGGCACGTTGTTCAGCGACAACTGTAAAAGCTTTTATCATACCCAATACAGTACCCATTAAGCCCAATAAAGGCGCAACTCCTGATATTACGCCTAATACTTTAGTGCGTGATTGTGTGTTTGAAAATTCATGATCAATTTTATCAGTTATTGTTGACTGTATTTCTTGACGGGTATAATCGCCACGCTTGATAATGGCTAAACTAATTTTAGCTAATTGACTTTGGTTTGTTTGGCACAGCTCAATAGCAGAATGTAAAGAAGTTTGTTGTAATGCTTCGTTTAAATTGTAAATAAAATTTTTAGGAGCAATGCTTGTTTTTCTTATGGCGATAAACCGTTCGAAAATAAATGCTACAGCTATTATAGAACATGAAATTAGTGGTATCATCATCCAGCCACCCTGTATTATCCAAATACCATTTTCGCTATTGTTACTTGGTATATCTTGCGCTATGACGTTATAAGAAGTAGTTAAAAATAATGAAATTGCAAAAAATAAGCGTGTGTACATAAATATCCTTAATTAAAATAAATATATTACTAATTAGTATGAGCTCTGCAAGTATACATAAAAAATGATTATTTTATACTTGTTTAATTAATTGTAGTTTTATTTAGCTATCGAGCCAGTCCCATAATAAAGGGGTGTCGTTTTTGATGTTAATTTTGGCTTTTTTACCAATTACATTTTGTAATTCTTGTGGTTGTATACCTCCATTTGGGCGTTTAGCTATTATGTTGTTTTCTTTTAAAATCTGTCCGATTTTGAGAGGTTTGATTAAAACCAAAGAGCGTCTGCCTATATGGCGATTTTCCATTTCATCTGTTTGTACTGTTTTGGAATAGTCACCAAGCATAGTCTCTGCTTCGCGGATTTTTTGAACTAGCTCCAAAAATGTTTGTTTATTGGCACTTGCTTTATGATCTGGGCCAGGCAAGTTGTTATCTAGCGTAAGGTGTTTTTCGATAATATGCGCACCACATCCAACAGCGCCTATTGCAGCTGTTGTACCTATGGTGTGATCAGAGAAACCAACCGGTAAGCCAAACTTGTGTTTTAAAAATGCAATACTTTGCAAGTTTACTTGATGGGGCAAAGTAGGGTATGCTGAGGTACAATGTAATAAATGAATATTATTATAATTTAATAAATCTAGTGTGTTTTTTATTTCATCAGTTTTGGCCATGCCTGTTGATAAAATTATTGATAGGTTATGTTTTATTGCTCGTTTTAATAATGGTATATTAGTTAAGTCGCCAGAACTAAATTTCATATATTTTAAATTTAAAGTTATTAAAAAATCTAATGCTCTATAGTCAAATGGAGTACATAGGTAATTTATATTTAATTTGTTTGCATATTCATATAGTTGCATTTGTTGTTGGTTGCTCAGGCATAACTTGTTGAGCATAGCCAGTTGCGTTTCAGTGTCCTTATCATTTTTTTGATATTTACTTTTAGGTGTATTGGTACATACTAAGTCATTGGGATAGAAATGTTGAAATTTAATAGCATCTGCACCTACTTCTTTAGCTGTTTCTATTAATTTTTTAGCTATTTGCATATCGCCATTATGATTTACTCCAGCTTCTGCAATTATATAAATTTTAGTCATTTGTGTTTTGTTTTTGCCAATTTTTTGAATAGTAAGCTTTAATTTTTTTGTTTTGATGTTGTAAAATTAGAATCTTAAAATCAGACAATTGGTTGGCTAAATTTAAACTTTTTTGTGGTGGTAATATGCAAAATGCAGTGGCAAAGGCGTCCGCTTGAGAACCTGTTGGTGCAATGACGGTAGCTCCAGCAATATTTTTTATTGGCCAACCAGTATTTGGATTAATGATATGCGTCAATATATGAGTGCCAATTTTATATTTTTGTTCGTAGTCACCAGAAGTTGCTATAGCGATTTTTTTGCGAACTATTAATGTTTGTATTGATTTGTCTTTTATTAAAGGGTCTTGTATGCCTATTCGCCAAGGGGCATCTTCGCCTCGTACTAATAAGTCTCTACCTACATCGATTAAGTAGTTATAAATGCCTAAAGATTCTAGCACCGTAGCTATAATATCTGCTGTATACCCTTTGCCAATTGCTCCAAAATCAAAGCTAGTACCAATGGGGGCTTGCAATATTAAATTGTTAATATGGGCGCCATTATTAAATGTAGTTGGTTTTAAATGATTAATTAAATCTTGGTCAGGTAATTTTTTGTCTTTTTTGGCTTTTCTCCATAGATTTATTAAAGGCTTAACAGTAATGTCAAAAGCACCAGATGTAGTTTGGCTATATTGAAAACTGGTTTGCATTAAATCTGCCATAGATTTACTTATTTTAAATGGTTTGGTAGATGTTTTGAAATGGTTGTTAATAGCGGTTATTTCTGATTGTTTTTGATATGTGCTTATACGCTGTTCTATTTGATACGCTTTATCAAAGGCTGTTTTAAAAGCTTGTTGAGCTAAGTCTTTATCGATACCGCGTACAGTTATTGACACTATAGTGCCCATCATAGGACGGCTTTCTTGCCATGAGCTTTGCAATAATCGTTGGCGGTTATCCATACTTATTAAGTAGGTTAATGTGGCTAATAATAATACGATAAGTAAAATAGTTTTAGGTAGTGATTTGTTAGTAAGCATTTGTGTTTACAAATCCTTTAAATAAGGTGTAAAGTTTGGCGTATTGCCAGTGTTAATAAGATTAAAATACAACCAGTAACTTAATATCCAAGTTAATGGGGCTATTACAATATCAAAAGCAAATAGAATACTGACTAAAATTTGATTGTGGCGTTTGAGCATAAGTTATCTCTTAATTTTAATTACAACTTTTACATTTGTTAATATTTTAATGGATTCTGTTTTGGTATTACCTTCTAAGGCTTTACCATCTATTGAAATATTTTTATGTTTAAAATGAACGTTATCATTTGTTTTAAAATCTTTACTTGGCGAAGAATATATCAGACTGTTGGTTGTGAATATGCCCATTTTGTTAGACTTGGCTATTACATTATCATATATTTTAATTTCTTCTGTTTGAGGGTTCCATCCACCTTTTTCACCGGTTATATAAATCGGGTTTTGATGTTTTTTAATATGTAAATGAGGTTTGATAAGGTTTAGAGAACGATCTTTGTTAATCGTGGATTCTTTACCGTTTATGCTCCAATCATTAACTTGTTGTTTGTCATAATTGTTATAGCTAAAGCCAGAAATATGTTGTGTAGTATCTCTTGTAGGTTGGCTTTGGTTAGAACTAAAAATATCAAAATAACAACCGCTAAATAGAATACTAATTAACGGTAGCGCGCGTAAATATCGTTCCATTTTCCCTGGTGTTTAATAATTAACATAGCTAATTCTCTAAAAGCGCCATCTCCGCCTGCCGAGGAGGTGATGTAATCGCATTGTAATTTAACCTCGCATAGGGCGTTAGCTGGTGCAACAGCAAAGCCAGACGCTTTTAATGGTAGAATATCTGGAAAATCATCACCAATATAACATACTTGATTGTCGGTTAAATTTTTATCAGATAATAGTTTTTGATATGGTTCTAGTTTGTTTTTAGCGCCTTGGATTAAATCTGTTATTCCAAGCTCCTCACAGCGTCTTTGTAGAGACAAAGATGTTCTGCCTGTTATGATTGCAATTTCAATGCCGGCTCGTTGTAGATATTTGATGCCAGCACCATCTTGTACATTAAATGTTTTAATTTCATCATCGCTTGAATAGTTAATACTTCCCGGTGTCATTACTCCATCAATATCAGATATAACTAATTGTATAGATGTACATAATTGTTTAATCATATTAATCCCATCATTGCTAAATCTTGAATATCAATAATTCCAACTAATTTATTGTTTTCTACCACAGGTAAATCGTCTAGTTGTTTTTCTTTCATAATAGCTAGGGCTTCTTCGGCTAAGTGATTTGGACTGATACAAATAGGAGATTTTGTCATAACTTCTGCAACACAATGTCCTTTAAGGTTGTCGTGTTGGGTTAAGTATCGGCGTAAATCTCCATCTGTAAATAGGCCTTTTAACAGGCCGTTGTCATCTAATATACATGCACAACCAGTTTTTTTTGAGCTAATTAAAATCAATACATCTTTAATGTTAGTGTCGCCTTTCGTTGTGGCTAATTTTTCTAAAGGGCGCATAACTTCGCTACATGGTAGTAATCGATTGCCTAAAGTCCCGCCAGGGTGAAATTTTGAATATTGCTCTGCTGTAAGTCCACTGCGTTTAGCAAGGGTTAAAGCTAAGGCGTCGCCAATAGCCAACATTAATGTGGTGCTAGTTGTAGGTGCAAGATTTAATGGACAAACCTCGTCAGTGCTGCCGTAACATAGTAGGGCATCACTGTGCTGGGCTAATTCTGAATTGGCATTACCGGTGATGGCAATTAATGGGCATGTTGTTCTTTTTAAAAGTGGTAGTAGAGATGTTATTTCGGCAGAACTACCAGAATTTGATAGAACTATAAAAGAATCATCTTTGTGAACCATACCTAGATCGCCATGTATGGCCTCTGTAGGATGCATAAAAAAAGAAGGAAACCCTAAGCTAGCCAATGTTGCGGATATTTTTTTGCCAATTAATCCAGCTTTGCCAACACCGCAAACAATAATATGTCCTTTGGTTTGAAAGGCCACATCTACAGCTTGTATTACAGAGCTTTGACAATTGTTATATGTTTTTAACAATGCATCAGCCTCAGCTTTTAAAATGCTTTTAAAATAATTTAGTTCTTCTTGCATATTATACCTTCAAAATAGTTTATTGTATTTTTTAGTCCCGTTTGCAATTCTATAGTAGGACTCCAGTGTAGTTTTTCTTTAGCTAAACTTATGTCTGGTTTACGTCTGGCGGGATCGTCCTGTGGTAATGGTTTATAAATTAATTTACTGTTTGAGTTGGTTAATTGGATAATAGTAGTGGCTAATTCTTTGATAGTAAATTCGCTAGGATTGCCTAAGTTGACGGGCCCAATAAAATTTTCTTTATTCATAAATGTTATTAAGCCTTTAATTAAATCATCTACATAACAAAATGATCGCGTTTGCTCGCCATTACCAAATATGGTTATATCTTCATTTTGCAATGCTTGAGAAATAAAATTAGATACAACTCTGCCATCGTTAGGGTCCATTTTAGGTCCATAAGTATTGAATATGCGTGCTATTCTAATTTCGACATTATTTTGTCGGTGGTAATCCATACATAAAGTTTCGGCCACTCGTTTACCTTCGTCGTAGCAAGAGCGTATGCCTATGGGATTGACATTGCCCCAGTAGTTTTCTTTTTGAGGATGTATAGCGGGATCTCCGTAAACTTCACTTGTGGAGGCTTGTAAAATTCTTGCGCCAACTCTTTTTGCCATTCCCAATGCGTTTAAAGTACCCATTACATTTGTTTTTACGGTTTTTACTGGATTAAATTGGTAATGTGGTGGGGAAGCAGGGCAGGCTAAATTGTAAATTTGGTCAACCTCTAACAGTATTGGGTTTATGATATCATGCCTGATTAATTCAAAGTATTTATTGTCAAGTAAGTGAATTATATTGGATTTGTTACCCGTAAAGTAGTTGTCAAGACAAATGACTTCATTGTTTTGTTGTAAAAGGCATTCACATAGGTGCGAACCCAAAAAACCAGCTCCACCAGTAACTAAAATCCTAGCCATAAAATTATTCCAAAAAGAGTGCAAACAATAACCATATATGATACGCTTAGACTTTACAGCTTGCAAGGAGCCATTATGAATATTGATAAACATATAAGACGTGTGCCTGATTTTCCTAAGCAGGGAATTACATTTTATGACATTACATCTATTTTGATTGAGCCATCAGCCTTTAAATATGTAATTGATAAAATGGAGTTATATTGTAAGGGTAAACAAATAGATTGCATTGTTCCTGCGGAAAGCAGAGGGTTTTTATTCGCCGCACCTTTAGCGGATAGGTTACAAATACCAATGGTTCCCGCTCGTAAACAGGGTAAATTACCAGGTGATGTAATTTCGCGAAGTTATGATTTAGAGTACGGTACCGCAACAATGGAAATTCATAGTCATGACATAAAAAAAGGTGACAAGGTTTTAGTTGTTGATGATTTAATTGCCACAGGGGGTACTTTGACGGCAATTTGCGGTATGATTGAAGATTTAGAGGCAGAGGTATGCGGTATTTGTGGCATAGTTGGCTTACCATTTTTAAATTACAAAAAAGTCTTATCTAAGTATGAGTTAATGACTATTATCAATTATGATGGTGAATAAAAATATTTTTTGTAAATTAAAGATTAGTCTTGACTTAAAGCAGTTTATTTAGTTAAATCTTCGCTCTAAATTTAATTTTATAGGTATTACATATAGTTATGGAGAATCCATGGTAAAAGTTGTTAAACACAACGCAGAATCAATTGATCGACTGTTACGTCGTTTCAAACGTTCTTGCAATAACGCAGGTGTTGTTTCTACGTATAAAGCTCAACGCTTTTTTGAAAAAGCAAGTGAAACTCGCAAGGTTACTAAACAACGTCTTGCTCGTGTTTATGCAAAAGCAGCGGTTGAAAAAGCAAATCTTTCTTCAAAGCGTCAATATCGCAATGTTAGTGAATTGGTTGCTCGCAAAGAGACAAAAAGCCCTTCACTACGTCGTCCCGGTTAGTTAAAAAATGCTCGATATTAAACTCGTTCGCGAGAATCCAGAAGCGATTAAGCTTGGGCTTCGGGCAAAAAAAGATAATACGGATATAGATAAACTCCTTGCGCTTGATAGTGAGCGTAGGGAAGCTATATCAAAGGTTGAAAAACTTAAAAACAAACAAAATGCTGCATCAAAAGAAATAGCTAAAGCTAAGCGTAATGGCGAAGATGCCAGTACAATTCTTGCAGAAATGAAAGAAATTTCACAATCGGTTGCTAAATTAGCAACGCGCAGGGAAGAACTTGATACTGAGCTTAATAATCAGTTATTACATATTCCAAATCCTCCGCATAGTTCTGTACCGCAAGGTATTTCTGAAGAAGACAATCCAGTAGTGCGTGTATGGTCAGATAAACCATCTTATGACTTTGAATTAAAAGATCATGTAGATATTGCAGAGGCTTTAGGTATTTATGATTTTAAACGCGGTGCTAAATTGTCTGGGTCAGGATTTATTTTACAACGCGGTCAAGGTGCTAGGTTAACACGAGCTTTAATATCTTATTGTTTAGATCATCATACATTAAAGCACGGCTTTGAAGAGATTGGTGCACCTTTTGTGGTACGTCCAGAGGTTATGGTTGGCACTTGTCAATTGCCTAAGTTTAAAGAAGATATGTATGCTTTACCCGATGATAATTTATATTTAATACCTACAGCAGAAGTACCAGTTACTAATATTTATCGTGAAGAGGTTTTGCCAGAAGAAGTTTTGCCAAAAAAAATGTGTGGTTACACACCGTGCTTTAGACGTGAGGCGGGTTCTCATGGTAAAGATACTCGTGGTATGAAGCGTGTGCACCAATTTGATAAAGTTGAAATGGTTAAATTAGTTAAGCCAGAAACGTCTTATCAAGAATTAGAATCGTTAACTTTACAAGCAGAAGAAATTTTACAAAGTTTGGGTTTGCATTATAGGGTTATAGAATTGTGTACAGGTGATTTATCATTTGGCGCAGCTAAATGTTATGATATCGAGTTATGGAGTCCAGGTGCTCAAGCGTGGTTAGAGGTGAGTTCTTGTTCAAATTTTGAAGATTTTCAAGCGCGACGTGCCAATATAAAATTTAAGCCTGCTACAGGAGGTAAGCCGCAATTTGTGCATACTTTAAATGGTAGTGGGGTGGCCATGCCTCGTTTGATTATAGCTTTGCTTGAAACTTATCAGCAGGCTGATGGCACAGTAAAAATCCCAGAAGTCTTACAGCCTTATATGGGCGGTGTAGGTCAGTTGGGGTAACGATTATGAAATAAACTTTAAAGGCCACCTTAGTATTTTTTTACTCGGTGGCCTTTTTTAATTACAAACGGAGAAAATATGTATCGTTCAGCCACAAGTACTCAGGGAAGAAATATGGCAGGTGCACGTGCACTTTGGCGTGCAACTGGTGTTAAAGAAGGTGATTTTGGTAAACCAATTATAGCAGTAGTTAATAGTTTTACTCAATTTGTTCCAGGACATGTGCATTTAAAAGATATTGGTCAATTGGTATGTCGTGAGATTGAAAAAGCAGGCGGGATTGCCAAAGAATTTAACACTATTGCGATTGATGATGGTATTGCTATGGGACATGGTGGAATGTTATACAGTTTGCCATCAAGAGAGATTATAGCTGATTCAGTTGAGTATATGGCAAACGCGCATTGTGCCGATGCATTAGTTTGTATCTCAAATTGTGATAAAATTACACCAGGTATGCTAAATGCATCTTTGCGTTTGAATATCCCTACTATTTTTGTTTCTGGTGGTCCAATGGAGGCTGGTAAAGGGGTTGTTGACGGAAAAGAAACTAAATTAGACTTGGTTGATGCAATGGTTATGGCAGCAGATGATCAAGTAAGCGAAGATACTTGCGATAGCGTAGAGCGCTTAGCTTGCCCTACTTGCGGGTCATGTTCTGGTATGTTTACAGCTAATTCGATGAATTGTTTAACAGAAGCATTAGGATTATCCTTGCCTGGAAATGGCTCGTTATTAGCTACCCATGCCAAGCGAAAAGATTTATTTTTAGAAGCAGGAAGGCGCATTGTAGAAATTACAAGAGCCTGTTACGAAGATGGGCAAGACTGTTATAGACCACGTAGTATTGCTACTTTTAAAGCCTTTGAAAATGCGATGTCATTGGATATTGCAATGGGAGGTAGCACTAATACAGTGTTGCATCTATTGGCTGCAGCTCAAGAGGCTGAGGTTGATTTTTCTATGTCAGATATAGATAGATTATCACGAAAAGTACCAAATTTATGTAAGGTTGCCCCATCGACGCAACAATTTCATATGGAAGATGTACACAGAGCTGGTGGAGTAATGGGGATTTTAGGCGAATTATCACGTGCCAATTTGCTGCATTTAGATACTTCTACTGTGCATTTGCCAACAATGGAAGAAACATTAAATACTTGGGATATATGCGCAAATCCAACAGAACAAGCTAAAAAACGTTATTTGGCAGGTCCGGGAAATAAGCCCATGCTAGAGGCATTTGGTCAAAATAGTGATTGGGATTGCGCAGATATGGATCGCGTAAGTGGATGTATCCGCAATAAAGCTAATGCATATTCGCAAGATGGTGGTTTAGCTGTATTGTTTGGTAATATCGCACCAGATGGCTGTATAGTAAAAACAGCAGGAGTAGATGAATCTATACTTAAATTTAAAGGTATAGCGCGAATTTTTGAAAGTCAGGATTCTGCGGTATCAGCAATATTATCAAATAAAATAGTCAGTGGTGATGTGGTGATAATTAGATATGAAGGTCCTAAGGGTGGTCCTGGAATGCAAGAGATGCTATATCCAACTGCTTATTTAAAATCTAAAGGATTGGGTAAGGATTGTGCTTTAATTACAGATGGACGTTTTTCTGGTGGAACATCTGGATTGTCAATAGGTCATGTTTCTCCAGAGGCGGCCAGTGGTGGACCTATTGCATTGATTCATGAGGGCGATACGGTATTAATTGATATTCCAAATCGTACAATAGATATTCAAGTAGCAGAAGACGAAATGTCAATGCGTCGTGAAGCCATGCAAAAGCGCGGTAAGCAAGCGTGGAAACCTATTAATCGTGATCGTAAGGTTAGTAACGCTTTAAAGGTATACGGTTCTTTAGCTACGAGTGCAGATAAAGGCGCTGTCAGAGATATATCTAAACTATAGTATCTATAGCTAATATAAAAAACAGTGCTGTAATAATTTTACAGCACTGTTTTTTATTTATACATCAAAAATTTTACCATTTCGATAATCAGCCCATGCAGTTTCAAACCATGCGTCTGATTTTGGTATTTTGCGACGTTCGATCCAATTATTTTTTGTTTGCCTGTCGATGTCGTTGTAAGTGGTTTCTAAAATTTTATTGATAAAATCAGTGTTTTGCTCTTGAAAATACCAATCTTTGCCAAGTTTTGGGTGCAACTCTTTACCGTTTTCAATTTGTACCATGGCAGAGCCTCTTGAGCCGACGCCACTTTCCAATTGAAATAAAATGGCTTCTAAATAAATACAATGACTTAAACATAATTGTTGGTTTCGCATTACTTCTGCCATTTCTATGACTGTTTGCCATTGGTTAGATTCTTGATTAAATCTTTCGTATTGTTGCCAAGCCGATTGTATGGCTTGTTTTAATTTGTCGATATTTCGTAAATGAGACCCGTAGGTACTCATTCTATTTTGAAATGTTTCTCGTTCTATTTGCCAAGTAGTTTTAGATTTTTTGCCGATATCTAAAATAGTTTCAATTGATTTTAGTTCTTTAAGGGTGGCATCAATAAAGGTTGTTTCATCTAAAGTATTTTTATCGTAACAATTAGATATAAAATCGGCTATTCGATAACCAGCTACTTGTCCAGCATTTAAAGCAGCGCCTCCAGGACGATAAACCCCGTGTGATCCGCATGCTTCGCCAATAGGAAATAAATGCTTTATATTTTTGGATTCCCACCAAATATTAGTGGCTAGACCACCATTATTATGTTGTGAGCATATATCAATTTCTAGTGGTTCTGCCACCAAATGAATATTATGATCTTCGTATAAGGTAATCGCATCGGGATTCATTTTACGTAAGCGTTCAATTGGTAATGTTTGAAATGCGTTAGATTTTTTTAAATATGCATAGGCTTCATCGCTTAATTCATCAAAATCAAAATTAGTACTATTGTGACGGAAGTCCATAAAAACTCTGCGTCCTTTAATTGCTGTTTCAATAAAAATTAAAATATCAATTAGTGATGAGCCATCAATCATTTTGCGTGTATCAAAAGGCCATTGGTAACCTTTTAAAAATATGGCGGAATTCATTGCACCAGCATTTTTAAAATAAGGTAATAAAAATTCTTGCACGTCACTTACGCCGTCTGTCGCTGTTGAGATAATCTTGGGAATAACTTGCATATAAGTACCCGAGACATTCCATCTGAATTTAGTTGATCCTGCACCAAATTGAGACTCTGGCAAGCTTTGTGCCATAGCACCTTTTTGCAAAGCCAAGCCGATGGCGCCAGTTTGCATAAGTGGATATACACTTGTTTTGTAAATACCGGCTGGACCACCAACGGCAAAAACAATGTTTTCGGCCATAAAAACTTCTATGGCTTGTTCAGGCGATTTTTCTGTATTGATGGCAATGATGCCAGATGCTCTTTTGTTGCCATTGTCGTTTGTCGTAATTAGAGATATAGCAATGCGTTTTTCAAAACTTTTAATATTGCGTCGTTTTACTTCGTCAATTAATACTCGGCACATTTCTCGGGAAGTATAAGGACCGAAGGATGTGGCTCGTTGCAAAGGATCGTGGTCGGTTTTATAACCTACAAATTGACCATAGGCATCTTGTGGAAATTTAACGCCTAAATTTACTAGATTTAAAAATGCTCTGGCAGATAAGCTAGCTTCTATTAGGGCTATATCTCCGTGCATTGAACCGCCATCCCACAAGCTATGGGCGTGATTTTCTGGACTGTCTTTATCTTGACCGTATAAGCCAATTTTATAATAAGTTTGTTTATCACTGCCCGTATTTATTGAAGTCCCCATATTAAAGCCTTCGCTTAATATTGCTATGTCTTTAATACCATTGGCCTGTAATTGTACAGCTGCATTTAAGCCAGCTGAGCCACTGCCAACAATCAGAGTGTGTTGTTTATAAAGAGTGTAATTAAGCATTATAGTCGCGCCAAAGTTAAACCGCCATCTGCCATAATTACTTGACCAGTACAGTATGGTAAATCATTTTTAGCCAACGCAGTAGCTATTTTACCTATATCTTCTGGTTGTCCCCAACGTTTAGTTATACATAGACCGTCTTCAATTAATGAATCATATTTTTTTGATACTGTGCTAGTCATATCAGTTTTGATAACTCCTGGACGTATCTCATAAACAGGTATGTTAAATTCACCTAAGCGTGCCGACCATAATTTTGTTGCCATACCTACGCCAGCTTTGGAGATGCAATAATCGCCTCGCTGAACAGAGGCAACTTGCGCAGATATTGAAGATATATTTATGATACATCCTTTAAAATTTTTATCTGTTTTTTGTGATACAATCATATTTTGAGCAACAGCTTGAGTTAAAAAATAGGGACCTTGCAGATTTATTTTTATTAATCTTTCAAAACTTTCTTCACTGGCGTTTAAAATATCTTCTCTGCTATTTGGTGCTACACCAGCATTATTAATTAATATATTTAATGTACCAAAAACATTTTTAATTTCTTGTAACATTGACTGTCTTTGTTTGAAATCACTTATATCACATTGACAATATAACACTTTTACTTTGTCTTGTAGTGGGGCAAGTTTATCTTGCAATTCATTAATGTTTTTTCGCCCACATAAGACTAGGTTAAAACCAGCTTCAGCCATTTGTGTTGCAATTCCATAGCCAATACCACGAGCTCCGCCTGTTATTAAAGCTACCTGTTTCATTTTGTATTCCTTTTTGCGCTACGGTGTTGTTTCCAAAGGTCTTTATAGTATGGATTAAATACCATACAGCCATCATGTATTTGTTCAATCATCATTTTAGTACAACCAGAACAGCCTATGCACCAGTTGATGTCTTCGCCTTTTAAGATTTTAGCAGGCGTGAGAGGGTCTGCAAAAGATTGACGACCAAAACCTACAAAATCGGCATTATCTTTTTTTAAACTTTCTGCTCCATATTCTAAAGCTTGTTCTTTAAAAATAGAAAATGCAGAACCGATAACTTTCATATTAGACTTAATTGCATTTAATGTTTTTTTGGCAGTTTGAGTATATCTAAAATGTTGAAATGCAAATTCTTCAGAGCCTTTTACTGGGCGTGTAACATGAGATGTTTTACCTGGTATGCCAGCAGATATATTGACATAGTCCATTTTTAATTCACTCATTAATTTTATTGTGGCTATTTGTTCATCAAGATTTTCAATAATTTCGTTGCTGCCAGCTGTGCCACAACAGCCGCGCATTGCTTCGTACATGGAGATGCGAGAGCCTATAATAAAATCTTTGTTGCAGCGTTTTTTAATTTCACTGACGCCTTCTCTTAAAAAACGGGTACGGTTTTCCCAGCTGCCTCCCCAACGATCATCTCTAGTGTTTTGAGGACGTAGAATTTCGGCTCCAAAATATCCATGGCACATTTTAAAATCAACACCATCGGCACCTGCTTCTTGGGCAAGGAGTGAACTTTCGATAAAACCTTGTTTGATTTCTTCAATCTCGTCAGTGCTTAAATAACGTCCTTCATCTTCTAAATTAGGACAAACGCGAGTTTTCTCTGAGAAGGCTTCATTGCTATTGCGCCCAGAATGCGAAATTTGAAATAAAATGATAGTTTCGGGGTTAATATTGCGCATGGTATCTACTAATAGTTTGAAACTATCTAAATTTTCACGTTTTAAAACCATGCCATTTATACGGGCTAGGGATTTATCGGTTACAGATAAAGCCTCAACAACAACTATGCCCCAGTTTCCTTTAGCTAAATTTGCATATCTTTCTAAAGTTAGTTTTGATACTTGACCGCCATCGATGCCATCGTTGCCTTCCATGGCCTGTGAAACTAAACGATTAGGTGCAGTCTTATTGCCTATTTGACAAGGCGTAAAAAGTTCTTTTGGGTATGTCATATAATCCTCTAATATAAAATAAGTTGATTTGATTTTATCTGTTTAAAAATAAAAATCTTGGTTGATAGGGCATTATTTGTTGGGGTATTTGGCAATGTATATAAAAAGTATATAATCTTTGTATGGAAACATTAAGAAAAACACCAGTTTCAATTAAAAATACTACTTATGGTATTTGGGGGTTTTCTAGTATGCATGCTAAGGGGTTTACAATGCCTATGGAGAATGACCCTTTTTATGAATTGTTTTTTATTCGACAGGGTCATGGTATCTGCAAAACAAAGGATGGCGACATAGATTTAAAGCCCAACAGCTTATTGCTGATTGAACCCCAACAGGCACATCAATTAATAGATAGTAACAAATCACCATTATCATTATACGGTGTTTGTTTTAGTCCTGATTTAGTTGATACAGATAACATAATAAAAATATTTCAACATAAATTAAAAACAACTACATTGTTAAATAATAGTTATGCCATTAGATTGGTTACTGAATCTATTAGAGAAATAATATTTGAGCAAACCGAACGGGCATTTGGTTATCAATCTAAAATACAACATACGTTGTTTAATATGTTAATAGATTTATTGCGATCTTTAACGCAAATTGTATTTAATGATGACGATCCAATAGAATCAAGTTTATTGTATATTGAGCAAAATTTTTATAAACATTTAAAAATATCTGAATTAGCCGAAGATTGTGGTTTATCTACCAGACGATTTACAGAGCTTTTTAAACGCAAAACAGGCAATACTTGTATTAAATATATAAACGAAAAACGTTTAAATTACGCTAAAAAACGTTTACAAAACCAAGGTGATATAAATATGGTAATGTTGGATAGTGGTTTTGGTGATATAAGTCATTTTTATAAATTATTTAAACAACATACAGGACTGACACCAAAGCAGTTTTTGGACAAAGCTAAGTCTATAGAGTATAATTTTTAATTTCAAAAATTTGGAGCTAAAATGTCAATTCTTAAGCCAATAGCTGGTTATCGTCCTTCACTTGCAGAGGCAAAAAATGTGCCTTCACCTCCCTATGACGTACTAAATACTGCCGAGGCTATTGAGCTTGCCAAAGGTAACCCCTCTAGTTTTTTGCATGTGATACGCCCCGAAATAGATTTGCCAGAAGGTACTGATTTGCACGCTGATGAAGTGTATGCAAAAGGTGCAGAAAATTTAAATAATATGATTAGGACTGGTGTTTTGGTTAAAGACGATACACCTAGTTTGTATATTTATCGCCAAGTAATGGGAGAGCACTCTCAAGTTGGTATTGTTGGTGGTGCCAGTGTTGATGAATACAATAATGATTTAATAAAAAAACATGAATTGACAAGACAGGATAAAGAAGACGATCGTACTCGTCATGTCGATACAATGAATGCTAATGCTGGCCCTGTATTTTTAACTTATAAAGCCGATAATGTTATAGATTCTTTGGTGGCAGATGTTATTAAAAATCAACAACCAGATGCAGATTTTATAGCAGAGGATGGGATTGCTCATACGCTTTGGCGGATAGATGGAGAGGTGGTTACAAAACTTACTGAGCAATTTAAACAAGTTTCTGCTTTATATGTTGCCGATGGTCATCATCGCAGTGCTTCGGCAGCGAGAGTTGGTTTGAAAAGGCAAGAGCAATACCCAAACGCTTCAACAGATGCTCCTTGGAATTATTTTTTAGCAGTATGCTTTCCAGATAATCAATTAAATTGTATCGATTATAATCGTGTGGTTTTAGATTTGAATAATTTAAGTAAATCTAAATTTTTAGAAAAAGTATCTGAAAAATTTAATTGTCAAGAAACTTCTTCTCCAAAACCTAGTCAGTGCACAGAATTTGGTATGTATTTAGATGGACAATGGTATAAATTGCAAGCTAAAGAGGGTACTTTCCCAGCGCAAGATCCTGTTGAAAGCTTGGATGTATCTATATTACAAAATAATTTATTAAATCCTATACTCGGTATAGAAGATCCCAGAACAAGCAAGCGTATTGATTTTGTTGGTGGTATTCGTGGCTTAACAGAATTAGAAAAACGAGTTGCCAATGATGCAGAGGTTGCGTTTGCACTTTATCCTACAACTATAGAACAATTGATGGCAATTGCAGATGCGGGCAAAATTATGCCGCCAAAATCTACTTGGTTTGAACCAAAATTACGCAGTGGTATGGTTGTATATAAGCTAGAAGATTAATGGATTTTTCAAAGCCGGTTGAGTTTATTATTATTTCGCCAAATGATGGTGAGGACAATCAAAGGCTCGATCGGTTTTTGTCTTTGAGGTTAGATTGGAAAAGCCGTCAATATTGGCTTGGTATGCTTAAAGAAAAAAAAGTATTTGTGAACGAGCGTATTGTTAAAAAGTCATACAAGGTATTAAAGGGCGATCAAATTAAAATATTATTACCTGATTTTTATACGCAACAATTTGATTATACTAAAGTACCACTTGAAATCATCGCCGAAGATGCCGATTTTGTAGCAGTAAATAAATCAGGTAATATGGCAGTGCAACCAGGTGGTGAGTATATTCAAAATAATTTATTAAATCGTTTGCGTTATTATTATCGTCAAGAAAATCCCGAACCAAAGACAGATGTCTCGATTGTACATCGCATAGATAGAGAAACATCAGGTGTGATTATTTTTGCTAAAAATCAACGTGCGGCAACTGGTTTGGCAACCCAGTTTGAAAATAGAATAGCTAAAAAAGATTATTTAGCTATTGTGCATGGTGTTTTAGAAAAGCCACAAGGAGAAATTAACGCACCTTTATTAGCTACTAAAGATAGGCATGTTATAGTTAGCAACTTAGGTAAGCCCAGTTTAACTTCTTATAAATTGCAAAAAGAAATAGCAATAGGTTCTTTGGTTTTATGTTCTCCACATACTGGCAGACAACATCAGATAAGAGTGCATATGGCACACCTAGGACATTGTCTTATAGCAGATGAATTTTATGGTGGATTAAAAGATAGACAAAATCCAAATTTAATGACTCGCCATGCATTGCATGCATTTCAATTAAATATTAATCATCCAATAAGTAAAAAACCTCTCCAAATTACTGCTCCAATGCCGGCAGATATGCAGGCACTATGCGATTTATAAATTAATCCCGTAAATTAAAAAAGTAATTACAGACACTACATAAGCGCTTAGACCTAAAACTAAACAAATACTACCTTTTACAAAATAGCTTGTTTTGAGATGTCGATATTCAATAATAGATTGCAATGTTTGGATATGATTTTTTTGGATAAAATGACTTGTCCAGTGTATGCATAATACACCCCACACATTTATCAGCATAGAAGATAAAACTAAAATTAAGCCTAAAATCATAGAGTAACAACTAATAGTATTTGAAGATGCTATTTTTGGACCTGAAAATCCTGTAATGGTAAGAGCAATAGTACTTAAAGATAACATCATTTGCGTGCGTTGTGCAATTACTGCAAAGGTAGATGTGAGGTGATCAAAACATTTTTGAAAATCACCATAATAATTTAAAAGAGACTGAGCTTCTATTTCTGATTTATTTGTAGTCATATTGGGCAATCCTAAGTAAGAATATATTTTGTATTAATGTAATAGCTGATGTGTATTGGCAAAAATTGCATTTAATATTTTAGATGCAATCCCCGTTAAAGCTGAAGAATTAGAATCGGAAACAATTTCTAAGTTTATATTTGTTTTTAATAGTTTTTTTAAAATTGGCATACAGAGTTTATAGAAGTTTGGTTCTTGATTGCCAAGTAGGATAATTTCTGGATCTATAGCGGCAATTAACGGTCTAAGAATGTTTGCCAAAGAATTTAAGCCGTTTTCTAGTTGTTGAGGTTGCAGTTTTTGAATTAATTCATCTATGCTAAAAAAACCATTTAACTCTACGGTTTTGGCTAGAGCAGGGATAGATATGTATGTCTCTAAACAATCTATTTTACCACAATGACATTTACGGTTTTGATCACCAGCTTTTATATGGCCTATTTCACCCGCTGCGTTATTAAAACCTTTATGCAATGTGCCGTTGACTAATAAAGCTGTACTGACACCTTCTGTAATATCAATGTAAATGGCATTTTGTAAGTTGTGCCATTTGGGTTCAAACCATAAAGCACCCATTAATGATGCTCTTACATCATTTTCTATTAAACAAGGCAGTTTTAATATATGGCTTAAATCATCACCTAAATTTTTATGCGATAATTGAGGGGCGCTGGCAGAGTGCAATACATTATTGTTAGTGCTGTCTATTATGCCAGGTAATGCTATGCCGACCATTAATGCTTTAGATTTGCTTTTATGTAAAATCTGTGAACATAAAAGATTAGTTTCATATAAGAAATCATCATAAGTCATATTTTTGTGTAGAGACACTTTTGATGTTTTAAATAGTTTGCCATCTAAAGTGTAAAGTCCTGCGCGCAATTTTGTTGTTTCGTGACTAAGAGCTAAACAACATTTTTTTTTGTTAAAACACAGAGGGCTTCTCGGGTGGGCTGTGTCGATATTGGTTAACCAATTTTGTCTAATAAGTTCTTCGGCTATGGATGTGATGGAGGATTTTCTTATGGATAATTTTTCGGCAATCTGTGTGCGCCGTTTTGGTCCATTGTAAAAAATATCACATAACATATTATATCTATTCAGGTTACGCTGTTTTATTTGGTCATTATTAGTTGACATTTAATAATTATATCAAAAAAACATTGATTTTAAATAAACTATGCGTTAAATATCAGATTAATTAACGTATGTGTTATTTATGGAGATAAAATGCAACTAAAGTTTACCCCTCAGTTAGATCCTGATTTTGTGCCAGCCATTCTTTGGAAACAAAATTATTTAAATGAAATTTTAACCAGTAATGATAAAGAACCAGTAGTTATTACTTTGACACGTCCAGATAACACTGTAAGTAGGTGGGAAAGTTATATTTCACCATCACATCCTAAAACAGGTTTTTATCTTGAAAGAACATTAAAATTTTTGCTTTGGATGAAGGGTGGTACAGAAATAGCGATAAGCAATAAGCAGTATGCAACTGAATTGTCGCAAATATATTCTGCAACGGGTGCAAGAGCATTTGATTTTGATTTTATGGGTAAGAAAATTTATGACCAACCCTTTAATGTTATCTATAAACCGATTGATCAAATGTCAGCGTCAAAAGAAATTAGTTCTCCACTGGGTCGTTACTTAGATGGTTGTAGAATAGGTTTTGATTTAGGCGGTAGTGACCGTAAATGTGCCGCGGTCAAAGATGGCAAGGTTGTGTTTAGTGAAGAAATTGCTTGGAATCCTTATTTTGAAAAAAACTCTAAATATCATATTGATGGTATTCGTGATTCTCTTAAGCGTGCGGCTGCACATTTGCCAAGAGTAGATGCTATTGGCGGTAGTTCTGCAGGTGTATTTGTTAATAACGAGGTGCGTTCAGCATCATTGTTTAGAGGATTAGACGAGGCTGATTTTGAACAAAATATTCGTCGCTTATTTTTTGATTTACAAAAAGAATGGGGTATTCCATTTGATATAGTTAACGATGGAGAGGTAACTGCATTGGCGGGTTCTATGTCATTAAATGCTAATGCTGTTTTAGGTGTTTCAATGGGAACTAGTGTTGCAGCTGGTTATGTTACTCCAGAAGGTAGTATTACACCTTGGTTAAACGAGTTGGCTTTTGCACCTATAGATTATCGCGACAATGGACCAGTTGATGAATGGTCAGGAGATAGTGGTTGTGCAGTTCAATATTTTTGTCAACAAGGCGTAGCAAGGCTAGCGCCAAAAGCAGGTTTAGAATACAAAGATATGCCATTTCCAGAACAATTAATTGAAGTTCAAGAATTGATGAAAAAAGGTGATGAACGTGCCGCTTCAATTTACCATACTATCGGTGCTTGTTTTGGTTATACTATAGCTCATTGGGCAGATTTTTATGATGTGTCAAACTTATTGATTTTGGGACGTGTTACTAGTGGAGAAGGTGGTGAAATTATAATTGATGATGCAAGAAAAGTGCTTGAAAGTGAATTTCCAGAACTTGGTTCTAGTATTAATTTATGTACACCAAACGAGCAAGATAAGCGTCATGGGCAGGCAATTGCAGCTGCATCATTGGCGTCAATTTCTTAGAAAGCATTTAATTGGATATTAAATATTCATAACACTTATAAAAAGGAAGCAAATGGAAGTTATTATTTTAAAAAATGCAACAGAAGTAGCAGAGCGTTCTGCAAGAATTGTTTGTGATACAGTAAATAAAAAACCTAACACTGTATTGGGTTTGGCAACTGGCTCTACGCCAGTGGCAATGTATAAAGAAATGATTAATGCCAATAAAGAAGGTAAAGTTAGCTTTAAACAAATGCGAACATTTAATTTGGATGAATATGTAGGTTTAGATCCTTCTCATCATCAAAGTTACCGTACTTTTATGAACGAAAACTTGTTTAATGATATTGATATTGATATTGATAATACTCAAGTTCCTCCAGGTAATTTAGAAAATCCAATGGAAGCAGGACCTTACTATGAAGATTTAATTGCCAAAGCAGGTGGTATCGATTTGCAAATCTTAGGCATAGGCACAAATGGTCATATTGGTTTTAACGAACCAACAAGTTCTTTAGCGTCTCGTACTAGAGTTAAGACTTTGACCGAAACAACAGTTAAAGACAATAGTCGTTTTTTTAAAGAAGGTGAGTTTCAGCCTACCTTGTCTATTACTATGGGCATTAAAACTATTTTAGAAACTAAACGTGTATTACTTTTGGCTACTGGCAAAAACAAAGCAAAAGCTATTGCCGATGCTATTGAAGGCCCTATGGCAGGGCGTTGTCCAGCATCTGCTTTACAGATGCATGAACATACAACATTTATTATTGATGAAGATGCTGCCTCGCAGTTAGAAATGAAAGAATACTATAAATATGTATTAGGTTTTCAGGATAATTTGATTGATAAGTTTGGAGACTCTCGCGGAGTTTAAATCTGCGAAAGATATTCAAGCTTACCTTTGATACCAAGATTTAATTTAAAAAGGGCACCACCATTTTGAGTGGTGCTTTTTTTATTATCTTTATTTGCAGATGTAATAAAAATATCGCTTAAGTCTTTACCACCAAAACAAACGCTAGTAATAGATTTGGCTGATAAATCATATTTGTTAATAGGAATACCTAAATTATTACATTGTAATACTGATGCACCATCCCAACGCGCAGACCAAATATTGCCGTTGTTATCTACACATAAGCCATCACCACGCCCAGGATCACCTGATTCTTTAGCTACTCTTAAAAGTGTGGGATTGTCAATATTATCCTCTAAGTAATTATATCTAAAACTCCATAACTTTTGTTGACGAGAGTCTTGGTAATACATTAACGATGCATCTGGAGAAAACCCCATTCCATTTGGTGTTCCTTGGTTATCTAGCACTATTTTATAACTACCATCAGCTTTAAAGTGATACAATTTACCTGTTATAGAATCGCTACTCATTGTGCCTGCAAATACAGAACCTTTGGGGGTTGCTACAACATCATTAAAGCGTGTTGATTTTAGAGCAGGGATAGACTGTATGACAGTTTTTATTACCTTTCCGTTAGGACTTAGCAATACAATGTTGCCTTTATCTCTAAAGCAAAGTAAGTTTCCGTTTTTTTGAATGGTAAATCCGCCAATAGGTCTATCGTGGTATATTTGAAGATGCTGGTTTTTATTTGGTAAATATTTAAACATTTTACCATTTGGAATATCCACCCAATAAATAGCTTGCTCTTTGTTATGCCATAGACATCCTTCACCAACTTGGCAATTGTAATTTGCAATGATTGTTTCTTTTATGTTTGGATTATTCATATGTTATATAGACCGTATTAAATAAGTAATAAATGCAAAATTATATTATGATAATTGTTTTTTATTGCAATTATATAGCATAATTGTTTTAAGACTCCCACAAGAAGGGAGCCTTAAATATTTATAAATATTAAGCAGATTCTTTTTTCTTAGATTTAGATTCTTCTTCAACTGCTTTACTTGGAAATAACTTTTCGTGTAATAAGCCTTCTATTTCAGTTAAAATATTT
>Ga0256837_1000067_pt1 | contig 94114 bp, 89 predicted proteins | sample 4562384metaG_FD_185976 | JGI IMG/M metagenome (GOLD analysis project Ga0256837, IMG submission 185976) | Hydrothermal vent microbial communities from Guaymas Basin, Mexico - 4561-384 | ecosystem: Environmental > Aquatic > Marine > Hydrothermal vents | place: Mexico: Guaymas Basin | collected...
CTAGGTGGCTATAGAGAGGGGGTAATACCTGGTCCCCATTCCGAACCCAGAAGTCAAGCCCCTCATCGCTGATAATACTGCACCTTTCAGGTGTGGAAACGTAGGTCGCCGCCTAGCTCCGGTTATTTCCTTCTTCTTAAAATAACAATCTTTCTTACTCTTTTAAATTTTTTTATTATTATAGTTTTTAGTTCCATATATTATTTTTATAACTTACTAGTTTAATTATCTTTTTAAATAAAAGTCTATCTAAAAAGACAAATAAACTATGTAGAAGAGGTTGATTTTTGATTTAGTACTTCAGACCTATGTTTTTAAGTTTTTTATTTATATGGCGAATTTGAGTATTTTTATCTCTACACCAAGATGGTGCTAAAAGCGAATCATCATCAATTCCGGCTGTGAGGCGTTGTACATTAATATTTTTTGGTTTAAGTAAAAGTGCTTTTTGTAAGACTTCTAAGTATAAACCTTCAGAAATAGGTTTAAATTTTCCAGCTAAAAAATCATTTGCAAGAGCTGTTCTTTTTACGACATAAAGAGGATGGTATTTAACAGAGTCTATACCCCAAGAATAAGCTTCTTTTGCTGTTTGAAGCATCATATCTTCATCTTCATCAGGTAAACCAAAAATAAGATGTCCACACACATTTAAATGAAGTTTTTTAGATTTTAAAATCCACTCTTTTACATTTGCTGCATCATGACCACGATTAATTTTTTTTAGTGTTTCATCATAAACAGATTGTATGCCAAATTCTATCCAAATCTCTTTATCTTTATTGAGTTGAGCTAAGTATTCTAGTGTTTCTTGAGTAATGCTATCTGAACGAGTACCTATACTTAAACCTACTACATTTTCAAATGATAAAGCTTTGTCGTAAAGTGCTTTTAATGTCTCAAATGGGGCATAAGTATTGGTAAATGATTGAAAATAAACAATAAATTTCTCAGCCCCATATTTTTTACTTTGATAAGAGCTAATATTTTTAAATTGTAATTCTAGTTGTTGTAGTTGCTTTTGAAGATAAGGGTTTTGTTTTGATTTAAGATTAAGATAAAACCCTTTAAGTTCTTTAATTTCATTTGTAGATGCACTAAAAGACTCATTTTCACAAAAGGTACAACCACCTTTTGCTACTGTTCCATCAATATTTGGGCAAGTAAAACCAGAGATGTTAATACCAACTTTATACACTTTGGTATTAAATTTATCTCTTAGGTATTGTCCATAAGTATATATTTGTTCTAAAGATTTCATTTAAACTATATATTTACCAGTAAAACAAGCTGTACAGTATTTCTCTTCTTCCATATTTGAATTAACACTACGTAAAAGAGATTCTTCATCTAAATATGCTAATGAGTCTGCTTCTATGTAATCACAAATTTCTTGAGTACTCATATTTGCAGCAATAAGTTTGTCTTTATCTGGTGTATCTACTCCATAAAAACAAGGATCAGTTGTTGGAGGTGATGAGATTCTCATATGAACTTCACTAGCACCTGCATCTTTAAGCATTCTAATAATACGACGAGATGTAGTTCCACGTACAATTGAGTCATCAACAACAATAATGCATTTTCCTTTAATTGTATCACCCATAGGTGAGAGTTTCATTTTTACTTTTAAATCACGCATCTCTTGAGTTGGTTCAATAAACGTACGTCCAACATAGTGGTTACGCATAATTCCCATCTCATAAGGGATACCACTCTCTTGAGCATATCCAATAGCCGAAGGTACACCTCCATCTGGAACGGGGATAACCATATCTGCTTCAACAGGAGCAATTTTTGCAAGTTCTTTACCCATATTTTTTCTTGTTTGGTAAACATTTTGACCAAAAACAGAAGAGTCTGGACGAGCAAAATAAACATACTCAAAAATACAATGTTTAGGAGTTGGCTCAAAAATTTGGATACTTTGAGGTGCTTTATCCTCTTCAAAAATAAGAAGTTCTCCTGGTTTTACATCACGAATATATTCAGCCCCAACTAAATCAAAAGCACAAGTTTCACTAGAAACAATGTATCCACCATTTGCTAAACGTCCAAGACTAAGTGGACGAAAACCATGACGATCACGCATAGCAAACATTTTTGTTCTACTTAAAAATACTAAAGAAAATGCTCCTTCAATTCTTTGAACAGCATCTATGATTCTATCGAGTAGTTTCTCTTTGGAACTTTTTGCAATAAGGTGGATTAAGTTTTCTGTATCCATAAAAGTTTGAAAAATTGCACCTTTTTCAATAAGAGCATCACGAACCTCTTGTGCATTTGTTAAATTTCCATTATGAACAATTGCCATCTCTCCAAGATCATATCTTGCAAATACAGGTTGAGCATCTAAAATAGAGTCATCTCCTGCAGTAGAGTAGCGAGTGTGTCCAATAGCAGAAGTTCCACTAAGTGTTGAGAGTTTATCTTCATTAAAAACTTGTGTAACTAAACCTCTATCTTTAATTGTGTGAAGCTTCGTACCATCGGAGGAGCTAATTCCTGCTGCTTCTTGGCCACGATGCTGCAATGAGTGAAGTGAGAAATAAGCTAACTTTGATGCCTCTTCATGTCCAAAAATACCAACTACGGCACATTTTTCATTCATATTTTCAAGCAAAACTTCATCCTATTGTAATAAATTTGTGGCTAATTATACTCAAAGATTGTATAAACAAGTATAAAATTATTAGAAATTAGTTGGAACTTTTTTTGCTACTACATTTTATAGACTTTAGAAAAAAGGTGCATCATTATGAATATTGTACTTCAAAATAATCTTATACTTATAACAACAGATTTTGAGACATTGAATGCTCCTTGGATGCGAAAATTTCTTGATAAACATACAAGAGGAACACTTTTTTTAGAAAAGTCAGTTCTTGTTTTTAGAAATGAATCTTTAAAAGAGGTTCGTGAAGAATTTTTACATGATTTAAGTCAATACCATGCACAAAAACACGATTTTTCTCATGAATTTTTTCTGCGTTCAATGTTGAAATTTGGAACACAGCCAATTAAAATAGAGCTACATAAGCTAGAGAAACAGATTGATGTTCCTGTACACCTTTATGCATATGATAAAGATACAGTTTTAATTACCCTTAAAACACCAAACTCATGGATTACAAACTATATGAGATCTCAACTTGAAGTTTATGTTGAGCGTGGAACTGATATTTCACTTGTTATTGATGTGAGTGATTATAAGGCAAAGAGTCGTTTAGATAAAATGTTAAATAAAAGAAGTGTTTTGCATTACAATTTAAAGTATGAATATGATAATGATTTTGTAACAAAACTTTATAGTGATTTTAGTGCATTTGGATTTAGTTTAGATGATTTGTATAAAGATCCATATGATGAACAAACAAAGAAATTTTATACTATTTTAGAATCTCCCCTTGGAGCTTCAAAAGAGATTTTGAAAAAGAATTATAAACGTTTATCTAAAATTTATCATCCAGATAAACTACATCATGAAGATCCACATATGATTGAATTTTATACAAAGAAATTCCAATTGCTTCAAGAAGCATATAGCTCTTTAGTAAAAGGTTCAAGGGGAGTTTAACCCCTTAAATAAAAAATGTTTCAGCAACAAACGTACGTTTTACTCTTCCTTGAAAAGTGATAGTCTTTTCATTTACACCAATATATAAAGTGTCATTGCTTTTTGGGTAAACTTCAATATTGTTAGGAACTTTACTTTCTTTATAGGCTCTATAAAAACAAGCACTCATTCCTGTGCCACATGCAAGTGTTTCATCCTCTACACCACGCTCATATGTACGTACTTTTAGGTTTTCATTTTCTTGAAACATCACATTTACGTTTGCATTATATTTATAGCGTAATTCTCTTGCTTCTTCTATATCAAATTGTGAAATATCATCACTAAAACGTACTAAGTGAGGTACACCTGTATCTATAAGCCACCACCTTTTTCCATTATGTTCAATGTTGTCATCTAAAATTTTAGGGGGAGTCAGCTCACTTAAAACCATACCACTATTGTCATCACTTTGGCTCACTTGAGCAGCAATTACTCCAGCACCTGTTAAAAATTGCATATTTGCAGGAGCTAATTTATTTACAAAAGCGTAATGTGCACATGCACGACTTCCATTTCCACACATATCTGCATGGCTTCCATCGCTATTGTAAAATTGCCATTCAAAATCATATTTTTCATGAGGAACAATAACAATAAGACCATCTGCTCCAACACCATCTTGACGATGACAAAGTTTTTTTGCTAATTCACTTCTGTCTTTTTTTGTATCACTATGAAAAATGACAAAATCGTTTCCATTTGCACTATATTTTGTTACTTTCATTTTTTATAAATTTCCTTTATTGTTTGGACAAATTTTTCCACTTCATTTTGAAGATGTTTTAAATCTTTGGAGTTATCTATAACCCATGTAGCTTTTTCTTTTTTCTCATCTATTGGTAACTGGGATGCAATACGTTTTAGAGAATCCTCTTTTGAATAACCATTTCTTTTCATAAAACGTTCTAGTTGTAGCTCTTTAGGAGTGTAAACTACAACACTTTGTTTTATAGGATAGTTGTTGTTTTCAAAAAAAAGTGGAATATCTATAAGGTATGGAAACTCAAAACTGTCTTGTTTTGTAGCTCTTTTTTCTATCTCTTGACGAATTTTTGGATGGAGGTATTCTTCAAGTATTTTTTTCTTTTTAGCATCAGAAAATATAACTTCTCCCAATTTTGCTCTATTAACTTTTGAGCCAAGAATAAAATCTTGCCCAAAAGTATCTCTTACCCACTCTTTAGAGTCTTCTAAAATTTCATGTGAAATTGTATCTGCGTCAATTACACGCATTCCATTGAGTGCTAATAAAGATGCAACAGTACTTTTGCCTGTTGCAATAGAGCCTGTAAGGGCTATTGCATATTTAAAAGCCATAATTTAGTTTTTAATGATACCTAGATATTCTTTACGAATAAAGTTTGGCATTGCAAATGCAGCTACATGAACATCACAATTGTAGTAGTTTAATTCATCTAACATATCTGAACGTTGGAGAATAATATCTGCTGTTGGATGATACTCTTTTGAACAAAATAAAGCAGTGTTCCCATTTCCGAGGTTATAAGGCATAATAATTTTAAAGTAGTTTGCAAGAATTTGCATAATTGTTTTGTTTTCTTCTACATTATCTAAAGATGGATGTGTTAAAACAAGTTGAGCATCATCTTTAGCAATACGGTTAATATGTGCTAAAAGTGCTGCATCAAAAGATGTTTCACAAACAATTACATCTGCACTTTTATCTGCTACTTTTCCAATTGCTTCTAATGTTGGTGCAACTGCTTCATGTGTAATCTCTGTATGTTTATTTACCTCTTGGATAAATGGTTTTGCATCATTACTTAAAATTGTAATATTTTTTGGGTCTTTATTTGTACATAATGGTACATGAATCATCATCTCTGGATAGATAAAATCTTTTTTAAACATTTTTTGAGTTCCCTATTTTTTTAGTTTGGAGGATTTTAGCATATTTGTCTTTATAAGTTTTAAAAATATGTGTATAATCGCAATATATTTTTTAGAATTAAGGATAGAGATGGATTTTAATAAAATCAGATCAAATTGTCGTATTGTTCGTATTGTTGTTGGTTTAATACTTGTTGGTTATGGGATATTTACATTTACAACATCAGAACCAAACTCTTGGTTCTTTTTAGGAATTGTTCCAATTATTGCTGGAATTACAAATTTTTGTCCACTTTGTTTAATTACGAAAAAGTGTGATATTTAGATGAGTTTTTTACTCATCTAAAGTTTATTAAGGTATAAAACAGAGTTACCTTTTCTATTGTAATAGATACCTAAAGAGTTTTTACGTGAAACAAATACACCACGTCCATTAAAACGTTGAGAGTTCCTAAAAATTTCACTTAAAATTTGAGTATCAAACCCTGCACCTTCATCTGTTATTTTTGTAATAAGATATTTTTGGTTATTGTTTTCAATGTGATGAAGTTCAACATAAATCTTCTTATCTATTTGTGCTTCTTTTTCCAATAAAACATCAAAATATAAGTCATCTTCTAAAAGTTTATGTTTTGTTTTAGAGTCTATTCCTAAATTTCCATGTTCATGAGCATTTAAAAAAAGTTCTGTAAAAACAAGATTTGCCATACTTGCGTATTTATCATTTTGTGTTAATAAATGTATAGTTGTATTATACCATTCATTTGCATGATCTACTTCTTCAAGAGTAGAATTATAGACTCTTTTTTCAATAAGCGTGTCGTTATGTGGATTGAGTTTATGAATATAAATTAGTGTAATATCATCTTCTTGATATTTTATTTTTTTATTAAATTTTTCTTTCAACTCTTCTCTAGTAAAAGAATTTTTAAAGTCCTCGTCAATAAAATTAACATATTCTTGTTCATCATAAATTGTAATATTTTCAACAATACCATCTGTGTAAATAAGGAATTTCTTAATATTTGTTATGTCATAACTGTTAATTTTAAAACACTGTTGCCATTTAGAAAGAGGGGGATTATTAGATTTTAGTTTGATAATATTTTTATTATAGTCTTCCATTAAAAGAGCTGGCATGGAGAATTTTGAATAGAATAATTTGTTGCGATTGTTATCAATAACAATAAAGTCTATAGATAAACTTTCTTCATCAATTAAAATTGGTTTTAGATATTCAATACTTTTTTGAATTAGTAATTTTAAGTTAAATTCGTGTTTTTGTATCATTTCATCAACGGTATGATTTACAAATGATGTAATAATCATAGCAGTTAATGATGCAGAAAGTCCTTTACCCATACCATCAACCATAAGATAAAAAGTTGTTGTATCATCTATGCATCTAGCACTATAAGCATCACCACTTACAATATCAAGAGGGTTGTATAAAAAGTCGATCATATGAAGTTTGTCAGAGTCTATAAGTTGGTAATAAAAGTCGTTACGTAAAATATTTAACTCTTTTGCGAATGCTAAATCCTCTTGGTAAGAATTATAACGTTCTTTTTCTTGAAGTGCTTTTATTTTTTTATTTTTTTGTTCTTCAATGTACTCATTTGCCATCAAAATTTTAGCAGTTTGAGAAAGGAGTTCTAATACTTTATGTTCGGTAATTGGTTTACGTATAAAATTTGTAATTCTCATTTGAAGTGCTTGAATAATCACATCAGTATCTTCAATTTCTGATACTAAAATTATAGGAATATCGTTGCTTTCTTCTCTGATTTTTTTTGTAAGTTCAAGACCATTAACATTTGGCATATGATAGTCGGTAATAATAATGTCTACATGTTTTTCTTGAAATACTTCATACCCATGTTTACCATCTACTGCAAAAACAACCTCTTTAACTATATGTTTTAAAATAATATCATACAACATTGTTGTTGTTTGACTATCATCAATACATAAAATAGTTAAGTTTTTTAAATATTCTAAAACAGATTCTTCACTTACTTGGTTTGAGTTCATATTTTAAATTTATCCAATTCTTTTTGTAGTTTATCTGCATCATTAGAGAGAGATTCAACAGAGTCTTCTACTAAATGGCGTAATTGAGAATTTTTTGACGAAAGAGTTATAATTTCATCCATATTTTCAATAAGCTTTTTAGTCTTTGTTGCAATATAAGTACTTTGGTGCATAACTTCAGTTGATTGTTGTCTTGTTTTATCAAGGTTTTGTTTAGTATCTTCTGAAGATGAAATAAGTTCTTGAGCAGAATTTGAAATAACTTGCATATTTTGTGCAGTTTGATCTGTCTCTTCAGAAATTTCAGCAACATTTTGAGTAATTAAATTAATATTTGCTCCAATTTCACCTAAACTTTTTTGTGTGCGTTCAGCTAACTTTCTAACTTCATCTGCAACAACAGCAAAACCACGACCATGTTCACCAGCACGAGCAGCTTCAATAGCAGCGTTAAGAGCAAGTAGATTTGTTTGGTCTGCAATATCTGAAATAATTGCTAGTACATCTTTAATATTTTTTGCTTGTTCAGTAAGAGAAGAAACTTTGTTTACGAGTTCTTGTTGGTTTTGTGTTCCTTGATCTATTTGAGCAATAACATTATGAAGTTTTGTAATAAAACTATCCAAAATATCATGAGTTGTATGAAGATCCTCTGTAACTGTTACAGTAGATTCTTCAATATGGTCTAATCTATCACCAACTTCATCAACTAAAACATTTACTTGTGCAATCTTCTTTTCAGATTTTTTGCTATTGTTAGTTAACTCTTCTACAATATCATGGAGTTTAGAACTCTCTTTTGAAGTTGCGCTAGAAACATCTTTAGCATGAAATACAGTTTGTTTGAAGCTATCTATCATAACTTTTAGAGCTTTTGAAATTTGTGAAATTTCATCTTTACCAGCAACAGTGATCTCACAAGTTAAATCAAGTGAAGAGGAAACACACTGAATTTTCTGGAGAGAATCCTTTACACTTTTGTTTACAGCTTTATTAATCGCCATAATAATAACGATAATTACAAAAATAAAAGCTAAATAACCACTAATAGAGAGTGTTGCGTGTAGTTTTGCGTCATCTGCAATTTTTTGAATTAAAAGATCATTTTGTTTTGCGATCTCATCATCTACTTTTTTAAGAAGGTTGATTTTTTGTGTAATAGTTTTAAACCAGTGAACACTATCTACACCAAAGTTACCTGTAATTGCTTTTGCACGTGCAATAGCACGCATCTTATTTACTTCAACTACATAAGGGGAGTCCATTGTTTTTTTATAAAACTCTTTTACAGTTTCATTTGCCATAGCCATTGAAGCATCTAAAAAAGCATCTTGTTCAGCAACAAGTGTAATCCATTTTGCAAAAAGACCATCTTTAAATTTATCTGCTGCAAATGTACCACTTAAAACTGCACGCTCAATTCCTGCACGCTCTTTAGATTTTAAAAAGTTAGTGTAAGTATCGAGTGCTTTTACAAGCTCTTCTGTTTTTGCAAGTTTAGCAGTAAGTGCTACAATATTTAAAATCTTTTTATTCATATTAGAATAATAAGCAACTTCATTTTTAACGCTAATTTGTAAATTTGAGACTTTCTTTCTCATATTTTCAAGTTGAGCGATATCTCTTTGTAAAGCTCTCATTTCATCTTGTAGTTCTTTAGAAAAAGATGTTAGTTCGAGTGTTGCTATATATGCATAGAGCTCTTTTTTGCGTTTATTTGTTAGTTCTCTTTGGTTTGGTAAAATTTGGACAAATTTTTTCCCTTTAGAACCAATAAATCCAGCACTTGCTCCACGCTCTTTTTGTGTTTCATGAATCAACAAACTCAATTTTTGTGATAAGACATTTAAAGTTGCAGCTCTTTGAATATTATTTTTTTCTTCAAAAGCATTTTTTATTGTTATGCCAAGGATTATCACAGAAAATGTAACAACAATTGTTAGTATTAAATTGAGTTTGTATTTGATTGTCATGCTTATGCCTTTCTAGCCTTAAATACAGAAGTTAAGTTAAGATCATCTAAAAGACTCATAAGTTGATCATTTCCAATCTTCATAGAAAGATCTATTTTGTCTTTTAAAACAAGTTTATTAAAATAACCAATAACAGAAGATGTAATTGAGAGAGAATCAACAATATGAATAGTGACAGAAGGACTTGTAGCTACTACAGAGTCTATTGTTGAGCGAATTTGTTGGTAATCACTTACGCTTTTTATATTACCTACAATTGTGATAGTGTTTCCAGATGTTGAAATTTCCATCGAAAATCCTTACTTAAATTTTTTTGTTGTATATGTTATCTAATTTTTATTAAAGTTAGCTATATTTTCTTGCCATTCTTTCATCTTTTTTTCATAACCGATACTTTTTAACTCAACAAATTGAATTTTTTTAGTGATATATTGTTGTTTTATATATCCACCAAAGTTGTGGGGATAAAGATAATTTTTATGATTTTGTACTATATTTTGTGGAATATCGAGTGGAGGGTTATTTTTCACATAGTCTAATGCTTTGTTAATTGCTTCATAACTACTATTTGATTTTGGAGAGGAACAAAGATAAAGTGTTGTTTGCGCTAAAATTATTCTTGCTTCTGGAAAACCTATTTTTTCTACACTTGTTAAAGTTGAAGTAGCAAGGTTTAATGCTTGGGGGTTAGCATTGCCAATATCTTCACTCGCCAGTATTACAAGACGACGTGCTATAAAATCTGCACTTTCTCCTTCATCTATAAGGCGTGCTAAATAGTATATTGCTGCATCCATATCTGAACCTCTTACAGATTTAATAAAAGCTGAGGTTAAATCGTAATGGATTCCACTTTGGCTTGTACCTTGTTTTGTTGCATTTGGTTTAAGTTGTAAAATCAGCTCTTTTGTAATATTTTGTTCAAGATAACTAAGTTGTTCTAAAAGTTTTAACATTGCTCTAGCATCGCCACCACTACTATAAATAAGATACTCTTTTGCATCCTCTTCTATAGAGAAAGGTTTTCTCTTTAAAGCTTTCTCAAGAAGAATTTTTAAATCCTCTTGGCTAATTGGTTGAAGCTCAAAAAGCATTGAGCGTGAACGAATAGCAGAGGTTAAAGAGTAGTAAGGATTTTGTGTAGAAGCTCCAATAATTAAAGCTTGGTTTTGCTCCATAACAGGTAAAAGTACCTCTTGTTGAGTTTTAGAAAGACGATGCACTTCATCTATAAAAATAAGGGGCTTTTCTAGGGTATTTGCGTATTGGTTAAACACTTTACGTAATTGTTCAATTTTAAGTGATGTTGCATTAAATTCGTAAAAAGGTTTTTGCATCTCTTTGGCAATAACACGTGCAAGGGAGGTTTTGCCAACCCCTGCTGGACCATAAAAAAAAGAGTGTGAGAGCACCCCTTTTTCTACTAAAACTCTTAGTGGTGCATCTTTAGCAACGAGGTGTTGTTGCCCAACTATTGACTCAAAACTATTAGGGCGCAGAAGATTGGTAAAATCCATAATTGTTAGTTAGTTTTTTTTGATTCTTCTTTTAAGAATTTATGTAAAGCAGAGTATTCACTACGTGTTAAAAAACGCGTTTTTCCAGTTGGAAGATTATTGAGTGAAATCTCTGCAAAACTTAAACGTTTTAAATCTACAACTTCTCTCTCAAACGATGCAAAAAAGCGGCGAATTTCCCTGTTTTGTCCCTCTGCAATAGCTACTTTTAAAATAGAGTAGTGGGGTTCATTTTTTTGAATTTTATACCCTAGAAATGGTGCAAATGTCATTGACATAATTTTAGATTTTTCGTGTGCTCCAGCTGTTGCATCTTCGAGTGTTAAACCCTCTAGCATCGCTTTTTCCATATCGGGAGTGATATCACCTTTAATTTTTACTTTATAAACACGCTCTAAATTTGAGTTCATAAGTGCAGTTGCAACACGTGAAGCATCAGTTAAAAGTAAAAGCCCTTCTGTTGCAAAATCAAGTCTTCCAACAGGAATGAAGTGTTTAAACTCTTTGCTGAGTGAATCATAAATTGTTCTTCTTCCACGTGGATCGCTTTTTGTAACAAGTTCCCCCTTTGGTTTGTTGTATACTATAACTGTATATTTACTCTTTGGACTTACTTGTTTTCCACTTACGTAAACAATATCTCCATCTTCTATTTGTGTAGCAGGGTTTGTTTGAATCTCCCCATTTACACGTACATAACCATCTTGTACTGCTTTATCTGCTTCACGGCGAGAGTATGTTGAGTTATGTGCTATATATTTGTTTAATCTCATCTTTATGAAATTCCTTTTTCAATAAGGGTATGAATATGTAATACCCCTTCTATTTTTTTATTTTTATCTGTAACAACTAAAAGTTGTATTTTTTTCGATTCTATAAGTACTAAAGCATCACTTGCTAACATCTCTTTGTTGTCAATAAAGAGTGGATTTTTTGTTGCATATTTTAAAACATTATCCTCAAGTGAAAAATCTTTTTGCATTAAAGCACGACGAATATCTCCATCACTTAAAAGAGCACTAAACTCTTTGTTTTGATTTACAATGAGTACAGTTCCCAATCGACCCTCAGAGATGGCAACAATTGCTTCTTGAATAGTTGAACTCTCGGAGATAATTGGAAGATTGTTTTTTTGCATAAGGTTATCAACTTTTACAAAAAGTTTTTTTCCTAATGCTCCACCAGGGTGAAATGATGCAAAATCATCTTTTTTAAAATCTCTTGCTTTCATAAGAGCAACTGCTAGTGCATCACCCAAAGCAAGAGTAAGTGTTGTGGAGCTTGTTGGGGCGATATTAAGTGGACAAGCCTCTTTTGTAATAGCAATATTTAAAACAATATCGCTATATGTTGCAAGTGTTGAGGTTGTGCTTCTTGTCATCCCAATAAGTGGAGTATTAAAACGTTTAATATGTGGTAAAATGAGACTTAATTCTTCACTTTCTCCACTATAACTAATAGCAATAACAACATCATCTGTTCCAATCATCCCTAAATCACCATGGAGTGCTTCTGTTGGATGGAGAAAAAAACTTGGAGTTCCTGTTGAAGCAAAAGTTGCTGCAATTTTTGCACCAATAAGCCCACTTTTTCCAACACCAGTAATAATCACTTTCCCTTTACAGTCTAAGATTAATTCTACTGCTTTTGGAAAATTTTCATCTATAGTTTGTGAAGCTTCTAAAAGGGTTTGTGCCTCAATTTTTAAAGTTTCTTGAGCTATTTTTATAAAGTCTAGTTTATTCATCATCTTCCTCATTGTTACACTTTCCGACTGTAATATTACCCTTATTTTTCTTTAATGTCTTTTTACAAATACATTTGATTTTAAGTAATTCTTTTATATCTGTGAAACAATGTTTTTTACGGTATTTTATAATTCTTTTTGCCTTTTTTTTACCAATATCTTTAAGGGTTGCAAGCTCCTCTAAAGAAGCGTTGTTTATATCTACACTGGAGAATAAAAAAGTGTTTAAAAGAGTGAAAATAAGAAATAATTTCATAGTTTTTGACCTATATAGTTATATTTAATGATAAAAATAAGTTAAAGTATATAGTAAAAAAGTCAATTCAGCAAATATATGGATATAAAAGGGTAAAATTTGTTCTAAAAATTAAGTGGATTGCTGAATGAATTTTTTTATACAATTTTTTGTGTTTTTCTTTATTGTTGGATGTGGAAGTTATAATACAATTGATCATGAACCATCTATTAAACTTAGTAGTGATTTTTTAGCTATTGAGCAAAATAGTGGTTGGTATAATGATGCAAATGGAAAAATTTACGAGTTTAATATTACTGTGCCTCAACCAAACGATTATTTATGTGCTCCTTATGATGATCCAACAGGAACTCCCAGGCCTTGTACTTTAGAAGATGTTGAAAATGATAGTAATCCATATGATGATTATATACCTGTAGTTCATGCAACTTTAAGCTTAGAAGGATCAATACCTGTTTATGGAGCGATGAAACAAAAGGGAAAATCAACAAGAATGGCGGATCAAAAATCTTTCCGTTTTAAGATAGATAAAGGGGAACGTTTTATTGCCAAAGAGCGTACATGGCAGTTTAATAAACATCCATATGATCGTTCACGTATTAGAAACAAACTCGCTTTTGATCTTATTGCTGAGATACCAGATATTTTTTCTTTAAAAACAAAATTTGTCCATTTAAGAGTGGATAATGAAGATTATGGGTTATTTACACATGTTGAAAATGCAGGTGAAGAATATTTATTAAATAGAGGTTTAAATAATGGAGACAACCTTTATAAAGCACAAAATTTCGCTTTTTTTGTTAGCAACATTTTAGATTCTAATGGTTTATTGAAACCTAAAGATGAGTTAGAAGCTTCTATAGAACAGCAAACTGGTAAAGATACTGAAAAATTAGTAGCAATGGTTCAAGCTGTGAATGACTATACACAAGATTTTAATGTTATTTTTGAACGCTATTTTGATAGAGAAAATTACTTAACATGGATGGCAATCAATCTTATTATGGCAAATAAAGATACGGTATCTCAAAACTTTTTCCTTTTTAATCCAAAGTTGAGTGATAAATTTTATTTTGTACCTTGGGATTATGATGGAGCTGGACGTCCAGATGATCGTTATGCAAAATGGGAGCTAGGATATGGTGTTTGGTGGGGTATCCCTTTACACAAAAGATTTTTAAGTATTAAAGAAAATAGAGATGCTTTAGATGCAAAAGTAAAGCTTTTGAGTGAAAAATATATTACAGAAGAGAATATGCAAGAGAAGATAGATGCATATGTGAAGTTGATTGAGCCAATTGTAACAGCTACACCTGATATTGATCATTTAAAAGAATCTCGATGGAGAGATGAAGTAGCAAATCTTATCCCTCAAAGAGCTAGAGATATTGCAAACTATGAGAGTCAGTTAGGACACCCCATGCCATATTGGCAATGGGCTACATACGAAGATGGAAAGTTAACACTCTTTTGGGAAAAATCTGTAGATTTTGAAGGGGATAAGATTATTTATGATATACAATTTTCAGAAAATGCCGATTTTAATGCGACAAATATTATTGATGAAAAAGGTGTAGCTTTTGATGATGCTTTAGAGGTGTTATCTTATGAAAAAGATCTTGTTTTGGATCCTGGTACATACTATATGAAAATAGTAGCAAAAGAGCAAAACAATCCAGAACATTATAATATCTCATTTGATAAAGCTGTAAGAGGTGATGATGGTGAGCACCGTTTTGGTGTTACAGAAGTTGTAGTGGAGTAAAATATGGAAGATGAACAGTTAATAAATATAAAAAAGAAAAAATCAAAGAAAAAAAAGTCTTCATTGACGAGTACTTTTTTTAGAAATGCTTTGCGTTCAAATTTAGATTTGACATCATTAGCAGATAAAAAAGCGGGTATTTTAATTTCTATTAATGGTTTTATTTTAACTGTTGGAGTAACAGCTTCAAGTTTTGCAGTAAATAATGCTATGATGGTATATGCTTTTGTTTCTATTATTATTACGTCATTAGGTTCTATTATTTTAGCTGTACTTGCAGTAAAACCACGAACAAAAGATAAACTTGTAAAAACACAGTTTTTAGAAAACTATTCGAGCTCTCTTTACTACCAAGATATTGCAGATCATGACCCAGAAGTGTATTTAGAGCATACTAAAGAGATTTTAAAAAGTAATAAAAAATCACTTCATGATATGATTATGCACTTACATATTTTGGGTGCAGAGATTAAGAAAAAATATTTTTGGCTCAAACAAGCGTATGCATTTTTCTCACTTGGTCTTGTTATTAGTGCTTCTTTAATGATTTATGGTTTAGTTTATGTTGAACAAACTGCATTTTACAATCTTTCTAAAGGAAATATTGTTTATAAGGAAGATAAGTTTTATAATGTATTTGAACCTTCAGGTGCTACAACATTGTCAGATGGACGAGTGCTTATTGCTGAAGATGATAGAAGTAGTACCGCTTTAAAACTTTTAGAGGTTGGTCAAAATAGTAGCATTATTGAAGTTGGTAATTTGTATCTATCAAAAAAAATGAAGAAAATATTTAAAAAAGAGATAGAAGATTTAGAGGCAATTACATCTGATGGTAATATTGTATATGCTATAACATCTCATTCACCTGGAAAAAATAGTGCAAAACAAGCTTTACGTGAAAAAATGATTATGTTTAAATATGAAGATGGAGCACTTAAAGATCTTCATATTTACAGTGGTTTAAAAGTTGCTTTACAAAAAAGATTTCCAGATATTTTTACAGAAGATATCTTTCATAGTAATGCTATGGATATTGAAGGTCTTGTATTTGATAAAACAAGTAAACATCTTTTAATAGCTTTTCGTGCACCACTTATTAATGGTAAAGCTATGGTTATTGCTTTAACAAATCCAAAGGAACTTTTTCTAAAGCATACACAACCAAAATTTTTAGATCCAATCTATCTGAACTTAGAGGGTTTAGGTATTCGTGATTTAACATACGATGCAGATAAAGGTGGCTATTGGATAATAGCAGGAAGTGTAAATGAGCGTTTAGGACAATTTCAGTTATGGTTTTGGGATAAGGCAAATGATAAACTCAAACATATAAAAAATCATCCAGCTATAGGATATGGGGAGGGAATTACAGTGATAAATAAAAATTCAAAAAAAGCAGCCTTGTTGATTGTTGAGGATAATGGAAAACGTCCAAATAAATCAGCAAAATATATAGTAATAGATAGAGATAGCATATGAAGTTTTTAATTTTATTTTTTATTTTTTTCTCAACATTCGCATCAGCACAAAATGTTTGTTATAGTGTGCAGTTAGTAAGTAAGTACGACACAAAGCAAAACCGTTTGGAGTTAAGTAAAAAAGCTTATCCAGATGGTTGTAAAGCGATGAAGATAGGGAGTTATTTAACAGTTCGTTGTGGATGTGTAGATAGCAAAGATGAAGTAAAGAGAAATCTTCTTCCTAAATTAAAAAAAGAGTATCCTCAAGCTATTGTTATGAGAACTGCTCGTTATAGATTTAAGAAAAATGATGACTTTCAAACAAAAAGTACTAAAAAAGAAGTAAAAAAATCTGCTCCAAAAAAGGTTGCTAAAAAAACTCCTATAAACTCTTCGATGTGTTATACACTACAACTTGTTACAAAAACAGATACACAAAAAAATCGTTCATTTTTTGAAAAGACAACAATTCCTGATGGTTGTTTAAATATGAAAGTTGGACGTTATTTAACATTACGTTGTGGATGTTATGCAACAAAAGCGGAAGCATTAAAACATAAGTATAAATATGTAAAAGATTATCCAGGTCTTTTAGCTGTAAAAACAGCAAGATCAAGGTTTAAGAATAAAAAATTTAACAATGTAAAACCAAAACAAGTGTTAAAGCCAAAGCCAGTTCCGGTGATAAAACCAAAACAAAAAGTTCAAAAAACTATTAAAAAAGAAGAACTAATAGAGGTGCTTCAACCACCAGTGTATTCAGTGCAACCGTTAAATACAAGAAGTGTAGATAATGTAAAGAAAAAAGAGATAAAAAAACATAAGAAAAAGAAAAAACATAAGAAAAAGAAGAAAAAATTTAAATATATAAAAAAAAAAGCAAAGAGAGATATCCATTTTAGCCCTATAAGTGTTTTGGAAAATAAAAGAGCTGTAGGTTCTCTTGAATATCGTTATAAATTTGGTGGTCAAGTAAGTTATGATTTATTACTTGATTATGAAGCAGAGAAGAATTATGCAGTAGCAGATTTTAGGCGAGTACGAGTGTATCATGATGGATCAATTTTAAATGATCTGTTTTTTTATGAGATAGAGTTAAGTCTTCTTGACGGGAATCGTTATAAAGATTTTTATATAGGACATAGTAACAAACTCAAATCGTTGCATTTAAAATATCGTATAAAATTAGGAAATATTAAAATTCCTTTTTCTCTTGATAGCTATTCGAGTTCTAAATATATCACTTTTTTAGAGAGAGCTTTAGGGGATGACTTTTTAATTGGTAGAAGAGTTGGTGGTGAGATACTTTTTTCACATAAATTAGGGAATTTTTATACAAACTTGTTTTTTTCCGCATTTTCAAATTCACTTGATGATAAATTAGTAAATGAAGATGAGAAAGATGGTTTGAGTAACCGTACAACGTTTGCATACAAATTCCATAAACATCATATTCTTTCTATTGGTGGAGGTTATTTAAAAGAAAATTACCATGGTTTAAAAGTAAAATTTTCACAACCAATGGAGTCTTCTTTATTACATGATGAATATGTTCATACAAAAATTAAAGATGTTTCAATAGTTACAAGAAAAAATTTAGAGCTTTTTTATATGTATAATAAATTTGCATTTCAAACAGAATTTTTAAAAGTTGATGTTGATGCATTAAAAGATAATTACACATTTAACTCTTATTATCTGCAAGGAAGTTATTTTATTGTGGGAAAAGGAAAGCGATTTAAAACGAAAACATTTACACTCTCTAGTATAAAACCGTCTGCTCAAGGTGATGTTGAAATTGCCTTTCGTTATTCTCAAATTGATTTAAATTCTAAAGATGAACATGGTGGTAGAGAGATTAATTATACATATGGTTTAAATTGGTATTTAACAAAACAGTTTAAAGTTGCTGCAAACTATGTTATTGCAATGCCAAAAAATACAGATGATTATGATGGTCGTTTACAATTTTTTGAAGTAAGAACACTTTTTGCTTTTTAATTTTTGAAGTTTTAGGGGGATAAAATGAGATTAGTTTATATTTTTAGTTTTTTAGGTGCTTTGTTATTCACCTTTGGTGGATGTTCACAAACACATATTGCATCTACTTATAAATCGTTACCAAAAGTGTATGTAGATCATAATGCAACACACTTAAAAAAGAATATTATTAAAGTTTCTGTATTTCGTTTAAATAACTATACAGATACTCCGCGTGCAGGGATGAGAGCAGCAAATATAGTAGAGGGGCTTTTAATTAGTAAAGGGTATAAAGTTAAAAGTCATATAGATGATAAAGTTCCATCACTGAAAAAAGCCAGAAAAATTGCTAAAAAAGATAAATCAAAATATTTTATGTATGGTGGTGTAAGCGAATGGCGTTATAAAACAGGGATAGATGGTGAACCAGCTGTTAGTATTCAGCTAACCCTTTATAAAACAAAAAAAGCAAAAAAAGTTTGGAGTGCAACAGGTTCAGATAGTGACTGGGGAAATGCTTCTATTGGTGAAACAGCTCAGAATCTTTTAGAAGAGATGTTAGAGTACTAAAGAAGATTGAATATGCAAGCAAAATATGATAATAGAGTTCGTGAGGTTACAGTAAAAGAGAAGATCCTTCAAAAAATTGTTCAATATTCTTATTTAGAAACAATTGTTATTGTTTTTGCATATTTGGGTATGGGATATGCTATAAACCCTAACGATATATGTATTTTAAATGGTGAAGTTCTTTATGTTTTAATTGTTCTATCTATGTTAACTTTGTTTCATGGTTTTGAAAATGGGATGCTTGCGGTTGCTATTATTGCTATTGCAATGTGGCTTTTTTATGATGAATTTCAGTATTTAAAATTTCTTGTAACATTGATGATGGTAATGATATTTAGTGAATTCCATTATTATTGGATTCATAAAATTAGGGATGCAGAGATTGAAGCTCAGTATAAAGCTTTAAAACTAGATGAGCTTTCTAAAGCTTTTTATAGCTTAAAGATTTCTCATGATCAGTTAGAGAAAAATTATGTTGTAAAACCTATGAGTATTCGTAATTCTATTTTACATATTTTACAACAAACACAAGAAATTGCTGAAGCTTCAGAAGTTGAGATTGATAGAACAAAAGAGTACTATAGAGGTTTTATTGATCTTTTATCAAAATCTTTTAATGTTGAAGACTCAATTATTATCTATAGACAAGATGCTAATGATGGAAGTTTTTTAAGTTATAAAAATGCTAGCATTGTTAGTGAAAATGAAGAAGATATTGATATATATGATCTTTTTAATGATTATTTAGTAGATAAAGCAATTGACAGAAAAACAGCAATTTATGTAAGTGATGAAAAAGGGGAACCATCAGCCATTCAAGATAGAGATAGTAATTATATCGCTGCAATACCATCTGTTTTAGATAACCATGTTATTGCTGTATTAGTAATTAAAAAGATGCCATTTATGTCATTTAATAGAGAAATCTTAACATCTATTGCTCTTTTACTTGATTATTTTTCTGTTGAGATACAGAAAAAAAATACACTTTATCAACTTGATGAGGTTGCAATTATACCAAATGAAGATTTCCGTTTTGAATATGCACGTTTACGTTACTTATATAATAAATATGGTGTTAATTCTATTGTGCTTGTATTTAGATTAGATAACGAGTTACAAGCGACACGTATTTACGAAAAAATTACTAAGATGTTGCGTTCATTAGACTTGGTAACTTTTATGCCTAATAAAGAAAAATCTTTTTATTATATTATTTTGATGTTTCCACTTAATGATAAAGCTGCAGCATTAGGTTTTTACCATAGACTTTTAAATGAATTAGATGAACAAAAAGATAGAGAGTTTAATTTTATGACCTTTGAGATGGAAAAAGTAGAATTACTGAATAAATATTTACGAGAAGACTATAGTGAATGAATGATATAATTCTTTTTTTAAATTCACATTTTGTTATATCTTATTTTTTACATATGATTGTGAGTTTTGCACTTGCTTGGTATTTGGCAAAATATACAAGGATAAGATATCCGACTGATACAAAAACTGCTAAAGAAATTGATCAAAAAAGATCACAAGAGGTGATGTTGTATTCTAAAGCTTTCTTATTTCTTTTTCAAGTCTCTCTTCATAAAAATAACTATTATGCTAATGTTGCGTTTTTATTTTTAATAAGCTTATTACTTCCTGGTGTTGGTTATTTTTTTATTGTTTGGATTACATGGTATCTTCGTCATACGAAGTATTCTAAAGAAGTCTCAAGTACAAGTATTTTAAATCTCGATGAATTTAGAAACTCTTTTATGAAAGTTGAACGTATTTTTGGTGAAGCTTCTATGGGAAATTTAATGACAAATCCATATGCTCCGAAATCGAAAAAGCTTAAAGCACTTTCTTCTTTGGCTAATCATGCTTCAGCAGCCAATTTACGTATTATTCGCCAAACACTCTTTAGTACAGATGATGAGATTCGTATGTTTGGATATGCAATTATTAATAAAGCAGAACAAGCAGTAAATACAAAAGTAAACAAACAGTTAAATATTTTAACGCAAGAGGGGGAAAAGCCAGCACATAAGCAAGATCAAGAAAAAATTGCTAATGCTCAAAAAGAGTTAGCTTTTTTATATTGGGAAATGATTTATGTAGAATTGGCTCATGAAAGTTTACGTGATAACTTTTTACAAGAAGTTATTCATTATTTAAATGAGTCAAAAAAGTTTTATGAAAAAGAGATAGAAGATATTCCATTAAGAATTAAAAGATTCAAAGCAAAACAAATTAAATTAGAAAATAAATCAATTGGGGTAGATGAAAAGATTCGAGAGGAAGATACTGTAGAGTATGTTGTAAAACAAATTAATTCTTTAAATAAAAAATATGAAGGATATCTAGAAATTTTAGTAAGACTTTATATTTTATCTGGAAAAGTTTATATGAAAAAAAGATTTTATGAAGATGCAGAGATTCAGTTTGAATTAGCACAACATTTTAATAATGGGAAATTGAGTTTTGTCTTACCATATCTTGCTGAGATTAAGTTTCTTACAAGACAATATAGTGAAGTAAGTAGATTACTAAATACAAAAGATTCTTTAGAGTTAAATGCAACACTTTACCCAATTATTGAACAGTGGAGGATTAAGAATGATAACTATTAATGATCCAAGTTTTCCAAAGAGTGATGATGTTGATATTATGCTCTTTGCTGAGGGAACATACCCGTATGTAAAGGGTGGAGTTTCTGCTTGGATTTTACAACTTATTAAAGGTTTACCAGATATGCGTTTTGGTGTCTGTTTTGCAGGTGCTATGCGTGTTATTGATGGTGTTCGTTTAGAGATAAGCTACGAATTACCACCAAATTTAGTTCACTTAGAGGTGCACTTTATGTTTGAAGGTGATGATGATGCAACTCCAAAGAGGATTAAAGGTTCTAAAAGTGGATTTGAAGCTATTGAGGAGCTGTATAAATCTTTTAAAACAGAGGGTGCTGCAATTCCTGATATGCTTCAGCGTATAGAATTTTATACTGATGAGGTAACATTTGAAGATTTTTTATATTCTGAACGTTCATGGGATTTTACATCGAAAGTATATGAACAAAATTGTCCAGATGTTCCTTTTGTAGATTATTTTTGGACATTAAGAAATATTCATAAACCAATTTGGATTTTAGCAAATATTGTAAAAAATTTACCACCAACGAAAATTTTTCATGCACCTTCAACAGGTTATGCAGGTTTTTTGGGGGCATTAGCTTCTTATACACGTAATCGACCTTTTATTTTAACAGAACATGGAATTTATACAAGAGAGCGTAAAATTGATATGCTTTCAGCTGATTGGGTAGAGTATAAAAAACCTGAACTTTTACAGCAACCAGAGGAGTATAACTATATTAAAAAAATGTGGGTTAACTTTTTTGACAAGATAGGAGTATTTTGCTATAACCGTGCTAACCATATTCTTTCTCTTTTTTCAGGAGCTCAACGTATTCAGATAAATTTTGGTGCTGATGAAAATAGAACAATGGTTATTCCAAATGGGGTTGATGTAGATGGGTTAAAGGCAACTATGGAACATAGGGAGGACCCTCCAAGACGTATCATTACACTTATTGGTCGTGTTGTTCCGATTAAAGATATTAAAACATTTATTCGTGCTATTAAAATTGCAAGTGATGTTATGCCAGATATAGAGGGATGGCTTGTTGGTGCTGTTGATGAAGATAGAGAGTATGTAAGTGAATGTCAGCAGATGGCTATTTCATTAGGACTTAAAGAGAAAATGCAAGTTTTTAATGGTAATAAAAGTGAATTAACTGCAGCAGAAATTGAAGCACTAGATGATAAAATAAAACTTTTTGGACACTCTAATATTCGTGAAATTTTACCAAAATCTGCACTTCAAGCACTCTCTTCTATTAGTGAGGGGATGCCTTTGGTTATCTTAGAAGGATATGCTGCTGGAGTTCCTTGTGTAGCTACAGATGTTGGGAGTTGTAAAGACCTTATTGAAGGTGGTATTGATGAATACGATAAAGCTCTTGGTATTGCAGGTGCTGTATGTGGTATTGCAGATCCTCAAGCATTAGCAGATCAATATGTAAGACTTTTAGATTTTGATAGTGGAGATTGGCAAAGAGCTCAAGAGATAGGTTTAGCAAGAGTTGAGCGTTACTATAGACAAGAGATGTTTTTGCAAGACTATAAAGAGATTTATGATGAAGCTATCTCTTTAACGTGGGATGAGTTAAGAGAGAGAGTATTTCCTTTTTTCTTGCCAAAAAAACCACCATATCCAAAAGTTATGTTAAAACGTTTTAAAATCGTTAGATATACTCTAACAAAAGAGGGTTAAAATGGCAGGTATAGGATTTGAATTAAGAAAAATTTTACGTGAAGATAGATTACTCTCTTTAGCGAAAGTCTATGGATATTCGGCAATTTTAAGTTCAGGTCCTTGGGCAGTTTCAATTGTTGCTATTGTATTGCTTGGATTTTTAAATTTAATAAGTTTTGATCCTTATTATGAAAACTTTAAATCTCAAGTTGTAAGTGCATATGTTCTTATTCTTGCAACAAGTCTTATTGCAATTGGTATTATACAATTGCCTTTAACACGTTATATAGCAGATTTAATTTACGCTAAAAAAGAGAATGAAGTGCTACCAACATTTTTTGGATCTATAGCATTTGTATGGGTTGTTAGTTTACCTTTTATAGTGCCTTTTTTTAACTGGGTCTTTCCAGAGCAAACTACAATGTTTGTCTTGGGAGTGATTTCAACTTTTTTAGTTCTGTGTGCTGTTTGGATTGCAAGTATGTTGGCTGCAAGTTTAAAATACTATACTGAGGTTGTATGGTCTTATTTTGGTGCATATAGTTCTATTGTGGCACTCTCTTACTTCTTTGCGAACTCTTTAGAGACACTTATTTTTATTTTCTTTTTAGGAAATGCTTTTTTATTTATTATTTTACTCTCTTTTATTGTTAAGAGTTATCATACTTCTATATTCTTAAAAATAGAATTCGCTTTAGCTCCCAATTTTCACTTTCCGCTTGTTGTTGCAGGGTTTACATATAATCTTGGAGCTTGGATTGATAAATTTATATTTTGGTACCATCCCTTAACAGGATATTCTGTTATTGGAAAACTCCACGCTTCTATGTTTTATGATATGCCAATCTTCTTAGCCTATCTTTCAATTTTACCTGGTATGGCAATTTTCTTTTATAGACTTGAAGTAGATTTTGCAGAGAAATATGATTTATATTATGATGCTGTAAGAAGTGGTGGAACACTGGGACAGATTCAGGGATATAGAAAAGAGATGATCAACGTTATTAGACACGCTGTTCACGAGGTTTTAATGGTACAAGGAATTGTAGATACAATTTTATTCCTTTCTGCACCAAGTGCTTTTGACTTTTTAAATATACCCCGTTTATATTTAGGTCTTTTACTTATCTTAACAATTGGGGCTTTGTTGCAAGTTGCTTTTATGTCAGTTTTGGCAATTTTATATTATCTTGATAGAAAAGTGGTTGCAATGTGGTTGAGTGTTTCCTTTTTTGTAACAAATACAATTTTTACACTTATCTCTATCAATTTAGGTTCATCATTTTTTGGTTATGGTTATACCGTTTCACTACTGGTTGTATTTATTGCAAGTTTATACACATTAAGAAATGAAATGAAAAGATTAGATTATGAAACATTTATGTTGCAGTAAAATTTTAATTTCTTTTTTTGTGTTAATGGGGTTGGTTCATGCTTCTTTAACACAAAAGAGTGCTATTGTTTATTTTGGAGAAGATATATCATATCCTTTGGTTGGAATTCATGACTATATTATTGTTAATCCAAAAAATATTAATGAGTATAGACATGGTTTTTCTCTTTACAGAGAGAAAATATATGCAACTCTTGCATATATTCAATCATTAAAAAAATTAAAAAAAAGGGTTAATAAATTACAAAAAGAGGGATATTTAAATTTTTATTTTGATTATAAATCATTTGATTTATCTTCGCAACAATTTATAGAATTTGTAAAAAAGTTACATCAAAAAAATAAAAGTATGAAAATCATTCTTCGAGCAAAAAAGGGAGTTATTAATAAACTTCAAAATGATATTGTAGCTGTAATTGTTCATTCAGCTTTATCGAAAAAAATAAAACCCTCTCAGAATGTTTTATTTGATACTATTGATATAGAAGATGTAGAACTATTAACATTAAAAGATAAAAAGATAATGCTCAAAAAATTAGTTAAAAAGGGATTTATTCCCTATTTAACTAATAAAAAGAGAACATCTTATGGGCTTTCATCTAAAAATGCTATAAAAAGAGAGATATTAACATTAATTAAAGAGGATACTCTTGATCGTATTTTTCAATCAGCACATAGGCATGGAGCATTACCTTTAGAGTATCAAGGTTATATTCAAAAACTTTTTGATGTTTCAAATGGTTTACCAAGTTTAGAGCAAATGGATAGATATGCAGGTGTAGTTGTTTGGATTAGTTCAGCTTACAAAGATCCTAGTCAATTCTTTGAATGGATTGATGCTGTAATTGCTCAAGGTATTAAAGTTGTTTTTGTTGGTTCTTTTGGGACAGATGTTGATAGTATGCTATTAAAAAATTTAGATATTGATGTTTATGATGGAGAAGGGGGAAATGATAATAAAAAAACAATTATTTACAAAGATCCTATTGTAGATTTTGAGATTAAACCTTCATTAAATGAGGATAATGTATTTTTGCAACCAAAAAATGCTCAACCAATTTTGGTTTATGAGGATATTAATCAATTACGTTCAACTCCAGCAGCTATTACAGCATGGGGTGGTTATGTTACATATGAAGCATTAATGGTAGAACTTTATGGGGAAAATATATGGATTATAGATCCTTTTGAGTTTTTTAGAAGGGCTTTACGTTTAAAGCCTCTTATTGTTCCAGATACAACAACACAAAATGGAAATAGGTTGATGTTTTCTCATGTTGATGGGGATGGTATTATGAATTATGTTGCAAGTGCACCTAATCTTCATTCTGGTGATATTATTTTTGAAAAAATTTTAAAACATTATCAAGTACCACATTCTGTATCTATTATTGGTGCTGAGATTGATAAATATGGTCTTTTCCCAAAGATAGCAGATAAATTACAACTTATAGCAAAGAAGATGTTTGCTTTACCAAATGTTGAAGCTGCAACACATACTTTTAGTCATCCATTTTTTTGGAGTAAAATAAAAGATGATTTTTTAGATGAAAAATATAGACTTAAGGTTAAAGGGTATCATTTTTCTATTGCTAGAGAACTTGAATTGAGTTTAGATGAAATTAATATGAAGTATTTACCTAGAGATAAAACTCACATTGCAAAAACAGTTTTTTGGAGTGGAGATTGTGCACCAAGAACAAATGCCTTAGAGCATATTTATAGAAATCACCTTCTTAATATTAATGGAGGGGATACTAATATTGTTAATGAACATCCATGGCTTAGTAATATTTCTCCAATGGGATTAGAAAGGGGTGGGTATTATCAAATTTATACTGGTGCTCAAAATGAAAATATTTTTACAAACAATTGGTTGGGACCATTTTGGGGTTTTAAAAAAGTTGTGCAAACATTTAAGCTAACAGATCAGCCACGAAGGTTAAAACCTATAGATATTTATTATCATCTTTATTCAGGATCTAAAGTTGCAGCAGTAAATGCTTTAAAGTATGTATTTGATTGGTCTTTAAAACAGGATGTATTACCAATTTATACATCAGAATATATTCCAAAGGTTATGGATTATTACGATGCATCAATAGCAAATGATGGGAATTATTGGTTGTTTGATGGTCTTAGAGATTTAAAAACTTTACGTATTGAAGCACAGGGAGTCGGTGTTGGTATTGATCAGGATATACTGGGTTTTAGAGAGATTAATAATCGTACTTATATTGCACTCTATGGTGCTTCACAACATCTTTTAAGATTAACAAAGCAATTTGATCAAGAGGTATATCTTATTGATGCTAATAGTGAAGTTGTAAGTTATACAAATAACCAGCAAAAAAAAGAGTTTATTTTTAAAGGATATTTAGATTTAAAATTGGAGTTTCATATACCAGAAAGTTGTGAATTATATTCTGTACCAAAAGCATATAAAGTACGAAAAGATGCACAAAATATTAAGTTGTTTTATAAAAATACTAAAAAGGCAAAAATAGATGTCCTATGTAGATAAAAATAATAATGATAATGATGAAGTTTTTGTTGTAACGATTAAAGAATTATTTTTTATTGGAGCTGTTTTTGTTATTATTTTATTTGTTTTATACCCTAAAGATATTATTAAGCAACAAATTGTTTCTGAGCAATCTAGTTATGATTTAAGTATGTTATATTTAAAAAATCTTTTAAAATATAGTCCAAAAGATGAATCTTTAAAGCTTATTTTAGCAGAGCAAAGTTTACGTAGTGGTGATATTAAACACTCTTTAGAACTTTTAGATCAACTTATTTTTAGTCCAAATCCAAAAATTAATTCTAAAGCACTTCTTTTAAGTTATGAATTAAGAAAAAGTGAATATTTTAAAACAGATAATACTGTACGTAAAGATGAAATAAAAAGGGTTTTAAAACAACTATTTTATTCTATCTATGAAAAAAAGCTTTATGATGAAAAGAAATTTGATTATTGGTATAAAGAAGCAGTATTTAATCAACATCATGAAGCATCATACCATTTTGTAAAAAAAGAGTTAGAGGTTCATCCAAATGATATTGCATTTTTAGAGATGGCATATTTTTTGGCTAATAAATTTAAAGATGAGAAAAATGCTCAAAAATACATTGTTTTATTAATCAAATATGATACAAAGCATCAAGATAAATGGGCAACAGCATATTATTATTATCTTGTAAATAATAAACATTATAAAAAAGCGAGGAAAATTGTTGAAAGATTTGGTTCTTTATCTATTGTGTGGACAAATCGTTTAGCAGAGTTTTATGCTATGCGTAAATACTATAAAAAGGCAGCTACTGTTTATAAGAAACTGTTTAAACAGGAAAAAGAGTATGAAAAGAAAAAAGAGTACTTTTTTAAGGCTGTTGCTAATTTACAAGCTGGTGGATATTATCAACAAAGTGCTAATTTAGCTAGAAAATATCAACACTATTATTATAAAGATTTAGAAGCAAGACAGTTTTTATTAAAACTTTATTTACAGACAGATCACTTAGATTATGCTGTTGATCTTTCAAAAAAAATTTTAAAGAGTATGTTTAAATAATGAAAATAATATTTTTAATTTTAGTAAGTTTTTCAGTTTTGTTAGCTAAACAAAAAGCAACTTGTTTAAGTATTCAATTAGCGAGTGAATATAGGTTTCAAAACTATGATTTGGTACAAAATTATTATTATCCAAAAGGGTGTAAGTATATGGTTCTTGGAAGAACCTTAGCTGTAAGGTGTGGTTGTTATAGTGAAGAGAAAGTAGCACAAAAACAGCTTGAACAATATAAAATAAATTATCCAGATGCAGAGTTATTGAGGATTTATAAGAGTAGCTATCAAAAAGCTAAATTTATTGTTTATAGCAAAGGGAAAAAAAAGAGAAAAACATTTGTAAAGTTAAAGCCAAAAATAGTAAAGCCTGTTGTTAAAAAAGTGGTAAAGCCAGTCAAAAAAATTGATGTTGCAAAAGAAATGGAGCAAGAACTTCGTTTAATGTTACAGGTTTTTTTATATAAAGGTGATTTAGTTAATGCTTACAAAGTAGCTTCTTATGGTGTAAAAAAATACAATAAAGTATATTATTGGAATAAAAAGATGGCAGAAGTATGCCGTTGGAGTGGAAGATTTGCAGAATCTATGAAATATTTACGCCGTGTTTATGAGATGCGTTATGATAAAAAAATAGAAAATGAACTTATTAAGTATGGAATGAAGACATATCAATATGAAAAAGTTGAATCGTTAGTTTTACATAAAGCTATGAATCATCCAACGGAAAAAAATATTGATTTATTAATTAAACTTTATAAAAATATTGGATTACCAGAAAAAGTTATACAGATTTTAGAAAAGAAGTATAAAAAAACACCAACTAATAATATGCTTTTAACAAAAATGTTAGCATTAAGTTTAGAAATGGGTGATTTAGATTTAGCTCGTCGTTATGTTGCAATTTTGGAACAAAAGAAACCTTATACACAAAAGGATGCTGCATTAATTTCAAAATATTACTATATTAAACATGATATTTTTAGAGCCTATAAAAGTTTAGTTGATGTAGATAACCTTAATATTACAAATAAAAAAGATAATATTCATTATTATGAACTTTTAAGTGATTTAGCTTGGTATTTACAAAAAAATCTTATTGCAGCAAAAGCATCTAAAAAACTTATAGATTTAAAAGCAGCTCGTTTAGAAGATTATGAGAGAGCTATGTTTGGTTTTAGAGTTGTAAATCCAAAATTAGCAACAAAAATTGCAAAAGCAGCATATAATAAATATAAACTTTCTTATCTTTTTTACACATATGCTAATGCTGCACTCAACAATAATAGATATCAAGAGCTGAGAACGTTTATTAGAGAAATAGAACAAAAAGATAAAAAAACAACTCTTTATAAGGAATCTATGTATTGGATTATTAAATCTAAAATTTATAAGCATTTTAATCAACTGCCTTTAGCTGCAAAAGCACTTAAAAAAGCTTTACGTTTAAGTCCAAATGACTTTAGAATTAAGTTGATGTTAATTTCTTATTATGTAGAAGTAAATAATGCTAAAAAAGTAAAAGATATACTGTTAGAATTAGAAAATCATAATGCAATTGTACCTAATATGTATCTTTCTGTTGCATCTGCTTATTTTTATTTAAACGATATTAATCATGCAACGTTCTATATGCAAAAACTTAAATCTATGCATTCAACATCTGTAAATTTAATAGGATATAAATTTTTACAAGCTTATATTTATCAAGCACAAGATAATAACAATGCTTTTATAAAAACAATGAAAGAGATAGCAAAAGAGTTAAAAGTAAAAGCTAAACGTAATCCAAAATTAAAAAAACAAGATCAGTTTTTGTCAAATTATTTAAGAGCAACTATTCATATTTGGCCAGCAGAAAAATTTAGAAAGAAACTTAAAAAAGCAAAAAAATATCTTTCAAAAAGAAATTATGATGATATTCGCTATTCTTTTGCAATCAAACATAAAGCCTATGAAAAAAGTAAAGTTATCTATAGAAAAACACAAAATAAAGCACTTTGGCTCCACTTTAGTAATAGTTTAATTGAGAATGATCATTCTACGATTGAGGATATTTTAAAAGATGATTTAGATTCTTTAGCTATTTTAGATGCTTCAAAGGCTGCGTATGATGATGGACAAATCTCTTTAGCACAAACAATGGCTTTTAAAGGTTTAACTCAAAATGATTATGGAGATAATGCATATATTCAACATTTAGATTATTCAAAACAGCGTTCTTCAAAGCTTCATATTCGTTTAGGAAATAATCATATTGATCCACTTATACAAAATAGTCTTATTGTTACAAATGAGAATTATGTAGGGAATAATTTTTATATTTTTGAAGGTTTTGGTGTTTATGGGAATGAGCTTACTCAACCAACATATAGTTCTATCCCTAAAGAATCCCATTACAGTAGTGTAGGATTTAAACGCTTATGTCATAAAGGGTATTCAATATTTGAAATAGAGTATTTCAATGCAATGAAAAATTATTTAGGTATGAAGGTTTCATTGCATCATAATCTCTCTTCTAAAAATAAAATGTTAGATATAACTCTTGGTAAAAATCAACCAACACGTGATGGTATTTTGCTGATACTTGGTGGAAAACAAGATTATGCAGAACTTAGTTTTGCATGGAAGTTTTTACAATCTACTACTATTACAACAGAGTATATCAATGCAACATTTGAATCACAAGATAATGTTTATTTAGGATATGGACACTTTTTTAATCTTTTTTTAAATAGACAAATACGTAATGGGTATCCAGATATGAGAGCAGGGCTTAGTTATCAGTATGCTTATTATCATGAAAATTTAGCACCAAATGGTATTATAGATACAATGCAAAGTGCTCCATATGCTGTTTTGGCGCAAACATCTTCAACAGTGGGTGCAAGTTTTTCTTACGGAATGGCAAATAGTAGCAGTTATACACGTGCATGGAGACCATATTTTGAGGTATCAACTTCATATAATGATGTAACACAAGACCCATCTTTTAACTTTAATGTAGGATATGGTGGGAAACTTTTTCATCAAGATCATCTTGCTATTGGAGCATCACGCGCAGAGTCTGTTGCTGGGATAAGTAGTTATGAATTTTATCTGAACTATTTGTTTTATTATTAAGCTATAATTTCACTATGATTACACAAGACTCCATAGAAGCACTCAAAGCAAGACTTGATATTGTTGATGTTGTAGGTTCTTACCTTGAGTTGAAAAAAAATGGTGCAAACTTTAAAGCACCATGCCCCTTTCACCAAGAAAAAACAGCCTCTTTTGTTGTAAGTCCCTCAAAACAGATTTTTCACTGTTTTGGGTGTGGTATTGGGGGAGATAGTATTAAGTTTGTGATGGAGTATGAAAAACTTAACTATCCAGAAGCTTTAGAGAAGTTAGCACAAACCTATAATTTCTCTTTGAGCTATGACAATAAAAACACGCAAAAAAAAGCTAATACAAAACTTATGCAAACACTTAGTGAGTGGTACCAATCACTTTTACTAAAAAATCAAACAGCACTAACATATCTTCAAGAGCGTGGTGTTTTTGAAAGTAGCATAGAAAAATTTGGTATAGGCTACGCTCCAGATTCACAAAGTACTATTAACTATCTACAATCACACTTTTTTGATATGAATGAAGCTATTGAGATGGGTGTTGTTGGAAAAGGGGAGGGAAGAGTTTATGCTCGTTTTATTGAGCGTATAACTTTTCCAATTTTTTCACCAAATGGCTCTTTAGTTGGGTTTGGTGGAAGAACTATTAGTGGGCATCAAGCAAAGTATGTCAATTCTCCTGAGACAAAATACTTTAATAAATCTCGCCTTTTATATGCGTACCATTTAGCACGTCAAGATATCTACAAACATAAAGAGATAATTATTACAGAGGGGTATTTAGATGTTGTAATGTTGCATCAAGCAGGGTTTAGTAATGCTGTTGCAACACTTGGAACAGCTCTTACAAAAGAGCATCTACCACTTTTACGTAAAGGTGAACCTAAGATTTTAATGGCGTACGATGGCGATAAAGCTGGACGCGCTGCAGCACTAAAAGCCTCTAAACTTTTAAGTAATAGTGGTTTTGATGGTGGAGTTATTTTATTTGGTGATGGGTTAGATCCTGCAGATATGGTAAAAAATGGTGCAATAGATGAGCTTAAAAAGTTTTTTACCCATCCACAACCATTTATAGAGTTTGTGTTAGATGAGATTATTGCACAGTATAATATAACAAATCCAAAAGAGAAAGAGAAAGCTCTTTTTGAGGTGCAGGAGTATTTAAAAACTCTCTCTAGTTTACTTCAAGAGGAGTATAAACTCTATGTTGCGTCAAAGTTAAATATTAACCCATCTTTTGTAAAAGTATCGCAACAACAGTTTATGCCACAGCAGCAGATGCAACAAAATTCCTATAAAGATATGCAAGAGCTCTCTTTTGTAAAAACAATGCTTGAAAAGCCAAATTTGGCAAATATTATTATCGATTTTATAGATCCATCTTTTTTGCAGTTTCATACTCAAGAGTTTCTTTTAGCATTGCAACAACAAGTTGATACTCCGCAAATTATGCAGATACTTTTAGATGAAAATGTAAAAGTTATAGAGGATGAAGAGCAACTCAAACGTGAGATTGGTATGTTTTTAATGAAATACTACAATAGAGAGTTAAAAAAGATACAAATTAGACAAGATTTAAGTTTTGAAGCAAAGGCGTTTCATATACGTAAACTTCGTGATAAAATTACACAATTAAAAAAAGGGGAACTGTTTTAATGAAAGCAATAGCACTATTTAGTGGAGGTTTAGACTCTGTTTTAGCAATGAAACTCATCATTGATCAAGGGATTGATGTTGTAGCAATTAACATCAATACAGGTTTTGGAAGCACAAAAGATAGGCTAGAGCATATGCAAAGTATGTGTGAACAAGTTGGAGCAGAGCTTAAAATTATAGATATTCAAAATGAGTATCTCCAAGATGTTTTATTTGATCCAAAACATGGTTATGGGAAAAATTTTAACCCATGTATCGATTGTCATGCAAAGATGTTTGCAGTAGCAAAAAGGGTTATGGAGGCTGAGGGAGCTTCATTTTTAATTAGTGGAGAGGTTTTAGGGCAACGTCCAATGAGTCAAAACAAAGACTCACTAGGTGTAGTTTTAAAAGAATCGGGATGTGAAGATGTGCTTGTGCGTCCACTAAGTGCAAAACTTTTACCACCAAGTGTTCCAGAGCTTAATGGCTGGATAGATAGAGAAAAACTAGAGGGGATCTCAGGAAGAAGTAGAGATCGTCAAATGGAGCTTGTAAAAGAGATAGGTTTAGAGAACTTTGAATCTCCAGGTGGTGGATGTTTACTAACAGATGAAAATTTTGCTAAAAAGATGTTTGACTTTGTAAAGTATGATACTTTTGAGGTAAAAGATATTCCCCTTATGAAATATGGAAGACATTTTCGCTTGCCAAATAAAGCAAAACTCGTTATTGGAAGAAACAAAGAGGAGAATGGCTTTTTACAAGATATCCAAAATGATAAGTTTTATCATATAAGAACAAATGGTATCCCAGGCCCTCATGCACTACTGAGTAAAAATGCTTCTTTTGAAGATAAAGAGTTTGCTGCACGTGCAATTTTGAGCTACACAAAAGCTGAGGTTGGTAAAAAGTATGGTGTTGTTTTTGATGGGGTTGAGATGGAGGTAGAACCATTTGAGTCACGTAGTGTTGTAACACCTTATAGTATTATGTAACATAATAATAGATGATATTCAGCTTTATAGAAGTTGGAATATCATAAAATCTTCTTATGAAGATAATAATTTTCCTTTACATTTTTGTAGTTGTCTCTTTAAATGCAAATGAGCATATAAGCCTTTATTTGAAGTGGAAACATCAATTCCAATTTGCCGGGTATTATATGGCCAAAGAGAAAGGTTTTTATAAAGAGGCAGGACTTGATGTTGCTATTTATGAGCATCAGAATGAGATTAATGTTTTAAAAAGTGTGATTACTAAAGAAGGTATTTATGCAATAGGATACCCTAGTATTGTTCTTGATAGGGCAAATGGTGCAGATATTATTCTTTTAGTTGCCATTTATCAAATTTCTCCACATGTACTACTTTCTTTAAAATCTTCCAATATAAGATCTGTCAAAGATTTTAAAAATAAAACGATTATGATTAATCAAGATGCTACAAAAACTGTCTCCTTCATCGCAATGATGAAAGCTAATCATATAGAATTTCGTGATTTAACAAGGGTAGAACCAACTTTTAGTATTGATCCTCTTGTTGATGGCAGAATAGATATAACAACAGCATTTTTATCTAACGAGCCTTATGCTCTCTCAAAAAGAGGAATTAAATACGATGTTTGGAACCCTAAGGATTATGGTTTTGATTTTTATGATGATATCTTATATACATCTAAAAATGAATTACTTCATCATCCTCAAAGGGTAAAAAGTTTTTTAGAAGCAACATTAAAAGGTTGGAAATATGCTTTTGAACATCAAGAAGAGAGTGTAGAGATTATTTTACAAAAGTATAATAGTCAACATCGTACTAAAGAGGCACTTTTATATGAAGCAAAAGTTTTAAAATCTTTAGCTTGTATAGATGAGATAAATTTAGGTGATTTAGATTTAAAAAAAATAAAAAGGATTTTAGATCTTTATAGTGTTTTAGGATTAGTAAAGCAAAAAGTAGACTATAACAATTTTATATATAATAAGCAACAAACTTTTTTTACAAAACAGGAGAAAGCATATTTAACAAAAAAGGGACAAATAAAGGTTTGTGTCAATGAGAACTTAATGCCTTTAGAAGCTTTTGAAAATGGAAAATATATTGGATTAAGTGCTGACTTTTTTAAAATTTTGAGTAGAGATTTATCATTTAAGTTTGTAGTAACAAATTCCTTGAATGAATCTTTAAAAAAAATAAAATCAAAAGAGTGTGATATTATTCCTCTTGCTTCTAGTTCAGAGAAACGAAAAAAATATGTTTATTTTTTAAAACCATACTTGAATAATTCTTTATTTTTAGTTACTAGAGAATCTGTAGCTTTTATTGATAATATAAAATTACTAAAAAATAAAAAGATAGGTGTTATTAAAGGGTATGCACTTAAAGATAAATTACAGAAAAAATATCCAAATCTTCAAATTATTGAACTGGATAATATTAATGATGGTTTTACAATGGTATTTTCTAAAGAGTTGTATGGATACATAGATACCCTTGCTACTATTGGGTATAAATTTTCTCATGAAGCACAAAGAAATTTAAAAATTTCTGCAAAACTAGAGTTACCACTACAACTTGGTATAGCAGTAAATAAAGATGATCTTTTACTTTTTAATATTATGCAAAAGCTTATGCAAAAAATTGATATAAATACAAAAGAGATGATTATTAATAGATGGATTACATTTAATATCGTCGAAAAAACAGATTATCGTTTAGTATTTGAAATTGTGATTGCATTTTTTATTTTCTTTGCAATCTTATTTTTCTTTTATCTTAAGGAAAAAGTACTTAAACAAGAATCACAGAAAAAATCTTTGTTATTAGATGCTATTATAAATACTGTTTCAGAACCTATGTTTTATAAAAATGTAAAAGGTATTTATGAAAATGTAAATAGTGCATTTTCTCATAAAATTTTAAATACACATCGAGATGCTATTATAGGAAAAACTCTTTATGATCTTAAAGATAAAATCCCACAAAAACTTTTGAAAATTTATCTTGAACAAGATAAAAAACTATTTCAAGAGCGTAAAAATCAAACATATGAGGCTCAGGTAAAACTTGCAGATGGAAGTATCAGAGATTTTAGAATTCAAAAAAATATTGTTTGGGATAATCAAGGAATAATGTTGGGTTATGTGGCTGTTATGTATGATATTAGTGATTTAAAAGAGAAAGAGAGATATTTAGAGGAGTTAGCTTCTAAAGATCAATTAACTAAGCTTTATAATCGTCGTTATTTTATAGAAATTGGAACTTCACTCATACATTTAGCACAAAGAGAAAAGGTAGATTTATCATTAATGATGTTGGATATAGATAACTTTAAAAAGGTTAATGATACTTATGGGCATGATGTTGGAGATATTGTGCTTCAAACAATAGCAAAAACAATGAATTCTCATGCACGCGAGAGTGATATTATTGCAAGATGGGGAGGTGAGGAGTTTATTTTCATTTTACCAAAAACATCAAAAGAGGGTGCTTTAGTTGTAGCTCAAAAACTATGTAATACAGTAGAAAAAACAAAGATAAATTTTGAAAATGGAGAACTTTTTGTTACAGTAAGTATAGGGGTAAGTACACTAATAGAAAAAGATAGTTTAGATACAATTACAAAAAGAGCAGACAATGCTCTTTACAAAGCAAAACGTAATGGTAAAAACCAAGTTCGCTTTGAGTAGATGTTACTTTTTTTGTAACATCTTCGCAACCTCTTTTGCATGGTAAGAGATAATAATATCAGCTCCTGCACGTTTAAAGGCTATCATAGTTTCCATAACAACTCTTTCATAGTCTATGAGGTTATTCATTCCAGCAAATTTTAACATTGCATATTCACCACTTACGTTGTAAACAGCAAGTGGAAGGTGTGTATTTTGCTTTATCTCTTTTACAATATCTAAATAAGCAAGTGCTGGTTTTACCATTAAAATATCAGCCCCTTGTGCTTCATCTTCTAAACTCTCCACTAAAGCTTCACGTGCATTTGCTGGGTCCATTTGGTATGAAGCTCTATCGCCAAAACTAGGTGTAGATTCTGCAACATCTCTAAATGGTCCATAATATCCTGAAGCAAATTTTGTAGAGTAGCTCATAATTGGAAGATTTACATACCCTGCTTCATCTAAAGTTTTACGCAAAACTTCAATAATCCCATCCATCATCCCTGATGGTGCTATCATATCTGCTCCAGCTTTTGCATGAACTAAAACCTGTTTTGCAGAAAGCTCTAGTGTAGAGTCATTATCTACTGTTTCGTGTTCATGGTCGATGATGCCACAATGTCCGTGGTCTGTATATTCACAAAAGCATAAATCTGTTACTACAAACATATCTGGATGTGCTTTTTTAATCTCTTTTACAGCAGTAGCGATAATTCCATGATCACATAAAGCGTCACTTCCAACACTATCTTTTACATCAGGAATACCAAATAAAATAATCGAGTAAATACCTAAAGATTTTAGCTCATCACACTCTTTAATAGCCTCATCAATACTCATTTGATATACTCCTGGCATTGATGCAACCTCAGTTTTTATCCCCTCTCCAAAACGGATAAAAAGTGGATAGATAAAGTCATGAACACTTACACTTGTTTGGCGAGTCAAATCACGTAAGTGTTTGTTAAGACGTGTACGGCGAAATCTTTTAAACATAAGTAAAACCTTTTTTTTCTAATTTTACCATAAATCATTTATCTTTTAAGTTTTTTAGCTATAATGAGCGATATTTAACTACATAAAATAGAGATAAAAAAAGATGAATATAGAGATTTCAAATATAGCAAATTTACCTTCACGTTTTGGACATTTTAAAGTAAAAGCTTTTAAAGAGGGTTGTAAAGAACACCTTGTTATTTATACAGAAAATTTAGCAAAAACTCCTGTTGTTAGAATCCATTCTGAGTGTTTAACAGGAGATGCGTTAGGCTCACTTAAATGTGATTGTCGTGATCAATTAGAGTATGCACTTGAGCTTGCTTCAAAAACTGATGGAATGGTAATTTACCTACGTCAAGAGGGGAGAAATATTGGTCTTTTAAATAAAATTAATGCTTATGCTCTTCAAGATAAGGGTGCAAATACAATTGAAGCAAACCATCAGTTGGGTTTTAGTGCTGATGAGCGAACTTATGAAATAGTTGATTTTATTTTAGAACATTTTGGTATAAAAGAGATAAAACTTTTAACAAATAATCCCCATAAAATAGAGTCTTTAAAAAGTGTAAAAATTGTGGAGAGAGTGCCTATTATTTTGGAAACAAATGAGTACAATGAAGGTTATATTCAGGTAAAAAAAGAGCAGATGGGACATATGTTTTAAAGAAGGATTTTTTATGCCAATAGATATACAAAAAGATGATATTCAAACAGCACTTCAAAAGCTACAAGCACGAGAAAATACTTTTAGGCAGATGGAAGCTTTAGCTGGACTTGGAAGCTGGGAAGTTGATTTAAGAACAAAAAAATCTATTTGGTCCGAACAAAGTTATAAACTTTATGGTTATGAATATGGAGAGGTTGAACCAAGTTTAGATATCTTCTTAGAACATCTATTACCTGAAGATTTACCAAAAGCACAAGAGACACTTGCAAAGGTGATGCAAAGTAAAAAAGTTGAAACATTTGAGTGTAGATTGCGTTTAGATGATGGGACAATTAAAAATATTTTATTAACTGGACAGGTATTTTATGATGAAAACAATCAACCTTTAAAACTTATTGGAACAACTCAAGATATTACAGAGTTGAAAAAACTTCAAAAACATACACAAGAGTTGGCTGAACTTTTAGAGCACTCTTTAAATGAGGTTTATGTTATAGATACACAAGAGTTAAAATATCTTTATGTAAATGATGGTGCTTGTAATGCAACACAATATTCAAAAGAGGAACTTTTAACAATGAGTGTTTATGATATTAATCCATCATTAACACCACAAAGAGTTCAACAACTTCGTCAAAAAGCTATGGCTGGTGAAAATCAAGAGATTTTACATACCATTGAGCATAAGCGTAAGGATGGTTCACTTTATTATGTTCAATCTTATATACATCCAGTCAAATATAATGATCAAGATGCTTATGTAATATTTGATACTGATATTTCAGATATTATTGATTTGCAACTTAAACATGAAAGACAATCAAAGATTTTAGAACATATTCATGATTCAGTAATAGCAGTTGATTTAGAGGGAAAAATTTTAAGTTTTAATCGAGGAAGTATAAAACTTCTTAATTATGAAGAGGAGGAGATTTTAGGAAAATCTATAGAGCAAGTGTACTCCAAAAATAATGCAAAAACTCCTCAAGAACTTTTAAAAGAACTTTGGAGTAAAGAGGAGATCTCTTTTGAGGCTTACCTAGTTAAAAAAAATAATCAAGAGATTATTTGTGATATCTCTTTGAGTTTATTACGTGATGATGAAAATAATATTATTGGAGCTATTGGATATTCACAAGATATTACAGATAAAAAAATAGTGCAGATGCAACTTCAAGAACAGCGTGATAAATTAGATTATTTAGCGCATCATGATGTACTTACAAACCTTCCAAATAGAGTTTTATTTTATGATAGATTAGAACAAGCCATTGTATATGCAAATCGTAATGATAAACTTTTTGCACTTTTATTTTTAGATTTAGATCAATTTAAACAGATCAATGATTCTTTAGGGCATGATGCAGGAGACATTGTACTTCAAGAAGTGGCAAAACGTTTAAGTTCTACATTACGTAAGGAAGATACACTTTCTCGTTTGGGTGGAGATGAGTTTACAATTATTTTAAAAGATATTAAAGATAGTGATGATGTTGCACTTGTATGTCAAAAAATTATAGATGTTATTAAAGAGCCTATTGTTATTGAAAATAATGCTCTTCATATCTCCTCAAGTATAGGTATTAGTATCTATAAAAAAGACTCTACAGATGCTAAAGAGCTTATAAAATTTGCAGATACAGCAATGTATAAAGCAAAAGAGGAGGGGCGAGATAATTTTCAATTTTATTCAAAAGAGATGACAGCTCGTGCATTTGAAAGAGTAATTGTTGAAAATGCTCTTCGCATAGGGATAGAAAATGATGAGTTTATTGTTTATTTTCAACCACAATATAATGCGTACGATGATAGACTTATTGGGATGGAAGCACTTGTAAGATGGCAACATCCTGAGATGGGACTTGTTCCACCTGGAAAATTTATACCTGTTGCAGAAGATAGTGGTTTAATTATTGAGCTTGATAGAATTGTAATGAAAAAAGCGATGAAACAGTTTGCTTCTTGGTATGAAGCTGGATTAAATCCAGGTGTTTTAGCTCTAAATTTAGCAATGAAGCAATTAGCTGAAAAAGATTTTTTAGATGTTTTAGCAAAAACGATGGAGGAGTTAAACTTTAAACCAGAATGGTTAGAATTGGAAATTACAGAGGGTGATATTATGACAAATCCTGAGCTTTCTATTGCGAAGCTCAATAAAATTCATGATGCAGGTATAGAGCTTGCAATTGATGATTTTGGGACAGGCTATTCTTCACTTTCATATTTAAGACGTTTACCACTTGATAAACTTAAAATTGATCAATCTTTTGTAAGGGATGTGTTAGAAAGTGATGATGATGCAGCAATTGTTCAAGCTATTATTTCACTTGGTAAGAGTTTAAATATGCGTCTTATCGCTGAAGGTGTTGAAATTTTACAACAAAAAGAGTTTCTTATGCGCTATGGCTGTGAAAATATTCAAGGATATTTTTACTCTAAGCCAATTCCCGCACAAGAGGTTGAAAAATTACTCAAATCTTGAGTCACTCATTGCATTAAGCCTACGTTCACACGTTGTGAGTGTAGCGAGTAATTTTTCTGTAATTTTTTGCATATCTTTAAGATATGTTTTTGCTTTATCAAGTTCAAGTTCATCAATTTTATTGTCATGACTTAGAAGTTTTGAAAAAAGCCCTTTCCCTTCTGGATTAAAAAGAATTTTGAACACTTTTACATACTCAATATGCCATTGAGCGTGAAGTGTTTCAAGCTCTTTATAAAAAAGTTCACCAACAAGTTCTTCAATATGGTTCTCTTCTCCATAAAGCCACTGTCCAAAGTCACAAATTGTTTTTGAAACAGGACATTGTTTTTGAGCTACTTTTTTGTAATCAACCACCTCACCGCTGTCTATAAGGTTTTGCAGTCTAACCATTTGAGCTTCATGAGCTTCTTTTGCTTTTTTAAGTGATTCTAATATTTTTGCTTTATTCATAATGAAACTTTCCTGCGATTTATTAAAAAATATGATGTATTATTACATAATTTTAATAAAAGAAACTATATAATGAAACTAAATTAAATAAAAGGGTAAAAAATGAAACATCCTACACCAATTGATCATGAAATTAAATTAAATTCAAAAAGATATATTGTTTCTAAAACAGATCCAAAGGGAATCATTGAATATGGGAATGATTACTTTGTAGAGGTTTCTGGTTATACAGAATCTGAGCTTATTGGACAGCCTCACTCAATTATCCGTCACCCAGATATGCCAAAAGTTGTTTTTAAAATGATGTGGGATCGCATCAACCAAGGTAAAAACATTATGGCTATTGTAAAAAATCTTGCAAAAGATGGAAGTTATTATTGGGTTGTTACAGAATTTGAGCCAAAATTTGACCCAATTACAGGGGATATTGTTTCTCATACTGCATTTAGAAAAGCAGCACCTGAAGATGCGGTAAAAGCAATTGAGCCAATTTACGCAAAACTTGTAGAGATTGAAAAAGAGGGTGGTATGGAAGCGAGTGAGAAATATCTTCGTGGACTTTTAGATGAGCAACATAAAACTTATGATGAATTTATTGATGACCTTGTAGGAAACCACGGTTTATTTGCAATGTTCTTTAAAGCGATGAAAAAAATATTCGGATAGAATAAAAATTTAGATAAAATATCCTTTAGAATTTAAAAGGATATTTTATTGAACTTAGAAAAAAAACTTTCACAACTTAATCTTCCTAGCAACTTTTTAGAAAATGTAACTCTTTATAAAGAGCATCTTATGAAGTGGAATAAAATCCATAATTTAACAGGTGCAAGAGATGAAGAGACACTTAACTCTTTTATTTACGATGCTGTTTATCCTATTAGTTTTTTACCAAAAGTGAATTCCCTTGTAGATATTGGAACAGGGGCTGGTTTTCCAGGACTTATTTTAGCTATGGGTTTACCTGATGTATCTGTAACGCTTGTAGAGCCACTAAGTAAAAGAGCAAGCTTTTTACAGTTTGTAAAGGCTTCACTTGGTTTAGAAAATGTAACAGTGATCAAAAAAAGAGCTCAAGAAGTTACTCCGCAGGTGTTTGAGTTGGTAACTTCAAGAGCAGTAACAGATACAAAAATGCTTTTAGATATTACAAAACATCTACGTGATGAGAGGAGTCTTTTACTTTTTTACAAGGGTGAGAAAGTGTTTGAAGAGGTTGAGGGTTATACAAACTATGAGGTGATTCAAAAAGAGAATCGCCACTACCTTCTTTTAAAAGGGGAAGAGGTATGATTTTAAAGCTTTTATTGCTTATTGCAGTTATTGGGGTTGTTTATTTTGTTTTTTTTAAAAAAGAGTCAGTTGTTACTAAACCTAAAAAGGGTAAAAAAACACAAGGTGTTGAGGAGCTTGTAAAGTGTAGTAGTTGTGGAGTTTACTGTGAGATAAATGAAGCTATTTTAAGTAATGGAAAATATTATTGTTCACAAGAGTGTTTAAAGGGGTCAAAATGATACTTATAGGGCATAGATTTATAAAAAGTGAAAATCTTTATCATGTATTAGATATAGAATCAATTACACATACTCCACCAAATGGTACACTGTATATAGAATTTAGTGAAGAGAATTTAGATATTATAGAGCATGCAAATCTTAATGGGATTGCATTTGCATTAAAAATTGAAACACTTAAAGAGATAGTTTATGCAAATGCACTTGGTGCAAAATATATAGTTGTTCCAAAAATTATGGCAAAAACAGCACAAGATTTAGCTGAAAACTACCTTTTTGATGCAAAAATTTTAGCACGTATTGAGGATGATAAGGAGCTTGATGAGTTAGCACTTTTGGGTATTGATGGTGTTTTATATCCTAATGCAATTATAAAAATTAATTCATGAAAATTATTTGGCTGTTTTTAGCGACATTACTTCTTTTTAGTGGGTGTAGTACAAAACAAAAACGTCCATTTCCAAGTGGGAAAAAAGATAAAGTGTTGCAAAAACTTTATTTGGAGTATGAATATTGGGAGGGTTCTTCTTATAAATATGGAGGAACAAAAGAGGATGCAATAGATTGTTCTGCATTTGTACAGAGTGTTTATAAAACTGCTTTTGGTAAAACTATTGCTCGAACTACTTGGCTTCAGGCAAAAGAGGGTAGGTATGTTGCTAAGAAAAATTTAAAAGCTGGAGATTTAGTTTTTTTTAAAACATCAAAGCGAGATAGACATGTAGGAATTTATTTGAAAAATGGAAAATTTATGCATGCTTCCTCTTCACGTGGAGTGACAATATCTTCACTTAATAATTCTTATTGGCGTAAAAAATATTGGATGGCAAGGAGAATTCTTCGATGAGTAAAACACAAAAAATAAAAAGAGTTGTTATAATAGCTATAGGTTTTGGGCTTTCTACATATTTGCTCATAAATGGATTTGCTCTTTTAGAGCAGGAGAATCAGCAAACAATACAAAAGGGTATGAAATGAAAAATTATTTAGTAAGTATTGTAGCAGCAGCTTTTTTAATTGGTTGTGGTTCATCAGATAGCGATACATCTATAGAGGTGAGTTTATGGAACTATATGGTTCCATCAAATTCTACTTCTTATAATTTTGATAAGATTGTTACTGAAAATGGGGTAACAACCTCTACAGAGATAGCAACATTAACACATCAATACGATATTGTAAATAGTGATGAAGTAAATGGATCATGGAGAATGTTTGAGGGAGTTTACTCCATTAAACGTGAAGATGAGTGGATAAAATTTAGTTACCTAAATTCAGAACCAAATCCAGTTGCTTATGTTGGTGGTGGATTTCATGAAATAGAAAACACAGGAAACTTTCTTTATACAGACTCAACTGGTGGGGCTTCTTATTCTTCAATATTTGGAGATGAGTCTTGGAGCTATACACCAAGTTCTGGAGAGTGTATCTTCAATAAGCACTACTTAACAATTACCCTTTTTGATGGATACAGTTATGATGATGTGATTGAGATAAAATGTACTCATGGAGTGGTACAAAAATATTCCAATGATGAGACTTCACTAGAGATAGATGGAGTAAATGAATCTTTTGAGTATTATCAAAAAGATAAAGGTTTTATTGCTAAAGTAGATAAAAACTGTTATGTAGCAACTGAAGGAGCATATGAACTTTTAGATGACAATAGCAGTAGCTGTGTAAAAACAACTACTACATACTATCTACTTGGAGATTAAGCAAAGTTCATTGTTACACAGTGAAGTGAGCCATGTTGGCGAATAAGTACACTACAATCTATTGCAATAACCTCTAGGTGTGGAAGTGCTTGTTTAAAAATCTCAAGTGCTTTTTCATCTGTTTTGAGATTGTACGTTGGAACAAGCACAGCTCCATTAACAAACAAAAAGTTAGCATAAGTTGCTGGTAAGCGTTCATTGTCATAATAGATTGGTGGTGTCATAGGAAGAGCTACAAGTTTAAAATTGTACTTTTTTGCAAAAAACTCTAACTCTTTTTTCATTGCACTGAGTGCTTTGAAGTGTTCATCTTTTTCATCATTACACTCTATATACATAATGGTATCTTTTGCAATAAATCTTGCAAGGGTATCGATATGGGAGTCGGTATCATCTCCAGCTAAATAACCATTTTCTAAATAAAGCACCTCTTTTGCACCAAAAAACTCTTTGAGTTTTTGTGTTGTTTGTTCTTTTGTGAGGTTATTGCGGTTAGGATTGAGCATACATTGCGTGGTTGTAAGTAAAATTCCTTCTCCATTTGTTTCGATTCCACCACCCTCTAAAATAAAATTACACTTTATAGCCTCTTTATAAAGTGTTGGTGTTAAAAGATTATCTTTAGTAGCTTCAAACTTGCCACCCCAGCCTGTAAAAGTAAAATCAAGCAGTTTTATAGCACCATCTTCTTCAATGCTTAAAGCACTACAATCTCTTGCCCATGTATCATCTGTTTCATACTCAATAAACTCTATATTTGTTGTATCTCTAAAGTGTTGTTGAGTCTCTAAAATATTGGCACAAATAACACGACACTTTTGGTATTTTGTTATTGTTTGAATAATAGCTACAAAATTTTGTTGAGCTTCTTCTAGGTATTCACTCCAGTCTGTATTTTTATGGGGAAAAATAATTTGCGTAAAACTTTGTTTTTCAAACTCTGCTATAAAACGTCTCAAAACTCTACCTTATTTTGTTTTTTGCTATAATAACAAAACTTTAAATAATTGGAATTTATGTGGCGTATATAAAACTCTCCAAAACAAACTTTTTTCATAATTTAGATGCTATTGTAAAACAAGCTGGCAAGAAAGATAGAGTTGCCATTGTTTTAAAAGATAATGCTTATGGGCATGGACTTTTAGAGATTGCTCAACTTTCACGTGAATATGGAATCAAGCGTGCAATTGTGCAAAGTGAAGTTGAAGCACAACAAATAGCAGATTTTTTTGAGTATATTTTAGTACTTGCAGATTTTCCACAACAAAAGACTTCAAATATTCATTATACTATCAACTCTCTTGAAACAATAAAAAAATTTCCAAAAAACACAAAAGTGGAGTTAAAAGTAGATACAGGGATGCATAGAAATGGGATTGCTATGGGTGAACTTGAGGTTGCACTTAATGCAATAAAAGAGCAAAATTTAGAGCTTTGTGGAGTTTTTACACACCATAGAAGTGCAGATGAGCTTACAAGTGAATGGTTTTGGCAAAATCAAAATTTTAAAAAAATAAAAGAGCAAGTAAAAAGTTTTGGTTTTGAAAATATTTTATTTCATAGTGCAAACTCTGCTTCACTTTTTCGCTATGAGAAGTTTGATGAAGATATGGTGCGTGTAGGGATTGCAGCGTATGGGCTTTTAGATCTTCCAAAACCTTTACAAAAGGTAGAATTAAAACCTGTTTTATCTCTTTATGCAAAAAAAATCTCCCAAAGAACACTTCAAAAAGGGGAGTGTATAGGGTATGGTGCAACTTTTTGTGCAAAAGAAACTATGAATGTAGCTACGTATGATATTGGTTATGGAGATGGTTTTTTACGCTGTTTATCAAACAATTATACAACATCAAAAAATGAGCAACTCTTAGGAAGAATTTCGATGGATAATAGTTGTTTTACCACTCAAAAAGATGAAATTTTAGTTTTTAATGATGCAAGAGGAGTTGCAAAAAAAGCAGGAACAATTGCTTATGAGATTGTTACATCATTAAAACCATCTCTTCAAAGAGAAATTATAGAGGATATTTATAATGGCAAATAAAAATATAGAGATAACACAAGAAAATACTTCTTATGATGAATTACTAAAAATGTATAAAAAGCAAAGTAGACGTTTAGCAAAAATTATTAAGATGAGTGATCGTCAAGCTATAACTATTATGGAATTAAAAGAGAAGTTTGAAAAAATGTCCTATATTGATCCTCTTACACAAATTCCAAATAGACGCTATTTTTTTGAATTTGTTGAAAAAAAGATGGTAACATCAAAAGAGGGTGACATTCCATTAAGTTTAGCAATGATTGATATTGATAAGTTTAAAGTTATTAACGATACCTATGGTCATGATATAGGGGATATTGTTATAAAATCGCTTGCTCAAGAGGTTACAAAAGTTTTAAGAGATGAAGATGTAGTAGCAAGGTTTGGTGGTGAAGAGTTTATGATTGTATTTCCAAACACAACATTACAAGAAGCTGTGCTCAAAGCTCAAGAAATTAATAAAACAATAGAAGCTTGTCATCCATATAAAGAGTTACAATATACAGTGAGTATTGGTGTTGCAGAGTTTGATTTTGAAAAAGATAGTTTAGATGATGTTATTAAAAAAGTAGATGCCAATCTCTATATTGCTAAAGAGAATGGCAGAAATCAGGTTAGATATTAATCTAACCCCATTTTTGAAGGATTTAAAATATTGTTTGGATCAAACGCTTTTTTAATCGCTTTAAAAAGGTTCATCTCCTCTTTTGTAAATGCCATAGACATATAAGGTGCTTTTGCAAGACCAATTCCATGCTCTCCACTTAATGTTCCACCTAAATCAACTGTAGCTTGAAACACCTCTTCAATTGCTTTATATCCACGACGCACTTCATGAGGGTCACTTCCATCTATCATAACGTTTGTATGTACATTCCCATCTCCAGTATGACCAAAACATGGAATTTTTACATCATATTTTTTTGCAATAGCGTAAAATTTCTCTAAAAGTTCAGGTAAAACAGCGCGTGGAACTGTTACATCTTCGTTGAGTTTTTTACTTCCATAAACACTAAGTGCTGGAGAAGCATTACGGCGCGCAAACCAGATATCTGCTGCTTCTTTTTCATCTTTTGCAATTTTAAATTCGCTACAACCATTCTCTTTAAAAACTTTTTCAATTTGTGCAAGTTGAAAATTTAAGTCATCTTCTAAGTTTCCATCTACATCAGTTACAAGTAATGCTCCTGCATCTACTGGAAGTCCTTTGTTAAATGTTTGCTCCACAGCACGAATTGTTAAGTTATCTAAAAACTCCATCGCAACTGGTGTAATTCCACTTGCCATTGTTTTATATACCGCTTCCATTGCACTATGTACTGTTGGGAAAATTCCCATTGCAGTTTTAGTCATTTTTGGTTTTGGAATAAGTCTAAGAGTTATCTCTGTAAGTGCTGCAAGAGTCCCTTCACTTGCAATTAAAATACCACTAATGTTATACCCTGCAACATCTTTAATTGTTTTTTTCCCAGCTTTTATAACATCACCATTTGGAAGTACTGCACGTGTTGCCATTACATAATCTTTTGTAATACCATATTTAGCAGCACGCATACCACCAGCATTTTCACTTACATTTCCACCAATTGTAGAGTACTCTTGAGAAGCTGGATCTGGTGGATAAAAAAGTCCAACCTCCTCAACTGCACGTTGGAGGTCTTTGTTTATAACACCAGGTTGTACAACTGCTACCATATTTTTAAGATCTATTTCTAAAATCTTATTCATATGTTTTTCCATTGCTAAAATAATTCCACCGCTACTTGGTAACGCTCCCCCTGTAAAACCACTTCCAGCTCCACGTGGAACTACTATAATTTTGTTTGCATTACAATATTTTAAAATATCACTTACATCTTGTTCATGGCGTGGAAATAAAACAGCATCAGGTTCAAACCTTGTACGTGTTGCATCATAAGAGTATGCACGAAGGTGTGCTTTATCTGAATAGATATTTTCATCGGTTACAATAGATGTTAAGTTTTTGATATGTTTTTTCTCTAACATAGTTTATTTTTCTCCTAATTCAAATTCATCTGCTAACTCTTCTGAGCTAGAGTTTTTGATAATATTATAGAACTCTTTGTTATGTTTATTATATTTTACTAAAAGTTCATAGAAGTAAGGTTTATATTTTTCTAATTCATCACTACCAGCTCCAAACCAGTTTGCTTCAATATGTTTTATATGTGAATAAAATGGAAGTTGAAGATTTTTAGATTCTTGAAGTGGTGCATCATTGATATAGAGAATTTTAAAACTTTTTGCATCAAGTGTATAAAGTTTTTGATCGATATAGATAAAAATAAGACCAAGTTGCATAGATTTTCTTAGATCTTCAAAATCTTCTTTTAGTGGTGTTGGATGACCATTTGCAGAAAGTAATGATGCAAAGATATCTGGATGGATTAAAGTTGTAGATGGTATGCTTTTGGTTATCGTATAAAAAACTTCCTCTGTTGGAGCAATAACGATAGCTCTATTATAATTAAGTGCTAGTTGTGCAATATCACCTTTTTGAGGTTGAAATTTTAGTTTTGGTAGAGCATCACTTTGTAAAATTGTTAGCTCGTTTAGAGTAAGAGTAGCTATTTGTGTGTTGGTATTGTATTTGCTCACAACAATAGTATTGATAATAGCAGCATGCTCTGGTGATATTTGATGAACTAAAAATCCACTCATACCAAGAGTAAGATTTGGTGCTTTTATTGTGGCACTTTTTTTCTCTTTATCTACATTAAGTAGTGGTGTTTGTAAGATAGCAGCATGAAGCTGTATAAAAAAAAGAAGTAGTAAAGAAATTTTTTGCATATTTTGACTCTTTTTGAGGTTTTTGTAATGCGATTATATCAAAACAAAATAATTTTTTAGGATTGAATCTTAATGTTACGTATTTTTTTAATATTTTTTATAGTTACGACTCTTTTTGGAGCAGAAGTACAAGAGAGACGTTGGCTTAGAGGTGAAACATTTTTAACCTTTTTAGAGAGGATGAATCTTCCTGGAAAAGATCTTTATTATAATTTAGATAAAGATGATCAACTTCTTACAAAAGAGATGTATCCAGGAGTTCATTACCAGATTTTATGGAATGATGAAAAAACAAAAGTGGAACAAATTTTATTACCACTTAATAGTGAATTACAAATTCATATTTATTTTGATTTTAAAAAACAACGATATATTTTTGAAGCGATACCAACAGTTGTAGAAACAAAACAAGAAGCGTTTATGCTTAGAATTACAAGTTCTCCAATGTACAATATTATGAAAGAGACTGGTTCTAAAAAAATAGCAAAAATCTTTGTTTCAAGTTTTAAAAAATCGCTCAATTTTAAGTCACATGTACGTAAAGGTGATAGGCTTGTAATGCTTTATGAACAAACTTATCGTTTGGGCAATCGTTTTGCTATGCCAGATCTAAAAGCAGCAATGATTGAACTTAATGGAAAAAAACACTATATTTATAAAAATTATGATGATAGATATTATGATGAAAAAGGGTATAAAACAGAGGGATTTTTACTTTCAATGCCAGTGCGTGGTGCTAGGGTTTCTTCCCCATTTACAAAACGTAGATGGCATCCAATTTTACATCGCTGGAAAGCACATACTGGAGTAGATTTAGCAGTAAGACGTGGAACTCCAATTAGAGCAGCTGGGAGTGGTCGTATCACTTTTATAGGGCGAAATGGTGGATATGGAAATTTTATAAAACTTTATCATGGAAATGGATACGACACACGCTATGCACATATGAAATCTTTTAAGCGTGGACTTCATCGTGGAAGTTATGTAAAAAAAGGGCAAGTTATTGGGTATGTTGGAAGTACAGGTCGATCAACTGGACCACATTTACATTTTGAGCTAAGAAAAAATAATGTAGCTATGAATCCACTTAAAGTTGTTCAAATTAGTAAAAAACGTTTAGGTGGAATGAAACTACGTGAATTTTTAGATTTAGCAGATGAGTATAATCAAGAGATAAATTTTCATTTAGAAAATGAAACAAAATTTAAAAAATTACAAAAGGTAAAAAGAAAATGTTATTTCGTGAACCTAAAATAGACTCAATAGAGCCTTTAGAGAATCCAAAATTTATAAAACCTATGAAAATTAATTATACACTAAATGGAAAAAAGAAGGTTTGGGAAGCAGTAAAATCGCATGATAGTGTTTCAATTGTGTTGTGGAATAAAGAGCTTCAAAATCTTATTGTTGTAAAACAGTTTCGTGTTCCTGTACTTAATGCAAATAAAAAAGATGGGATGATGTATGAGCTTTGTGCAGGGCTTGTAGATAAAGAGAAATCAAAAATGCAAATAGCAAAAGAGGAGGTTTTAGAGGAGTGTGGTTATGATGTTCCTTTGCAAAACTTTAAACATGTAAGTTCATTTTATACAGCTGTTGGGATGAGTGGAGCACAACAATCGCTTTATTATGCTTGGTGTGATGAAAGTATGAAGGTGAGTGAAGGTGGAGGGCTTGAAGAGGAGGATATTGAGGTTATTTATATCCCTATAGAAAAAGCAAAAGATTTTATTTTCGATACACAGTACCAAAAAACTCCTGGGCTTATGATGGGGTTTTACTGGTTTTTTGATAACTTTGAGGAGTTAAATGATGTTTAGATATTTTCTTTCTCAACCCCATCAACCATTTTTTGCACTTGCAATGTTTAATGCAATAGTAGCAATGTTAATTTTTATGCTTAATTATAAAGGTGTACTAACACTTGGTTTAGAGAGTAAAGTTTTTCATATCTATACACTTATTTTTCTTTTTTTTAGTAATTTTTTACACGGTTTTTTGCTTACAACTTTTCCACGTTTTAATCAGTACAAAGATATTTCGCAAAAGTTTTACAAAACACTTTTTCTTAGTTCTGTAGTAGCCTCTTTACTTTTTTACGTAGGAGTGTTTTTTTCTTTTTATGCATTAGTAGCTGCTATGGGGTTTGTAGTGCTTATAGAGCTTGCAGTTTCTATGCAGTTGCATACTATTTACAACAAAGGTGCAGCAGTAGATAAGAGGGATTCTTATTGGATTTTAACTGCAAAATATTTTGGTGTTTTGGGAAGTGGTGTCTTTTTGTTTGTTGTTTTAGCATCCTATTTTCAATTTGGAAATGGGAAAGATTTTTCCCCTTTAGCGATTTACCTCTCTTTTTATCTTTATTTGGTCTTTTTAGCATTTAGCGTAGCACAAAGAATGGTGCCATTTTTTTCTCATATTTTTGTCAATATAAGTAATAAATTTTTACAAGCTGTTTTTGCTTTGTTTGTTCTTCATACACTTTTTTCTATTGGTCAGCAACAAATTGTTGTAATGGTTATAGATACATTCTTAGGAGTATTGCTTTTTGTAGAGTTTGCTAAATGGAAACTTCCACTTACATCTTCACCTGCTATTTTATGGGTGTTACACCTAGCACTTTTTTGGCTTCCAACAGCTTTTATAATCTCCTCTTTTAGTGCAGCTGCAGAAGTGTTTTTACATATATCTACTTTTGCACTAAGTGCTCATTTGTTTGCGATAGGTTTTTTAACAACTATTCTTTTAGGTTTTGGTTCACGTGTAATTTTAGGGCACTCTGGTAGAGCTTTAGAAGCAGATAAACTGACAATTGCACTTTTTTATTTAACACAAGTGGTTGTTTTAAGTCGAGTTGCTTATAGTTTAAGTGTGGCACTTAATTGGAATTTAGAGTGGCTTTTTGATGTAAGTGCTGGATTATGGTTAGTTCTTTTTATGGTGTGGGCTGGGAAATATATGCCATATTTATTTAAAAAAGCTCAATAAACTCTGTAAGTATTGTAATATTTAAACAATTTTGTACTAAAATCTAGCATATTAAACTTTTAGGAAAAATTGTGAGACATTTTTTAACACTTAAAGATTTTACAAAAGAGGAAATTTTAGAGATTGTTGATCTTGGTTTGGAGATTAAAAAAAATCTTAAAAATGGAATCTACAACAAAGAGCTTGAAAACAAAACATTAGCAATGATTTTTGAAAAAAGTTCAACTCGTACACGTGTAAGTTTTGAAACAGGTATGTTTCAACTTGGAGGTCATGCACTTTTTCTTTCAAATCGTGATATCCATTTAGGAAGAGGTGAGCCTGTAAAAGATACTGCACGTGTAATATCTTCTATGTGTGATATGGTAATGATTAGAACATATGAGCACTCTATGATTGAAGAGTTTGCATCATACTCTAAAGTACCTGTTATTAATGGTCTAACAGACTCTTTTCATCCAGTGCAGCTTTTAGCTGACTATATGACTCTTATTGAGCATAATGCAGCAAAAAATTTAGTTGTTGCATATGTTGGAGATGGAAACAATATGACAAACTCTTGGCTTATGCTTGCGGCAAAACTTGGTTTTGAGCTTCGTATTGCAACACCAAAAGGGTATGAGGTAGATGCAGATGTTTTAGCAGATGCACTAGAGATTGCTAAAGAGAGTGGTGCGGTTATTAAAACAACATATTATCCAAAAGAAGCTGTGGAGGGTGCTACTGTAGTTACTACAGATACTTGGGCATCTATGGGTCAAGAGGATGAAAAAGAACAACGAATTTCTGATTTTCAAGGGTTTATGGTAGATGATGCTTTAATGTCTTTAACAAATAATGCAAAATTTTTACACTGTCTTCCAGCTTATCGTGGTCAAGAGGTGAGTGAAGAGGTTTTAGAATCACACTCTACAATTGTGTTTAATGAGGCAGAGAACCGTTTACATGCCCAAAAAGGGTTAATGGTTTGGTTAGATAACCAAAGGTAAGGTTGGAATTAAATCCAACCTTGAGAATCTTTTACAATAGCTTTTCTATTTGCATCAAAGATAACCATAAGAGTAGCAATAACGTCTGTACCTTTATCGAAGAATTTAGCAGAACTATAAGAAGTATCTACTTTTGCTCCAAGAATTTTTGAATTTGTTAAGTTTAGATATGTTTTAACTTGCTTATGAAGTTTTGTTAAATATTTTGAAGTTGAAGCTTTATACATATCTCTATGTTTGGACATAACACTCTTCATTTCAGATTGTAAACGAGTTTCTAAATCATCCATCTCATTCAGTAGTGATAAAATAGCAAACTTTTGAGTTTCTGTAATTTTACCTCTTGCAATAATACCAGAACCCATACCTCTTAATCTACCAGTAGCTTCAATAAGTGGTAAAATAGTTTCCATCATAATTCTAGTAGCTTCTTTACCAAGTAGATTAAGATCTTTAGAACCTTGCTTACTAACAGTTTGAGCTAACATTAAAATTTGATCAATTTGTTCTGTATACGCATCAAAAACAGCTTTTGGATTTTTACTTCTTAAAGCTTTTGAATTCAATTCTGTAAGTGCTTGAGAAATTGTTGTTGCTTTTTCACCAACTGTAGGGTTTTCTGCAAGTGGAAGTGCTTCCATTTCACCAATTGCACGTTTCATATCACGTTTTGTTCCTTGAATAAGAAGTAAAGCACTTCTATCACCATTTAAGTAAGCATTTGTCTTACCACGAGTTTTTTGTGTAGCAATCATTAAATCTTTAAGAGCATTAATATATTTAGATGCTTCCTCTTGATCCTTGTTACTAAAGAGAGATTTTGCCTGTAAACTAAATACCAACATTGCAAGTACTAAAAATATACGCATGAAGTTATCCTTTTCGTTTTTAATTTCAAGTAAATTCTAACAAGAAAAAATATAAATTAAGCTGATATTAGATTTTTTTATAAAGCTTTTTTATCTTTTGTAACTTTTTTGTAACATTTTCAAAGAACTAATGTCCCCAAACTTTTGTAAAAAAAGCTACATTTTGAAAATATGGAGGGTAATCAAAATAAACTCGAAAGGATTTGGAAGTACCAGCTTTTAAATTTTTTGCAACTACAAACTCTTTAGTGATTGTTTGAGGTTTGCTTGAAATACCCAAACCATTTGAGAAAAAATTAAAAAATCCTGTAGATTTGAAAAATCCACCTGGAGCAAATCCACCCACTGCATGCCCTTGATTTACGAGTTTAATTTCAAAAGTGACTTTTCCAATATCAAAATTACCTTCATTTTTAACTCTTCCAGTAAAAACTATTTTTTCAAGACTTAAAATTCTTTTATTCTTTAGTTTATATAAAGAGACTTTTTTTGTGTATTTATCTACAATAAAAAGACTAAAAATAAGGATAAAAATACTTGTGAGAATGACAGAAAATATCATGGGCATTTTTAAGGAATCTTTTTGTTGAGTAATAATTTTAATGATTGAAAAAATAGTGATACCTAGAATAATAAAAAATACTATAAAATGCCAGTAATTAAAACTCATTTACAATTTGCCTTTAAAGTAATTTGATATCTTTTTTTATAATGAAAAGGTTCTATCAAGATTTTTATATTTTTACTAGAACCTAAAGGAATATTTTGTTTTATAATAGATCTTCTTTGAATAGTTCTAAATTGGTAAATAAAATTTTTTAGTTTATTTGTACTACCTTTATGAACATTTGCTGTAATTTTACACTCTTTAAAATCAAACTTTGATTCGTTAGTAAGTTTTGCTCTTACAACAACAGCATCAAGGTAATGAAGTTTTTTTTCACTAATGAGTTCAATAGAGTTTTTAAAAAGGTAGGCGTGTAAAATTTTGTAACCAACAATGGGAGCAATACTTATCATTAAAAATGCCATCACTATCCATAAAAGTGATGCAATAATATTTTTATGTTTTAGTATTGCAATAATTAAAAAAAGTATAAAAAGAAAAAATAGTGAGCCAAAAAGGATATAGTCATAAAGTATAAGACTATGAATAAAGGCTAAAATTCTCTCTTTCATACCAAATTAATCTTTACGTGAATTTTTCTCAGCAATACCACTCATTCCAAAGCGTCTTGCTAACTCTTGTTTGATTCTATCTGGCGAGATGTTTTTAGATGCAAGTGCAACTAACATATGGTATGTTAAATCTGCTGCTTCATAAATCATCTCCTCTTCATCATTGTCTTTATGTGCAAAGCAATATTCACCAGCTTCTTCAACAACTTTTTTAAGGATTGTATTTTCCCCTTTACTTAAAAGTTTTGCTGTCCATGATGTTGAAGGGTCTGCATTTTTACGCTCTAAAATTGTATGGTAGAGTGTATCTATAACACCATAGAGTGCTTCACTACTTACCTCCGCATCACTTACACTCTCTCCACTTTCAAGCTCTGTAAAAAAGCATGAGCGTCTTCCTGTATGGCAAGCAACACCATTTTGTGTAACTTTAATAAGGAGTGTATCGTTATCGCAGTCGATAAAAAATGAGTGAATCTCTTGAGTGTGACCGCTACTTTCACCTTTTTTCCAAATACGTTGTTTGCTTCTACTAAAATAGTGTGCTACTTTTGTTTGGAGGGAAAGTTCAAGCGCTTCTTTATTCATATATGCCATCATAAGCACTTCATTATTATTTACATCTTGAACAATAACAGGAAGAAGAGATGATTTTTCCCAATCTACTCTATTTAAAATATCTTTCATTTTTGTACCTTTAAGAGGGGAAGTTCTTACAAAGCAAGAAGCTTTGTAAGTTATTTTATTGCAGTGTGTTTTTGAGGTTCTTTCATATCAACCCAAATATTTGGAGTTGAACCACCTGGAGTTAAGAAAATTTTAGCATCTTTATTTGTTGCAAGTGCTTCATTAAATTTGCCTTGAACTTTCATTTGTTCAAGTTGTAGTAGTTTTGGAGTTAAAGATTTAGCAATAATTTTATTTGCTTGTGCATTTGCTTTTGCTTCAATAAGCACAGCATCTGCTTTACCTTGAGCTTCAATTCTTGCTTGTTGTGCAACCCCTTGTGCTTGTGCAGCACGTTTTAATGCTTCTTGTTTTGCACGTTCAACCTCTTGTTTTGCACGTTCAACCTCTTGTTTTGCAATTTGAACACGCTCAATTTGCTCTTTTACACGTTTTGGTAAAATAATTTCACGTAATTGTACTGATTGTAAAATTGCTGGAGAATTTTTAAGTGACATCACATTTTTACGAATCCCCTCTTCAATTTGCATAGCAATAGTGTTACGCTTCATAGGAAGAATTTCTGCATCATATTTTCCAACTACATTTCTTACAACATCACGAACAACAGGGTTAATGATTTTATCTTCCCAGCTAAAGCCCCAATTTGAGATTGTTTGTGCAGCAAATTGTGAATTTAGTCTATATTGTACTGTTAGTTCAATAGAAACAGGAAGCCCACGCTTATCTAAAACATTTACAGCTGGTTTTGTATTCATTCCAGAAGCAAGGCCATTTGCTTCAATGCGTGAAGCGTAGTTAATAATACGCACTTTTGTATCTACTAAATAAACCTTTTGAATCACTGGAATAATAAAGTGAAGACCTGGTAAAAGTGCTCTATCTTGGTATTTACCATTTGTACTTAAAATACCACGTTGTCCCTCTTCAACAATTACAAAAGGTTTTGCCATAATAAAAACAAGGATAATTGCTATTATAATGTAAACAATTCCTGCTTTTGCACCACCCATATTAAAATCTACATTAGGTACATTTGGACCTTTTGGACCACCACTATTTGTATTGTTACTTGAATTATTACTTTGACTTTTTTTCTTGTTAAAGTAGTCGTTCATATCTGATGCCATAAGCATTTCCTCTTTCATTTTTACCCTTTGTTAAATATACGTTAAATAGTGCTCATAATCTGGATTACGACCAAATACAATATCAAAATATGCAGTTTGGATTTTTTCTGTAATCTCCCCACGTGCACCATTTCCTAAATCTCTTGCATCTACATTACGAACAGGTGTAATCTCTGCAGCAGTACCTGTTAAAAATGCTTCATCTGCAATATAAATCTCTTCACGAGTGATACGGCGACGAACAACTTCGATACCCATATTTTGTGCAATTTCAATTACAGTTTTTTGTGTAATAGATTCAAGTGCATTATCACTTGGAGGAGTTATGAGTTTACCCTCTCTTACCATAAAAAATGCAGCACCACTAGCTTCTGCAACATACCCTTGATCATCAAGTAAAAGTGCTTCATCGTAACCACAATCAATAGCTTCATATTTTGCCATTTGTGAATTTAAGTAGTTTGCAGTTGCTTTTGCTTTACCCATATTTGAAGTGTTTGCAGGACGAGTCATAGAAACAATTTTAAGTTTAATCCCTTTTTTCATCCCCTCTTCACCAAGGTAAGCTCCCCATTCCCAAGCAGCCATTACAGTTTCAACTGGTGCATCTTTATGGTAAAGACCCATAACACCATAACCTAAAAATGCAAAAGGACGAATGTAAACATTATCGCCAGTAAATTCATTTTTACGAATAAGTTCAATTTGTGCTTGGTTCATCTGCTCTACACTATATGGGATATCAATAAGTGTCATTTTTGCTGACTCTTTTAATCTTGCTGTATGATCATTAAGACGGAAAATTGCATACCCCTTATCTGTTTTGTATGCTTTTGTACCTTCAATAACCCCATTACCATAGTGGATAGTGTGTGTTAGAACATGAACTTTTGCATCTTCCCAAGCTACAAATTCACCATTCATCCAAATATATTTTGCTGCATCCATTAAAAATTCTCCAAGTTTGTTTGTTTAATTATTGGTTGTATTTTAGCTAAAAATGGCAATTAACCCAAACGATTAATCATATTTTGTGAGTTTATTGTATTTTATGACACTATGAAGCGTTCTAATATAGCGTTGACGACGTTCTGAGTATCTATCGAGAGCTTTTATTACTTTATAGACATTCTTATTTTGGTAGCGAATATCTCTAAAACGGCGAAATGCTCTATTTTTTGCTAAGATTTCATAGTACTCTTTTACAGACTCCTCTATAGAGTCAAATCGACGAAGCCATACCTTTTTCCCCTTACGTCTAGCGGGTGTTTCTATGCGTGGTTCAGTTTTTTTATTGCTCCACATTCCAAAAAGATTATTTGCTTCTCTAAAAAAACGTGAAGTTGCCCAACCACTCTCAACAGCAGCCTGAGCAAGTGTAATACTTGGTGGATGAGGGTAAAGACGTTTTAAGAGATCTTGCTCATCTTTTGCATAGTACTCTTTCATTAAACGCTTTATCTTTTGAGGATTTCTATGGTATTTAATATCCTCTTTTACAGTTTCATACTGTTTTAAAAGATTTTTATAAACTTTAAGTACAGTTGGTTTTATAAGATAATAAAATCTATCTTTTTTGACATCAACTGTCATTTTTTTTGGCACAACATCAGCCTTGTAGGGTTGATTGTGTGATGCATACAAAAACACCGGTAGTAAGAAAAAAGTAAAAAATTTCATAAATAAACCCCGCTAAAATTTACCATTTATTCCATATAATACCATATACAGACTAAAAAGAAAAAGTAAAAATGGGAAAAAGATGATAATTTTATTTGATTTAGATGGAACATTAATCGATTCTACAGAGGCAATTTTAGAGAGTTTTACAAATTCATTCAATGTATTAGGAGAAACTCCAAGAGATGAAGAGGCTATTAAAGCACTTATTGGTTATCCACTTGATATTATGTATGCAAAACTTGGCATTGAACAAGAGAGGGTGTGGGATTTTGTAGCAACATACAAAGAGCATTACAGAAAAATTTCAACACAAAAAACTGTTCTTTTGCCAAATGCGAAAGAATCTGTTTTAGAAGCAGCTAAATTTGCAACACTTGGTATTGTAACAACAAAAACTGCACGTTACTCTAAAGTACTTATGGAACATTTTGGTTTAATGGATAAGTTTGAAGTACTTATTGGGCGCGAAGATGTAGAGCATCCAAAACCCCATGAAGAGCCAATTCTTAAAGCTCTTGAAAAACTACCACAAGATAGAGATGTATGGATTATAGGGGATACTGAACTTGATTTAATCTCTGCAAAAAATGCAAATATTAATTCTATAGCAGTTTTAAGTGGATATGGAACAAAAGATACCCTTACAAAACATACGGAATTTATTTCTCAAGATGCACTTGAAGCGGTAAAATTTTTAAAAAGTAGGAAAATTTAACACAAATAAAACCTCAAAAGTTAGAGGAAGTAAAATTTCAAGCTGTATTTAAGTCGGTGTTGCCTAAAATAGCACTAAACTAGAATTGAGAGAGTGAAATTATAGAAGTTTCTCGATAATACTTAAGGAGAATTTATGCTAGAGATTAGATGGCATAGTCGTGCTGGACAGGGTGCTGTAACAGGTGCGAAAGGTTTAGCAGATGTTATTTCTACAACAGGTAAGCATGTACAAGCATTTGCATTTTATGGGTCTGCTAAGCGTGGTGCTGCCATGACTGCATATAACCGTGTTGATGATGAAGTGATTATGAATCATGAAAAATATATGAAACCAGATTATGTGTTTGTAATTGACCCTGCTTTGGTTTATACTTCTGATGTTACAATTAACCACAAAGAGACAACAAAGTATATTATTACAACTCATTTAAGTAAAGAAGAACTAGTGAAGGCTCAACCAAAACTAGAAGGTAAAGAGGTTTATACAGTAGATTGTATCACTATTGCTAATGAAACAATTGGTCGTCCTATTCCAAATACACCTATGCTTGGTGCTTTTATGAAGATCTCTGGTATGTATGATATTGAGTTCTTTAAAGAGAGTATGAAAAGAGTTCTTAAAAAATTACCACAAAAAATTATCGATGCAAATATGTTAGCAATTCAACGTGCATACGATGAAGTGAAATAAGGGGTTAATGATGGCAAATAATGGTTGGGACGAATTTGAAATTGGAGCTATGCTTCGTAGTTTTGATGGAGCTATAGACAATGTTGCTGGAACACTTCAAGAGGACCGTAACTATAATGAAAACAACTCTTTTACTGCAAGTGTTGCAGACTGGAGACTAATTAAACCAGTTTACAATAAAGACTATTGTATCGACTGTCAATTTTGTTGGGTATATTGTCCAGATGTATCTATTATCTCTCGTGATAAAAAGATGGTTGGTGTAGATATGGACCACTGTAAAGGGTGTGGTATTTGTGTGGAAGTTTGTCCTACAAATCCTAAATCACTTTTAATGTTCCCAGAACAAGCAGATGAAGAGGTTGAGATTGCAAATTGGCCTAAAAAAGATGAGGAGAAGAAGTAATGGCATTTGATAAAATGGAATTAAACGAAGTAGAAGTTTGGGATGGAAACCATGCAGCTGCACAAGCATTAAGACAAGCACAGGTTGATGTTGTTTCAGCTTATCCTATTACTCCTTCAACTCCAATTGTTGAGGGTTATGCAAAATTCAAGTCTGACAATTATGTTGAGGGTGAATTTGTAATGGTTGAATCTGAGCATGCTGCAATGTCAGGGTGTATTGGTGCTGCTGCTGCTGGTGGACGTGTTGCAACTGCTACATCTTCTCAAGGTCTTGCACTTATGGCTGAGACACTTTACCAAGCAAGTGGTATGCGTTTACCAATTGTTTTAAACATTGTAAACCGTGCTTTAGCTGCTCCACTTAATGTAAATGGTGACCATTCAGATATGTATATGGTACGTGATAGTGGTTGGATTCAGTTTGATGCTTATAACCCACAAGAAGCGTATGATTTAAACTTTATTGCTTTTAAAGTAAGTGAAGATCATGATGTTAGAATCCCTGCTATTGTAAATCAAGATGGTTTTATGACTTCTCATACAGCACAAGGTGTTAGAACAATCTCTGATGATGATGCTTATAACTTTGTTGGTGAATATAAACCAATGAATGATATGCTTGATTTTGAGCATCCAGTAACACATGGTGTTCAAACTGAGGAAGATTGGCACTTTGAGCATAAAGCTCGTCAACACAACGATATGATGACTATTGTTCCAGGTAAAATTGATGCAGCTTTTGAGGCATTTGAAAAATTAACTGGTCGTAAATATAACCAAGTTGAAACTTACGATATGGAAGATGCAGAAGTAGCTGTTATGTGTATGGGTACATCTGTTGAAACTGCACGTGAAGTTGCTCGTGAGATGAGAGCAGAGGGGATTAAAGCTGGTGTTGTAGGTATTCGTGTACTTCGTCCATTCCCAATGATGCAAATTAGAGATGCTATTAAAAACTTAAAAGCTTTAGCTACACTTGATCGTTCAGCTCCAGGTGGTGCAGCGGGTGCTTTATTTAATGAAACTGCTGGTTCATTAATTAATACTGATGCAAATGTAATTTTAAGTGGTTACATCTATGGTTTAGGTGGTCGTGACTTAACTAAAAAACACCTTGTAGATCTTTTTAAAGAGCTTCAAGCAAATGCTGATGCTGGTAAGTTACTAACTAAACAGCAACAATTTATCGGTGTTCGTGGACCGAAACTAGCTTATTTATAGGAATTTAGTATGAGTGAAATGAAAAAAATTAAAAACTTAAAAGAGTTCTCAACATCTGCAGATAGATTTGAAGGTGCAAACCTTTTATGTCCAGGGTGTGCTCACTCTATTATTGTTCGTGAGATTTTAAATGCAACTAATGATGATTTAGTACTTTCTGCATCAACTGGTTGTTTAGAGGTTTGTACTGCTGTTTATCCATATACTTCATGGGATGCTTCTTGGATTCACATTGGATTTGAGAATGGTTCAACTGCAGTTGCTGGTGCAGAGGCTATGTATAAAGCTCTTAAAACTAAGGGTCGTTTAAAACAACCTGAGCGTACTCCAAAATTTGTTGCTTTTGGTGGTGATGGTGCATCTTACGATATTGGTCTTCAGTGGATTAGTGGTTGTATGGAAAGAAATCATGATATGATGTATGTTGTATTAGATAATGAAGTATATGCAAACACAGGTGGTCAGCGTTCATCTTCTACGCCAATTGGTGCATCTGCTACAACTTCACCAGCTGGTTCTGTCTCTTATGGTGAAACAAAAAATAAAAAAGATATGATGGGAATTATGGCAGCTCACCATATTCCATATGCAGCACAAGTTGCTCCAAACAAATGGAAAGATATGGTTAAGAAAATCCAAACTGGTTTTGCAACTGAAGGTGCAGTATTTATCAATGCAGTATCTCCTTGTACAACTGAGTGGAAATTTGATCCTAAAGATACTATGATGCTTGCAGATTTAGCAACTGATTCTTTAGTATTCCCTCTTTATGAGATTTTTAATGGTCGTGAGTATAAAATTACTTATAGACCAAAAAATGTTGTGCCTGTTGAAGAGTATCTTGCAGCACAAGGGCGTTTTAAACATCTTTTTAAAGATGAATATAAACATCTTATTAAAGAGTGGCAAGAGCGTGTTGATGCTAACTGGGAGTATTTACAACGTCGTGAGGAAGCTGGAGTTTAAAACTCTGGCTTTTGCCATTTTTTCTTCTTAATTTTCTTTTCTATTTTTTTCAAATCTCTTTTTTATGTTACAATCCTCTTTTTATTAAAGGGATACAATGGATATTTTTAGTTCAATTATTTTAGGTATTATTGAAGGTTTTACAGAGTTTTTACCAATCTCCTCTACAGGACACTTAATAGTTGCAAGTGAATTTTTAGGAATTGAGCAAACTAGTGTTACAAAGGCTTATGAAGTAATTATTCAATTTGCTGCTATTTTAGCAGTTGTTCTTAACTATAAAGAGAAATTTACCCTTGAGCATACACAACTTTGGATAAAGGTTTTTGCTGCATTTATACCTATTGGTGTTGTTGGATTTTTATTTTCTCACCAAATTAAAGAGCTTTTTAGTATTAATGTAGTTGCTATTATGTTTATAGTTGGTGGTATTGTTTTTTTAATTGTAGAGAAATTTTTTATCCTAAAACAGATAAATGTTTTAGAAAATGTTGAAGATGTAACACTTAAACAATCTCTTGTTATTGGGTTTGCGCAAATTTTTGCGCTTATTCCTGGAACAAGTAGAGCAGGTTCAACTATTATTGGTGCATTACTTGTTGGACTTAGTCGTAAAGCAAGTGCAGAGTTTAGCTTTTTACTTGCTTTTCCTGTTATGAGTGTAGTAACTGCACACGATATTTTAAAACACTACAAAGAGTTTAGTGATGCAAATTTAATAACACTTGGCGTTGGATTTATTGTTGCATTTTTTGTAGCATTTTTAACTATAAAACTTTTCTTGGCATTTTTAGAGCGTTTTACATTTGTTGCTTTTGGGGTTTATAGAATTTTATTTGGAGTGTTTTTATTAGTTATTTTTTACTCATAATTGTAAGTTGGTACAAAAGATGCTTTAAATCTACTAAAGAGATTTAAAGGATCTATTATGAGTCATTTAATGAAATATAATACAAAATTAGAAAATTTCCTTAATAAGCTTGAAGATAAATTTTACCAGTTAAGTAAAAAAATCTTATAAAGTTTGTAGTACAACTTTTGCAAGTTGAAGTGCTTTAGAGCGGTGGGATAACTCTTTTTTTATCTCATTATCAAGTTCACCAAGTGTTTTTGTGTATCCTTTAGGGATAAACATAGGATCATACCCAAATCCACCATCACCTCTTGTTTCATCTATAACATCTCCATACATCCAACCATGCATACTAAACTCTTTGTCATGAGTTACTATAGCAATTGCTGCAGTGTAATGTGCAGGAGTTTGTTTTATACCTTTTTCTTTAAGAGTATCTATAAGTTTGTAAAGGTTTTCTTTATCGCTAGCATTTTCTCCAGCATAACGTGCACTATAAATCCCAGGTTCTCCATCTAAAATATCTACACTTATCCCACTATCATCAGCTAAAACGATTGCATTTTTATTGTTTAATGCTTTATAAACAGCACGTGCTTTAATAAGAGCATTCTCTTTAAAACTGTCTGCATCTTCTATAATTTCAAAGGGTTCTATAATTTCACTGTAGGCAACCACTTCGTAATCACTACATAACTCTTTAATCTCTTTAACTTTTCCCTTATTTGATGTTGCTAATACTAATTTCATACTATTTCCTATTTAGTTTCTATTGAGTTGTATAATTATACAATTTTATTTCAAAGGAACCCTATGTTTAAAAAGGTTTTACCCCTTTCAACGATTCTTTTTCTACGTTTTTTAGGTCTTTTTTTAGTTTTACCTGTACTTTCCATTTATGCACTTGACTTAGAGGGTGCAACACCATTTTTAGTGGGTGTTATTGTTGGTGGTTATGCACTAACACAGGCTATTTTTCAAATCCCTTTTGGTTCAATGAGTGACAAAATTGGTCGTAAGCCAACGATTTTAATTGGGCTTATTATCTTTTTACTTGGTTCACTTCTTTGTGCATTTTCAGATAATATTTATATGTTAATGCTTGGACGCTTTATGCAAGGTGCTGGAGCAATTGGTAGTGTTATTAGTGCAATGATTGCAGATTTGGTTGAGGAAAAAACTCGTGGTCATGCTATGGCTATTATGGGTGGATTTATCGCTATGAGTTTTGCTATTGCTATGGCATTTGGTCCTGTTATTGCATCACATTTTGGTGTTAGTACAATCTTCTTCATTACTGCATTTTTAGCACTTTTAGCAATTGCAATTTTATTTACAAAAGTACCCACACCTCCAAAAATTAAGCATATTTACCATAACCAAACAAAAACATCAGATATTATAAAAGATAATAATCTTTTAAATATGATTATTATCAATGCTATGCAAAAAGGGCTTATGACAATTGCATTTGTTTTAATCCCTATTATTTTAACAAAACCTGAATATGGATTTAACTGGGCAAAAGATGAATTATGGATGGTGTATGCACCAGCAATGGTAGTTGGACTTTTAGCAATGGGACCAGCAGCAGTATTTGGTGAGAAAAGAAATATTCCTAAACAAATTTTCTTAGTTTCAATTGTACTTTTCCTTTTTGCATTTTTATCTATGGGATTTGCAACTTCTAGTGCTTTATTTGTAGCAGGTGTTATAGCATTTTTTGTAGCATTTAATATGATGGAACCACTTGTACAATCTATGATTAGTAAATTTGCAAAAGTACATCAAAAAGGTGCAGCACTTGGTATTGCAAATTCTGCTGCATATTTAGCAACATTTTTTGGTGGTACATTAGCTGGGCTTTATCTTGGTAGTTTTAGTAGAGAGAGTTTAGCACTTACTCTTGGTGCTATTATTGTTCTTTGGCTTATTTGGACAGCATTAAAACTTCAAAATCCTATTAAACATTCACACCTGTATATAGATAAAAATGAAGTAGATGAAGCAAAACTTTTAGAGTTAGAGCATGAGCATATTGCAGAGTGGTATATTAATGAAACACAAAATGTTGTAGTAATTAAATATGTAACTGCAAAAATGGATGCAGAGGAATTAAAAGCTAAAATAACTTTATAACGGTGGACTCTAGCCAATATATCGCCCTTTGGTAATGTATTGGCTATGAGGTTTTGTTACATCTTTCTTAATTTCCAATAATTAGGTTTTCGTTGAAGTTGCATAACTGCTAAGATAATTATTTCATTGTCTCTTTGGTAGTAGATTACACCAAATGGAAAACGATTCGTTAAACATCGTCTTATATCTCCATCTAATTTTTGTCAAGCATTTGGAAACTCTATAATTCTTTGGATTGTTTTATAAACTTCATATGCAAACTCTAAACCTAAATCAATCTTACACTCTTCGTAGTAATCTACTGAAGCATTAAGTTCTGCTTCTGCATCAGGGTGAAAAGAGTAAGTCATATTATGCGTTTAATCTTTGAGATATTTTTTTAAATACTTCATCACCATCTATGAGTGATACTTGATTATTTTCTATTTCATTTTTACGTTGATTTACTTCTTTAATCCATAAAGAATCTATTGTAGTATTTGAAGGTGTAATACTTGCTAATATTTTATCAACAATTTTAGTTTTTAAATCTATTGGTAAAATATCTATCTCTTCAAATAGTTGTTCTTGTTTTAAGGCTAACATAAGAACATCCTTTTATGTAATAATTTACATATCATTTTAACTAAAAGATATATAGATTAATATAAAAATAACTTAAGCATTGATATGGCTACGAGGTTTTGTTAGACTTTCAATAAACTTCTTTTCTATGAGCAATTCTAATGAGGGTAATTACTAAAATATCATTCTCTTTTAAATATACAATTCTATAATTTCCTGCTCTTTTTCTAAACTTACCTTTATGTCTACCTTTTAAAGATTTATCATTTGAAAAGTTTCCTATTTCTAAATCTTTTATTTTTTCAAAAATTAATTTTTGATTTTGTGTATCAATCTTTTCTAACTCTTTAAAAGTAGCTTTTGGGATAATAATTTTAAACATTACTGTAATCCAAGTCTTTGTGTTACCTCTTCAAGGGAATAAACCTCAGTTTTTCCAGCTTTAAGTTCATCTATGCGTTTATCTGAAATCATCTCATCTAATGTATCAAAATATGTACTTACTGCTTTTTCTATAATATAAGTACGAGAGCGTTCAAGTTCTTGTGCATAAGAGTCTAAATCACTTAAAAGTGTTTCATCCATTCTAATATTTATAGCTTTCTTCATAGTGTATCCTTTTGTAGATACATTATACTACAAATTACTATTTTGTTCAAGGAATATTGTATCAGAAATAACAAACAACATCGACATTAAAAGAACATCAAAAATATCTTTTAATTATCAAAAAATATATCAATTTTGCATATTTTTTAGATAATCCTATTTTTTATACTAAATTCCTTAAAATAAAAGTCTCCTTTTAATTAGTATAGAGCATTAAAAAGGACACTTTGTGACTTAATTGTTAAAAAATCACTTAAAAGGACATTGTGTCCCTGAAAGTTAAAGGTATGAAGGTATGAAAGTATAAAAGAAAAAACTACTTAACTTACAATATCTTCTTAAATTGAAGTAGTGTACAATAACACCTCTTAAAAATGAGGAGTTATTGTGCTAGATATTATTAAACGTTTTTGGCCTTATATTAAAGAATATAAGTTTTACTATATACTTGTTGTATTTGGTGGTATTTTAATTGTTATTTCAACTGCTGGTACGGCACATATTATGAAACCACTTATGGATGAGATGTTTATTGCTAAAAAGCAAGAGATGCTTTACCTTATTCCTCTTGGACTTATTGGAATTTACGTTATGAAATCGTTTGGAAAATATATTCAAACAATTTTTATGGAGTATATTGGACAAAGTATTATTACACGTTTTCGTGAAATTCTTTTAGAAAAAATTATTTCTTTAGATATGCAATATCTTTATACAAATAGAAGTGGAGAACTTATTTCACGTGTAACAAATGATATTGCTCGTATTCAATTTTTTGTTTCCAATATGCTTCCAGATATATTTAGAGATTTTTTAACTGTTATTGCTTTGGTTGGGTACATTATTTATCTCTCTCCTATGCTCTCTTTTTATACACTTATTGTTGTTCCACTTGTTATTTATCCACTTTTACGTATTGCAAAAAAATTAAAAAAATATTCCCATACTTCTCAAAATAAAAATGCAGATCTTGTTTCACGTTTAAGTGAAATTTTTAATAATAGTGAAATTATTAAAGCAAATGCAACTGAAAAATTTGAGATAAAACGTTTTAGTATAGATAATTGGCATTTTTTTAAAATTAATATGAAAGCAATCTATTTAAGTGCTTTGGTTTCACCAATTATGGATATTTTAGCAGCAAGTGGACTTGCAGCTGTTATTTATGTAGGTGGAAAAGAGGTGTTTGAGGGGAGAATGAGTGTTGGGGAGTTTACTGCATTTTTGACAGCAGTTGGACTTGTATTTGAGCCAATTCGTAAAATTGGTATGGTTTATTCTAAAATTCAAGATGCCTTAGCAGCAAGTGAACGTGTTTTTGAAATTTTAGATTTAGAACCAAAAATAAAAGATGGCTCTTTGGAACTTCAAGAAGATATTACAAGTGTTGAGTATAAAAATGTAAAGTTAAAATATGAAGATTCTTATGCTCTAAAGAATGTTAACGTAAAGATAGAAAATGCCAAACATATTGCATTAGTTGGTGATAGTGGAGGGGGGAAATCTACATTTATCAATATGCTTTTACGCTTTTATGATTGTGATGAGGGTGCTATTTATATTAATGGTAAAGATATTAAAGAGTACACTCAAAAGTCACTTAAACATCATATTGCTGTAGTTTCTCAAAAAGTTTATATTTTTAGAGATACTCTTGCAGCAAATGTAGCGTATGGTGAAGAAAATATAGATAGAGAAAAAGTAAAACACGCATTGGAGTTAGCTGATGCAACACAATTTGTATCAGAGCTTGAAAATGGTATAGATACTCTAATGGAAGAGTTTGGTTCAAATCTTTCAGGTGGACAGCGTCAACGTATTGCTATTGCACGTGCAATCTACAAAGATTCTTCTCTTTTACTTTTTGATGAGGCAACTTCAGCACTTGATAATGAGAGTGAAAAGAGAATCCAAGCAGCACTACAAAATTATACAAAAGATAAAATTACAATTACAATTGCACATAGATTAAGTACAATTGAGGATGCAGATGAGATTTTAGTTATGCAAAAAGGGGAAATTGTAGCAAGAGGTAAACACCAAGAACTTCTTGAAAGTTCAGATGTTTATAAACGTTTAAGTGGAACATTTGTAGATTAATTTATTTCATTATATCTAAATACTTTAGTAGGTTTCACATCTGTTGAAACTCTAAAGTTTAGAACATATTTATAGCAACTATAAGTTCCATTTTCATCAGCTTTAGGTGTTTTTATATAGATTGTTTTATTTTCGTTATTTGTCCAAGCTTTATCAAAAGCAAAATAATAATTTTCTCCAAAAACAACTACATTTTCACCCTCTTTAGTTTGATTTAAATCTGGATAGAAAAATTGTACTTCTGAAAACTCTTCATTTGTATTGTATTCGTAAGTAGATTTTAATGAGATGCCATTGTCATTATCTTCTGTTTTATCTGGCATAAATCCAGAGTTAATAATAATATGGTATCCATTATTATCAATACAAGCATTTTCATCTAAAATAGCATCTTGTGTATCAAACTCTGTTTGTGTTATAGACTCAGTTGTAATATCAAGAGAAACAGTTTGAATTATTTCCCCCTCTTGAGCATTTAATAAGTTTTTAATTGCTTCTGATTCTTTAATGTCTATAGATTTTTGGAGTCTATTGAGATTTTCTATATCAAGTGAAGTGTCTTCAGAGAGTTTATCTAAGGATGTTTTTAATTCATCAATTTGATTTATAGTGAATATTTTTTCATTTTCTGGAATAGTTATGTTGTGATTAATTTCCATTGCAATAAGAATTCTTTCTACATTAAAGTTTTGATTTAAAATTTCATTTTTAATATCATCTTGTAAAGCTGCCGTTTCAGTTGCTGTAAGAGTATGATTTATGTTTTTTTCAAAGAGTGTTTGAATAAGAAATTTACTATGTTGTAACTCTTGAGAGATAGAAAAAAGTTTAATATTCTGCATAGGGTCTAAATCGATTTGAGATGTTTTTATATTTAAAACATTAGCAACAGATTGTTGTGCTTCTTGTAATGCTGATGAAGAGTTAGATTCCCTATTAAGAAAGGAGATAGCAACTAAATCTGTGAGAGGGGATATAACAATAGTTTGATTTTCTTCAAAAGTGGAAAAGTCTATAATATTTCTGATTTGGTCTTGAAAATTTTTTTGTGTTGATGTATCAAGTCCTTCATAAGCAATAATAGGAAGGAACAATGTTTGATTAAGTTCATTTTTTGTTAAAAGATGAAAATTTCCTAGTAAATCTGTTGTAGTAGAATCTTCATTATCTTCGCACATGGTATTACTATTTTTATCGATGCATACTTTTGCGTCCTGAATATATCCATCAACTACAACACCATTAAGAATTATATTTGAAAGGTTATTATCAGCAATAAATGTAGAAGAATCACAACCACTTATAAAGAAACTTGTTATGAAAAAAGTTATTGAAATAATATAATTCATACTTTTTTTCCTTTATTAAAGTGATTCTTGATTTTTTTTATAAAAAGCATAAAACATTCCACAACCTATTAAAGTTTTTTTTTGTTTTACCGATTTATGTATTTAGCTTTTAGATTTATAAGGAGCATGGGTGCGGTTTGTCTATACTGTAATATTGTTATTTATGGTGTTTGTATCCTCTCTTGATGCTAAGAGTTATATTAAATTAACTACGACTACTTCAAAGTATGAAGCTTTATCTCTAAGAAAAAAATTACATAATTTAGGATACCAAGTTATTTTAAAAAGAATAATGGATAAAAGATATTCTATATATTTAGGACCTTTTGAAAAAGAATTAAGGGCAAAATCTGCTTTAAAGAGATTAAAAATTTATTTTCCAAAATCTTTTTTATGGATTCCTAAACAGACCACAACCAAAGTAAGGGTGCAAGAACAGAAAAAGAAGAAAATTTTTGCTTTGAATATGAATATAGGATATAGTTCTTTTCCTTCTACCCATATTATTCAAGAGGGTAGTGTTGTAATTACGCAACCAAAAACAGATGGTTTGTCTCAATTTTTAGGTTTACATTATTTTTGGACTGAACAAATAATAGTGGGTTTTTCACTTATGAGAATGAGTTCAAGTGATTTATTTTTTACAAATTTATATATTTCGTTAGACTACCAGTTCCAGAAATTAGTGCAAAATTATTTTCCTTATTTTGGAATTCTTGGTGGGTATAGTTTATTGAAATGGAATATAGATCCAATACAAAATAGTGAAACTTCAAATAATGATAGTCAATCCTTATTTTATGGTACACATGTTGGAATAAAACATACTTTATCATCTACCTGGGATATTATTTTTGATTACCAGTGTATTTTTATGAAACACACAACAAATTTACAAATAGATGCTAATAATAGGTCAAAACTTCAACATAATATTTCTCACACATTTTCATTAGGTTTCGTATATAATTTTTAAAAAATGGTATAGTTTTTGCTGATTTTAAAGTTAAGACTTCAATATTTTTTGTCCAATTACAAGAAATTTAGTTAAAAAAAGCTAAAGTATTCCTTTTTAGTGTCGATATGTTTTATACTGTTAAAGTATAAATACGTCAATAAAGGGACTGGGGAAGATGTATTTTAGCTCTTGTCTTGAAACAACAAATTGAAAAAATAAAGTGAACAGTATTTAAGACACTTTATTTAAAATAAGGATTTTAAAATGAGAAAATGGATGATTTCACTTTTTAGTGTATTAGCCTTAGCTTCTATCGTAACAGGATGTGGCGGTGTAGAAGGTAATAGCGTTGCATCTGATGACCAATCTGCTTTAGTAGATGACAACCGTATTGTAAATGGTAAAGTTGCTTCGGCAGATGTTAATGAATATGGTATTTCACCAGAACTTGGAACTCCACCTGTAAATCCTGGAATGTAGTTGTTTATTATGTTGCGTAGTTTGTCTGTTTTTGTTTTTCTTTTGTTGAGTGGATGTGGGGTAGATACATCTTCTAGTGTATCTGATTCTAAACAAACAACAAATACGACAACGACAGGTACGACAACAACACAGACAGATGATGAGCAACAAACAACAGATACAAATGTATCAGCAGATACAACAGATGAGACTGTAAATCTTGCTGAAAATAGTTTGTTTGATACAAATGGTGCAGAATATGATCCAAATGCTTGTAATGCTAATATATATAGAGTAGCAGCAGATGCTTCTTATAGTGGTGCAAAGCAAGGTGAAAATGGTGCAACTCTTTTTTATGTCGATGGTCAAGGTTTATGGATTGGTTCAGAACACCTTGAGGCAGAGCCAGAAAATAGAGACAAAACATGGGTGACACTATTTTATAAATCATTTCCAGATCCAGCTAGTTTAAATCAACAAGGTGAAACGAGCTATACAATGGATGGTGTATTTCAAATATCATATGATATTGCTTGGAGTGATGAAAGTATAGCTGGGGTAGATAATAAGGTTTATGTTCAATCAGCAAATGGTGAAAGACCATCTTGTTATAGAACTTATCTTAATAAAGTAGATGGTTCACAATTAGAAGTTACAAAGGTGTACAGATAAAAGGTACATGTGTAAAATCATGATAAAGGATAGTTTATGAATTACAAAAAAGGTTTATTTAGTATAGTAGCAGCAACACTTCTTAGTTCTAGTGCTGTTGCAGATACTTCAGCAGTATATTTGCCTTTAAGTACAAAGGAGCATGATGCTTCATGGATACTTTTTGGTGTAAATGGATTTAGCAGTGGGGTTCCAAGCACAAGGACAAGTGCAACAACTTCTTTCTCTTCAGGAATGACTGAACTTGAAGATGCAGATGCAAATGACAACCATGCAGTTGAAGGTCTTTTTGTTGGAGGAAATACTGATAAGCCTTTAGCATCACTTCAAGGTTTAGCTGAATCTAGTTTAGATAGTGTAAAAATTGGTGTGAACATTGATAATATATCTTATTCGGATACTGAAGCTGTTCGTACTATGTATATCAAAGTAAATGATTCTAATCCAAATGTAAAATTTAATTATAAATCATCTTTAGAGGGTCTAAAGATGGAGATTATGATTAATGGTTCTGTGGATAAAAAGTATTATGTTACTATTTCTCAAGATAATACTTGGGCAAATGCAGCAGTTGCTAGCGAATTTACACCAACTGTAGATAGTTCAGCTGGTTTAAGTGATATTGCAGCAATTTTTGATGCAAATGCAACAGATAATCCAGAAGATGCAAAATATTGGGACAAAACAAAAAATCTTACAGCAATCGATAATGCGAAAAGTGTAACTTTTTATAAATTTGATGCTAAAACACAACAGTGGAAAATCTATAAAAATAGAAATACAGGAAGTGCAAATGATTTTACAAGTTTAGATGTTGGAAGTGCATACTGGGGTAGAGTAGATACAGGTGATTCACCAGTAAATAATGATGATGATGGAGCAGCAGCACTGATTTTAGGAAAATCTGGTTTTACATCTCAATCTCAACTTCCTCAAGCATATTTAGATGATTCCAATAATTCTAAATTAACTGCTGGTTGGAATATGCTTTCTTTTGATCAGTTAAAACCTAATCTTCGTCATTCTGCTACAGGTTTGATTTTAACTGGATTAGCAAATGATGATAATATCACAGTTAAAGATGCGAGTGGAGTTTATACTACAACAGATTTAGTTGTAAAAGATGGTGGTAGTGAGAATGACGCAAAACGCTTTAATAAACTTATAGAATCTCAAAGATTACGTGGAGAGTTACCAGAGTATTTTAGTGTTAAATTCTTCAGGGGTGATGCAGATGGAACACTTGTTGTAGTTTCAAATGAGAAATTTACTGTTCAAGAGGTTAATTCTAATGGTACAGTTGCGGTTAAAACGCTTTACAATCAAGATCCTTATGATGAAAATGCAAGTGAAAAAACAATTAATGATTTAGATGCAGATGGTCCTGCTGTTTCACGTTATGATGAATTTACACTTATGATGCAACCATTAGTTGGCACAGCGAGTATAGATAACAATACTACAAATGGAGCTTTTTCTAAAGTTGTATTTGGTGATGGTGAAAATTCAGATCATGAACCTATTGCAATTACAGATGATGGTTATTCATCTTTAGCAAAAGTTGAAGAAAATGTTGAGAATGATGATTCAACATTGAGTGCACAAGCAACACAGGTGGATACGAACTTTGATGGTACACCAGATATGCTTATTGTTGCTAACGATACACCATTTTATTTAAGAGATGCTACATATACAAGAGCTTTTATATATACTTCTAACTCAGAAGCTTCTTCTATTACAGTTGATGGTACAACAAAGAAAAGTGTAGATATTGATGCAGATAGAGCTATTTCAGATTTTACGAATGATATTAATGCTACGTATGCTGATACACAAGTAATTGCTGCATATGAAGGTGATACAGTTATTGCAGCAACAACTGAGTTATCTACATTTGATATTAGAGATGCACAGAGTAAAGTGGTAGATTATTTAAAAAATACTGACTCCTCTATAGATTTGGCAAAAGGTGCAGTTAAAGGTGTTTACTCTTTAAGTACATTAGCGAAGAAACCAGTAATTCAATATTTTTGGGAATATACAGGGTTTAACACTTCACCAGATAATAATGAAGATGGTGTAGATATTAATGTGACTGGTAATGATGTAGATGTAAATATTACACAAACTACAAATATTACAACAGATGATGGTGACAGTAATACAACAGGTAGATTAGACTTCTTAGATAGAGTTGTAGCTGAAATCAATAAACAAATTGAAAGTTTAGGTTATCACGGATATGCTTCTCATAATTATACAGAAGAGGAAGATAACTTTAAAAATGCAAAAATTGTTATTTCTGGGGTTGATGTAAATGCTAGTTTCTTATTTGATAGAAATGAGTCAGGTGATATCGGTAATGCTGGAGATGGCAAAGGTGGTATGTTAACTGATGGAACATTTGGTAATGCTAATGATGCACTTGTTGAAACATTAGGAGATCTTTCGGGAGATTTAGTAGCAGATTTAAAATACAATGCTGTTTATACTCCAAACTATGCAAACTATGGACCACTTTATACTATGCGTGATGCTGGTTATGATGTAAAAGCAATTATTAAAGCAACTACAAAAATGAGTGATGGATCTATTACATGGGATAGTATTGACCTAACACGTAATGAAGATGATTGGTTTAAACAAAATGAGTTTAATCTTTTTAATGTAAACATGTATGCTGGTTATTGGGTTTATTTAGAGCCAAAAGCTGAAAAAACTATTACAATTAGTGATGCATCTTTTACTCCAACATATTCATACTATTTTGATCTTGATGATGAAAAAACAACAACAAATAATGTCGTTGGTGGTCAGCTAAAAGTAACTGTAACAGGTCTTAGTGATACAGAAAATAAACTTTCTGGTACAACATCAAATGTTTATGCAGTTGTTGGTGGAGAAGAGATTCAAATGAAACGTAATAGTTCAACTGTATATAGTGCAGATATTACAAAATACTCTTCGATTGATTTTAAAGAGATGCAAACAAATATTGCATTTACTATTAGAGCAACAGATGGTAAAGGTACTTATGCTCAGTTAGATGATGCAGTAAGCTTTGATTATGCAAAACCTGCTAAACCAACTGTGATCTTTCCAGATGCTGCGAGTGCTGTTTTTACATCAACAAGTACAGATACTGCAAAAATGTATGTATTTAAAGATTATATTCCTGAGTTAGCAACAGATAGAGCAAATGCTGTTGTAGATACTGTTGTAGCAACAAATGGTTCAGCTGCAAGTACAATTTGTGCTAAATTTGATTTTGCTGTACTTAATAATCTTAAAGTGGTAGCAGTTGATGGAACAGGAAGTTTTGGTAGTGCTAATGTTTCTGATGCTTTAGATTTTAAATATATGTCTCTCTTTAAAAATGCAAGTATTCTTGCTCATACAGAAGGTAACGGAGATAAGACAATTACACCAACAATTTATACAGCAGATTGTACACTTAATGCAACACAACCAAGTGCATCAGATAATGAAAACAATGGTGTAAGTGTTAAAGCACTAGAAGATGGTAAAACAGTTCGTATCGCTTATCAAGGTAGAGATACACAATTTGATGAAAATGCAGCATGGGATTCAAAATATAAATTACCAGGGACTAGTGATGATGATGCCATTGTGCAACTTCAAAATGTTGATGAGTATGCAGGTAAAGTATTCCTTTTAGAATATGAAGATGCTCTTTATAGATCAACATTCCCAGCAGATGCAGATGCAGCAGATGATAGTACAGATCATCCAATTGAATTAGAACTTATAACACCAGTTAACACTTCTTTATCTGGTAGTTAAGGATTTTGAGTATGAAAAAGCTAATTATATTCTTAGCTTTTTTTTCTCTCTCTTATGCTTCCACTGTTTCTTTGGAGAAAGTTTTCTCCAAAGAACAGCAAACTTTTTTTTTAGCTTTTCTTCAAAAACAAAAACAAAAAATTTATAATCAAGCAGAATATCAACTTCAAATTGGTTGGAATAGACTTTTAACTCCTAAAGATGGAATTAATATAAAAGAAACATTTAATGATAGTAGTGTTTTGTATGTTGTTGTTTTTGATGAAGTTTCTAAAAAATGGGCACTTTACTCTCCTTTAATGCAAGATACTAAAGAGTATTTAGATCTTTTTTATATTGAACCATATCACAATTTTTTTGTTTATATGAAAGAGAAAAAAAGTTTGCCAATTAAAAGTAATTATATAAATATGGCATGTAAAAGAGAGTTAAAAAAGAATAGTTATTTATCATTATTAGATAGTGGTATATCCAAAAAAGCAGTTATTGCTAAAGATGCTTCAATATCTATTTCATCACGTTATTATTCCCATCATGAAAAAGGTATATATAACGATACAAGAGTGATGTTAATTTATCCTAAATTAGTAGATATACAGACTAAAAGTATATATCAATATGGTCCTGCTCAACCTACTGTTTTATTAAAGTTTGCAAAAGAGTATGAGGGTAGAAAATTTTTTATTTATGATTTTAAAGATAAAACTTGTTATAAAGGATATTTTCCCTCTCATAAAATTCCACCTTTTCCTATATTGCAAATTTATAAGTAGCTCTATTAGAGCTACTCTTAAGTTTTGATTATGTAAAATCCTTTTATGTTTAGGTTATTTATTTTATTTATTTTTTTTGTAAATTTTGTGTATGCAAAAAGTTGGTCTAATAATGTGCATCCATCCATAGAAGCTGGTGTCCATTTTGCGACATTTCAAGGGTTAATTACTAATATAAACTCAAAAACGAATATAGAAAATGATCTTTTGTATGATGATTCTTTTTCCTCTTATTTTGTCTTTGGTTTAAAATCTGATTATAAATATATACCTCATTTTTATGTTAGTTATTTTAGTGAGACACAATCGCAAGATGCGGTTGCTAAGAAAGATATCTATATTGCTAATGCTGTTTTTAATACAGATAGTACGATATCTTCAACAATAGATTATCAAGTAACTAATGTGGTGTTATATAAGGATATCAAGATTAAAGGGGATAGGTTTGATTTTTTACGTTGGAGATTTTATCCAGGAGATATAGAATTTGATCTTGGTATGAGTGCTAAAATTGTGCATTGGAAAATACAACTTACTCAAGATGTTAATAATGGAGTATACCCTTATTGGATCAATGTAGATGAAACAATTTTTCTTCCTTATTTTGGTTTTAAATATTATTTTTATAATTTAAGAACATATGGAAATATTAGTGCATTATCTTTAAATGAGGCTCAGTCTTTAAATTATGAAATAGGTTTAGAGTATAGATTAATTAAAAATTTATATTTTAGTATCAGTTATCTATATGAGGGTTTTGAAGCTGTTGAAGAAGAAAATAACCATAGAGATACTGTTTCTTTTAAGACTGTAGGTAATAAGTTCAGTGTTAAATATTTCTTCTAAGGGTGTTATTTACTTTTATTGAACTTTTTATTTTTATAATAAAACAAAAAAATTAGAATCTATAAATAAGACCAAAATTGAGATTATGAATATAAGTTAACTTTATGTACTCTGTTGTTTTTATATCAACATTATGATCTATTTTTATCCCTTCGTAAGCTAAAAATAGATCTAACGAGTTATAGATATTATATTTTATACCAGTTTGCCAACCAACAGCTAAAGAGGTACTATTATCTGCTTCTAAAGATTGTTCAAATCGTAAAAGAGATACTCCAAAAAGTCCCCCTAAATAAATATCTGTTTTTTTAAAAATGTTGTATTGGTAATTAAGTGTTAAATATAAATTATCTAAAGAAATATCAGTTGTAAAAGAGTTAAGATATGTAATAGTTGTAAAGATATTATCATCAATAAAATATCCAGCTTCAAGTGAATAGGTTGTATCATCATTATTAATTTTACTTGCAAGATAATCGGATGTTTCTCCACTAATGGTTGTAAGACCAACTCCAATATCTATAAAAAAATTATTTTTTTCTTGCTGTTTTGAAGAGTTTTTTGCTGTTTTAACAACAATGCTTTTTTTTCCTTTTTTATTTTTATAATGGGAAATAATTATAGCATGGGGAAAAGATTTTGTTACCTTTTGTAAAACATATTTTGCATATTTTGGATTACGAAATTTTTTAGAATATACAAGATACTTATTATTTGATTTTTTAACAATAATGCCAATCTTTAACAAAGATAATCTTTTTTTGATTGTATAAAGAGTTTTTATTTTTGATGTTTTAGCAATAAGTACTTGTTGGTAAGAGAGATTAGTTGTTGCTAAGAGATTTAAAGAGAAAAAAAGAAAAAGAATAGATATTTTAAAAAAACGCATAGATGACTCACTTTAAAAATTATATTTTATTAAAGAGCAATTATTATGCCTAAAAAAGTTTTATTTAGTAGAGATAAAACGCTTATTTGCCATCCATTTTTGAAATGTTTGTTCCACCTCTTTAGAGGAATCTAAACGAAGTGTTGAGTAGTTTTCATCTTCATTTTGCCAATTTTCATGCCAAGGATTAATTGCTTTAAAATTTATGTATGGATTATCTAAAATAGTTTCAAAAGCATCATTAATCCAGGCAGATTTATTTCCATCTGGGTGGTTGTCAGTTACTCCAAATTCGAGTAAAGCGATAGGATTTGTTGTATTTATTTCATAAAAATCATCAATATAATCATTAAAAGTTGTTGAAAAGAGTAACTCTTCCCATGGTTCATGAATATTTTGTGCTCCATAAAGGCTAAATCCTACCCAGTCAATATACTTATCTCCAGGATAGTAATTTTTTGGTTTATTCCACTCTTGATAGGGAAGAGTTGTATAGTTATAGTGAAAAAACCATGTAATATTATTGGCTCCAACTTCTCTAAAAAGAGTAACGATATGTCTATAAGCATCACGATAACGTTCAGGGCCATCTGCTAAAGTTGGATCACCATAGCCATCTGTAGTAGCTCCACCATTAAAAATTCCACTCCATGGAAACCAATCGCCATTCATCTCTAAAGCAAAATCAGCAATAATTGCAATATTATCCTCCTTTGCATCTTGAGCCCATTGTTTTAGTTCATTATCAAATACACCATCAATAATTTTTTGAAGAGTATATTTTGGTTCAGGGTGGGACTCTATAGCATCACTGCGTGGCATAAGCCTAACATAAGGGATAATACCTTGATCTGCAATAGTGTGAATCTCTTGTTTTGGATAGGTAATACCATGCCACCAGTTGTTTGAAAAACAGGCCCATACAAGTTTTTTTTGAGCAATTTTTTCAAAATTTTGAATTTTTTTGGCTGTAACATTCTCTTCTGTTCCTCCAAAATCTGGAAATGCACCAAAATATATTTGATTATTTTGTGGTGGAGACAGTTTAAGTGTTTGTTGTGTCTGTGAATCAGAGTCGTTACAGCCAACTAAAAAAAGAAGTATAAAAACAGAAGTGAAAAAATGCATACAATATCCTACTTTTTAGGATATTGTAGCAAATTTTAGTAAAGTCCTAAAATCTCAAATTGAACATACCAAATAGCAATAGAGAGGAAGTATCCTACTAAAATTGTCCAAGCATGTTTCATATGTGAACCAAAAGTATAAATACCTTTTAAACGACCCATTACACCAACACCAGCAGCAGAACCAAAGCTAATTAAACTTCCACCAACACCAGCTGTCATAGTAACAAGCATCCATTGATCAACACCCATCTCTGGAGAAGATTTTAAAATAGCACTCATAACAGGAACATTATCTACAATCGCAGAAAGGAAACCTACACCAACATTTGCATAAGTTGAACCAATCATTCCATAAAGGTCATGAATGTAGTTTAAGAACCCTAAAAAGTGTAATGCACCAACAGCAGATAAAATACCAAAGAAGAAAAGTAAAGTATCATTTTCAACTTTTTGCATATTTACATAGATATTAAAACCTTGTGCACCAGATTTGTTAAGATGAACAGAGTAAAGTTTAAGAAGTGCTAAACCAAACATCATACCCCACATAGCTGGGAAATGGAAAAATTGGTGACCAAGTACAGCAATAACAATAGTTGCAATACCAAGGTAAGTTACACCCATACCACCATCTAAAACAGTAGGTTTTTTCTCTGTTGCAGCATCAAATGCAGGTTCACCAGATGGTACAGACATACTAAGTAAAAATGCAGTTACACCCCAACCAATAAAAGATGCTGGAAAAAGGTAAAGAAAATCTACAAACTCACCTTTACCAGCAGTCCAAGCCATAAGTGTTGTAATATCACCAAATGGAGACCATGCACCACCAGCATTTGCAGCAACAACAATATTAATAGCACCAGGTACTAAGAAAGAGATATTTTTCTTATCGATTGTAAAAAGTACAGTCGATAAAATAAGAGCTGTTGTTAAGTTATCTGCTACTGGAGAGATAAAAAATGCTAAAAGACCTGTAAGCCAAAAAAGCTTTTTATATGTGTAGCCTTTTGAAACAAGTTTATATTTCATTAAATCAAATACACCACGCTCAATAAGTGTTTCAATAAATGTCATAGCAACAAGTAAAAAGAAGAAAATCTCAGCAATCTCTAAAATGAGGTGTTCTAACTCATGATGGAGTGGATCTGGATCCATTCCATTAATTGCATAGTAAATTCCTACAAGCATAAACATAAAAGTACCAGCAAAAAGTGCAGGTTTTGCTTTATTTACCTCATATTGCTCTTCAGTAGCGATAAAATAATACGCTACAACAAAGACAGCTAAACTTAGCCATCCAACCCATGTAGTTGCAAGTGATATTGCTTCATGTTCCATTAATTTTCCTCCGAAATTGTGTGTACACCAATCGATTTTTCTCTAGCAAGAGCAGCTTTTACTATCTCTCTTGCAGCAAGTAAACGAAATTGTAAAAGTTTACCAATATTTTCATTTAAAAGAGCATTAATCTCGTTAAGTGCAGTTGTTAAACCCTTTTTTGTGCGAACAATAGATACATACTCCCACATAATATGGCGAAGTCTATTTTTTTTCGCTTTATCATCTACTAAAGACATTACTTCCTCTTTAACATCAAAGTATTTTGGCTCTTTTGGTTGTGTGTTGTTTAAAATATCTTCAACAGCACGTTTTGCAAAAACAAGCCCCTCTAAAAGAGAGTTTGACGCAAGGCGGTTTGCTCCATGTACACCTGTTGAAGCGACCTCACCAACCGCATAAAGATTTTTTACACTTGGAACTCTTGCATGTAAGTCTGTTTTTATGCCACCAATAGCATAGTGAAATGCAGGTGAGATAGGAACTCTTTGGTAGGGAACATCAAACCCAAGAGATTTTAGATTTTTATAGATATTTGGAAAACGTTGCACAAAGTAGTGGTACTCAAAATTTTTAAAAGAGAGATACACCTTTGAACCTGTTTTTTTTGTATAATCATAAATAGACTTACTTACAATATCACGCGAAGCCAACTCTCCACGCTCATCATAGTCAAATAAAAACCTTTTTCCATTTTCATCTTCAATATGTGCTCCCTCACCGCGAAGTGCTTCTGTTAAAAGCATTTTTTGAGCGTTAGAAGAATCTACAAAAACAGTTGGATGAAATTGTGTCATCTCCATATTTTCAAGTTCAATCCCTTTTAAAACACAAAGACCTTGCATATCTGCACTAATTGTTGGTGCATTGGTATGATACTCAAAAAGTGAACCCATCCCACCACTTGCTAAAATAACATCGTTTGCATAAATATTACGTAGAGTTCTATTTTCTAAAACTGTAACACCATAACAAACTCCATCTTCTATAAGCAAATCAACAACGCGGAGGTGTGAAAGTAAAAGGTGTGGATTATTTTTAAGTAAAAAGTAGTGCATATAACGCCCAGTTGCATCTCCACCAGCATGTAAAATACGCTCACAAGAGTGAGCAGCTTCTTTTGTGTAAAGAAGGTTGCCATCTCTATCTTTATCAAACTCAAAACCATCTTCTATAAGTTTATCAATAGCTTCACGTGATTCTTTACTGAGTACATCAACTGCCTCTTTGTTACAAAGTCCAGCACCAGCATTGAGAGTATCGTTAATATGTTGTGGAATATCTGCTTGATTGCGTGCAAGAGCAATTCCCCCTTGAGCATAAAAACTATTACACTTAAAAGTTTCACGTTTATTGATAATAAGAACTTTTTTCTCTTTAGGAAGTTTGCTTGCTGCATAGAGTCCAGCAACTCCTGCACCTACTATAATGACATCATATTCGATAGTGTTATTTTTTTTCATCTGCTACACTTTGTTTTTGGGTAAAAGCTACATTATTATCTTTGTAAATTTTTTTGGAGTAAAATGGAGCTGCTTTATAGCCACAACCACCTACACTTAATGCAAAAAAAGTTATAATACAAATATGAAAAATGCAAATCAAATTATTACATTGCTTCAAAAAAAACCTCAATTCTCTCAACTTAGCGAGTCTCAATGTATCGCGAAGTTAAAATCTGCTTTGCTTGTTAGTATCCAAAGAAATATTAAGTATGCCTACATTAAAAAGGAGGTTCTTTATATTGTCCTTGTTTCAAAGCTCAATAAATTAGATAGCGATAATATTATAAATACTATTAAAATGATTTTAAATACCCCACAGCTTCAAGATTTGACTTGTAAAGGTATTACAATTAACGATGTAAAAGTTTATGCAGATCCTAAACCTATAAAAAAGTTTACCCCTTACACAACAAAATCGCACCTTTTACATTACAAAGAAAGAGCTACAGGAAAGATAGATATAGCATTAAAAGATGAAAAATTAAATACTATTTTTCATGAGATTCAAACAATACTTAGTAAAAATTAGTTCTATTTTTTTTGATATAATTGCTAAAATTTAGTAGGAGGAGTTGTAATAATGGTTTTTCAACCAAAATTATTTACATTATTAAAAGAGGGGATCTCAAAAGAGCAACTTTTTAAAGATGTTATAGCTGGGAGTATTGTAGGGATAGTTGCATTACCACTTGCTATAGCATTTGCAGTTGCAAGTGGAGTCTCTCCAGAAAAAGGGATTATTACAGCTATTGTTGCTGGATTTATTATCTCGGCTTTTGGAGGAAGTAGGGTACAAATTGGTGGACCAACTGGTGCATTTATTGTAATTTTATATGGCATCATTCAACAGTATGGGATAGATGGGTTATTTATTTCAACAATTATGGCTGGAATAATTTTAATTGTGTTTGGATTTTTAAAGTTTGGTAATCTTTTACGCTATTTTCCACACCCTTTAATTGTTGGTTTTACAAGTGGTATAGCAGTTGTTATTTTTTCTACTCAAATAAAAGATGCTTTAGGCTTAAATATTACCTCTTTACCAGTAGATTTTTTTGAGAAATGGGAACTTTACTTTCAACATATTGATGAGATTAATCCTTATGCTCTAGCTATTACTGCAATAACAATTTTTATAACACTCAATTTTAAAAAATTAAATAGTAAAATTCCAGGTTCTTTTGTTGCACTCATTACTTTAACATTAATTGTTCAAATTTTTCATCTTCCTGTTACAACAATAGAAACTTTTTTTGGTGCTATTTCAAATCATATCTCTTTTAATGTACCACATTTTGAATTTTCAGATATTACAACTTATATTGTTCCTGCATTGGTTATTGCTCTTTTAGGGAGTGTAGAGTCTTTACTTTCTGCTGTTGTAGCTGATGGAATGATAGGTGGTGCACACCGATCAAACACAGAGTTAATCGCTCAAGGTTTAGCAAATATTGTAACACCATTTTTTGGTGGTATCTCTGCAACTGGAGCGATAGCAAGAACTGCAACCAATGTTGAAAATGGGGGAAGAACACCAATTGCAGGTATAACACACTCTATAACCTTACTTTTAATTATGCTTTTTTTTATGAATTATGCAAAGTTAATACCTATGTCTGTTCTTGCAGGGATTTTAATTGTTGTTGCTTTTAATATGAGTGAATATAAATCATTTTTTGCCATTTTAAGAGGTTCACCTTATGATTATATTGTTCTTGTAACAACTTTTATTTTAACGGTTGTAGTAGATTTAACAGTAGCTATTGAAGTGGGAATAGTGTTAGCCTCTTTATTGTTTATGAAAAGGATGGCAGATGTGGATAGACATGAAATTGTTACAAGTACAGATGAGGATGATATAGAAAACTATAATACTCTTCCAAAAGGTATAGCAGTTTATGAGATAGGTGGCCCATTGTTTTTTGCATCTGCTAAACAGTATGCAGAGCTTATTAAACAAAGAGGGGTGTCTTCAAAAATTCTTATTATTCGCATGAGACATGTACATTTTATAGATGCAACAGCTATACATAATTTTTATGAAACTATTAAATTGTTAAAAGAAAATGGAACAATTATTCTTACATCTGGTACAAATAATGAGGTTTTTGAAGCATTAAAAAAAGAGCATATTGTTGATTTAATTGGGGAAGAAAATATGCATAAGACATATGCAAGAGCAGTAAAACATGCTAAGCAACTTCTTGCGTAGTTTAGTAGAAGTGTAGTTGTTGAATAAGGGCAAAAAAATTATGATATATCTCTTGTTTTAAATGGAGGTTATATGCTAAAAATCCAATACCTCCATAGAGTAAAGTAGTTCCTATTAAGTTCTCTTTGTCATAGAGTTTAAGTGCACTTCCAAATGATTTTTTAATCTCAAATCCCAAAGCATTAATACTAAAAAGCTCATCTAAAAGTAGATGGATAATAAATCCAAAAAAGAAAAAAACACCAAACAAAAGGGCTTGAAGTTGTGGGTAATGAAGATACAAAAAGGTGTGAATAACTCCAAGGGCTATAAATAGTGCCATAGGAATAGAATGAAAAATTCCCCTATGGGTTGTAATAAGCGTAAAAAATTTAAACACTCCAAAATGAAAAAGTAGTGTTGCTCCAAGCCAAACAACCAAAATATATAAAAGGGGCATTTTGAGTTGTAAAAAGATTAAAAACAGAAGTGGAAAAAAGATAGAAAGAATTTTAAAAAGTATCCGAATAGGTTTAGAGTTATCGGAATCTAAATCGGGGAATATTCCCCCTAAAAGCCCTAAACTAAGAGCTATAAGAGAAGCTTGTGTATCAAATGTATTACTTAAACTAAGTGGTACTATAAAAAGTCCTGTTGTAATAACGCTAACATTAAGATGCTGCTCAAAAGATGCCACACAATTTCCTTTTTTTATCATATAATATCGTATGAATTTACAACAGAGCTTAAAACAACTTCCAACATCACCTGGAATTTACCAATATTTCGATAAAAACGGCAAACTTTTGTATGTGGGAAAGGCTAAAAATCTTAAAAACAGGGTAAAGAGTTATTTCACTTTTACCCCAACTCTTCATCCAAACAAACGCCTAAGTCCAAGAATACACTCTATGATAGAGCAAACAGTCTCACTAAACTACATAGTGGTACAAAGTGAGCATGATGCGCTTATTTTAGAAAATTCACTTATTAAACAGTTAAATCCAAAGTATAATATTTTATTGCGTGATGATAAAACATATCCCTATATTTATATAGACAATGCACAAGAGTATCCCCGTTTTGAGATTACACGTAAAGTTTTAAAAGCAAAAGATATTACCTACTTTGGACCTTACTCCATTGGTGCAAAAGAGGTTTTAGATTCTATCTATGAGCTTACAAAACTTGTGCAAAAAAAGGGTTCTTTAAAATCAAAAAAACTTTGTTTATACTACCAAATAGAGAAATGTTTAGGTCCTTGTGAGTTGAATGTTTCAAAAGAGCGTTACAATCAAGAGGTGCAAAAAGGGCGTGAACTTATAGAAAATAAACAAAAGCTTATTACCCTTTTAGAGCAAAAAATGGAACTTTATGCTGAGCAGTTACGTTTTGAAGAGGCGATGGAGCTAAGAGATAGAATACAAAAGATTCAAAAACTTCAAATTGATAGCGATATTGACTTTGCAAGTGGTGAGGATTACGATATTTTTGTAATAGAAAATGATGATTCTCGCGCTGTGGTTGTAAAAATTTTTATGCGTCATGGAAAAATTATCTCTTCAATACATGAGTTTGTTCATTTGCATTATGGATATGATGAAGATGAGCTTTATAAACGTGTTTTAATCAACTTCTATAAAGAGCAAAAACCACCTATTGTAGCACCAATTTTAGTTGGAAGTAAGTTTCAAGATTTAGAGGTTGTAAGTGAGCATTTAACAAAAGTGTTTGAGAAAAAAGCAACTATTGTAGTGCCACAACGTGGAAAAAAGAAAAAGCTTATAGAGCTTGCAAAACTTAATGCTAAAGAGCTTCTAAGTAAAAAAGAGCAAAAGCAAGATTTAGAGGTTTTAACACAACTTCAAGAGCTTTTTGAACTTCTAAGAAAACCATATAGAATTGAAGCGTTTGATAACTCTCATATGGCTGGTGAAGCAACAGTTGGAGCGATGGTCGTGTGGCAAAATGGAAGTTTTGTAAAAGAGGATTATAGGGTGTATCACTTAGACGCCAAAGATGAATATGCCCAAATGAGAGAGCTTTTGCTGCGTCGCATTGAGAGTTTCGAGAAAAATCCACCACCCGATTTATGGGTTTTAGATGGGGGTGCAACCCTTTTAAAACTTGCAAAAGATTTAATAGACTCTGCAGGTGTTACACTCGATATTATCGCTATTGCCAAAGAGAAAGTAGATAACAAAGCACACCGTGCAAAAGGGAAGGCTAATGATATTATTCATACTTTTAGTGAGAGTTTTCGATTAAAAAATAGTGATAAGCGTTTACAGTTTGTACAAAACTTGAGAGATGAGGTACACAGAAGTGCTATAAACTTTCATAAAAAAACAAAACTTAAACGTGATGGGGAATCGAAACTTTTAACACTTAATGGAATTTCTCAGGCAAAAATTGTAAAACTTTTAAACCATTTTGGAACATTTGAGTATCTCAAAACAGCCTCATTTGAGGAGATAAGTGAAGTTTTAAGTGAAAAAGATGCAAAAATAATTAAAAACTATTACAAATAAGTTTTTTTTTTAGCTCTTTATGATATATTTGTGTAATTCTAAATAGAAGGTTTTTTATATGAGTAACGTAACACCAACTGATGAAAAATATGTATATGATGGACGCATCAATATTTCTCAAACAGATCTTGATGGTAAGATTATTTACGTAAACAATATGTTTTGTGAACTCTCTGGATACTCTAGAGATGAAATTGTGGGTAATACTCATGCAATAGTTAGGCATCCAAGTATGCCAAAAGCAGTTTTTGCTAAAATGTGGGAACAGCTAAAAGCTGGAAGAACATGGAATGGTTTAGTAAAAAATCTTAGAAAAGATGGTGCTTATTATTGGATGGATTTAGAGATTATTCCAACTCGTGATGACAAAACGAATGAAATTACAGGGTATATCTCTGTTGGAAAACCAGCATCTTCTAAAGATATTGCTGAAAATGAAGAACTTTATGCAAAAATGTTAGAAGCTGAGTAGGCAAGGTTGCTAAATAGATGTTAATTTACAATTCTAAAAAAGAGTTTTTAGGTATCGACGAGCACGATTTAAAGCTTTTAGGTTTTGAAACACTTTCAGACTTAAGAGCTGAAGCTGCAGATTTTGCAGATATGTTTGTTCGCATTCCTGGATATATACATAATTTTGAATATCTGCATTGGATAGATTATATTGTATATGGTGGAACTACAAACCCAAAAGCGGTTATTGCTGCAAAAGGGAAACACTACCAGTGTAATCTTTCCATCTCAACAATCTATCTTACAGATGCAGCTGCTTCAAAAGCATACCTAATTAATCTTCAGAATGTAAGAGAATTAACACAAAGCGAAGTTGATGCGATTAGCGAAGACTTAGCAAGAAAACCAAAACCTGCAACTGCTCCAAGAGTTGCTGCTCCTGCAATAGATTATGATGCAGAGGAGGCTATTCGCCAATCAATTATTGAACAAAATAATCTTATGAATGGTGTTGTAGCACAAATTCAAGAGCAATTGGTTCAGCAACAACAAGTGGAATCTATACCAAAAAAAGAGGAGCCAGCATCTTTAACACAAAAAGTTGCAGAATCTAGCCAAAAAGAGGAGTTAAAAACACCTTCGCTAGAGGTAGTGCAACAAGAGGTAAAAAAAGAGCTTGAACCTTCTAAAGAGGGTGTGCAAGAGGATGATTTAGGGTTTGACCCAAATTATGTATTTGATCCACAGGTTGCATCAGATGAACTTGGATTACCACTTGATCTAATTGAAGAGTTTATTGAAGATTTTATTGCTCAAGCAAAAGAGTTTAGAGAAGATCTTTATAAATATCTTGAAGAGGAAGATTTAAACAATCTTCGTATTTTGGCACATAAATTAAAAGGTGTGGCAGCAAATTTAAGAGTAGAGGATGCTTTTGCAGTTCTTTCAACCATAAATACATCAACAGATTGGCAAGTTATCCGTAAAAACTTAAATGTTTTTTATAAGATTATTGCGAAATTAGATGGTGAAGAGATAGATTTAGAACATATTGAAGAAGCACCAGAGATTGAAGATGATATGTTGGTTTTAGACTTTAAAGATGATGACGATATAAAAGAGCAACCAACGTTAGAAACTCCATCTTCACCAGAGTTGAGTTTTGATGATGAAGATGACTTAAAATTAGAAATAGCACTTGATGATCAACCAAAAAAAGAGGCTCAAATTGAATTTGACAGAGTTGCTGCTGCTCAAGAGATAGGTATAGATTTAGACACATATAATGAATTGTTTGAAGATTATATAACAGATGCTTTAGAGCTTTGTAGTTCTATAAAGGAGCATATAAAACAAGATGATTCTACACAATGGAATCAAGAGGTAATTCAGCTAAAAGGGATGAGTGACAATATGAGAGTAAAACTTTTTATACAAGAGCTTGAGGTGTTGCTAGAGAGCTCAAGGCAGGATGAGGCACATAAGGCAATAGATAATATTATTTCAATAATCTCACAGATGAAGGTTTAAGATATGCAGTTAAAATTAAAAAATAGACTAAAACTTATTAGTCTTTTACCAATTACTTTATTGTTTTCGGTTACGAGTTACTTTGTGTATGATTCATATACAAACTATAAGTCAGCACAAGTTCTACATGAGAGTCTTGTAGAAAATAGACTTCTTAATGAACTAGTAGATAATATCTCTCGTGAGAGAGGTATGACAGTTATGTTCTTAGGTAATAAGTCACAAAGTACTTTTAAATCTTTGGAGCAACAAAGATTAGTTGTTGATAAGATTCAAGAGAAGTATCTCAAATATGTAAAGAGTAACAAAATTGCAAATGAATCGCTGGATGATGCTGCTAAGCAAAGTATTAAAAATCTTGAGCGTTCTTTAGAGTCTATTGCAGATATTAGAGCACTGGTTGATGCTGGTCAGGCAACATTTCAAGATGCTTATGAGATAGTATATGGAACTGTTCAGCGTCAAGCTATTCAAAAACTTGAGCAGATGACACAAAACCAATTAGATGATAAAGTAAATAATATCTCTTATTCATATCTCTCTTTAGTAACAGCAAAAGAGTACACAGCAGAAGAGCGTGACTTTATCTCTTATGCCATTGCGAGTTCTAAGAAATTAGATGAAGAGGATTTAAACCTTTGGTTAGGGCTTATCTCTAAGGCTGATGCAGTAGAGTATAAAACACTATTTAATAAAAATCTTGTTTCAAAAATTGAAGAGATTTTAAACGATGAAGATAACAAAGAGCTTTTTTCAGATATTAATATGGAAAGAGCAAATATGCTTATCTCTGCACAAGATGGTGTGTATGAAACAAGTTCTAGTATCTGGTTTGCGATGCTTTCTGAAAAAGCTGGGATTTTATCAGATATTGAAGATATGCTTTTAAATGCGATGGATAAGCGTTCACTTGTTATTCAAGATGAAGCCATGAAGATTCTTATTACTTCTGTTTCTATTTGGATTCTTAACATTATTTTAGCAATTTTAGGGTATTTCCTTTCAAATGAGATTGCAAGAAATATTAGAAGTCTTGAGCATGTCCTTGCAAAGATTGCACAAGATATTAGAGCTGGAGAGGATGATATTATTGATATTGACCTTGATAGTGCTAAAGGAACACAAAGAGCATATGCACTTCTTGAGCGTGTAATTGACCAAACAAGACAAGATAAACTTGCAGCACAAGAGGCAAGTGAAGCAAAATCTATGTTCTTGGCAAATATGTCGCATGAGATTCGTACACCACTTAATGGTATTGTTGGATTTACTGAACTTCTTAAAGATACAGGTCTTCAACCAGAGCAAACAGAATTTGTTGAGATTATTGAAAAATCTTCTGAGAACCTTCTTGAAATTATTAACAATATTCTTGACCTTTCAAAAATTGAGTCTAACAAAGTTGAGATTGAAGACGTTGTGTTTAATCCAATTGTTGAATTTGAAAGTGCTGTTGATGTTTATGCAGTTCGTGCAAGTGAAAAAGGAATAGATTTAGGATTCTATATTGATCCATCTCTTGAAACTCCTGTTAAAGGGGATCCAACGAAAATTAAAGAGGTTGTTATTAACCTTCTTTCAAATGCGGTTAAATTTACAGGAAATGCAGGTTCTATTTTTGTTGATATTAGAAGAGTGCCATCGAATAACGAAGGAATTACGAGAATTCGTTTCCAAGTTAAAGATAGTGGTATTGGTGTTACAAGTGAGCAAAAAGCAAAAATCTTTGAGGCATTCTCACAAGCAGATACTTCAACAGCACGTAAATATGGTGGTACGGGACTTGGTCTTACAATTTCTAGTAACTTTATTGAGCTTATGGGTGGTAAACTTGATCTTGAGAGTGAACCAGGTCAAGGTACAATGTTCTTCTTTACACTTGACTTTGAAGAGGTAGATAATGGAACAAAAACTATAAGTGATAAAGGTGTATATTCAAACTATACAGCACTTGTTCAGACATCACCACATAAAGTAAAACCACAAGAGCAATACCTTCTTGAGTATTTAGATTTCTATGGTATTAAATATACTAAGTTTAATGAGCTAGATGAAGCAAAAGCTATTCAAGCACAAAATCAACATAATCTTATTTTTGTTGATCATGAATATAGTTCTGAAAATGAGCTTGTAGAGTATGGAAAACTACCTGGTGAGCTTGTTATTCTTACAAAAGCAACATATATGAAACAGATTGATGGTTTAGAGATTAATATTTTTAAAACACTTTATGAGCCGTTAAATGTTTCAAAAATGAAACAAGCATTGGAGGGTTATCATAGTTCAAAAGGTAATACAACTCCAGCGAAAAAAGTGAAAAAATTTAATGCTGAAACATCAAAATTTAAAGCGAATGTGTTAATTGCAGAAGATAATATTATTAATCAAAAACTTATTAAGCGTACACTTGAAGATTTAGGTTTAACTGTAACTATCGCTTCAAATGGTCTTGAAGGTTTCCAAAAACGTAAAGATGGTAAATTTGATTTAATGTTTATGGATATCAATATGCCATTTATGGATGGTGTTGAGGCTACACGTGAAATTTTAGAGTGGGAAAGAGAGTTTAATCAGCCACATATTCCTATTTTAGCGCTTACTGCAAATGCACTTAAAGGTGATAGAGAGCGTTTCTTAGAAGCTGGACTTGATGAATATACAACAAAACCACTTGTAAGAGATGAGATTATTTCACTTCTAAATATGTTCTTAGCAGATTTTATTGTAGATATTAGTGGAAATGGTGAAACAAAAGAGGAAGAAAAACCTGCACAGATTGAAGCTAAACCAAAACGTAAAATGAAAGTAAGTGGTGCTATGAGTGATGAGCCTGCTGCTGAGAAACCTAAACGTCAAATGAAAGTGAGCGGTGCATTAGCAGGTGATGAGACTCCTGCACAAGAAGAAAAACCTAAAAAACGTCAAATGAAAGTTAGTGGTGCATTAGCGGGTGATGAAACACCAGCTCCAAAAGAGGAAGCAGCACCAAAAATGAAAGTAACAATTCCAGCTGAAGAGCCTAAAGTAGAGGAAACTCCAAAAGAGGAACCTCAAGAGGCTCAAGATTTAGATATTTTAATTGCTAAAAAAAGTAAGTTTGAAACAAAACTTTTTGCAAAAATAGTAACAAACTGTAACTATTCATTTGCAGCTGCAAATTCTGAAGATGAGTTAGAATCATTAGCATCTACAAATAATTATAAACTTGTTATGGTAGATAGTGAGTATCCAGATCTTGATTTAGAAAAAGTTGTAAAACTATTAAAAGAGCATAACCCAGAAACGAAAGTTGTTCTTATTCAAGGTAAAGAGGAAGTATCTTCTGATAAAGCAGCATTAGTAGATGAAGTAGTAACACAAAAAGTTACAAAAGAGGTTGCTCAAACTATTTGTGAAAAATATATTTAAGGGTAGAGAAGATGACAACAAGAGATGATTTAGTAGTACTTGCTGTAGATGATGATAAGATTAACTTAATGCTTTTAAGATCACTCCTTGCAAAGAGTGAGATTGTTATTGAGGTAATTGAAGTGATGAATGGTGAAGAGGCTATTAAGCAGCTTAAAGCTCGTGATGATATCGATGTTATGCTTCTTGATATTATTATGCCAATTATGGGTGGACTTGAAACAATTCAAGTTGTCCGCTCAGATGACACTATGAAACAAGTTCCTATTATTGTTTTAACAACAGATGAAACAAAAAAAGAGGAAGCTCTTGAGCTTGGTGCGAACGATTTTATTATGAAACCTGTTCGTCAGCAAGATCTTATTGAAAAGATGCAATCTGTTGTTGTAGATTAATAGAGTGTAACTTTTTATCTTCGTGGGGGAATTTCTCCTCCATATTTATCCTTCCTTAAATAATCTTTCCATAAACTGCATTAACTATTTTTTTAAAGGTAACAATGAAAATATTTCTTTTTTATCTCTTTTTTATTTCTACGGTTTATGTAGAAGTTGTAAATGTTGCAAGTGCACAGTGGCCCCTGATCTGGCTACACTTATTCATACTCAGAACATTTAGCAATTCTGAGATAAAATATCACTATGAGTAAGGATAAGAAGAAGATAAGAAATAGTAAATACACAAGAGAGTTTAGAGATTCGAGTGTACAATTAGTTATAAATTCAGATGAGTCAACAGCAAAAATTGCTAAAGATTTAGATGTAAATGTAAAAACACTTTATAGCTGGGTAAGAGAGTATAAAAAAAACAATAATATTCCTATATTTGCAAGAGGTTATGCTACTAAAGGATCAGAGAAAAGTATAGTTAAAGAGACAGCTGAACAAGAGAACAAACGCTTAAGAGCTGAAAATAAACTTCTTAAACAGGAGCGTGATATATTAAAAAAAGCAACCGCGTATTTCGCCAAAGAAACTCTGTAAAATACGCATGGATACAAGAACATTCAGATGAGTTTCAAATATCAGTAATGTGTAGAGTACTTAAAGTAAATAAAGCGAGTTATTACCATTGGATAAAGCAAGGGTGTAAATCACAACAGGTAGATGAAAAGCTCAATGAGCTTGTTGAAAGTATTTTTATGCAAGGAAGAGAAAATTATGGTACACGACGTATTAAAGATAAACTGATGCAAAGGTATGGTTTTATTGTTTCACGTCGTCGTATAGGTCGTATTATGCGAGAATTAGGAGTTGTTGTAAAAACAAAAAAACGATATAAAATAAATACAACAAATTCAAATCATAATCTACCAATTGC